>Ga0066709_100004248_pt1 | contig 11347 bp, 14 predicted proteins | sample GraSoiAngelo_158_FD_79665 | JGI IMG/M metagenome (GOLD analysis project Ga0066709, IMG submission 79665) | Grasslands soil microbial communities from the Angelo Coastal Reserve, California, USA - 14_1009_16_30cm | ecosystem: Environmental > Terrestrial > Soil > Grasslands | place: USA... | reverse complement strand
CGCACACGCCGTGCTACTGAACAATACCATCGTCAAGAATGGCGGCGGAGTCGCTTTTTTGGGGACCTCGCGAAGCGACGTCTCCGGCAATATCGTCGGAATGAATAAGGTCGGGTTCGTGGTCGGGGCCACGAGCACCGCCAATATTTCCTACAACGCCGTCTCCAACAGTGAGGGCAACTACCTCCGAGCCGGTTCTCCGAACGTCCCGGCGCCGGAGCTGAAAGCGGATTCGGACCTCACGGTTGACCCTCGGTTTGTGGACCCCAGCCATGATGATTTCAGGTTACGATCCGATACTCCTCTGACAAAAGTTGGCGGGTTTGCCTACCTCGGGGCTTTGGCGCCAATCGATGGATCTCCCTGAAAGCAGAAAAATATTACTTTAAATCAGTAAGTTACACATGCACTCGACGATAGGAGGAATCCATGTGGTATGATAAAAGCATCAAGTTTGCGTCTGGCGCAAGACTTGCTATAGTTAATAGCGAGCGCTCAAAGCCGGAGGAGAACAAGAAGGGTAGATTAGGATGGCCAGCTACCGCCCAGAGCATGAGAAGGTCGGCCCGGAAGGGATCCCTTCCCTGGAAGATTTGGAACCAGGAAGACCCGTCGGGGCGATTCTGCCTCTGTCCGAGCACGCACAACTAGCCATGCGCGACAGTATCGAACTAATTGACTATCTCCTGAACCAGGACCACATCACCTGGAGTTAGTCACACCCTCCCTCACAGCCTCCCCAGTTGGGGTTTTCCTGAGTTAAGAACTCTCCCGGAGCATCGTTCCCGCGCAACTTCCGCTAGGCTGTCTGCGGGTGTTACTCCACGCACATCACTTGACATCATCCTACCCCGCTGATACTACTCGCATCCAACCAGGTTCTTGTGCCGGAAAAAGGAGGGCTGGATGAAGTGCGTGCGATTGGTTCTCGTGCCGATGCTCCTATGTATCAATGCGGTGGCTGTGGCGGAGGACTTGCCTCGCGAACCAACGTTGCCGCTCTCTCTGGCGAGCAAGGCTGCGGCTGCCGCGGTCGAAAAGTGCAAACAGGATGGTTATCGCGTCAGCGCGTCGGTGGTGGACAGTGCCGGGGTATTGAAGACCCTGCTGCGGGGAGATGGAGCTGGTCCGCACACGACAGATAGCAGCAGCAAGAAGGCCTATACCGCGGCCAGCCTACGGCGGCCAACTAGTGAGCTGGCTGAGCTGATCAATAAGATGCCGACGCTCCAAGCCCTGCGGGAGATGAACGACAGAATCCTCATCCTGGGCGGTGGCCTGCCGATCGAGATTGGAGGCGAGGTCATCGGCGGGATCGGGGTTGGCGGCGCCCCTGGCACTCAGTTAGACGATGCCTGCGCCCAGGCTGGATTGGACAGTATCGGAGCGGCACCCAAGTTCAAGGTGCCGGCGGGAAAGTGAGGCATCCCAGACCCTAACTCATTCCTTTCATCCAAAGCTTCTGGAGATTGTGGACCAGCATCTCAGGCTGCTGAAGCAGCAGGTCTAAGAGGGCAAGGTCAGGATCATCAGTGACGGCATGATTGAGGCGGTGTGCTTCGACAAACCCCCTCAACAGAACAAGACGTTTTTCAGTCTGGCCCGGTGCACGCTCGACGTTGACGGCGATCAGCTCGGCCAGCTCCGTCAACGCGCCTCGGATTGTATCAGCCATGCAATTTCATTCAAATAGGCGTCGGGATGCTTCGTGCTCAGCGCATTTCCCACTCGGCGGAAGTGGTCGGCGACGAGCCGGTGATGAGGCTGGATGGCATCAAGGCGTCGATGAGGCATTGAAGATGCGCGATGTCCAGCATAATCTTCGGTCGGAATGTCAACCACACTAGCGGTCTTCCCGCATCTTCACATTCTGAAGGAATGCCCCAAGATCAGGGTTGGCATAGACTCCAAAGGCGTCAACCAGGATCCCTCGCGTGCCATCGCTGGCTTCGATGGCATAGACCACCGACATGTCATCAGGATCGCTGGCTCCTTCGAATCGGTGGTGCTCGACGATCGTCAAGTCGTCGGCCTGAAACGATTTTCCGCTGTCCACTGCTCGAAACACATTGTTGAGCAATTCGAAGTTGGCGGTAAATCCTCTCTTCTTCAGATCTTCAAGGGCTTCAGTCATCGTCTTGTAGGGTTGTACCTTCATGGTATATTCCTCAAAGAGACTTCCTATCTGCACACTACTAGATCCAGATGAGTAAAGATCACCATGTCGGCCGTGCAGCGAATGTCAGTCGCATCAGTGACTGCTGCTGATCAGCGGGAAGACTAGCATGAATCGAGCAGCGGCTGGGGATGGATTATTCGCGATGCTGTGCGGAACCGTTCATTCCACAGAAGTCATAGGCGACGAGCTAGTCATCCTCGATGCGGTTAGGTCTTAGCATGGGGTGCAACGGGTCGGTTTGTCCTGACGGCAAGGCTGACGGAGCGGGACATCTTCGAGAAGTGAAACCACTGGCTCACGCACTGGCCATACTCTTGCTGCTCATTTCTGGCGCTTGGACCTTCGGTCAAACCGAAGAATTCCAGTTCAACACATATGATGACGCAAAGAAGGCAGGCGCCCTTTTGGGTGGAGGCTATTTCCCCACGTTGTTGCCGAAGTCAGCCGCCTCGATCAATGAGATGCACAACGCCTCTACATACCAGATCCTCATGAAGTTCAAGTTTAGCGAGGCTGAGCGCGAGGAGGTAATCAAAAACTGTCATCAAGTGGCGGGCGCGAACGTCATATCTCCCGGTCTCAAGGCGTCGTGGTGGCCCAACGATTTGAGAGATGGATCTTTTGCGACCACCTGGTACGTCTACTATTACTGCCCCATTGATGAAGGATTTCTTGCTCTTGCGAAGGATGAGGCCTATTTCTGGCGACTATGAACCAGTGCATCATCGGATTCCATCAAAACGACCATGGCGATCGCCACAATGAGGGCGATCACCGGTGAGCTTCGTCACGTTATTGCTGGCGGCTTTTGCTCCGGGCCTCTTTTGGCTCTGGTTCTTCTATAAGAAGGACAAGCTGGAACCTGAGCCCAAGAGGCTGATCGTGATGACCTTCCTTCTTGGTATGGGGTTGGGTATCCCGGCGACGGTGCTCGAGCTCCTGTTCACAGAGTCCTTGTTCGCAATCATTCTCGTTGCGCCGATTATTGAAGAGGGGCTCAAGTACTCGGGGGTTCGGTTAACGGTCTATCGAAGCGCCGAGTTTAACGAACCGCTTGATGGGATCATCTACACGGCGGCGCTGGCCCTAGGCTTTGCTTCCATGGAAAACTGGCTGTATCTCCTAGCGGCCTACTTGAATGCGTCGGATATGGCGCAATCCACGGAGACTCTGTCGCCGTTCGGTGTGGTGGCGTCCGTGTTTGTGGTTCGGGCATTCCTGAGTGTGCCAAGCCATGTCTTGTATTCCAGCATGTGGGGCTCTGCTCTGGGAAGGGCAAAGTTCGCTGATCCAGCACAGGGCAACGCCATGATTCAGAGAGGACTCTTGTTGGCGATCCTGTGTCATGGGCTGTTCAATTTTTTTGCGTCGCACTTCCCTGAGGCAGTCGTCGGGGAGGTGGTCTTAATGGTTGTCATGTGGGGGATCGTGCTCCGGAGCATCCGTGAGTGCCAGAAGGCGTCTCCTCACCGTTCACTATAATATGTGGAGCATGGAACAACGCATCGTCGGCTTTCACCAAGACGAGCACGGCGACTGGGTGGCAGATCTCGCATGCGGGCATGGGCAGCATGTGCGTCATCAGCCGCCCTTGACGAATCGGCCCTGGGTTTTCACTGAGGAAGGGCGTACGCAACACCTCGGGCAGGTGCTGAATTGCAAGAAATGCGAGGGGCAAGAGTAGGATTAGCTATATCGGTCATTCTTCCAAGGAAGCGCGCTATTGGAGTAGCCCCGGACTTCCCAGAAGCCCTTCTGATCTCGGTCCGAGAACGTGATGTCCTTCACCCACTTGGCGCCCTTCCAGCCATAGCGCTTCGGCACGATCATCCGTACCGGCCCGCCGTGCTCTTTCGTCAATGGCTTCCCGTTCCACTTGTGGGCCAGCAACACATCGTCATCGTCGCAGGATTCCAGCGGCAGGTTGGTCGTATAGTCGTCATAGGAATTGAACAAGAGGAATTTGGCCAGCGACAACGGCTTCACGACTTCAATGAGCCGCTTGAAGCTCACGCCTTCCCACTCATTGTCCAAATTGCTCCAGGAGGTGACACAGTGAAAGTCCGAGACGGATTTGAACTGCCGCTGCGCAAGGAAATCCTGCCAGGTCCAGGTGATGGGGTTGGTAACAAACCCCCTCACGGTCAGGCGCCAGGCGTCCAGGGCAATCTCGGGCTTGTGGCCTAGATCGAGAACCGGCCAGGTGTTGACCAGGTGTTGACCGGGCGGCAGTCCCTCGTGTTCGGCCTCCTCTCCCTCGACCTCCCTCCCGGAGGTGTCCCGCTTCTGTTTGGCCCACGTCTCCTTGGTTTTGATCAGACGGTCATTTGTGTCCATACTGAGCCCCTGCTTGTCACAAGAGTAGGCTGAGAAATCAGGACCTTACAAGTTTTATTCCTGCATCCTTGTGCACAGATACTGGAGGATAGATGAACGCCAAAACTTACCTAGCTTCCCTAGTGGCGAGGGAAGCAATTTCGACGACATATAACACTTTCGTATAGTGGCCTGCAAAACGAAATTCTTTTAGTCTTGGAGGCCTCATGAACATGAGAACCTTACAATCTCATCTTCTGATTGTCGCGGCCATTCTGTGCTTGCCGACTTGGGCTATGGCTTCAGAGCTGTCTCGAAGCCACCCGGACCTAGAAGCCAAGCGGCAGCTAATCAAATCAGTGGTGCTGCTTCCGCCGCAGGTTGAGATGTACGAAATAGGGGCGGGCGGGAGCGTCGAAAGAATGGAGGAATGGAGCGCGGCCGCGAACAGCAACGTGCACGTGGTGCTGGAGACGGAACTCAAAAAGTTTGACGATTTGCGGGTTACGCGGTTGGCCGAAAGTGGTCTTTCACCAGCGACCAGCGCCAATCTCGATGAGACACAGGCTCTCTTCACGGTCGTGAACAACAGCATCTTGCTCCACACCTTTGATTACAGGCAACGCCAGTTCTTTCCCGAAAAAGCAAGACAATTCACCTATTCTTTAGGATCGGAGATCCAGGGGCTGGACGAGCAGGCCGATGCCTTTCTGCTGGTCAAGGGTTTTGACCGACGTTCTTCTGGAGGCCGCAAAGCGCTTCAGGCCGGGACCATGATCATTGGTGCCGCTTTGGGTGTTGTGGCCATTCCACGAGGTGGAGGCAACTTAATGAGCGTAGCGCTTGTCGACGCCAAGACGGGATCGATTCTCTGGTATTACCGGACGGTGCAGGTTTACGACCTCCGTGAATCGGAAGACGCCATAGCGTTTGTGCAAGACTTCATCAAAGAATTACCGAACCTTGGTCGACAGTAGGGCTGGATTGATGCGCCTCTCCAACGTGCTCCCCCTGCTGATCTTTCTGTGGCTGATTTCCTGTGCCTCAGTCGAGCCACTTGGCAAGGGACAGAGTGGCCAACTCGAGGATGATGAGCAACGGCTGTGGAAAACGGTTCTTGAAGAGGAGAAAAGGCTCGACCGGAGCGGCGCGATCTACGACGCTCCTGTCATCACTGCCTATCTCAAAGAGGTGATTCAAAAGCTTGTTCCCGAAGCGATGAAAAGTAGTCCTCTCACGATTCAGGTCAAGATCGTGAAGAATCCGCTGCTCAACGCTTTCGCTTTCCCAAACGGGATCATTTACGTGCATACGGGCATCCTGGCAAGGATGGAGAACGAAGCTCAACTCGCAACCCTGTTGGGTCATGAGCTTACCCACGCGACCCATCGGCATACGATCCAAGAATTGCGAGGCAGTCGACGGTCCAGTGCCGCGTTGGCCACGCTCCAAATGGTGGCCTTGCCGTTTGGGGTTTTTGGAGCGGCGGTGACGGCGTTGGGCGCAGTCGGCTATGTGGCGGCCGTGACTGGGTATTCGCGCGGCCGGGAAGCGGAAGCGGATCAGGAAGGCTTGGCACTCATGGTGGCTGCGGGATATTCGCCGCAGGAAGCGCCAAAGCTCTTCGAGCATCTGAAACGGGATTTGGAGGAGCGCAAGGTCAATGAGCCATTCTTTTTTGGTACGCATCCGCGCCTCACGGAGCGAGTGGAAAGCTACAGCGAACTTCTAGCGGAACGTTACGCCGGGCGAACCGGGGAGCTTGGAGAAGAGCGTTACCAAGCCCGCATGCTCCCGCTGTTCGTGGAGAATGCCAGGACCGACCTCGCGATCGGCCGCTTCGGGCTCGCCCAGCAGACGCTGGAACGAGTGTTGCGGTGGAAAGCAACTGATGCGCGAGCGTTATATTACCTTGGCGAGGTGTTTCGACAGCGCGACGAACCTGGTGATCGGGACCGGGTCGAGCCAACGTATCGCAAAGCGATTGAGGCAGATGCAACTTATGCTGATCCGCACAGGGCGATCGGGACGCTCTATGTCAAGCGTGGGCAGACGCGAGAGGCCGGTGCCGAGTTGCAACGCTATCTTGAACTGGCGCCACAAGCGCCTGACCGCGCCCATGTCGAACAACAACTGAAGGACTTAGCACGACAGTAACGGGTAAGAACGATGCAACGATGGCTTTGTTTGCTCGCTGGCGGGATGGTGTTGTTTGGATGTGCGACGCAGCGGCAAGCGACGTGGGGCATGGTGGGAGGCAAACAACTCATTGGCTCGGGCCAGATCGAATTAGAGTTGCCTCCTGGCTGGATGCGGTATACGCCGGCTGATTCCGATCCGGTAATCACCCAAGATGGTGTCCTGCTCTTGTTGACGCGAGACGGCTTTGGGCTCCAATCAATCCGAGTTAGTAAGCGCCCTGTGGGAGCCGACCTACCTTATACCAAGAAGAAACTCTCAACGGGAATGCCGCCACAGGAACTCGCCGAGGTCACCTTCGACAACATTCGGTCGAATCCGAATATTCTCAATCCCGAGACGATTGAGAATAGTCCGGCGAAAATCGGAGAGGTGTCTGGGTTCAAACTTGTCTATGCATACCAGACAAAGGATGGGTTACGAAAACAAGGCATCTATTATGGATGCATTGTCAAGGACTCCTTCTATTCGCTCGTGTATGAAGCCCCTAAGCGGCACTATTTTACATTGGAAGTTACGACGTTCGAGAGAATAGAAGCTTCTTTCAAGTGGATACAAACGCCCTCTTAAACGCTCGGTGCGGAGTCTTCAACAGATGGTAAATCAATGACCGCGAGGTCGCGGAGGCTAATTGAGGGCTTGATCGTTGCCATATTACTGACGGGGTGTGCACCGACCGTCAATCAGCCCTATGTGAGACACGACCGAATTCCAGAGGGGAAGGCTATCGTGTACGTCTATAGACCGAGCTTAATATTGTGGCTTTCCTCGATCGACATAAAAGCGAACGGCACTATCGTCAACTCAATGTACAGCGGAACCTACTATCCTTACGTCACTGATCCGGGATTGATTGAGTTTTCCGCCAAAACGGAAACGACGGATACGATATCCCTCTATGCTCAGGCAGGACAGACTTATTTCTTAAAAATGGGATTTAAGCAGGGCATCTTGATGTTTCGACCTCACCTCATGATTGTGCCTGAATCGGAGGCAGAGCAGGAAATTACAGAATTCAATTACAAGCTCTTGCGGGAACCTGGAAATTAGCTTCCCTCCCCTAGTGCAGGTTCCCTAAACTCTCTTCGAGTTTGGCGTCTGATCACCTCCTTAAAGAATGCGCTTGTGCTTGGCCCAAGTCTCCTTGGTCTTGATCATTCGCTCATTGACATCCACAGTGTCCTCCATCTAAGCCTATTGTCGTTCCAGGTACAGGAGCCTTTCATACTGACCGGCAAATTCCGGTATAAGATTGTGCTGAGTCCAGCGACTAACCGAGAAGTTCGTATTCTACCGGTTCGCATTATGTGCTAGTAGAAGAACCAAACCGGGAGTGGTATTGTCAACTAGGCCATCCCAGGGAGCATCTCAGCAGCCCCGGGGAAATAGTGCGGGAAGGAACATGAAGAAATCACATTCTAGGAGGAGAGCTTCTTCTCACCAGGGAAAAACCCGACCATCAGCGGAGGCGGGTGGTCTGCCGATGACTGCTGAAGGCCATCGGCTAGAAGAGGATACCAGGCGAGAGAAGCATTGGAAGCGCTGGGGGCCTTATCTCAGTGAGCGTACCTGGGGGACGGTGCGTGAGGACTACAGCCCGTACGGCACACCCTGGGAATACTTCCCTCACGACCATGCGCGATCCAAAGCGTATCGGTGGAATGAAGACGGGCTAGCCGGGATCTGTGACCGGCATCAGATGATCTGCTTCGCCCTCGCGCTCTGGAATGGCCGCGATCCGATTCTCAAGGAACGGCTCTTCGGCCTGACGGGCAATGAAGGGAATCACGGGGAGGACGTCAAAGAGTATTACTTTTACCTGGATTCCACGCCCACGCATTCCTACATGCGCTACCTCTACAAGTACCCGCAGGCGGAATTCCCCTATGCGCGGCTGGTGGAGGAGAACCGGCGTCGCGGGAAACAGGCTCCAGAGTTCGAACTCATTGACACCGGCCTGTTTGATGAGGATCGCTATTTCGATGTCTTTGTGGAGTATGCGAAGGCTTCGCCGGAGGACATTCTGATTCGGCTGCAAGTCTTCAATCGCGGTCCGGAAGCCGCGGAAGTGACCGTGCTGCCCACCATCTGGTTTCGCAACACCTGGTCCTGGGGACTTGGGCCGATTCGGCCTCAGCTTCGCAGGGGCGAGGCTGTTAGAGACGCGAGCGTCATTGAGCTCGACCATGAGTATTATGGACGTCGCTTGCTGCTGTGCGACGGTCTCCCGCAACTGCTCTTCACCGACAATGAAACGAACCCGCGTCGGCTTTACGGGCTGGATGGGGCGCGCTATGTGAAAGATGGCGTCAATGACTATATCGTTCATGGGGCGAAGGAGGCGGTTAACCCGGAGCAGATCGGCTCGAAGGCCGCTGCTCACTATGTGCTGCCCTTGGGACCGGGGGAGGCCGCGACGATCAGGTTGCGATTCACTGATCAGGAGTCGCGTGGGTCGAGCTTCGGCCAGGCGTTCGATGCTATCCTCACAAAACGAAAGAAGGAGGCGGACGAGTTTTACGAACAATTGGCCCCGGCTTGTCACAGCGATGACGCTCGTCGCGTGCAGCGTCAGGCTTTCGCTGGCCTTCTTTGGAGCAAGCAGTTCTATCACTATGATGTCAGTCGGTGGCTTGCGGGCGATCCTGCTGGCCCGCCGCCACCCCCTGAACGTCTGCGGGGACGCAACAGTGACTGGACGCATTTGTACAACGCCGATGTCCTCTCCATGCCGGATAAATGGGAATTTCCATGGTACGCCGCCTGGGACCTAGCTTTCCATTGCATCTCGCTTGCTCTGGTGGATCCGACCTTTGCCAAGGACCAACTGATTCTGTTGTTGCGCGAATGGTACATGCACCCCAACGGGCAACTGCCGGCCTACGAGGGGGCTTTCGGGGACGTCAATCCTCCTGTTCACGCCTGGGCAGCCTGGCGGGTCTACAAGATCGAGAAGAAGCGCCGAGGGGTCGGTGACCGGCAATTCCTCGAGCGCGTGTTTCATAAACTCTTGCTGAACTTCTCTTGGTGGGTCAATCGCAAAGACGCAGAAGGCAAGAACGTCTTCCAAGGGGGGTTCCTGGGGCTGGACAACATCGGGGTCTTCGACCGAAGCAGACCGCTGCCGACCGGCGGCCACATCGAACAGTCGGATGCCACGAGTTGGATGGGCATGTACTGTCTGAACATGTTGACGATCGCGCTGGAGCTGGCGCGTGAGAACCGTGCCTATTCGGACGTGGCCAGCAAGTTCTTCGAACACTTCGTCTATATTTGCCATGCGATGAATAACATCGCCGGCGAAGGGATCGAACTGTGGGACAAGGAGGACGGCTTCTACTACGACGTGCTGCATCTGCCAGATGGGAGCCATCACCCACTCAAAATCCGCTCGATGGTCGGCCTGATCCCTCTGTTTGCCGTGGAGACGTTGGATTCGGAGATTGTGGACTGCCTCCCTGACTTCAAGCGACGGATGCAATGGTTTATCGAGAATCGCCAGGAGTTTGGGGAGCATGTGGAGATTCAGACGACGCAGGATGGCGGCATGCGCTGGTTTCTGTCCTTGGTCAATCGGGACCGATTACGGCAGGTGCTGCGATACATGCTGGATGAAGGAGAATTTCTCTCTCCCCATGGGGTTCGGGCCCTGTCGCGCTTCCATCACGAGCATCCTTACGTGCTGCGGGTCAATGGGATGGAACATCGTGTGGACTACGAACCGGCTGAGTCCACCACTGGGCTCTTCGGCGGCAACTCGAACTGGCGCGGGCCCGTCTGGTTTCCGGTCAACTACCTGATCATCGAGTCTTTGCAGAAATTCCATTACTACCTAGGGGACGACTACAAGGTGGAATATCCCGCCGGCTCTGGTCACATGATCACCCTCTGGGAGGTCGCTGCGGAATTGTCCCGCCGCCTCACTCGCATCTTTCTCCGAGGTTCTGATGAACGAAGGCCGGTCTACGGCGGCACCGAGAAGTTTCAGCAAGACCCGCACTGGCGAGATCTGGTGTTGTTCTACGAATACTTCCACGGCGACAATGGCGCGGGGATCGGGGCCAGCCATCAGACCGGCTGGACGGGACTGGTCGCGAAGTTGATTCAACAGAGCGGAGAATAAAATAGTTTTGAGTTATGAGTCTTGAGTGTTCAGTTGTGAACTCAAAACTAAACACTGAAAACGACGAACTCAGCGCCCGCTGACTCTTCGAGGAACTCACACTAAAATGAAGATTGATCAAGCCACCTGCCAAAATTTGGATCGGGCGCTGGGATTAGAGTGGCTTGAAACGAACGGGCGCGGTGGGTTCGCGTCGGGCACGGTCGCGGGACCGAACACGCGCCGGTACCATGCGCTGCTCCTGGTTGCCAGGAAGCCACCAGCGGAGCGGTTGGTCCTGGTAAATCATATCGAGGAACGCCTCGACATCAACGGCAGCTCGTTTCCCCTCTCAACGAATCTCTACCCCGGCGCGGTCCACCCCGACGGCTACCGACGCTGCGTCGGCTTCTCGACCGAGCCCTGGCCGACCTGGACCTATGTTCTAGACGGGATCAAGGTGCTGCGCGAAATCTTCAGTCTGCGCGGGCGGGACCTCGTCGTGATCCGATGGCGTCTGGCTGAACCATCAACGTGCTCGGCGCGGCTCG
>Ga0066709_100004247_pt1 | contig 11347 bp, 10 predicted proteins | sample GraSoiAngelo_158_FD_79665 | JGI IMG/M metagenome (GOLD analysis project Ga0066709, IMG submission 79665) | Grasslands soil microbial communities from the Angelo Coastal Reserve, California, USA - 14_1009_16_30cm | ecosystem: Environmental > Terrestrial > Soil > Grasslands | place: USA... | reverse complement strand
GATGCCGCTACCGCAGCGATCTCGCCCTCGATGAGCTTGCGCGCCTGCAGCAACTCGAACGGTCCCGGCCCCGCATCGCGCACCACGGCGCTCTGCGCAGCCGGCGCGGTCACGAAAATCCCCGTCCCGACGCGAACCTCGACCAACCCGCCCATTTCGAGCGAGATGATCGCCTCGCGCACCGATGCCCGGCTTACGCCTAGCGAAGTCGCCAGCTCGCGTTCCGCCGGCAGCCTCGCGCCCGGCGGGAATTCACCGCTCGCGATCAGCTGCGCGATCTGGTCCGCGATCTGCCGGTAGAGCCGGCGTGGCTCGACCGCCTGCAAGGGCAAGTGGGATCCTCCGTGGCCGGGCGCCGGCCCCAACTCGCGGCCGCCTTCGCTTTCTTCAAGCCGTCCGCCGATGTTCTCCCGAATCTTACCATTCCATGGACTGTGGTCAAGTGGCCTGGCCATCTGACCAACACAAACACATTTTTCCCGGTCCGCATGGGGTGTCGCGACTGCCGGCGCATGGCAGACCTCTGCACCGCCTATGCGCCCTTGTAGTGCCCTGACTTGCCCCCGGATTTTTCCAGCAGCCGCACGTTGTCGATGCGCATGCCGCGGTCGACGGCCTTGCACATGTCGTAGATTGTCAGCAATCCCACGGCGGCTGCGGTCAGCGCCTCCATCTCGACGCCGGTGCGATCTATCGTTTCTGCGACAACTTCGATCACCACGGCGCTGTCCGGCTCATCGAGCGTGAAGTCGACGGCGACGCGCGTGAGGGGCAACGGATGCGCCAGCGGAATCAGCTCCGCCGTACGCTTGGCCGCCTGGATCGCGGCGATGCGCGCTGTGCCCAGCACGTCGCCCTTTTGCGCGGAGCCGGCGCGGATCAGTGCGAGTGTCTCGGGGCGCATTGCGATGCGGCCGCCGGCGCGCGCGAGCCGGCGCGTGATTTCCTTGCCGGCGACATCGACCATATGCGCCTGTCCCGCCGCGTCGAAATGGGTAAAATGTGAGCGCTGCCCCGCCATCGCCCAGTCGCCGCCTCCTCTTAGCGCCAGAAACTTTCCGTCAACCGCGGCAATCATAGCACCATGTCTTTGACACCCCCGCTCTCTCGTACGTCGCGCCGTTCGCTCGCCGCGATGGTGGCATGGATCGCGGTTTCTCTCGCGACGACGCCGGTGTCCTTCGCGCAGCAGAATCTGCCCGAGCTCGGCGATCCCTCGGCGGCATTCTTGTCCGGCGCTCAGGAGCGCAAGCTCGGCGAGGCCGTGATGCGCCAGATCCGCGGCAGCGGCGGCTATCTCAACGACCCGGAGGTGAACGGGTACCTGAACGAGCTCGGCAACCGCCTGGTGACGGCGATTCCCGGAGCGCCGTTCGATTTCGAATTCTTCGCGATGGCTGATTCCTCGATCAACGCGTTCGCCCTGCCGGGAGGCTTCGTCGGAGTGAACACGGGATTGATCCTGCTCGCGCAAAGTGAATCCGAGCTCGCGTCGGTGCTGGGGCACGAAATAACGCACGTCACGCAGCACCACATCGCGCGCGGCATCGGTAATCAGCGCGATGCTCTGCTGATGGCCCTAGGTGCACTTGCGGCGGCCGTCCTCGCCTCGCGTTCGCACTCGTCGTCGAGTGGGGACATGACACAGGGCGCGATTGCGGCGGCGCAGGGGCTTGCGATCCAGAGCCAGATCAACTTCACGCGCCAGAACGAAGAAGAGGCCGACCGACTGGGCTTCGAGAGGACGTACGCCGCCGGCTTCGAACCCACCGCCATGGCCGGTTTTTTCGAGCGACTGCAGAAAGCCTCGATATGGTTCGAGGGCAATTCGCCGTCGTACTTCCACGATCACCCGGAGACCTACCAGCGGATCGCGGAAGCGCAGGCGCGCGCGTACACCAAGCCATTTCGTCAGGTTCCGGACTCGCTCGACTTCCACATGGTACGCGCGTTGCTAAGGAGCTACGAAGGAACGCCCAGAGACGCAACTCTCTTCTTCGAGAATGCGATCGCCGAACGCAAGTTCAATAACGAAATCGCCTCGCATTACGGGCTGGTCGCGGCGTTGCTGCGCGCGCAGGATTTCAAGCGCGCGCAAAAAGAGCTCTCCGAGCTGGAGAAGACCGCGCCGCCGCATCCGATGATCGAAGGCATGGCGGGACAGGTGCTCACGCAATCGGGCCAGCTCCACGCGGCGATCGTCCGCTACCAGGCAGCGCTCGTCCGCTATCCGCGCAAGATGCAGCTCGTCTACGACTATCCGGACGCGCTGTTGAAGGACAATCAAGCGGCGAAGGCCGTTGCCTTCCTGTCCGACCAATTGCAGCGCTTCCCGTCAGACGGCCCTCTGCATCAGCTCGCCGCGCGCGGCTACGCCGCCCTCGGCAAGCAGCTGTTGCAACATCAGCATCAGGCGGAGTTCTATGCCTGGCAGGGCAACCTGAAGGCCGCGGTCGTGCAGCTCGAGCTGGCGGTCAAGGCCGGCGACGGCGACTTCTACCAGATCTCCGTCGCGGAAAGCCGGCTGCGCGCAGTCCGGCAGGAACTGGCGGATCAGGAAAAGAGCGGCTCCGGCCCCCGCCGCACCGGATGATCACTCGCGCTCTGCCGGGCGCGAGCCACCCGACGCCTACGCTCCCTTCTGTGGAATGAATCTGAGCGCGACGCCGTTGTTGCAATAACGCAGACCGGTCGGCGGCGGGCCGTCGTCGAAGATGTGACCCTGATGGCCGCCGCAGCGGACACAATGATATTCGGTCCGCGGTGCGATCAGCTTGAAGTCTTGTTTCGTGGCGAGGCTTCCCGGAATCAACGTGAAAAAGCTCGGCCAGCCGGTGCCGCTGTCGTATTTCATCTGCGACGTAAAAAGCGGCAACGCACAACCGGCGCAGACGAATATGCCCGCTCGTTTCTCCCCGTTGAGCGGGCTCGAATTGGGGTACTCGGTGCCTTCCTGGCGCAAGATATTGAACTGAGCCGGCGTCAGCAGCTGCTGCCATTCCGTTTCGGTCTTGCTGATCGGTGTCGTCGTCGCCGCGACATCGGCCCCAGGGGCGAGCAGTTTCTTCCAATTCTGCTGGATTTCGGCGACGGATCCGCCTCCGGCGGCGGCAGCAAGACTCTGTCGTGGCACCACCCAAGCCAGCGGCACGGCCGATAGCGCCATCAGGAAACTGCGTCGTTGCATCGTGTCCTCCTTCCTTTCCAAGACGGCGTCGAGCCGATGAATTCAGCTCGCTCGATCTTAGAGTCGCGCCGGCAGCGCGCGCCTTACAGTTGCGGCAGATTTTAGGACCACAAATCAAACCGCTGATTTTGCGTCATTCTGCCTGCTGCACGCCGCGCCGGCAACCGCCGGACATGAAGACCGCACCTGTAACTTTCTACAGTTGACAGGCGCGTTTGTAAGCATACAGTCAGTTTCGACGCCCGAACCGGGCGCGTCTTCATCCCACGCCTTGGGGGAGGAACGATGAAGATCCTCATCATTGACGACCATCCGCTGATCCAGGAAGCCCTGAAGCACGTCCTCGCCGCGCTCGATCCGACGCTCGAGCTCGTCCAGGCGCAGGACGCGTCCGATGCGCACGCGGCGCTGTCGCGCGAGCCCGATACCGATCTCATCCTGCTCGACCTCGCACTGCCCGGTTGCGATGGGTTCGAGCTGCTCGCGGACTTGCGCCGGGAATGGCCCGGGATGCCGGTTCTCGTTCTGTCGGCCACGCACGATAGCGAAACCGTCGAGCACGCGCTCGATCTCGGCGCCATGGGTTTCATCCCCAAGACCGCCAACACCCGCGTGCTACTCGACGCGCTGCGGCTGGTGCTGTCGGGAGGCGTCTACGTGCCCGCGGAATCGACGCAGGCCAACAACGCGTTACGCCCCCGGTCGGTAACCCGGCCCGAGCAGCTCGGGCTCACGCTACGGCAGGCGGACGTGCTAAAGCTCCTCGTTCAAGGCAAGCCGAACAAGCTGATCTGTCGCGACCTGCGGCTCTCCGAGGGAACCGTGAAAGTGCACGTCAGCGCGATCTTGCGCGCGCTCAACGTACGCAATCGCACGCAGGTCGTCATCGAGCTCGCGCGTCGCGGCGTGCGCCTCGACCCGCCCGCCGCGCGCGTCCGCTGACGCGAGCGACCCCTCTCGGCATCATGCCTTCGCCGACCGCGCTCAATCCGCGGCTCATCCGACGCGCCCGCGCCGACCAGATTGCGACGCTATTCACGCAGTGGGGGCGCACGACGTCGTCGATGGTGCTGGGTGGATTGATCCTGTGCGCGGTGATGTGGAATGTCGCGCCGCATGACGAGCTCGCGCTGTGGCTCGCCGCGATCCTCGCGAACCAGGCCTGGCGTTACAACCTTACGCTACGTTATCGCGCCGCTGCGCCTGGGCTGGCGGAGCGCGAGCGCTGGGGACGCCGGTGGGCGGCCGGCTCAACGATTGCCGGTGCGCTTTGGGGCGCCGCCGGGGTGCTCTGGTTTGCGCATGGCGACATCGGCCATCAGGCGCTGCTGATCGTCTGTCTTTTCGGAGTGATCATGGGCGGAATCAACCTCACCTCGGTTTACAAGCCGACGCTGTATGGTTTCGTCCTGCCTACGCTCGCGCCGCTGATCCTGCGCGTCGCTCTCGAGGGCGATCAGCTTCACGCCTTCATCGCCACCGTGCTGCTGGTCGTGCTCGCCTTTATCCTGCGCTTCGGCCACAACCTCAACAATCTGATGACACAATCCTTGGCGATCCGTTACGAGAACATCGACCTCATCGACCTGCTCCAGGCGCAGACGGCCGCGGCGGATCGCGCGCGGGGTATGGCCGAAGCGGCCAATCGCGGCAAAACGCAGTTTCTGGCGGCGGCGAGCCACGATCTGCGCCAGCCGCTGCACGCGGTGGGTCTGTTCGCGGCGGCGCTCTCCGCGCGCGTGCACGATGGCCGCGTGCGCAACCTCGTCAACAGCATCAACGCGTCGGTCGAGGCGCTGGAAAGGCTGTTCAGCGCGTTGATGGATGTCTCGAAGCTCGATGCCGGCGCGGTAGCGCCCAAGCGGACAGCATTCCCGCTCACGCCATTGTTCGAGCGGGTGGAAAACGAGTTCGGCCCGCTCGCCGCCGCCAAAGGCCTGCGGCTTGCCTTCGTTCCGACAGGACTTTGGATCGACAGCGATCCGGTGTTATTCGAGCGCATCCTCGCCAACTTTGTCTCGAACGCCGTTCGCTACACCGCGAGCGGTGGCGTGGTCTTCGGCGCACGCCGACGCGATCGATGTGTGGTGATTGAAGTCTGGGATTCCGGCATCGGCATCCCCGCCGCGGAGCGCGAGCACATTTTCGAAGAGTTCTATCAGGTCGGAAATTCGGGTCGTCACAGCAGCAAGGGCATGGGCCTGGGACTCGCGATCGTGCGCAGACTCGCCATGCTGCTCGATCACCCCGTGCGCATCGATACGAAACCCGGGCGCGGCTCGCGTTTCAGCGTCGCGGTACCCTGCGTGGCCGCCGCGCCACCGCGATCCGCTGCGCCTCTGGAGCTGAGCCAGCGCGCGACGACTCTTGCGGGCGCACGGATTGCAGTGATCGACGACGAAGCTATCGTCGTCGAGGGTATGCAGGCGCTCTTCGCCGCGTGGGAATCCGCCGTCGTCGGGGCGGCATCCGGCGAGGCGATGCTCGCAGCGCTGGGCGAATCCGGGGAATACCCGGACCTTGTGATCGCCGATTATCGCCTGGCGGGTGACGCGCTCGGGACCGATGTCGTTGCCCGCCTGCGACACGACCGCGAGTGGGCGGTGCCGGCGTTGCTCATCAGCGGCGATTCCTCGACCGCGACACTCGATGTGCTGCGCGCGTCGGGCCTCGAATTTCTGCTGAAGCCCGTATTGCCGGAGGAGCTCAAGACGGTGTCGAGCCGGCTGGTCGCCGCGGGACGCGCTGCGGTACACCCACCTGGCGATTTTCATAGCTACTGCGGATAGGCTGCGATCAAATGATCGCGCCCGAGCGGCGAGATCGCGGAGAAAGTGCGTCGCGGCACCGACGTTGTAGAGCCGACGCTACTTGGTCGACTCAGTGGAGAAAAAAAGCGCCCCGGGAGGGGGCGCTTGAAGAACAGACCGGGTTCGGGATGACCGGTTAAGGTCGGGGGGGTAAACCCGGTCTGCAGTCAGTACCGCAATTCAAGAGGTATCGCCCGAATCTCAGCATCGGCAACGGATACAACGCGGACGCGCGTCGCGGCGCCGACCACCGCGACGAGCGCGAGCCAGAGCACGAGCCCGGCGACAAGCCCCGCGGGCCAGCGCCAGACGCGAAACCATTGCCGCACCGAGCTGCGCGTAGACTGCGGCGCGAGCACGCGAGCCGCCGGCGTCATGAGCCAGTAACGCGTGTCGCTCTCCGTCTTGCTCGCCATTCGCCTCGCCCCAGCCGGCGCACGATAGTGGTTTCCCATATCGGCGCTTGCATCTGCTAGCAATGATAGCATCGTCCATGCCATTGTCATAGCCCTCGTTCGACTCGCGAAAAGGCATAGAGTTGCACCGGGTGCGCCAAACTATGGCAAGAGCGGAGCCAGTCGGTCAGCTCATGTCGACACTAGTTATTTAAACTTTTGTTTTAAAAGTCTTATCTGGACACCCAAAAAAATGCCCGGCCGTTTCAAGGGCCGGGCCGGACCGCCGGCCGGAGAGCCGACTGTGGATAACGAAAGAGAGCGGGCGAAGCTTGCCGCCTTCAGTGGCTCGGAGCGCCGTGATGCATCGCCCGTCGCGCCTGCATGCGCTCGATCCCGGCCTTGATCGCGTCGCGGGCAACGGCTTTCTGCTCGGGAGTAAACGTCGCGTAGAGCGCGAGCCATGCATCGCGCGTCTGCTTATGCAGAGCCGCGTGCTGACCGCGGACGCCATCGGCGATCGTGGCGACTGCAGCAAAATCCGGTTCAGCCTTGGCGAGCTCGGCTTGAAGCGCGGTCTTCAATTGCTCGAAATTCGCGCGCCCCGCATCGTGCGCCGCCTTGGTTTGTGCAACGACGGCGTCCCATTGCAACTGCTGCGACGTATTCAGTTTGAGGTCGCTCTTGACGTTGCCCAGCATCGCCAGAGGATTGCCGTCGAGCAATGGTTGCCCAACCGCGTAGGTGCCGATGCCGCCTAATGCGATGGCGAGTAATACAACGAAGAAACCTTGTTTCATACATCGTGCCTTTCATCGAATTCAGTTAGCGGGTCGGCAACTCCGTCCTGTGCCGTCGTGTCACTGTAGCCAGATCGCGTTACGCAATCGTTTCCGGCGCTCGCGAGTGAGTAACGCTCTATTACAGGCGCGCGGAGTCGACCTACGCTTGCATTATGCTGCGCGGCGCGGCGCCCGGTCAGCGCTTATGTAACGAATCATTGCTCGCTCCGCCGGAGGTTACAATTGGTGACAAGCCGATGCCGCGTCTCAAGCGCGGCGCGCTTACGATGCGATGCGATGAAACAGCTCAGCCCCAAAATCCTTGTCATCGACGACGATCCGCGCCTGCGCGATCTTCTCGTTCGTTACCTGTCGGAACAGGGCTTGCAGGTCCTGGCGTTGCCCGATGCGCGCGAGCTCGACAAGAAACTGCAGCGTGACCCGCCGCACCTCGTCGTCCTCGACCTCATGCTGCCCGGCGAAGACGGTCTTGCCGTCTGCCGTCGCCTGCGCGCATCCGGCGAGACGGTCCCGATCATCATGCTTACGGCCAAGGGCGAAGACATCGATCGCATCGTCGGCCTGGAAATGGGCGCGGACGATTACCTTCCCAAGCCGTTCAATCCGCGCGAGCTGGTGGCCCGCATTCACGCGGTGCTGCGGCGGCGAACCGAGCTCCTCGCGCCCGGCGGGCCCGCAGCTGACGGCAAGATCGTGTTCGGGCCGTATGTACTCGACCTGTCGACGCGAATGCTCTTGCGCGGCGAAACGCCGGTCGCGCTTACCACCGGCGAGTTCAGTCTGCTCAAAGTGCTCGCAACCCACCCGCGACAGCCTCTCGCGCGCGAGAAGCTGATGCTGCTCGCGCGCGGCCGCGATCACGACGTATTCGATCGCGCGATCGACGTGCAGATTTCGCGCCTGCGCAAGCTGGTCGAGCCCGACCCGTCGACGCCGCGGTTTATCCAGACGGTGTGGGGCTTCGGCTACGTGTTCGTCCCCGACGCGACACCAGCAACCGACAGGACCGGCGATTGAAACTGCGATTGTGGCCGCGCTCGCTGTTCGGGCGCCTCGCGCTACTGCTGTTGCTGGTCATTCTTGTCAGTCAGGCGACGGCGATCTACTTGTTCCGTCAGGACCGCGCCACGCTGCTCGCGCGTCAATTCAGCGATACCAAGCTGGTGCAACTGCACGCGTTGCGCGCTGCGCTCGCGGCGACCGATCCACGCACCGCCGACGCGACGCTGGCTCGGTTCGGCGATGAATATCACGCGCGCATTGTGCCGGATCAGGAGCGGCGCTTCGTCGGCATCCCGCCGCAGAACCCCTTGCTGGTCGACCTCGAGCGGCGCTTGCAAGCCGAGCTCGGTCCCGAGACCGAGTTGCGCATTCAGCCGCGGCTGCAGATGTTCTGGATCAAGCTGGCGGCGGGCGACCGCGCCTACTGGGCCGGCTTCCAGTTGCCGCCGCGGCCCTCGGAGGACGCGCCCTCCAGGGCGCTGGAATGGAGTGTGGTCATCGGCGCGGTCCTCCTCGCCAGTGCCTACGCCTTTGCCCGTTATCTCGCACGGCCGTTGCGAGAGCTCAACGACGCAGTCGCAAGCGTCGGCCACGGCGTGCCGCCCCCGCCCCTGCCCGAAAACGGCCCGTCCGAAATCGTGAACCTCAATCGCGGGTTCAACGAAATGCTGTCCAACCTGCGGCAGATCGAGGAGGATCGCGCGCTGCTCCTCGCCGGCGTTTCGCACGACCTGCGCACACCGCTCGCGCGGCTGCGCCTCGGCATCGAGGTCGAAACGCACGACGAGAAGGCGCGGCAAGGCATGGTCGACGATATCGAGGCCATGGACCGGATCATCAGCCAGTTCCTCGACTTTGCCCGCGACGGGCGTGAGGCACCGCTGGAAACGCACGATCCCAGCGACATCGTCGCGACGGTGGTCGAGCGCCACCAGCGTGCCGGACATGATGTGCGCTTCGCGCGCGGCGACCCCGCGCAATTGCCGCTGCGCGCGATCGCGTTCCTGCGCCTCGTGACCAACCTCGTCGACAACGCGCTGCGCCACGGCGCGCCGCCCGTCGAAATCACGACCCGATACGCGAACGGATCGGCGGTGCTCGAAGTCGCTGATCGCGGGCCGGGGATTCCAACCGAACAAGTCGAACGCCTGAAGCGGCCTTTTACGCGCGGGGAGCCGGCACGAAGCGGCGCAGCGGGCGCGGGGCTCGGGCTCGCGATCGTCGACCGTATCGCCCGCCTCCATGGCGGCGCGCTGGATTTGCTGCCGCGCGAAGGCGGCGGCACGATCGCGCGGGTGAGGCTTCCGGTGGGCTCAGGCGAGGCGTAGACCCGCCGCCTCCGCAGAACCTCTGCCCAAGTCCCGCGCGGCCAATCCGCCGCTTGCCCTCACTCGCCGCCGCGCGCCGAGTTCGATCGATCCGGGATCTCCTGCATCTGCCGGATCCCGACCGACTTCCTCTCGGGCTTCAGATGCGCGGCCGGTGGCTCGCCGCCATAAGTTGCGCGCACGTAATCGGCAACGATCTGCTCGAATTCCTCGGCGATTCCCTCGCCTTTCAGCGTGACGGTCTTCTGACCGTCGACGTACACCGGCGCGACCGGCACCTCTCCGGTACCGGGAAGGCTGATGCCGATGTTCGCCATTTTCGACTCTCCGGGCCCGTTGACGACGCAGCCCATCACGGCAACGGTCATGTTCTCCACGCCCGGATAACGTTGGCGCCACGCCGGCATCTGCGCGCGCAAGCTCGTCTGAATTTTGTCCGCCAATACCTGGAAGACCGTGCTGGTCGTGCGCCCGCAGCCCGGGCACGCGCTGACGAGCGGCGAGAATGCGCGCAGCCCCATCGTTTGCAGGATCTCCTGCGCCACGATGACTTCCCGCGTCCGATCGCCGTTCGGCTCGGGAGTGAGCGAGACGCGGATCGTGTCTCCGAATCCTTGCTGCAGCAGAACGGCCAGCGCTGCGGTGGAGGCGACGATCCCTTTGGAGCCCATGCCGGCTTCGGTCAGGCCCAGGTGCAGCGGATAGTCGCAGCGCCGCGCCAGCTCCGTATAGACGGCGATCAAGTCCTGAACATTGGAAACCTTGCATGAAAGGACGATTCGGTCGCCCGGCAGTCCGAGCGCCTCGGCAGACTGGGCGCTGCGCAACGCCGACGTGACCAGCGCCTCCCGCGTCACCTGCGCGGCGTCGAGCGGATTCGCCGACTTCGCATTTTCGTCCATCAGGCTCGTGAGAAGGTCCTGATCGAGGCTGCCCCAGTTGACGCCGATGCGCACCGGCTTGCCGTAGTCGATCGCCTTTTCGATCATCACGGCGAATTGCGGATCGTGCTTGCTTCCCTTGCCGACGTTGCCCGGATTGATGCGGTATTTCGCCAGCGCCCGAGCGCAATCCGGAAAATTGCTGAGCAGCTTGTGGCCATTGAAGTGGAAGTCGCCGATCAACGGCACCATGCAGCCGAGCGCGTCGAGCCGCTCACGAATCGCCGGCACAGCCGCGGCGGCCTCGGCCGTGTTCACCGTAATGCGCACCAATTCCGACCCGGCGTCGGCCAGCGCCTTGGTTTGTGCGACCGTGGCAGCGACATCGGCGGTGTCGGTATTGGTCATCGACTGGACGACGATCGGATAACCGCCTCCTATCGGGACGCCGCCGACCAGCGCAACCCGCGTCCGATGGCGCGTTATCACTGGACGATCGAGCGAGCTGGTTGCTTGATCAGGCATACCTTGTTACCGAGGTTTGCATTCGATAATGGCCGGCAGACGATGGCGAAAGGGTGGGATTTTACCATTCCGCGCCGGCTCGAATCCCGCCGGCTATGGCGACGATGCAAAGATCGGCTAGTCTGTCGCCGCGGTCCGCACGAGCAGGACGCTGGCCAGCGCGGCGATGCCCTCGCCGCGGCCCGCAAAACCGAGATGCTCAGTCGTTGTCGCCTTGACGTTGACCTGCTCGATTCGAGCCCGGCAGTCGGCAGCGATGTTCGCGACCATCTGCGCGACGTGCGGCGCGAGCCTCGGCGCCTGGGCGATCACTGTCGCATCGAGATTCCCCAGAGCGTAGCCGGCCGCGTTCGCATGCTCCCAGACCCGGCGCAGCAGCGCGCGGCTGTCCGCGTCTTTATACGCAGCGTCCGTAT
>Ga0066709_100004246_pt1 | contig 11347 bp, 10 predicted proteins | sample GraSoiAngelo_158_FD_79665 | JGI IMG/M metagenome (GOLD analysis project Ga0066709, IMG submission 79665) | Grasslands soil microbial communities from the Angelo Coastal Reserve, California, USA - 14_1009_16_30cm | ecosystem: Environmental > Terrestrial > Soil > Grasslands | place: USA... | reverse complement strand
CAAGGGCTGGGTCTGGGCGACGCGCCGCGCGCTCAGGCTCGCCTCGCTGCCGGTCGACCGGGAGCTGACCGCCTTCTGGCGCCAGCTCGAGCGTGCCTGCTTCCGGATCGTCGGCGAGGAGTACCCGGACTTCGTCGGCGACCCTGCCCGGATGGCGCGCACGTGGTCGGACGGCCAGCGTGCACTCGCCTCGGGCGGCCCCGTGCGGCGCGCGCTCGCCGGCCGGTACATCGCCGGCATGACCCCCGGCTACCGGATCGGCCACGGCCTCGGCGGGAACGTCGCCGGGTTCTCCCGCGCCGGGGTGAACCGCTGGCGCAACGGCTATGTCGCCGAGCGGGCGCGACTCGGGGTGGCCGGGTTCGGCGAGTTCCACTTCGTGTTCGAGAACAGCCGCACGTTCGTCATGCAGGACGCCACGCGCGCCGTCGCGCGCGGCATGGCGATGATCTAAGTCGCGCCTTCAGCGCACTTTCAGCCTCTAGCAGCACCCTTTCGGGGGGCGACGAGGGCCCTGCGCAGGCCGATAGCGGAAGCACGTTTCCGTAATAAACGGATGGGAACAGCATCTATGACCCAGATGGCCACAATCACAATCGGCTTCATCCTGATCGCGCTCAGCGTGCTCGTTCTGATCTGGGGCTTCCCGAACCTCCCCAAGCGCTAGGAGGGCTTGGCGAAACGCAGCGCTGAGCCGCCGGGCCGCGCTGCTCGCCCCGAGGCGGCGTCCTCAGTCGCCCCAATGCAGAAAGGCATTGGGGCTCCCTGCGTCCTGGCCTCGGAACGACCATCGCACCCCGGCGACGAGCCACGTTCCGCCAAACCCTCCTAGCGCAGTAGTCCACGCCGCTGCGGGTTGTGCGAGAACCGGGTTCTCGTACAGAGTTGACCGATGGCGCGCACGCGAACCCGGAGCAGCGGCCGACTCCGCGCGGCGCTCTTCCTCGGTGTCGGGTTTGCGATGACGGGCCTGACGCTCGTCGCGTACGGCACCCATCTCTTCCGTGGCCTCGAGCTCGGCACGGTCGACACTCGCTTCTCGGTCCGAGGAACGGAGCACCCATCTCCCGACGTCACCGTCGTCGCGATCGACAGCAAGACGTTCAGCGATTTCAACACCGAGCAGCGGCGGATTCGCTACCCATTCCCGCGCCACTACTTCGCCAAGGTGATCGACCGCCTCCACCAGGACAGGGCCAAGGTGATCGCCTACGACATCCAGTTCACGGAGCGGACGACGGACAAGGAGGACCTCGCGCTCCTGGACTCGGTCGCGAAGGCCGGAAACGTCGTGCTCGCGACGACCGAGGTCGACAAGAACGGCCACACGAACGTGTTCGGCGGCGACGAGGTCGTGCGCTCGGTGCATGCGCGGGTCGGGAACGGCAACTTCCCGACCGACCCCGGGGACGTGATCCGGCGCGTCGCCTACAAGGTCGACAGGTTGAAGAGCCTGTCGCTCGTCGCGGTCGAGCGCGCGACGGGGAAGACGGTTACGCCCGCGGCCTTCGGGCACCGCACGTTCAACTGGATCGACTTTGCCGGCCCGACCGGCACGTTCCGGTCGTATTCGTTCTCCGACGTCTTCTCGAAGCGATTCCCACCGGGAACGTTCCGGGGCAAGATCGTCGTCGTCGGGCCCTCGGCGCCGTCGCTCCAGGACCTCCATCCGACCTCGGCCGGCGACGGCATGTCCGGCGCCGAAGTGCAGGCGAACGCGATCGCGACTGCAGAACGCGCCTTCCCCCTGACGAGCCTGCCGGACTGGTTCACGGTGCTGTCGATCGCCGCGCTCGGCCTGCTGGCTCCGCTGGCGAGCCTTCGCCTGAAGCTTCTCTGGACGCTGGTGCTCGCGATCTCCGCGGCTGCCCTCTACGTCGTTGCGACCCAGGTCGCCTTCGACCATGGGCACGTCGTCTCGTTCGTCTACCCATTCGGCGCGCTCACGCTGTCGTCGGTCGGCTCGCTCGGGGCGCACTACCTACTGGCCGCCTTCGAGCGCGAGCGCGTGCGCGACGTGTTCTCGCGATTCGTTCCCGAGTCCGTCGTCGAGCAGGTGCTCGCACGCACCGATGAGGATCTGCGCCTCGGCGGAGTCACGCTCACCGGCACCTGCATGTTCACCGACCTGCGCGGCTTCACGAGCTTCTCCGAGGCCCTGCCGGCGCCGCGGGTGATCGAGATCTTGAACGTCTATCTCAGCGAGATGACCGAGGCGATTCTCGACCACGGCGGCACGCTCGTCGCCTTCATGGGCGATGGCATATTCGCGGTCTACGGCGCGCCGATCGAGCAGCCGGACCACGCCGACCGGGCGCTGGCCTCGTCGCGGGAAATGCTGACCGAGCGGCTGCCGCGGGTGAACGAATGGCTGCAGGGACAGGGAATCCCGGAGGGATTCCGCATGGGGATAGGCCTCAACTCGGGCACCTTCATGTCCGGCAACGTCGGCTCGGAAAGGCGTCTCGAGTATGCGGCGATCGGGGACGTGACGAACACAGCCTCGCGCCTCGAGGGCATGACGAAGGGGCAAACCCACTACCTCTTCATGTCGGACACGACCCGCGAGGCACTCACGAACGACATCGACGACCTCGTCTTCGTCGACGAGTTCGAGGTCCGCGGCCGGCAGCGCAAGGTCAAGATCTGGTCGATCGAAGCGGCGAGCGTCGAGAGCTTCGAAGCGCTACGTGCTCAGGGCGACGGCGCCAGGTAGCTGTGCCCGGCGCGGACGTTCACGTTCTTCCGCGTGCGGAAGACGTGCACGAGGACGATTCCCCTCACCGCCCGTGTCAGGGTGCCGTTGCACTGGTCCTGCGTCAGCCACTTCGTGCCGCGGACGGTCGCCGAGCTATAGCGCCCCTGGGTCGCGAAGCGTCCCTTTCCGCTGCCCCAGACGCGGCGCACGGGCCGCCTGGTCTTCTCGACGCCGCTGACCGACTGCGCGGACGAACGTCGGCGCCGCCGGCAGACCCCGAACTTCCCGCCCGTCAGCCGAATCAGTGTCACGGCATTGTTGGCGCGTCGCTGGAGAATCTGGAAGATGCCCGCGTAGAAGTCGGCCGTGTTCGTTCGCCCGCCGCCGAGCGCGGAGGTCAGCCGGAGTGTCCCGTGTGTGGTGTCCACCTGCGAGCCGATGGGAATCTCGGTCGTCCCGGTCAGAGCGACGAACTTGTTCGAGCCGGGTCGCTTGACGAGCACTCGTCCGCTCACGACTTCGACACGAACCAGGACCCCGGCCACCGGCGGCTGGACTACGTCGGTCGTGCACGGAGCGATATCGCTGACGGTCGTGCCGGTCCCGGTAATCGCGTCCACGCCGGCGACGTCCGTCGTGTCCTCGTTCAGCGCGTGATAGGAGCCGGCGTAACTCCACGCCTCGCCGGGATCGAGGAGGTTGTTCCCGTTCGTATCACCCCCTCCTCGCGTCATGACGAAGTCGTCGGCGAGGTTGTCCGGTGTGCCGGCGTCCCCGTCGACAACCGGCGGGAGAAATTGCACATCGCCGGTGTTCGTGACCGTCGCGACGACATTGATCACTGCGCCCGGCTCCACGCGGACCGAGCAGGTCTGGGTTAGATCGATCGTGGCCGCCAGCGGCGCCGCCTGAGCCCGCTGAGTAGCGCCGGAGCCGGTGAGGATGGCCGCGAGCGCGGCGGTCGTCACCAGCGCAGCCACGATGAGCACGCGTGAAGCGACTCTCTTCAGCCTTCCCATCTCCGATAACTCATCTGCCGCAGACCCTCCCCACTCGGGCGGCAAGCGTGGTTGGGCACCGTGCCGTGACTTTTACACCGTTTTCGGCAACGGTGCAACGAAGGATCTTGAGGGCCGCCCGCAAATCTGTATAGGCTCCCGCTTCCCATGCGCATGCCAGGAATCCCAGCCGTCGGTCCGCTTCCGCCCCTGGCAGATGTCTGGCGTCGTTCGCTCGCCGAGTTCATCGGCACGTTTGCGCTCGTTTTCGTCGGCGTCGGCACGATCGTCGCCGTCGCGCCCGACGCTCAGGCGGGAACGCTCGAGGTAGCCCTCGCATTCGGCCTCGTGATTGCCGTCATGGTGTCTTCGATCGGCCATATCTCCGGTGGACACTTCAATCCGGCAATCACGTTCGGATTCATGCTCACGCGCCGGATCTCCGTCCTCCTCGGGCTCGCCTACTGGTTCGCGCAGCTCGTCGGCGCGGTCCTTGCCGGGCTCCTTTTGAAATGGATCTTCCCGGCGGCGAGCCGTGACCCCTCACACCTCGGCGCTCCGGCTCGGCATACGATCGACCTCGGCCCGGCTCTCGTCGTCGAAGCCGTGCTCACGTTCTTCCTCGTCTGGGTGGTGCTCGCGATGACGGCCGATCCTCGGAGTACCTACACCGCGATCGCCGGCCTCGCGATCGGATTGGTAATCGTCTTCGACATGCTCATGGGCTACCCGATCACCGGCGCCGCGGTCAATCCCGCACGAGCTTTCGGGTCGGAGCTGATCGGGAACTACTGGCACGGCTTCTGGATCTATTACGTCGGCCCGCTCGCGGGCGGCGCGATAGCTGCGCTGCTCTACGACGAGCTCTATTTGCGTCCGCTGGGCCCCGTGCCCGTCGGTCCGCCGGGAACGGGAGTGCAGCAGCCCGGCCCGGGGATGGCGGCGACCGAGGTTCGGGTCGGCGTCGAGAGCCCCCCAAAGACGCCCTAATTCTGGCGCTCCGAACCGCCGCGAAGGGCCGCTAAACTTGTCCCAGCCTGGCGCATTCGTCTAGTGGCCTAGGACACCGCCCTCTCACGGCGGCGGCACGGGTTCGAATCCCGTATGCGCCTTTCTACGTCACAAAGTCAGGCCGTTTTGGCCTGACTGAGCGGGTCATTTGTGACAGGGCGCGGCTCGCCAGAAGAGTCAGAGCTCGATCCCACGGCTGATGCCGCGGCTGAGCTCTACGGAGGCGCCGGAGCGAAACTCACGGTGCGGCGGCCCTCGGCCGAGGAGCTGCTTGAGACGCCCGGAGCGCTGCTGACGCGCTCGCACCTTGGGCGGCTTCAGAGTCCGAGGACGAGCATCAGGGCCTCGTCGACGGAGCGGAGCTCGTCCGCGCCGAGGCGCCCGGCAGAGCGACCAAGGCGCTGCGGATCGACCACCGTCGTCTGCTCGACAAGGACCCGCGTTTCCTGACGCTCGAGGGTGATCGTGGGTCGAAAGCTTGCCGCGCGGGCTCTCATCGACGTGGGCGAGACGAGGACGGTGCTGAGGTCGAGGAACTCGTCGGCCTGGACGATGATTGCGTAACGAGTCTCGCGTGGCTCGTGGCCGCGTGCGCCTCGGGGCGGCGGTAGGTGGAAGATTTTGCCGTGGACCACCTCAGTCGGAAAGCGGCGGAGCGAGCTCTGCGAGCTGCTCCCGGACGAAACGCATCTCCTCGCGGTCGCGCTCGTCGGCCGCCAGGCGGCGCACCTCGTCGCGAATCGCCGAGCGGATTCGTCGACGGGCGGCCGCTTCCCGCAGTGCGGTGCGCACTGCTTCGGAGTCGGTCAAGCCGTCACCGCGGACGATCTCGAGCGCTGCTGCAGATGCGTCGTCGAGCCGAACATGAAGCGAGCGAGGCATGCTCGAAGCGTAGCACGAATCGTGCTACCGAGCCCGCTCGTACATGCCGGGCTAGCGCGCTCGTCAGGGCTCCGGAGCGCCTCTTATGGGGTAGGCGTCGTCGGAGCCGGCTCCGCGGCCGGCTCCTTTGCCGCCCGCAGGCGGAAATAGAGCAGCGTCAGGACGACCGCGATGAACGGCGCCGTCAACGTGCCCGAGACAATCTGCGAGACGAAGCTCTGCAGCCAGTCCGCGAGCGGCGTCAGGATGAGGCTGAGCAGCAGGTTGAAGCCGAAGAGCAGCAGGATCACGAGGAGAATCACTCCGAACACTCCCCAGCCGTAGCCGCGCACGAGCTCCCGGCTGCGCGAGAAGGACTCGCCCGCACTGCGGTTCTCGAGGACGACGACCGGCACGATCACTGCCCACCAGGTCAGCAGCACGAGCCCGGGGACGATCAGCAGGAGCAGTCCGATCACGATGCCGAGGCCGGCGAGGATCGCCGCGACCGCGACGGAGCCGAGGTGGGGCCGCGCGGCCTCGAACGTCTCTCCCAGCGAGAGGTCGACGCGACCGTCGCGGACGTCCTCGACGGCCTTCACGAGGGCCGCCTGAAGCCAGAAGAGCGCGACGAGCGAGACGAAGAGCGCAATCAGGACGCCGAGCCACGTGAGCGCCGCGGTCAGCAGGGCGCCGATCAGCGCGACGGCAACATAGACGACGAACGAGAGCGCGATCAGGTGGCGCCAGTGCGTCTTGTAGAGCTGCCAGGCCTCACCGATCACGCCGCTCGTCGGGCTCATGTCGGGGAGACCCTACGCGTTGTCGGCGAACGAGACAACCCGGCGAATCGTTCCGGCCCTCTGGTGCCGCGCCTCGATCCCGAGCTCGCCGCCAGCTGGAGCCCGGATCACCCACTCGAGCTTCGTGAGGTCGCCGGTCGAGTCGTCCGTCCCCCACCAGAGCGCGCTCCGCTTGTGGACGCGACCCTGCAGCTGGCCCGCTTCGACCTTCAGCTCCCCGGAGACGAGCTCGGCGCCCTCGGGCAGCGTCAACTCGACCTCGAGTGGCCGCACGGCCTTTCGCTCGACCGCCTTCTCGGTCACGTTCGTCGGCAACCAGCCCGAGTTCTGCAGAACGAGGCGCACCTTGTGCGCGCCCTCGCCGACGGGCTCGACGTCGAGTGATTTCACCTCCAGCCGTGGCGAGATCAGCAGGTGGAAGAGCGCCAGATCGGAGTGCGGCGCGATCTCCCGCTCGAGGAACTGCGGCGGCACATTGCCCCAGCAGTACATGACATCCCAGCCTCCGAGCTCTACCTCACCGAGCTGCGGATGGTCGAACGGGTACCACTGGACGTAGCCGTTCCCGTCCAGCGCCTCGTCGCTCCAGCGAAGAAGCTTCAGGTCGTCCTCCGGCTCGTGGTCTTTGAGCCACTCGATGTAGCCGTAGTCCTCGATCCCCGCCTGGCGCTGCGGGCTCCAGAACTCGGTCGTCCAGGAGAAGACGCCCAAGTGGTCGTATAGCCAGTCGTGCGCCGAGCCCTTGATCGTCTCCTTCGGCTCGTACTTGAACTCGTGGAAGACCGAGACGGCTGGGTAGCCGGTGAGCTTCGTCGCCTCGGCGCCGATGACCTTGTAGGCGCGGAGGTCACCGGGCGGAAAGTGCTCGTCGTCGTAGCCGCCGTAGGGCCGCAAATGGACGCCGCTGAAGGTGTGGTAGGCGATGTGGCCGGTGACGTTCGGCCGGTCGACGATCGCTTGCACCATCGCGCGCGTCTCCGGCTCGGAGACGGGGAACGGCCCCGCGCCGCGCTGATCTCCCTCGGGCATCCACTCCATCGGGAAGTTGCGGTTGAGGTCGAGGCCCTCGACCGGCGGCGCGACCTTGATCGTGACGCCGTCGAAGTTGCGGATCATCCCCTCCCAGAGGAGGCGGTAGAACTCGCCGTCCTCGGGCCCCTCATCCGGGTCCCGGCGGATCATCAGGCGCGGCTCTTCAGGGTGCCGTTTCCACGCGCCGTTCGGGTCGCGCATCCGCATCATGAGGATCTTGCCGTCGCCGTCGATGTCTTCCTCGTGGAGGCCGTCCTGCTCGTCGAGCCGGGGATACGGGCGGACGCTCGAGCGGACGAAGCGCGGCTTGTCGGCGAGGGCGAGCTCGGCGCCGTCGGGATTGAGTCGCGGGATCACATAGAAGGCGCGTGTGTCGAGGCAGCGCATCACCTTCGGGTCGCTGCCGTAGCCGCGGAGGAGCTTGTCGATCAGATGCAGCGCGGCGGTGCAGCCCGTCACTTCGAGGGCGTGGATGTTCGCTTCGATCAGGAAGGCGGGCTTGTCGAGATCGGCCCCGGTCTCGAAGTTCGTGATCGTCGCCAGCCAGATGTCGCGGTCCTCGAAGGAACGGCCGATGCTCTCGAGGCGGTAGATGTCGGGCCGCTCTTCGGCCCAGGCCTGGAGGATCTTCGTCAGCTCGTCGTAGCGGTAGAACCGGTCGAACGCGACGTCCACGCTAGGCCGAGAGTTCGCTGACGAGCGGTCCCGTGTCGAGCGGGTCGAACCCGATGCGAGCCGCGATCTCCTCGCTCGAAGGCCTCGTCCCTTCGTTGAAGAGCGCCCGCAGCCGATCGCCCGTCTCGGGCGAGCGCCACCATTCCGGCCCGACCTCGCGCGAGAGGTGCTCCCGAAGTTGCGCCGAGCGGATCCACGCGCGCAGGTAGTCGGCCGAGTAGAAGCCGGCGTCCATGTCGGCGAGGTAGCCGTCGGCGCGGTAGAAGACCCCGGTCGCGTCGCTCAGCCGCTCGGAGTACCCGTCCGGGGTGCCGCCGTCCTGCCCGAAGCGCGCCCAGAACTCGAGTTCGAAGACGAGCTTCGCGGCATAGCGCCGGTAAAGCAGCGCTTCGAGGAAGGTCGTCGACTCGGCGTTCGTCGCCGCGTCCTCGTCGGAGAGGCCGAAGTGCTCGACGTGCCAGGCCGGCTCGCGCGAGATCGCCTCGAGGATGAACGAGTAGATCTCCGTCAGCGCGTGGTCGCGCGAGAGGTTGCGGAACGTGTACGGGAGATCCGGGTCGCAGCCGGCGTAGTGAAGGGCGTGGCCTGCCTCGTGGAGGAAGGCCTGGTAGTCGTGCAAGCCGCCCTGGGCCCGGGTGATCAGGTGGACGACGTTCGGCGCGTCGGATGCGATCACGCAGGCCCGCGGCGATTTCTGCGGGCGGTCGTCGAGATCGAGGCGAATCTTGTCGTCGTTGGCCAGGTCGAAGCCCAGCTTGGTGAGCGTGTCCATGCAGACCTCGACCGCGCGCTCCTTCGTGTACGTCGCTTCCAAGGGCGAGAGCCGCCGCATGTACGCCATGTGGTACGAGGCGGGAATCGGATCGCGCTCGGGGCCGAGCAGCCGCTCGAACCAGCGATCGCGCAACGCGTAAAAGGCCTCTCCGCTCTCGTCGCTCGCCTTCCGCATCCGGTCGGCGAGCGGCTGCAGGGAGATCCCCTTCTCCTCCTCGTTCCGCTCGATCGGGTCTGCGAACCCGGACAGATCAGCGGCAAGCTCGTCCTCGGCCTGGATCAGCTGCCGGCGGCCTTCGTTGAAACCCGCGGACGCATCGCCGTGCAGCAGGCCGAGCTGCTCGCGGTGTCGATACTCCCGCAACACGGCCAGCATCGCCTGCGCGGTCCGCAGCGGCATCTCCTCGCCCTGGAAGACGATCCGCTCGGCCAGGATCGCGTTCTCGAGCTGGTCGTGCCGCTCTGACAGCTCCGCATCGGCAACCCCCGCCTCGCACTCCTTGCGCAGGCGATAGAGACGCTCGCGCTCGTCGCCGTCGGCGGCGCCCTCCTCGGCCGCGCGGAGCGCCTCGAGCTGCTCCCGGCTGAAGAGATCGGCATAGCGGGCGACGATCTCGGCCCGCTCCGAGATCTCCTTCTCCCCCACTCGGACGGCCCTCGCCTCCTCCGCGCGCTCGAAGAGATACTTGCGGAGGCGGTCCTCGTACTCCGCCGGGCTGCGAACCGTGGCCACGCTCATCGACGGAAGAATCTACACGTCAGCGCCGGATATAGCGCTGGATATCCCTCGTTAGAGCATCGACGTCGCCTGCGATGCGAGCCGGCGCACGGTGCCGGTCAGATCGTCGAGCTCGAACGGCTTGCGAATGAAGGCGTGAACCCCCTCCATCGGCGGGGGATCGACTTCTGAGGTGCCGCTGAGCAGGCACACGGCCGCGCCCGGACGCCGCCTGTGAAGAAGCGGGAGTAGCTCGCGCCCGTCACGATTGCCGACGTGCAGGTCGAGCAGGACGACATCGACCGGCTCACTGCCGACCAGCTCTTCTGCACGAGCCACGGTCTCCGCCTCGAGCACTCGGTACTGCTCGAGCTCGAGATTGACGCGGCAGAGCATGCGCAGCGAGGGGTCGTCCTCGACGACCAGCACCGTCGCGCCCGTCTCGTTCATGGACGACTCCGAGTTTGCGCCTGACCCATACGCGTCATGTCCTTCGACGTCCAGACGGCGAAACGCGATCAGACCTTTCGTTCTGTCGGGACAAAACCCCGCTCTTTGCGGGGATTTGTGCCATTCGGCGCGTACCTGGTTCGAGGGATGCTTCGTTCCCCGTTCGGAAATGGTAAACGGCGACGAGCCAGCGGAGCAGGTCGCGGAGGTACTCCGAGCATGGCTCCGGAGTTTTCGCCCGGCACCCGCCTACCGCCTGCGCGCGTGGCGAGAGTTTCAGCGGGCGCTCGATCCGCTCGCCCTTCCTAGGCCCTTGCCTCCAGGCCGCGCCTGACGCGCGCGAGCGCCTGGTCGCGGCCGAGGAGCTCGATGCTCTCGAAGAGCCCCGGCGAGACGCGCGAGCCCGTGACGGCGACCCGAATCGGCTGGAAGGCCTCCCGGGGCTTCAGCTCGAGCCGGTCGGCGACGGCGCGCAACGACTCCTCGATCGTCTCTGCAGTGAACGGCTCGGCGCCGGCCAGCGCGCGCTCGGCTTCCTCGAGCACGCGGCCGTCGAGGAGCGCCGGGTCGGGCTCGACATCGTGGAAGAGGAAGCCGGCGAACTCGGGATAGTCGCCGAACTTCGAGATCTTCTCCTGGACGAGCGGCACCGAGATGCGCACGAGCCCCTCGTCCCAGTCGTAGCCACGCTCGCGTAGATACGTGACGAGTGCGTCCCCGTACGCCTCCGGAGACAGGCCGCGGAGGTAGACGCCGTTCATCCACTCGAGCTTCGCGTAGTCGAACGTCGCCGGGCTCGAGCCGACCCGCTCGAGCGTGAAGCGTTCGATCAGCTCCTGCCGCGACATGATCGTCGTCCTGTCGTCGTAGCTCCAGCCGAGCAGTGCGAGGAAGTTGACGAGCGCGTCCGGGAGGTAGCCCTGGGCGCGGAACTCCTCGACCGAGACGGCGCCGTGACGCTTCGAGAGCTTCTTGCCATCCTCGCCATGGATGTTGGCAAGGTGCGCATAGAGAGGGAGCGGTGCGCCGAGGGCCTCGAGGATGCGGATCTGCTTCGGCGTGTTCGAGATGTGGTCGTCCCCGCGGATGACGTGGGTGATCCGATCGAGCCAGTCCTCGACCGGGGAGGCGAAGTTGTAGGTCGGGCGTCCGTCGGCGCGGACGAGAACGACGTCCTCGAGCTTCTCGTTCGGGTACTCGATGCGGCCGCGGATCAGGTCGTTCCAGGCGGTGACGCCCTCGTCGGGCATCCGCATCCGGATCGCGCCCTCGTCCTCGTACGCCTTGTTCTCGGCGACGAGGCGCTGAGCCTCCTCACGGCAGCGCT
>Ga0066709_100004245_pt1 | contig 11348 bp, 7 predicted proteins | sample GraSoiAngelo_158_FD_79665 | JGI IMG/M metagenome (GOLD analysis project Ga0066709, IMG submission 79665) | Grasslands soil microbial communities from the Angelo Coastal Reserve, California, USA - 14_1009_16_30cm | ecosystem: Environmental > Terrestrial > Soil > Grasslands | place: USA... | reverse complement strand
GGTCGTCGATGATCAGCGCATGGGGCATCGGGGTCGCGAAGCGGGCGTTCCGAGCTCGGAACGGATGGAAAAGGGCGGCGACGGCATGGCGGGCTCCAGCGGCTGTTATCGTCCAGTATGGACGCGCCCGAGAGGATCGCGCAAGGAAACCGGCCGCCGGGGCCGCGGAGCCCGGCGGCGGAGCGCCCGAAAATCGAGGGAGCAGCCAAGCTGGGACGTGTAGCGAATACAAGCCGCGAAGCAAGTGCCTGCGCAAGGCTTACATCCCGGAGCCTCGAAACGGCGGTTCGACCGTGGATTCCCAAGTGGTTCGTGGCCCAGAGCGTTGGCACGATGCGTGCCCATGTCAACGAATTCTCAGGCGCGGAGTTCGCGCTCGAGAGACCGATCCCGGCTCCGGCAGCCCGCCGGAGGAGGACCTTAGGGGGTCGAAGCGGAGATGGAGATGGCGACGTTTTCACCCAACGCGTCCTGGCCGGAAGGCACATTGTCCATGGAGCCCGCAGAAAGCCGGCCGTGGCTCGATCATCGTGTCGGGGAGGGTGCCGTGCAGCGCATCGTGCAGAACGTCCTCTCGATTCCATACAAGGTCCGGAATGACTTGCCCCTCCTCGAGCTGGCCCGAGCCGGCAACTCGAACGCCTACGACGAGTTCGTCCTGCGCTATGAGGGGCGGATCTACGCGCTCGCGCTCGGGATCACCGGCAACGACGAAGACGCTTCGGCGGCGATCCGGGATGCGTTCGTGTGGGCCTACCGGAGCCTTCAAACGCTGGGGGCGCCCCAGGAATCCCCCCGCTCCTGGCTGTGCCGCCACGCGGTGCGGGCCTCGCTGGCGCGGGTGCTGGCCAGGCGCCGGGGAGGCCTGCAAGCGAACGCCGTCGCGGGCCCCGTGGAATCCGTCGGACCTGATTCCGCATAAGCCGGAGTTCCCCGCACCCGGCTCCTGATAGGGTCCCCGTCCGCCCGGCCCCGGCATGACGGGGGGACTACGACCCGCGGCGCATCCGACCCCCCGCAGGGGCGGTGCGCCGCGAGTTTGTTCGGGGGCCGATCCGCACGCTACATTCGCTTGCATGCCGATCTCCAAGGAGCACGTGCTCGAGATCGCGCGCCGCCTGGCCCGGGGCGGGTCGCTCGAGGAGCTTGCCCGCCACCTCGCTCCCGTCCCGAAATCGGCCCGGCCGTTTCCTCCAGACGTGCCGCGGCCCAGCGACTCGACGGCGCTCGGCCGCGACCGGCGGGTCGCGTTCCTTAGAGCGCGCGGCGTCGAGCTGCAGCAGCTGACCGGAGACTCGCCTCCGGTCGACCCCCAGACGCTGCGGGGCAACATCGAGCAGTACATCGGGATGACGCAGATCCCGACCGGACTGATCGGGCCGCTGCGCATCAACGGGCTCCACGCGAACGGCGATTTCTACGTTCCGCTTGCGACCTCCGAGGGCGCCCTGGTCTCGAGCTACCACCGTGGAGCGCGCGTCGTGACGCGGGCAGGCGGCGTGTCGTGCCTCACCACCGTGGAGCAAGTGCAGCGTGCCCCCGCGTTCGTGTTCGACTCCGTGGCGCAGGCGGGGCTGTTCGCGGCGTGGGCGGCGGGCGAGTTCGAGCGGTTCATCGCCGTGGCCGCGACGTGCTCCCGGCACGCGACGCTGGCCGACCTGCAGGTCCATCTCGAGACCCGTACCGTGTACCTCGTGTTCGTCTACCGCACCGGGGATGCCGCCGGGCAGAACATGGTGACGACCTGCACCGATGCGGTGTGTCACGACCTGATCGCTCGCACTCCCGTCCCGCCGCGGCACTGGTTCGTGGAATCCAACCTCTCGGGCGACAAGAAGGCGACGGTGCTGAGCTTCCAGAGCACGCGCGGGCGCAAGGTGATCGCCGAGGTGACACTGCCGCGCCAGCTCGTCGAGCGCGCGCTGCACACCACGCCCGAGCTCATGTGCGAGTACTGGCGCCTCAGCTTCATCGGCGGCGTTCAGAGCGGCTCGATCGGGGTGAGCGGCCACATCGCAAACGGCCTGGCGGCGATGTTCCTCGCGTGCGGCCAGGACGTGGCGTGCGTGAGCGAGGCCACCGTCGGCATTACTCGCATCGAACTCACTCCGTCCGGGGATCTCTACTGTGGCGTCGACCTCCCGAACCTGATCGTGGGCACGGTCGGCGGCGGCACGCGCCTTCCCACCGCGCTCGAGTGCCTGCGCATCCTGGGCTGCGAGGGAGACGGCCACGCCACGAAGTTCGCCGAGGTCTGCGCCGCCACCGTGCTGGCGGGCGAGATCTCGATCTCCGGCGCCATGTGCGCGGGCCATTTCGCCCGTGCCCACCGCCAGCTCGGCCGACCGGGAACGGCCTGACACGAAGTCCGCGCCGTGCCGTCCCCGCCCGCGAACGGGTCCCTTGCCTCCCGGCTCTGGCGCTACCAAAAGGAGCGGTTCCCGCTCGCCGGGTTCGTGCCGCTGATCGCGGCGTTCACGTTCTCGTCGGCAGCGTACTCGCGCGTGGCGCGCGGTGAACCCGGCTTCATTCCCGCCGGGCGATTCGCGGTAGGGGCGCTCACCGCCCTCACGTTCTTCTTCCTGCTGCGCGTGCTGGACGAGCACAAGGACCAGGACGTCGATCGCCGCGCGCGACCGGAGCTGCCGGTGCCGCGCGGACTCGTGAGCCTGCGCGAGCTGCGCGCGGCCGGTGCCGCGGCGCTCGCGGTCGTGATCGCGCTCAACGCGCTGCTCGAGCCGGTGCTGCTGGTACCCATGGCGCTGGTCGCGGCGTGGGCCGCGCTCATGACGCGCGAGTTCTTTGTCCGCGACTGGCTGCGCGACCACCCGGCCGCCTACCTGCTCACGCACATGGCGATCATGCCCCTGATCGACGGCTACACGACCGGGCTCGACTGGCTGGCGGAACGTCGCGCTGCGCCTCCCGGGCTCGTCCTGTTCCTGGCTGTCACGTTCCTCAACGGCACCGTGATCGAGATCGGACGCAAGCTGCGCTCGCCCGCCGACGAGCGCATCGGCGTGGACACCTACACGCAGGCCTGGGGCCTGCGCACGGCGCCGGTGGTGTGGATCGCGTTGCTGTGCGGATCGGCGGCCGTGGCGTGGGCGGCGCTGCGCCACGTCGGCGGCGGCATGCTCGCGATCCCGCTCGGCGTGGCCGCCGCGGCGTGCCTCGCGCCGGCGGCATGGTTCCTCGCGCGGCCGGAGCCGCGCGCGGCCCGCGCCGTGGAGACGGCGAGTCGACTGTGGCCGCTCGTCACCTACCTCACGCTGGGAGCGCTGCCCTACCTCACGCGGACGCGGGCGTCATGAGTGCCGAGCGCAGCCTTGCCTACGTGCCGGCCGCGGGGGACAGCCCGGATGCCGCGACCGTGGGGGGCAAGGGCAAGAACCTCGTGCGGCTCGCCGGGCTCGCGCGCGAGCTCCGGTTCCGGGTGCCGCGGTTCATCGTGATTCCCGCCCAGGCGTTCGACTGCATCGTCGTTCCCGCCGTCGCCGGCCGCTCCGCCGCCGGCGCGCGGGCGGCGGTCCGCGAGCTCGCGGTTCCCGCCGCGCTGCGCTCGGCGGTGCTGGAGGCGCTCGCGACAGCGGGGCTTCTCGGCGCGCGGGTGGCCGTGCGCTCCTCGGCCGTCGCAGAGGACTCCGGGGCCGCGTCGTTCGCCGGCCAGTTCGATACCGTGCTCGGGGTCGAGGCGTCGGACTGCGTTCCCCTGTGGGACGCGATCCGCCGGGTGTGGGCATCGGCGTTCAACCCGCACGCGGCCGCGTACGCCCAGGCGCGCGCCGCCGGCGCCGGAGCGGCCCTCGACGCGGAGGCGGGGGCGCGCGAGCCGAGCGCTTCGCGCATGGCCGTCGTGATCCAGGAGCTCGTGGAGCCGCTCGCCTCGGGAGTGGCGTTCTCCGTGGACCCGGTGGCGGGCGCTCGGGACGTGGCCGTGGTGAGCGCCGTGCCGGGGCTCTCGGAAGGGCTCGTCAGCGGCGAGCTCGATGCCGACACGTATCGCGTGAGCGAGGCCGGCCTCGTGACGGCGGAGATCGCGCACAAGGATCGCGCGGTGCGGGCGCTGCCAGGCGGAGGCACCGCCCTGTCGCCGGTGCCCGAGCCCGAGCGCGACCGCCCCGTGCTCGCGGACGCCGACGCGCTCCGCGTCGCCGCCAGCGCTCGCGCGATCGCGGCCGCCGAGGGCACGCCCCAGGACGTGGAGTGGGCGCTCGCGGGCGCGGGCGGATCCTCCGAGCTCGTGATCCTCCAGACCCGGCCGATCACGCCGCTCGGGCGTCGCACGCCGCCGGCGCCGGGGGCGGCTCTTGCGCCGGCGGCAACCGAGCGCGCCGCCGCGACCGGCGCCCGCCGCGTGTGGGACAACAGCAACATCGTCGAGAGCTACAGCGGCGTCACCACGCCGCTCACGTTCAGCTTCGCGCGCGGCGTCTACGAGGATGTCTACCGCCAGTTCTGTCGCGTGATGGGGGTGCCCGATGCGCGGATCGAGTCCCAGCGAGCCGTGTTCGTGAACATGCTGGGGCTCGTGCGCGGGCGCGTGTATTACAACCTGCTCCACTGGTATCGCACGCTCGCGCTGTTGCCGGGGTTCAGGTTCAACCGCGGGTTCATGGAGCGCATGATGGGCGTGCGCGAAGCGCTGGAGGATCCGCCCGCTCCCCCCGGCACGGGCGGGCGGATCCGGGACCTGGCGGCGCTCGTGCGCGTGGCCGGCCGCATGCTGCGCGAGTCGCGACGACTGGACCGCGAGGTGCCCAAGTTCCATGCCCGCGTCGACGCCGCGCTGGCAGGCGCCGCCGACCTCGCGGGCAAGTCCGAGGCCGAGCTGGTCGCGACCTACCGGCGGCTCGAGGACGAGCTGCTGCGTCACTGGCGCACGCCGCTCGTCAACGACTTCTTCGCGATGATCGACTTCGGCGTGCTGTGCCGGATGATCGAGCGCTGGCTGCCGGACGCCGCGCCGACGCTCGCGAACGACCTCCTGTGCGGCGAGGGCGAGATCATCTCCACGGCGCCTGCGCGCCAGGTGATGGCGCTGGCCCGGCTGGCGCGGGAGACCCCGGCGGTGGCGGCGGGATTCGCGGCGGAGTCCGAACCGCAGGCGCTGCTGGCGCGGCTCGCGGCGGACCCCGCGTGCGCCGGGTTTCACGCGGCGTTCCGGCGCTACGTCGAGCGGTTCGGGGACCGCTGCCTGGAGGAGCTCAAGCTCGAGACGCTGTCGCTGCGCGAGAACCCGGCGTTCCTGGTGCACATGATCCGCTCCTACGCGGAGCGCGGCACGGTCGATGCCGGCGCCCAGGCGGCGCGCGAGGCGGCGATCCGGCGCGACGCCGAGGCCCGCGTCCGCGCCGGTCTCGACGCCGTGCGCCGCGCGGTGTTCGTCCGGGTGCTGCGGGGAGCGCGCGCCCGGGTCCGCGACCGCGAGAATCTGAGGTTCGAGCGCACGCGGGTGTTCGGCGTCGTCCGCCGGCTGTTCCTCGCGCTCGGGATGCGGTTCACGGAGCGAGGCCTGCTGGACGATCCGCGCGACGTGGTGTGGCTCACGGTGGGCGACGTGTTCGAGGCCGCAAGCGGCGAGCTGCTACCTGAGCTGGCCCGCGCCCGCGTGGCCGAGCGCCGGGCCATGTTCCAGGCCTGGGAGCGCGGGCCCGCGCCGCCCGAACGGTTCGAGACGCGCGGCACGCCCCCGATCGTGTTCGGCGCCGAGTCCGCCGACCCCGGTGCCGCCGTCATGCTCGCCGCCCCGGTCCCGGGGGAGCGGCTCCAAGGGACCGCCTGCTGTCCCGGCGTCGTGCGCGAGCGGGTGCGCGTCGTGCGCGACGCGCGCGAGGCGCGCGACGTGACCGGCCGCATCCTGGTGGCGGAGCGCACCGATCCGGGCTGGACGCTGCTGTTCCCCGCGGTGCGCGGACTCCTGGTCCAGCGCGGCAGCCTGCTCAGCCATTCGGCGATCGTGGCGCGCGAGATGGGGCTCCCGTGCGTCGTCGGGATCAAGGGCCTGCTCGACGGGCTCGTGGACGGCGAGCTGGTCGAGATGGATGGCGCGAGCGGCCGGGTGACCCGCCTCGAGCGGGGCGAGTCGTGAGCGCGCCGCGGCCCGCGGCACCCGCGATCGAGGCGCGCGCCGCGTTCGACTTCATCCGCTACGCGAGCGTGTGGGAGGACGCCGATGTCCTGTGCGAGGCGCTTGAGCCGGTGGCGCGCGGCGGCCGGCTGCTGTCGATCGCTTCGGCGGGGGACAACGTGCTGGCGTTGCTGACGCTCGACCCCGCGGAGGTCGTGGCGGTCGATCTGAGCCGGGCCCAGCTCGCGTGCGTCGAGCTCCGCATCGCGGCGTTCCGGATGCTGGCCGACGACGAGCTGCTCGAGTTCCTCGGGTTTCCCGCCGGTGCCGCGGCGGAGGACGGAGGGGCGGCCGGTGATGCCGGCGGGCGCCGGGACCGCCGCGCGCTCGCGAGCTACCGGCGCCGGTGCTACGCGCGGCTGCGCGGCGCGCTGTCGCCGGGGGTGGCGGGGTTCTGGGACGCCCACGCCGGCGCGCTCGAGCGGGGCCCGATCCACGCCGGCAAGTTCGAGCGCTATTTTCATCGGTTCCGGCGCTATGTGCTGCCGCTCGTCCACCGCCCGGCCACGGTCGCGGCGCTGAGCCGTTCGTGCAGCCGCGAGGAGCAGGAGCGCTTCTACCGCGAGCGCTGGGACACACGGCCGTGGCGCGGGCTGTTCCGCGTGTTCTTCAGCCGCTTCGTCCTGGGGCGTCTCGGACGCGACCCGGAGTTCTTCGCGCACGTCGACGGGCCGGTCGCCGCCCGCATCCTGGAGCGCACGCGTCACGCGCTGACCGCGATCCCGGCCGCGAGCAATCCCTACCTGGCGTACATCCTCACCGGGAACTTCCGTGCCGGCGCGCTGCCGCGCTACGCGCGCGCGGAGCATCGCGCCGCGATCCGCGCGCGCCTCGACCGCGTGCGCCTCGTGGAAGGCGCGGCGCACGCAACCCCGGGACGCTACGACGGCATGAACCTGTCGGACATCTTCGAGTACATGAGCCCGGCCGAGCATGAAGCGTGCTATGCGGCGCTGCTCGATCGCGCCCGCCCCGGCGCCCGCCTCGTGTACTGGAACATGCTGGCGCCGCGCGCCCGGCCCCCGGCGCTCGCCGGTCGCGCGCGCCCGCTTGAGGATCTGGCCGCCGCCCTGCATGCGCGCGATCGCGCCTGGTTCTACGCGCGACTGCACGTCGACGAGGCGCTCGGGCCATGACTCCGTTCCACGCGCTGCTGCCCGCGTGGGGGACGCTCGCCGGCGAGCTCGCGCGCATGGCGGTGGTCGGGCTCGCGTTCTTCGCGATCCTCGCCGTCGCGGAGCTGCTGCAGCGCCGGCTCAAGCCGCCGGTCGAATGGACGCGCAAGTTCGTCCACTTCGGGGGCGGCGTCGTGGCCGCTGTGTTTCCGTGGGCGTTCTCCACGCACTGGACCGTGCTTGGGCTCGGGGCCTTGATGCTCGCCACGTTTGTCGTGGCGCGCCGCGCCGGGCTGCTCGCCAGCGTCACCGCCGTGGAGCGGCGATCCACGGGTGAGCTGTGGTATCCGGTCGGCGTCTACCTGCTGTTCGTGATCGCGCGGCACCAGCCCGTGTTCTGGCTGATCGCGCTGTCGTCGCTCGTGGTCTCCGACACCGCCGCCGCGCTGCTGGGGCGCGCCTACGGCCGGCTCGCGTTCTTCGCGGCGAGCGACCGGAAGAGCGTGGAAGGCTCGGCGGCGTTCTTCGTCGCCACGTTCCTAGGCGTTCATCTCGCGCTCCTGCTCCTCACCGGCGTCGCCCGCGATGCCAGCGTGCTGATCGCGTTGCAGCTCGCGCTGATTGTCACGTCGTTCGAGGCGATCAGCCTGCACGGCAATGACAACCTGGTGGTTCCAATCGCCACCTACTACCTGCTCGTGAAGCTGACGCCCAGGCCCGCCGAGAGCATCGCGCTCGAGCTCGCGGCCGAGCTCGCGATGCTCCTGGTCGCGCTCGTCCTGGCATGGCGCACGCGGGTGCTGTCGTGGGCCGCGGCGATTGCGGCGCATCTCGCGATCTACGCCGCGTTCAGCCTGGGAGGGCCGGCGTGGAGCGTGGCGCCGGCGCTCGCGCTCGCGGGCTTCGTGACGCTGGATGCGCGTTCCGGGCGCCGCGGCGGCCGCCACCAGGTGCAGGCCGTGTTCTGGGTGAGCATCGTGGGCGTGGTGCTGATCTTCCTCGACAACACGTTCGCCACGCTGTTGCCGGGCCGGCACCGGCTCTCGGTCGGGCATCCGTTCATGGTGCCGTATGTCGGCGCGCTCGCCGCCCCGGCCGCGATCGTGGCCTACCAGTTCCTGCGGCTCGCGCGCGCCGCGTGGTCGCGCGCGGCGACCATCGCGGCCGCGGCCGGCGCCGGCTGGGCGCTGGTGGCGCCGCTCGGCCTCGCAGCGCTCGGGCGTGCGGCCGATGTTCGAGCGCTCGCGATCACGGCGGCGATGTGCGCCACCGCGGTGCCGGTCTACCTGCTCGCGCGCCGCCGGCTGCGCCGGCGCACGGAGTCCGCCGACCTGAGGCTGCAGGCGCTGGCCGTGGCGGCCGCGGCGCTCGTGTTCACGTTCGTGCACCTGCAGGCGCAGCCCCGCCCATGACCCGCGTCGGCTTCGAGGCGTTCGTGGCCGACCACCGGCTGCCGGAGGCGTTCACCGTCCTCGGCGGCGCAGATGCGGCACCGGAGCCGGTGGCACCCGGAACCACGTGCCTGATCGCGTTGGAGGACGATCGGCCCCGGGCTCGATGCACGCTCGGGATCCGGGCGGACCTGCGCGGGGCGCCCGGCTGCTCGGGGTGGGTCGGTCACTACGAGGCGCGCGATCCGGAGCCTGGTGCCGCACTCTTGCGCGAGGCCGCGCGCCGGCTGGCCGCGCAGGGCGCTGAGCGCGTGCTGGGGCCGATGAACGGCAGCACGTGGGCGCGATACCGGCTCGTGGTCGACACCGAGCCCGGCGACGTCGAGCCCGGGCCGCCGCCGTTCCCGGGCGAGCCGCGCAACCCCCCGGAGTATCCGCGGCACTTCCACGCCGCCGGGTTCGAGGTCGTGGCGCGCTACGAGAGCCGGCTCGACGACCTCGCTCACGAGCCGCCGGACGTGAAGGCGCTGGCGGAGCGCGTGGCGGCGGCGGGTTTTTCGCTGCGGCCGTTCGATGTCGATCACTTCGACGCCGAGCTCGAGCGCTTGTTCGCGCTGAGCCTCGAGGCGTTCGCGGAGAACCTCTATTACGCCCCGATCGGGGCCGAAGCGTTCCGGGCGATGTACGAGCCGCTGCGCGGGCGCATCGATCCCGAGTTCGTGCTGATCGCGCTCGACCGCGACGAGGCCCCGTGCGGCTACCTGTTCGCGTTCGCGGACCCGCCCGCGACGGCCGCGAGCGGAACCGCGCGGCTCGTGTCCAAGACGGTCGCCGTGCTGCCGCGGGCGCGCGGCCGGGGGCTCGCGAACCACATGCTCGACCGCTTGCGGTGGAGTGGCCGCCGGCGCGGGTTTCGCGAGCTGGTGCACGCGCTGATGCAGGTCTCGAACGCCTCCATGCGCATGTCGGCGCGCGGCGGCGGGCGCGTGTTCCGGCGCTACGCGCTGTATCAATGGACGCCGGGAGCGGCCCGGTGAGCGCCGCGGCCGCGGTCCCGAATCCGAACCTGGCGGCGCGGCTCGCGGAGCGGGCGGCGTTCCATCCCGGGCGGCTCGCGATCGTCGAGTGTCGCGGCCGGCGCGTGCGGCGCCGCACCTACGCGGAGCTGGACGCCGCGGTCGCCGGGGTTGCGGCGGGGCTCCGGGCGCGGGGCGTGCGCGCGGGCGATCGCGTGCTCGTGTTCGTCCCGATGTCGCTCGATCTCTACGTGGTCCTGATCGCGATCCTTCGTGTCGGCGCCTGCGCGGTGTTCGTCGACGCCTGGGCCGGCCGCGCCCGCCTGGATGCCGCGGTGCGCGCCGTGAAGCCCCGTGCGTTCGTCGGCACCGTGCGCGCCCACGTGCTGCGGCTCGCGACACCGGCGCTGCGCGCGATTCCGGTGCCGATCGTGCTGGGCGGCATCGTTCCCGCCGAGCGCTTCGCCCGGGATCAAGCGCGCGGCTCCCGCACGGCGCGCGCGCCCACCGCACCGGGGCCCATGGGAGGGTCGGCGCCCAGCGCCGGCGGCGACTGGCCTCCGGACTCGGGGTGCGCGCGCGTGCTCGAAACCGACGCGGCGCTCGTGACGTTCACCACCGGCAGCAGCGGTACCCCCAAAGCGGCGGCGCGGACGCACGGCCTGCTGTGGGCCCAGCACCTGGCGCTGCAGCAGCACTTGGCGCCGCGCGAGGAGGACATTGACTTGCCCACCTTGCCGGTGTTCGTGCTCAACAACCTCGCCGCCGGCGTCACGAGCGTGCTGCCGGACATGGATCCCCGAAGGCCCGCCGACGTGGACCCGGCCCGCGTCGTGGCGCAGATGGAGCGCGAGCGCGTCACGACCTCCAGCGGCTCGCCCGCGTTCTACGGGCGCCTGGCGACCTGGTGTGAGGAGCGCGGCCGCCGGTTGCCGCTGCGGGCGCTGTTCACCGGCGGCGCACCGGTGCTACCTGCGCTGGCGCGGCTGCTCGCGGCCACCGTGGAGGGCGAAGCGCACGTCGTCTACGGCAGCACCGAGGCGGAGCCGATCGCCGGCATCGAGGTGCGGGCCATGCTCGAGGCGATGGCGGCGGAAGGCGAGGAGGGCGTGTGCGTCGGGAACCCGGTGCCCGCGATCGAGGTCAAGCTCGTGCGGCCGCACGACGGCCCGATCGCGCTCGACGCCGCGGGGTGGAGCGCGTGGGAGGTCGATCGCGACGCGGTCGGGGAGGTGGTGGTGCGCGGCGCTCACGTGCTCGAGGCCTACTTCTCCGATCCCGACGCCGATCGCGCGAACAAGATCCGGGACGGAGCCGCGGTGTGGCATCGCACCGGGGATGCCGCGCGCCGCGACCGTTCCGGCCGGCTGTGGCTCATGGGCCGCGTGCGCCGGCGGGTGCGGCCGAGCGATCGGACCTGGTGGGGGCAGCCCGCGGAGCTGCGCGCGCTCGCGGTCGACGGCGTGCGCCACGCGGCGTACTTCGGCGCCGGGGATCCGGAGCCCGGGCAGCGCGCGGTGCTGTGCGTCGAGGCCGGCGGCGAACGCGCGGCGCTGGAGCCGGCGCTGCGTGGAGCACTGGCGCCGATGCCCGTGGACGAGCTGCACCTGCTCGAGATCCCGCGCGACCCCCGCCACCGGTCCAAGACCGACTGGGAGGCGCTGGAGCAGATCCTCGCCGGCCGGCACCCTAGTGT
>Ga0066709_100004244_pt1 | contig 11348 bp, 11 predicted proteins | sample GraSoiAngelo_158_FD_79665 | JGI IMG/M metagenome (GOLD analysis project Ga0066709, IMG submission 79665) | Grasslands soil microbial communities from the Angelo Coastal Reserve, California, USA - 14_1009_16_30cm | ecosystem: Environmental > Terrestrial > Soil > Grasslands | place: USA... | reverse complement strand
CGCCTGCGACCCGGTGGCCTGCGCGTACGCCGGCGTCAACGTGATCGGCACGACCTAGGCGACGGCGGCCGCAAGGGCAGCCCCCAAGCCCCGTTCCTTAAGGCGGCATGAATTGGCACGGATGCGTCGGATAATCACGAGCCCATGGCGATAGCCACAGGGACCCGTTTGGGCCAGTACGAGGTCCAGGACTTCATAGGCCAGGGCGCGCTGGGCGTGGTGTACCGCGCCTACCACTCCGAGCTCGAGCGGACGGGCGCGGTCAAGGTCATGCAGGCGATCACCCCCGATCCGGACACCGTCGCGCGCTTCCGGCACGAGGCCCAGGCGATCGCCAGGCTCCGCCATCCGAACATCGTCGACGTCTACGACTTCGGCGAGTTCCAGGGCACCCCCTACATGATCGTCGAGTACGTACCCGGCGGCAGCCTGGCGGACAGGATGAGCGAGGGCCATCTCGACCAGCCGACCGCGCTGCGCTACCTGCGCGGCATCGCGGCCGGACTCGACTATGCCCACGGCCACGGGGTCGTCCACCGCGACGTCAAGCCGGCCAACGTGCTGCTCACCGCCGACGACTCACCCGTGCTTGCCGACTTCGGCCTCGCCAAGCTGATGCAGGGCTCCTCGCTGAAGTCGATGACGGGCGTGACGACGGGGACTCCCGCCTACATGGCGCCCGAGCAGGTCACGGGGGGCCAGGTCGGGCCTGCGTCGGACCGGTACTCGCTGGCCACGATCGCCTACGAGATGCTCACGGGCGTCATCCCGTTCGACGGCGAGGCGTTGATGGAGCTCCTGTACGCTCAGGTCCACCGCTACCCGTCGCCGCCAAGCGCGCGGCACTCGGCCTTGGGACCGGCCGTCGACGCGGTGATCATGCGGGGCCTGGCCAAGAACCCCACCGAACGCTGGCCCTCGTGCGGCGCCTTCGTCGAAGCGCTCGCGGCCGCGCTGGCTGGCGAGCCGGCGCATTTGGCAGCGCCGACGATGGTCATGGCGCCGCCGGTCGCGCGCACCAAGCCGGTCACCCGCACCAAGCCCGTGGCCCGGACCGCCGTGATCGAGCCGGAACCGCCCGCGACCGTCGCGGGCGCCTACCCGTCGCCCCCGGCCGCCGCATTCCCAGAGCTGGCATCCGCGGTGCAGGCCCACCCGAAACACACCCGCCGCAGGGTGGCCATCGGCGTCGCCGCGCTCCTGATCCTGCTGCTGCTGCTCGGCGTTTGTGCGGTGGTCGCCCAGGCGACCACGCTGACGGTGAGCCCGACGCGGGCGGCGCGCGGCGAGACGGTCCGCGTGACGGCGACCCACGTCCCGGCCAACCAGGCCGGGGAGGTCCAGCTCCACAGCGTCGTCCACACCTTCCCGTTCCAGGCCGACTCGCAGGGACAGGTCGCCATCGACATGGCCGTGCCCGAGGACGTCGAGCTGGGGCAGCACGTGGTCAAGATCTGCTGGAACAACGCGTGCCACCGGGACGCGATGCTGCGCGTGCTCTCGGGCGTGGCCGAGGTCCCAGCTCCGGGCGGTGGCGGAAGCTCGCCCGGCTCCAGCCCGAGTCAGTCGCCGAGCGCGGGATCGACTCCCACTTCCTCGCCGACGCCTGGATCCACCCCCCGCTCGACGCCCACCTCACCGGCTCCAAGCCCGACTCCGACCAAACCTCCCGCGTCGCCGAGCCCCCCGCCGCCAACGCCGTCACCGACCCCACCGCCTTCGTGCCCGTCGCAACCGCCAACGCTGGTGGCGTCGCCGAATCCGGTTTTGGGCGGTACGAGCGTGACCCTGACTGGAACCAACTTCACGAAGCCGCAGGTGACGCTCACGTATTACGCAGGCACAACGGTCAATCGAACCTGGACTGTCGCCGTGAGCAGCTCGTGCGGCATATCCACCAGCACGACAACCGCGCTGGTCGTCCTTGGCTCTCGTCAGGACAAAGTCATTGCATGCGACGGCGTAAGCCGCTGCGCCACGGCAGTTTTTACGACCAAGGCGGTGCTCTAAAACACCTCCGCTGCGACCAGATCGTCCAGAGTCTCGCGGCGGCGCATGACCTCGGCCTTGCCGTCGCGCAGCATGAGCACCTCGGGTCGTGGCATCCCGTTGTAGTTGCTCGCCATCGCCAGGCAGTAGGCGCCAGCGGCCGGGACCGCGATCACGTCTCCCGAGCTCAGCGCAGGCATCTCGATGTCGGTGATCAGGATGTCGGTCGACTCGCAGTACTTGCCCGCGATGGTCACCTTGCCGTCGGGCGAGCGCTCAGGGCCCGAGGCGAGGAACGCCTCGTAGCGCGCGCCGTAGAGCTTCGGCCGGATGTTGTCGCCCATGCCCCCGTCGACGGCGACGTAGCGCCGCACGCCGGGTATGTCCTTGATCGAGCCGACGGTGTAGAGCGCCATCCCGGCCGGGCCGGCGATAGAACGTCCCGGCTCGACGACCAGCTGCGGCACCTTCAGCTCCCGGCGAGCGCACCCCGCGACCATCGCGCCGCGCACCGTCTCGACGAAGTCCCGCGGCGTCGGCGGGTCGTCGTCGTGCGTGTACGCGATGCCGAGGCCGCCGCCCGCGCCAAGCTTGCGCGGTTCGTAGCCAAGGTCGCGGTGGAGCTCGGCCAGCAGCCCGAGCATGATGTCCATGGCCTCCTCGTAGGCGCGCAGGGCGAAGATCTGTGACCCGATGTGGGAGTGCAGTCCGACGAGCTGGAGGCGCGGATGCTTGAGCGCGGTCTCCACCGCTTGGCGAGCCGCTCCGGACTCGATCGAGAAGCCGAACTTGGAATCCAGCTGCCCGGTCGAGATGTGGTCGTGCGTGTCGGGCTTGACGCCGGGCGAGAGCCGCAGCATGACGGGCGAGCGCTCGCCGTCCGGCACGACCTCGCGCAGAAGGTCGAACTCGTGGTCGCCGTCAATGACTATCGTCGCCCGCGCGGCGTACGCCGACCGGAGATCCTCGATGCTCTTGTTGTTGCCGAGAAAATGGATCCGGTCGCGCGGAAACCCGGACTTCAGCGCTAGGTGCAGCTCCCCCGCCGAGACCACGTCCAGGCCCAGCCCTTCCTCGGCCACCACGCGCAGAAACTTCGGCGACGCGAAGGCCTTCGCCGAGTAGAGCACCTGGCCCGAGGCGCCCATGGCGGCCACGTACTCCGACGCGCGCTGGCGCACGGTGGCCTCGTCGTACACGTACAGGGGAGTGCCGTGGCGTCGCGCCAGGTCGACGAGGTCGCAGCCGCCCACCTCCATGTGGCCGGCGGCGTTGACCCGGTACGTGACCGGGAACAGCAAGCTCTTAGTTCGCTAGTTCGGGCTCGAACCGCACGAGCCGCACGCGCCGCCGCAGCAACCGCCGCCTCCGCTCGACTCGCTCGCAAAGTCGGACGCCGAGGACTCGCCGGCGGTGAGGGACGCGAAGCTCGAGACGAGGACCCGGGTCCTGGTCGACTCGCACGTCGGGCACACCTGCGCCTTGTCGCGCTCGGCGAAGCGGGTCAGGACCTCGAACTTCCCGGCGCAGCTCTCGCACCGATACTCGTAGATGGGCATCTCAATGCAGGATTCTAAGCTCGCTGAACTCGCGCGGCTGATCGAGGCTTGGCCTGGGCTCGTCTCCCGGCCCGCGGCGGAGCTGATCGACGACTCGCTGGTCCTCGCCGCGCACGTGGCCGACGCCCGCCGCCTGGTGGACGTCGGCTCGGGCGGCGGCTTGCCAGGGCTGCCCCTCAAGATCGTCCGCCCCGACCTCGAGGTGACTCTGATCGAGGCGGATCGAGACAAGGCGGCGTTCCTCGTCCAGGCCGCGGCCCGCCTCGACCTGCGTGGGGTCGAGGTCCTGGCGGTGCGCGCCGAGGACGCCGGTCGCGACCCACGCTACCGAGAGGCGTTCGACGTCGCGGTGGCGCGGGCGCTGGCGCCCATGCCCACCCTCGTCGAGCTGTGCCTGCCGCTGGTGCGTGTTGGCGGCCGGCTGCTCGCGCAGAAGACCGAAAAGGAAGACGTCGCGCGGGCCGCGCGCGCGGTCGAGCTCCTCGGCGGCAGGCTCGGGGCAGCGATCGGCGCGGCTTCGAAAGCACGGGCATCCGGCGTCATCGTCGTGGTGGACAAGGTCGGACCCACGCCCCGGTCGTATCCGCGCCGGCCGGGGATGCCGGCTCGGAAGCCGCTCTAGGGCTACAACTGGCCGGCGAAGCGCTGTTGCCTTCGCACGACCCAGCGGCTGGCCAGGTTGATCACCAGCATCGCCGCCACCAGCACCAACGCCGCCCCCCACGCCTGTTGCTGCAGCGACGGGTAGGGCGTCAGGGCGTCGTGAAAGACGATCAGCGGCAGCGCCGACATGGGCTGCGTGGGGTCCACGGTCCAGAAGCGGTTGCCGAAGCCGGTGAAAAGCAGCGGCGCAGTCTCCCCGGCCGCGCGCGCCATCGCAAGCAGCGCGCCCGTGATCACGCCCGGGGCCGCGGCCGGCAGCACGAGCTGTAGGGCAACTCGCCAGCGCGGAAGGCCGAGTGCCAACCCCGATTCACGCAGGCCCGCGGGAATGAGCGCGACCGCTCCCTCCGTCGTGCGTATCACCACGGGAAGCATCAGGATGGCAAGTGCGAGCGCGCCCGCCATACCGGAGAAGTGGTGGAACGGCGCCACGAACAGGACGTATGCGAACAGCCCGATCGCGATCGACGGCGCACCCACGAGAACGTCAGCCGCCAGCCGCACCGCGCGCGCCAAACCGCCGCCGAATTCCACGAGGTTGACGCCGCTGACGACACCCAACGGAACGGCTACCGCGGACGCGATGCCGACCATGATGGCGCTGCCCACGATGGCGTGCGCGACGCCGGCCCCCGGGATGCCGACGGGCCGCTCGACGTTGACGAAGAAGTCGACATGCGTTGCGGCGGGCAGCCCATTCACGACCGTGTGCCAGAGGACCAGGCCGAGAGGGACGAGAGCGACCGCGGTGAGGCCGTAGACGGCGCCGCGCGCGAGCGAGCTCGTCGCCCGCCTCCACACGTTCCGTGCCGGCATCAGCGCGCCGGCTCCACGCTGCGGCGCACCAGCAGAAGGGCGAGGAGGTTGATCGCGAAGGTCACCAGGATCAAGACCAGGCCGAGCTCGAGCAGCGCGGCAGGATACACCGGGCCGGTCGCCTCCGTGAACTCGTTGGCGATGACGCTCGCAAGCGTGTAGGCGGGCGCGAAGATGGATGCTGGGACGTCCGGACGGTTGCCGATGACCATCGTGACCGCGATCGTCTCTCCGAGCGCGCGACCCAGCGCCAGTACGCCGGCGCCGAAGATCCCACCGCGCGCGGCCGGAAGGATCACCTTCCAGTTGGTTTCCCACCAGGTGGCGCCGAGAGCCACCGCCGACTCGCGCAACCCCTTGGGGACGGCCCGCACCACGTCGCGCGAGATCGCGCCGAGCGTCGGCAGGACCATGATCGCAAGGACGAGAGAGGCCGTGAACAGGCTCGTCTGACGCGGCGGGCCCGACAACGCCCCGGTCCAACCCAGGCGTTGCACGACTGGAACCTCGACATGCAGGTAGACGAATGGCGCCATGACGTACAGCGCCCAGACGCCGTAGACGACGCTCGGGATCGCGGCGAGGAGCTCCACGCCGGTGCCCACGGCGCCACGCAGCCCGCGGGCTCCCGGTTCGGCCAGCACCAGGGCGACGGCAACGCCGACGGGCACAGCAAGGGCGAGAGCGATGGCGCTCGAGGCCAGTGTGCCGACGATGAAGGGCAGGGCGCCGAACTCGAGCGTCACCGGGTTCCAGCTCGTGCCGAAAAGAAAGCCTGGGCCAAACCTGGTTACGGCCGGCGCGGACTGGACGGCCAGGACGAGAACGATCGCGAGCACAAGCAGCGGCGCGACCAGCGCGGCTGCGGTCGTCAGCATCCGGAAGCCCTCGGGCTTCGCGCGCCTCGCAGCCGCCAAAGGTAGGGCTTCTAGCAATGCCTACTCGTGGCGGTCGAGCCGGTAGCCGACCCCGCGCACGGTGACGATGGCGAAGGGCGCCTTGCCCGCAAACTTCTCACGCAGCCAGCGAACGTGTACGTCGACGGTCTTGCGGTCGCCCCCGAAATCGGGGCCCCACACGTTTTCCAGAAGCGCGTCCCGCGACTGGACGCGCGCCGAGTTGGCGACCAGGTGCGAGATGAGGCTGAACTCGCGCGCCGTCAGCCTGACGTCCACCCCGTCGAGCGAGACTCTGTGAGCGGCCCTGTCGATGACGAACGGGCCGATGGTGTCGCGCTCCGGCATGGCCCGTGTGCGCTCGGACTCGGGCTCCGTGCGCCGCAGGACCGAATTGACGCGTGCGACGACCTCACGCACCGAGAAAGGCTTGGTGATGTAGTCGTCGGCGCCAAGCTCGAGGCCGACGATCTTGTCTACCTCCGTGTCCTTGGCCGTGAGCATGATGATCGGGACGCGGCTTGACTTGCGCACCGCCCGGCAGAAGTCGAGCCCGCTCATCCCAGGCAGCATCAAGTCGAGCAGGATCAGGTCCGGGCTGGAGGTAAGCGCGGTGCGCAGGCCCGAAGCCCCGTCGCCGGCCTCTCGCACCGAGAATCCGGCGGCGACGAGGTTGTACTTCAGCATGTCGCGAATCCCCTCGTCGTCCTCGACGACCAGGACCTGCGCAGGTCCCGAGCGATCTCGGCTCACCCCAGCTCCACGACCTGACCCGTCTCGAGAAACACGATGTCCTCGGCCACGTTCGTCACCCTGTCAGCGATTCGTTCGAGGTTGTGGGCGACGAGAAGCAGCGTGATCGCCCGCAGGGCCCCCTCCGTGTCAGTGCCGTTTCCGATCTCTGCGACGAGGTCTTCAAAAGCGCGGTGGTAAAGGCGATCCATCTCGTTGTCGTGAGCCGCGATGTCGCGGGCGTGGTGCTCGCTGCGGTGGATCAACGCCTCGAGGATGTCGTGAACCTGCTTGATCGCGAGCTCGCCCATTAGCCCGAACTCGGCCCGGAGAGGGCGTTCGGGAAGACCGCAGAGCGTGCCGGTCATGCGGGCGATGCGAACCGCGTAGTCGCCAATCCGCTCCAGCTCGCTGGCGATGTACTGGACGCCCATAAGGTCGCGGAGGTCGCGCGCCACAGGCTGCTGGGTCGAGATCACCATGAAGACCTGCTCGCGCACCTCGCGGAACAGCTCGTTCAGGTGCTGGTCGTCGCGGCGCACCTTCTCTGCCGCCTCGGGATCCCTCCGGCGAAGCGCGTCCAGGGCGGCCTCGATCTGCGATTCAACCAGCGTACCCATGCGCACGACCGACCCTCGGAGGGCGGCCAACTCCTTCTCCAGCATCAGCCGCGGCATGCGTCAGCCGAACCGCCCCGTGATGTAGTCCTCCGTGCGGCGGTCCCGCGGCTGGTTGAAGAGCTCGTGCGTGGGCGCGAACTCGATGAGTTCGCCACAGCGTTCCGCCTGGTTCATCAGCATGAAGGCGGTGTTGTCCGACACGCGGGCGGCCTGCTGCATGTTGTGGGTGACGATGACTATGGTGTAGTCGCGGGCGAGCTCGACCATCAGGTCTTCGATCTTGAGGGTCGCGATCGGGTCGAGCGCCGAGCATGGCTCGTCCATCAGGATGACCTCGGGGTTCACCGCCAGGCACCGGGCTATCGACAGGCGCTGCAGCTGGCCGCCGGAAAGGGACGTCGCGGAGTCGCCGAGTCGGTCTTTGACCTCGTCCCACAGCGCCGCTGCCTGCAGGCTGCGGGCCACCGCCTCCTTCACACGCGCCGAGCCCCAGCCGAGAAGGCGTGGCGCGAAGGCGACGTTGTCTCGGATCGACATCGGGAAGGGGCTCGGGCGCTGGAAGACCATGCCGATTCGCTGCCGAAGCTCGAGCAGGCGTCTGGTCGTGACGATGTCCTCGCCTTCGAAGAGCACGCTCCCCTGGGCGCGAGCTCGGGGCACCAGGTCGTACATGCGGTTGAAAACCCTCAGCAGGGTGCTCTTGCCGCAGCCCGACGGGCCGATGATCGCCGTGATCCGGCGCTCGGGAATGTCGAACGTCAGATCCTTCAACGCTCGTGTCCGGTCGTAATAGAAGGAGAGCTCTTTTATCCGGAGCTTGTTTTGTGAGATTCCCGCCACCGCGCGCAGCTCCGGCCGGGCCGCCTGCACCACCGGCTGGCGGAACGCGGACAGATCAGACACCCCTTCCGACCCTAGGGGTGCCAGGTTAAGGGCGGCTTATGCGCCGGTTAAGGTGCCGCCGGCAGCTCGATCAAGAACACCTGGCCGCCATCGTCAGCCGCCTCAGTCCACACCCTTCCGCCCAGCGCCTGCACCAGGTGCTTGGTGATCGCCAGCCCGAGGCCAAATCCGCCGGCTTCCCGGGGACGCGCCGGGTCCACCTTGTAGAAGCGTTCGAACACTCGCTGCCAGTGCTCCGGCGAAATCCCCGGGCCGTGATCGCGTACGCCGATCCGTAGCCCACCTTCCGCCGGCTGGAGAAACACATCGATGGCCGTCCCGGGAGGCGAGAACTTCGCCGCGTTGTCGAGCAGGTTGCCGAGCGCCTGTGCAAGCCTGGCGCGGTCGGTAGTCACCTCGAGCGATCCGGGCGCCTGGATGGTCAGCGTGTGGCCCCGATCAACGCGTGGGCGTAGCTCTTCGACGAGCTCGACCAGGTCGAAGGCCGACGCTTCGAGCGCCTGAGGGGCGGACTCGAGCTCGGCCAGCTGACGAAGGTTGTCGATGATTCGGCTGATCATGTCGGCCTCACGGACCAGGCGGTCGGCGAACCGAGCTCGCTCCCTGGCAGGAGGGTCGCCGAGGAGGCTTTCGGCCGTAAGACGCAGAGAGGTGATCGGGGTCTTCAGCTCGTGGACGAGGTTGGCCACGAACTCCTGCCGAACGCGCTCGAGCCTGCGGAGCTCGCTCACGTCGGTCAGGAACATGAGCGTCTCCCCGGGCTGCGGCCCGGGAACCAGCTTGGTGCGTACGGTCCGCCGGCGATGGACGAGCTGGGTCTCGCCCTCTGGCTTGCCGGCTCGCAGGACGCCGACCAGATTGCCCTCCAGAGTCGCCTCGACGAGGCTCGCCGGAAGGCGTGTGTGCTCCAGGTCGAAGTATCGGCGCGCCGCTTCGTTGGCGGCGACGACCCTCCGCTGGCTGTCGATCAGCAGGGTGATCACGGGCGCCTCCTCGAGGACGTCTTCGAAAGGCTTCAGCGGCGGCAGCTGCGCGGCGGGCCGGATGCTCCTTCGCCAACGCTCCCAGATCACGGCGCGAGTGTACTTATCACCCTGAGCGATAGGCGTCGATTAACCCCGCCATAACCACGCGCCGGTAGCGTCGTTTGCACGAACTCTTCAGGGGGTAATCGATGAAACTGCGCTTGCTGCTCTCGCTGACGGCGCTGGCAATGGTGGCCGCTTGCGGCGGTTCGAATCCTGCGTCATCCGTCGACGTCGGAATGGGATCGCTCACTGGCGCGGGCGCAACTTTCCCTGAGCCGTTCTACTCGAAAGCGTTTTACCTGTACAACCAGGCTCATCCGCAGGTCAGCGTCAACTATCAGGCGGTCGGCTCTGGTGCGGGCATCCAGCAGTTCACGAAAGGCACGGTGGACTTCGGCGCAAGCGATGTGCCGATGCAGGCGGCGGACATCGCCACTGCAGGCGGCGACGGATCCCTCGTTCAGGTTCCGGCCACGCTCGGCGTGGTCGCGATCGCGTACAACCTGCCCGACGTCAGCCGGCTGCAGCTCGACGGACCGACGCTGGCGGCCATCTACATGGGTTCTGTGAAGAAGTGGAACGACCCAGCGCTCGCTGCGCTCAACCAGGGCGTCAATCTTCCGAGCACCGCGATCAGTGTGGTGCACCGATCTGACGGAAGCGGGACGACGTACCACTTCACCGATTACCTCGGCAAGGTATCGAGCGACTGGAAGGCAAAGGTAGGTGTCGCGAAGTCGGTCCAGTGGCCGGCCGGGATCGGCGGCAAAGGCAACGATGGAGTTGCCCAGTCGGTCAAGCAAACGGCCGGCGCGATCGGTTACGTGGAGCTTGCATACGTGGTGCAGACCGGGATGCAGCAGGCGTTTCTGAAGAACAGGAACGGCAAGTTCGTCCAGGCGAGCGTTGCCGGCGCCACCGCCGCCGCAGCACAGAACGGCGATGTCAGCCCGGAGAACTTCTCGATCACCGACGAGCCCGGTGACAGCACCTACCCGATCGCGGGCTTCAGCTGGATCATCGTCCGGACCTCGATCTTGGAGGCGGTCAAGGCTAAGGCGCTGGTCTACCTGATGAAGTGGCTCGTCACGGACGGCCAACAGTACGGCAAGGACCTGCAATACGCGCCGCTTCCGCAGAGCGTGCAGTCGCTCGCGCTCAGCAATCTCAAGAAGGTCAGCTCGGGAGGGACGCCCGTCCTGAGCTGACGGACGGCGCGGTGCGGGCCTGCCTTACCCTTAGGCCCGGGTGAGGGAATGAGGCTGAGCCTGGTGCCGCGGGAGATCCGGTTCTACGAGCTGTTCGAGACAGAGGCCGCGCTCGTCAACCAAACGCTGTGCGAGCTGGGACGCTCCCTGAACGACGGGATCAGCGCCCATGCCCGCCTCCGCGACCTCGAGCACCGGTGCGACGACGTTGCGCGTGAGGTGTACAACCTCACCAACCGCACGTTCACCACGCCGATCGAGCGAGAGGACATCCTGCTCCTGGCGCAGTCGCTCGACACCGTCGTCGACCTGGCAGAAGAGGTGTCGGACAAGATCGACCTTTACAAAGCCTTTCCCATCCCCGCTCCGGCCAGGCAGATGGGCGAGTGCCTCGCGGCTGCGGGCGTGGAGATCGAAAGGGCCATCAAGAGCCTCCACGATTCACGGGCTCTCGGCCCGTTGCTGACGGAGATCCATCGCCTGGAGAACGACGGTGACCGGATCACCAGGGAGGCGCTCCGCCACCTCTTCAACGGCGATCGCAGCACACCCGTCGACCTGGTCAAGTGGAAGGACCTCTACGACCTACTGGAGTCGACGATCGACCAGTGCGAGTCCGTGGCCGAGTTGATCGAAACGATCGCCGTCAAGAACCCTTGACATTCGGCCCCTGGAGTTCTTTTAGAAGCCCCTGTACCCTCGCGTCGATCTCGTCCCTGATCGCCCGCACGGCCGGCAGTCCGAGCGTGGCAGGGTCGCGCAGAGCCCAGTCTTCGGTTGGAGCACCGAGTACCGGGCACTCGTCGCCGCAGCCCATGGTGACCACGCGGGCAACGCCCGCGGCGAGGTCGGGCGTGAGGGCCCTGGGCGTCGCGGAATCGAGATCGAGGCCAATCTCGCGCATGGCCGTCACGACCACCGGATGGACGCGCGG
>Ga0066709_100004243_pt1 | contig 11349 bp, 9 predicted proteins | sample GraSoiAngelo_158_FD_79665 | JGI IMG/M metagenome (GOLD analysis project Ga0066709, IMG submission 79665) | Grasslands soil microbial communities from the Angelo Coastal Reserve, California, USA - 14_1009_16_30cm | ecosystem: Environmental > Terrestrial > Soil > Grasslands | place: USA... | reverse complement strand
CAGTCTTGGGACTTCAACATCGTCAGCCGTCATAGACCGCCGCTACAATACCGAAACTTCTATAGTCATCAGCAAGGGAGCTTCACAATCGGGCGGTCCTCGACGGCCGCTACAGAAAAAATATGCGACAAAGGATTCTTCTGGCCGACGACAGCCCAACGATTCGCCGCCTGGTCATGCAAATTTTTGCGGATGCGGAATTCGAAGTTATCGCCGTAAGCAATGGCGACGCAGCGATCCACACATTCGATGAAGTGCATCCCAGCGTCGTTCTCGCCGATATTTACATGCCCGGCAAGAACGGCTACGAAGTCTGTTCCTACGTCCGGCAGCATCCGACGCTCGGTCGAACGCCCGTTGTTCTACTTGTCGGAGCCTTTGATGCATTCGATGAGGAGACTGCGAAAAAAGCAGGCGCGAGTGCCAACATCACCAAACCTTTCGAGCCGGGGACTCTCACGGATCTGGTAACGTCCGTGTTGCTTGCGGAATCTCCTAAACCAGCGGACAAAGCCCCGCCAGAGGCTGCTGACGATGCGGATCTGCTTGGACTGGCCGCCATCTTCAAAGATGACGCGGCCGAAGCTGTACACGGAAGAACTGGATCGATCAGTGAAGAAGAGATAGACCGGATTGCCGACCGGGTTATTCAAAAACTGACGGCTCAGGTGATCGAGAATATGGCATGGCGCATCCTGCCGGAAATCGCAGAGAAGATCGTTCGAGAGGAACTGAAGAGAACCGATGAAAGTTGAGATTTCAAAGACGTACAACCCCAAAGAAGCCGAAGGGCGATGGTACCAGTGGTGGGAATCTCAAGGATACTTCCGCGCGGATGAGAAGTCCCAGCATCCTGCGTTTGTCATCGTCATGCCGCCCCCCAATGTTACCGGCTCGCTGCACATGGGGCACATGCTGAACGACACGGTCCAGGACGTGATCGTGCGCCGGAAACGCATGCTCGGTTTCAACACACTGTGGCTGCCGGGTATGGACCATGCGGGCATCGCCACGCAAAACGTCGTTGAAAGGGAACTCCAGAAGGAAGGACGGACTCGACACGATTTGGGACGTGAGAAATTCGTCGAGCGGGTCTGGCAGTGGAAAGAGCAGTACGGCGGAATTATCCTGAAGCAGATCCGCCGCATCGGAGCATCATGCGACTGGTCACGCGAGCGGTTCACATTCGATCAGGGCTTGTCGCGCGCGGTTCGCGAAGTGTTCGTCCGCTTGTATGAGGAGGGTTTGATCTATCGCGGAAAGCGGCTGATCAACTGGTGTCCGCGGTGCCACACCGCCTTGTCGGACCTCGAGGTCATTCACGAACACGCCGACTCCAAGCTCTACTACATTCGATACGGCTTGAAGGCCCGTCCGGACGCTTTCATCGAGGTCGCCACAACGCGGCCGGAAACGATGCTCGGCGACACGGCTGTCGCCGTCAACCCAAAAGACGAGCGCTATAAGAAATACAAAGGCGAGTCGGCAATCTTGCCATTGTTGGGCCGCGAGCTCCCGTTCATCGAGGACGCGGCGGTGGATCCTGCGTTTGGAACCGGCGTGGTGAAAGTCACGCCGGCCCATGACCCTGCCGACTTTGAGATGGCGCAGCGCCATGATCTGTCCCAGATCAGCGTCATTGACGAAGACGCCAGGATTACCGCGAATGGCGGCCCATACCAAGGGTTGGACCGGAGCGAAGCCCGTACCCGTATCCTGGCGGATCTCGAAGCCCAGGGTCTGGTCGCGAAGATCGAGTCGCTGGCCCACAACGTCGGCCACTGCCAGCGATGCAACGCGATCGTCGAACCTTTGCTTTCTACTCAATGGTTCGTTCGCATCCAACCGCTCGCAGAACCAGCTATAGCCGCGGTGGAACTGGGCCGCACGCAGTTCGTCCCGCCCAATTGGGCGAAGACCTATTTCGAATGGATGCACAATATCCGGGATTGGTGCATCTCGCGCCAGCTCTGGTGGGGACACCGGATCCCTGCCTGGTACTGCGATGATTGCGGCCAGATGACCGTCTCGCGTACCGATCCCGATCGTTGTCCACAATGTTCTTCGGGAAAGATCCGCCAGGATGAGGACGTCCTGGATACCTGGTTTAGCTCGGGCCTGTGGCCTTTTTCAACGCTGGGATGGCCGGATCAGACCGCAGATCTGAAGGCGTTCTATCCCGGCACTCTTCTGGTCACGGCATACGACATCATTTTTTTCTGGGTCGCTCGAATGATCATGTTCGGACTGAAGTTCATGAATGACGTTCCTTTCAAAGACGTCTACATCACCGGCATGATCCGCGACGCGGAGCGCCAGAAAATGTCGAAGTCGAAGGGAAATGTGGTTGATCCGCTGGAAATCTGCGACCAGTACGGCACGGATGCCGTGCGATTCGCTCTGGCGAGGGTGGGCGCTCCGGGAACCGATATCTCCGTCTCCGATGAGCTGCTCGACAGCTACCGGGCATTCGCGACAAAGATCTGGAACGCGGCACGATTCATCTTCAGATACGTGGATGAATCCGATCGTTTGCCTTCATTGGCCGAACTGAAACAGTCGAACTTGCCGCTCGTCGATCGGTGGATCTTGTCGCGGCTGGCGCGAGCGACTGAAGAAGTGAATCGCTCCTTAGAGCAGTACAACCTGCATGAAGCGGCGCGGCATATCTATGGTTTTTTCTGGCACGAATTTTGCGATTGGTATCTCGAGATGATCAAGCTTCATCCCGAACGATCGAAGCCTGCACTGCTTTATGTGTTCGAGAGTGCGCTGCGACTGCTGCATCCATTCATGCCTTTTATCACGGAAGAACTGTGGCAAAACCTGCCACACAAGGGAGAGTCGATTGTGATTGCCCCGTATCCGGAATTCGATCCGGAAATGGTGGACGAGTGCGCGGAGTCGCAGGCAGAGTTGATCCAGGAGATTGTCAAGAAGGTTCGCAATATCCGGGCGGAGATGAACGTTGAGGCAAAGTTGACGGTTCCGGTGCGTATTGCTACGGCGGATACGGAACTGACCGAGTTGCTGTCCAGCGCTCGCGAATACATTTTCAAGCTAGCGCAGGTCAGCCAGCTTGAGGTCGTTACCGAGTTGAGCGGTGGCAAGCTTGCCGCGCGTGCCGTGGCGGCGGGTCTCGCGCTGGAAGTTCCGCTGTCCGGACTGATTGACGTCGAGACGGAGCGCGCTCGCTTGAAAAAGGAATTGGAAAAGGTGCAAAACCAGGCGGACTCCCTCGAGCGAAAACTGTCGAACGCCAGCTTTGTGGATAAGGCTCCGAAAGAAGTCGTCGAGGAAAACCGCCGCCGCCTGGCGGACTACCAGGATCAGGCCGCAAAATTGGCGGAGGGGCTGAAGCGGTTGGGGTAATGTAAATCGCGCTTTATGAAAACACAAAGACACAAAGGCACAAAGACACAAAGAAAGGCCGCATGAAATTCTTTGAAAGCGGCCTTTCTTTGTGTCTTTGTGTCTTTGTGCCTTTGTGTCTTTGTGTCGTCTACTGGAATGGAGCCAATTGATCTCAATTTGATTCGTAACACGTTGCTCGCCGCACTGCGTGAGGACATCGGTTCGGGGGACCTCACTTCACGTGCGACGATTCCGGCGAGCGCTCGGGCAGCGGGTCGATTCACAACCAAAGAACCCCTCGTCGTGGCGGGCCTTCCGGTGATTCAAGAAATTTGCCGGCTCGTCGATTCCGATCTTCAGTTCAAAGCCATAATCCTCGACGGCGCCTCCGTTGCTGCGGGAGCCATTCTCGCCGAGGTCCGCGGCTCTGCCCGCTCGATCCTTGCCGCCGAGCGGACATCTCTGAATCTGCTGCAACGGATGTGCGGCATCGCTACGCTGACGCATCAGTACGCCGGCCGCATCGCAGGGACCCGCGCACGAATCGTGGACACGCGCAAAACCGCGGCCGGTCTGCGCGTATTGGACAAGTATGCCGTATCCTGCGGGGGCGGCATGAATCACAGAATGGGCCTCTTTGACGGTGTCCTCATCAAGAACAATCACCTCATCTTCCATCCCACGATTGAGCGTGCAATTCAGGAAGCGCGCCGCAATCTTGGTCATCTCGTGAAGATCGAAATCGAGGTCCGGACACTAGACGAGCTTCGAAGCGCCGTTGATGCCGGAGCCGACGTCATTCTTTTGGACAATTTCGATCCAGACCTGACTCGGAAGGCCGTAGGCATTGTGAAAGGCCGCATTCCTCTGGAGTCTTCCGGCGGCGTCACATTGGAGACGGCGCGAAGCTTCGCCGAGGCTGGTGTCGATTACATCTCTGTCGGCGCTCTGACGCATTCGGCTCCGGCCGTCGACATCCACTTGCGCGTCGCGGCCGAATAATCCTATGGACCGAAAACTCGACGAGCTTCTCTACGCCCTCATGCAAAACATGATGATCGTCGTTTCGGGCGAGAAGCTGGCTCGAGATCTCGGCGTTTCGCACTCGACCCTGGTGCGGTGGATCGACAAGCTTCGTCAAGCCGGCGTGGAAATTCGCGGTCAGCTCTTTACCGGTTACCGGCTGGTTCGTTTGCCCGATGTCGTTCTTCCACGGCTTTTCCGGAGCCGGCTTCGGACGTCGATGATCGGCAAGAGCATGTATCACTTCTACAGCGTAGACTCGACGAATGCTTTTGCGGCGCGCCTGTTCGCCCACGGTCACAAAGTAGCCGAAGGCGCCATTATCATCGCGGAGGCGCAGACGGCCGGGCGAGGCCGGCTCGGACGGGCCTGGCATTCGGAGCGCGAAACGGGTCTCTACTTCTCGATGGTTCTCTATCCCAAAACGCCGCCGAGCCTGGCGCCGCTTTTCACCTTGGCCACGGCGGTGGCCATGCATAACGCGATCGAACGCGATACCCGGCTGGATGTGGACATCAAGTGGCCAAATGATCTTCTCATCGACAATCGGAAAGTCTGCGGAATACTTTCGGAGATTCAGGCGGAAGTCGATCTGCTCAAGACGATGATCATTGGCGTGGGAGTCAATGTAAACCACGAGCATTTTCCCGAGGGCATCGCGCAACGCGCGACATCGTTGCGCATCGCTTCAGGTCGAATCCAGTCGCGGATCGAAATTCTGGTGGAGTTCCTGGAGGAATTCGAAAGCCTCTACATGGGTTTTGAAAGAAAGGGACCACGATTGATTATTGATCATTGGATGCGGCTGTCCAGCTTTGCGAATGGCCGGAAGATCGAAGTTCATGACGGTGTGCGAAAGATTTGCGGCATCACCCGCGGCCTGAATCCCCTCGGGGCCCTGCGCGTTGAGCAGAAGGACGGCCAGATTCAAGAGATCTATAGTGGCGATGTCGTTCAATGGGAATGAAGAACTCGCAAATCAATGTCATGGAACACAAAGACACAAAGGCACAAAGACACAAAGAAAGGCCGCATCAACAGTTCTTTTATTGCGGCCTTTCTTTGTGTCTTTGTGCCTTTGTGTCTTTGTGTTCCCCCAAACTCGGGCGGAAAACCTATGCTATTAGCAATCGATCTTGGCAACACCAATACCGTCTTCGGTGTCTATGATGGCAGCCGTCTTGTGATGCATTGGCGGCTGTCCACGCAGAAAGAACGGACTGTTGATGAATACGGAATCCTGCTCCGGAATCTGTTCGCTTTGGAGAACATCGACGCGCGCAAGATTCATGGCGTCATCATCGCTTCCGTCGTGCCGCCGCTGGATGCGGTCTTGAATGAGATGGTATCGGGATACTTTTCCGTCAAGCCGGTGTTTGTCACGCACGAGAATGCGGGCATTCCGGTCCTGTACAACGACCCTCGCGAGGTGGGCGCCGACCGCATTGTGAACGCGGTTGCGACGATTCACAAGTGGGGTAAGCCGGCGATCGTCGTTGATTTCGGCACGGCTACAACATTCGATGCAATTACGTCCAAAGGCGAGTACCTGGGCGGAGTGATCGCTCCCGGCATTGTGATTTCCGCTGAAGCCTTGTATGAGCACGCCGCGCGCCTGCCTCGGATCGAGATTCAAAAGCCGGTGGACGTGATCGGCCGCTCAACAATAGGCAGTATGCAAAGCGGTATCTTTTACGGTTACGTCGCGCTGGTCGACGGTATCATCGGCCGAATGAAAGACGAACTTGGCCACAACACCCGCGTCATCGGCACCGGCGGTCAAGCGCCGTTTATCCGCCAGGAGACGAAGCTGATCGAGACCATCGATCCCAACCTGACTCTTGACGGCCTTCAGCTGGTTGCCGCCCGGCTCGGCCAATCGGAAAAATAAGACCTCCAACTGTAGCGGCCCTCTTTGAGCGCCGGCAGTTCAGCAGTTTAGGAGATCGCCGGCGGTCATAGACCGCCGCTACAGTTCCGACAAAAGCCCGTTGCCTCGGTGGTACTCATGTAATAATGCTCGGTTGTTTGGCGTGAGGCTGAACAGACTGGAGATGTAGATGCGTCGATTACTGGCCTCTTATTTGGTTTTCTTCCCACTCCTATCGGGCTGCAGCCCGCCCGATCGTGCCGCGGATAAAAGCACCGTTGCCAACGTCGGTACACCGGTTTCTGGCGATTGGGTTATCGTTCGTTACGAAGGCGAGCCTGATACGCTCAATCCGATCATTTCTACATCGTCACTTGCAAATTATGCCATGTATGGCGTGAACGGCTCGCGCATCTACGAATTCCTCATGACGTACAACCCGCGTGATTCGACGCTGACGAAAGCAATGCTGGCCGAAGCGCCTCCTGAGATCTCTGCGGATCACCTCGCGTACACGTTCAAAATACGCGGCGGTATAAAGTGGCATGATGGTAAACCCCTTACGGCTGAAGACGTCCTGTTCACATTCAAGGCCACAATGTGCCCACTTGTGGATTCGGCCGCCCCGCGTAGCTGGCTGAGCGATCTCAAAGACATCAAGCTTGACGGTGAAACAGTCCGATTTTTTATGGGCAAGCCGAATGTCTATAACATCCTGGCTTTGGCGAACACGGTGCCGATCATCCCAAAGCATGTGTTTGATCCGGAGGGTCTGCTCGATAGTTTCACGCTCGCCGATATTACTGGTTCCAAGGGAAAGACAGACCCGAAGATCAAGAAGTTTGCCGAACAGTTCAATGCTCATCCCAACAACCGTGCTCCGGTTGGAACTGGTCCATACAAATTCGAAAAGTGGGATACCGGCAGGGAGCTCGTGCTTGTCCGGAACGACGATTACTGGGGAAAGCAGGCATATCTCGATAGGATCGTCATCCGTATCATTCAGGACTATCCTGCGGCGCTAACAGCCCTCAAATCCGGAGAAGTGGATTTCCAGACACGGCTATTGCCTATTCAGTACGCGCAACAGACGAGCGGCGCGGCGTTCGATCAACAGTTTGTGAAGACGAAATATTCGATTCCCGGTTACGCCTACATCGCATGGAACGAGGATCGGCCGTTCTTCAAGGATAAACACGTGCGCCAGGCGCTGACGATGCTGTTGAACAGGCAGCAAATTATCGACACCGTTCGATTTGGTCTTGGCCGGATCGCCGGCTCGCCATTCATTCCTGCCTCCGGCGACTTCAATCCGAATATCAAGCCGTGGCCATACGATCCGAAACGCGCGGCGGAGCTTCTTGACGAGGCGGGATGGAAAGATCACGATGGGGACGGCATCCGGGACAAGGATGGTATGAAGTTCAAATTCGAATTTCTCGGATACCCCGGCAGTACTTTAATTCCACAACTGATGCCCATCCTCAGAGAAGAACTCCGTAAAGTTGGAATCGAAATGACGGAACGCACCATCGAATTCAATGTGCTATCGCAGAACCTGAAGGACCATCGCTTCGACGCCGCGAGCCTGGGTTGGACTACAGACCTCATACAGGACCCTTACCAGCTCTGGCATTCAAGTTCGGCTTCCAATCGCGGTTCGAACTACGTCAACTTTAAGATCCCCGAAGCGGATCGCCTGATCGAGCAAGCCCGTCTCGAGTTCGACGCCGAAAAACGAAAGCAATTGTACTGGCGATGGCAGGAACTCATCCACGAAGAGCAGCCGTACACGTTTCTCTATTACCAGGAAGAAGCAGCCGCATACAGCAAGCGATTCCAGAACGTGACGTGGTGGCCTCTTCGCCCCGGCTACGACTTGAACAGTTGGTTCGTACCGAAGACGTCCCAGAAATACACGAATACGCCGTAGAAGATGCGCAGCTATTTCCTCCAACGCCTTCTATTGATCGTGCCCACTCTGCTGGGAATCTCGATCATTTCGTTCTTAATCATTCATCTCGCCCCAGGAGATCCGGCTGAACTGAAATTGGGCGACGCGGCTCAGCGAGTCGGAAACCCAGCACTCGTGGAGCAGATTATCAAAGAAACGCGCGCCCTCTACGGCCTGGATCAGCCGCTCCATGTGCAGTATTGGCGTTGGCTCAAGCGGATCGTCACGCGCGATTTTGGGCAGTCTCTGCGTGACCACCGGCCCATTATCGAGAAACTGAAAGAACGAATTCCGGTTTCCGTGAGGTTGAGCGGGATTTCACTAGTTCTGGCGTATCTGATTGCCATTCCTTTGGGCATTTACTCTTCGACACATCAATACTCTTTCGGTGACAGGGTTACGACGGTTCTCCTGTTTACGCTCTATTCACTTCCCAATTTCTGGGTGGCTACGATGGCGATTGTGTATCTGGGAGGTGGTGACTTTTGGGATGTCTTCCCCGTATATGGTCTTCAATCGGTGGGCGCCGGCAATTGGCCTTTCTGGCAGCGCATCCAGGATGAGGTATGGCACATGATTCTTCCCATCACCTGCCTGACGTATTACACCCTTGCGGCGCTATCCCGATATATGCGAGCCGGGATGCTGGAAGTGATTCGTCAGGACTTCATCAGAACAGCCCGCGCAAAGGGGCTAAGCGAATGGGCGGTCGTCTATCGTCACGCGGTTCGGAACTCGCTGATACCGATTGTCACGCTGATGGCGGATCTGCTGCCGGCATTGATTGGCGGTAGCATCGTCATCGAGACAATCTTTTCAATACCCGGCATGGGCTATCTGGGCTTCGAGGCGGTTCTGAATCGCGATTATCCACTCATCATGGCCATATTCACGCTGAGCGCGCTGCTGACGCTGGTGGGCATTCTGCTCGCCGATTTCCTCTACACGGTTATCGATCCAAGGATTGCCTATGAAAACAGAGTCGCGGCCTAAGCAGGGTGTGATCGATATCCGCACCGTAGAAGCTTCCGCGATGGGTCCTGTCGCCGCCGGCCCACCAACACGTCTTCCGGAAGAGTATTGGCATGTCGTTTCGCGGCAGTTTAGGAAGAACAAAGTATCGATGTTCGGCCTGATCATGGTGGCCGGTCTGTTCGGGATCGCGATCTTTGCAGACTTTCTTGCTAGTGACAAGCCGTTGATGATGAAGTACCAAGGGCGGCTGTATTCTCCGGCAGTGAAGGATTATACCGTTTGGACAGGACTCTCTCAGTGGCAACCGCAGTTTCAGAACATCTCCTATAAGGAATTTATCGCAACGAATTTCAAGGAAGGCGATTGGGCGTGGTTTCCACCGATCCCCTACTCACCCAATGATCTCGATCTAACGCAGGCGATTCAGGCGCCATCACCCCAACATTTTCTGGGGACGGACGAGATCGGACGCGACATCGCCAGCCGGATGGTGCACGGCTCGCGCGTGTCGCTGTCGGTGGGCTTCGTAGCGGTTTCGATTTATGTGCTGATTGGTCTCGTTATCGGAGCTCTGGCGGGCTATTACGGCGGAATCGTGGACATCGTCGCTTCCCGGCTTATCGAGATCATGCTGACGATTCCGACGTTCTTCCTGATCATCACCGTTGTCGCATTCCTGCCGCAAAGCATCTTCAACATCATGGTCGTGATCGGAATTACAAACTGGCCGACAGTCGCGCGCCTGACTCGCGGGGAATTTTTGAAGACGAAATCGTTGGAATACGTTGTCGCAGCCCAGGCGCTTGGCGCTACCGATTTCCGGACCATCTTTCGCCATGTGTTGCCGAACTCCCTGGCGCCGGTTTTCGTTGCCGCCACTTTCGGCGTAGCGTCCGCGATACTTATTGAGTCGACTCTCAGCTTCCTGGGCTTTGGAGTTCCTCCATCGACCGCGAGTTGGGGCTCGATCCTTTCCAGCGCCCGGCAATTGCTTCCTAGCGGCTGGTGGCTTACGGCCTTTCCCGGTTTTGCAATATTCCTGACCGTCACGTCCTACAACCTCGTGGGCGAAGGATTGCGCGACGCCGCCGATCCTCGTTTGAAAACCTAGGTTCCGTCTATAATGAGATGGAATGCCGCCGATAAAAACCTTTTATGACGAGCTCGGTGTAGACCGCAATGCGGACGCCGCAGCGATCAAACATGCGTTCAAGGAAATCGCGAAGGTCTACCATCCGGACAAGAATCCGCCCGAAAAGCAGGCATGGGCTCACGAACAGATGAGCCGCCTGAACTTCATTGTAGACACCCTGCTGAATCCCACGACCCGAAAAGAATACGACAGCCTCGTCAAGAAATATGAAGAAATGCCGCTGGTGGCGCGCCCCCGCCGCCGGCCTCACGAGCAGAACGCCCTGGAAAGAGAATACGCGCAAGTTTCAGTCGAGATCATGAACCTTGCCGGAAAATATTCGAATTGCCGGCTGAAGATGCTTATCGGTGGAATCGTGGGTAGCCTCGCCGCGATCCTGCAGCTTGCCTCCTACTTCAGCCCTTTGGGCGAGGTCCTGGTCGATTTTCCCATGACCCTGGCCTTTATTTACTTCTTCACCCTGATCGGCGGCATCATGATGATCATCGGCATCTCCGACTACCTCGGCCGGGGCCAATACCGCCGCCGTATCCATGAGCTCGAACAGCGCCGTTCCCACCTCCGCGAGCGCATGTATGAAGTCTACGCGTCGAATTAGGCCTGGGCTGATCTCTACAGATTGAAATACAATTTTTCTCGTGTATCTTGGAAACGCCGCAATTGATGCACTAGCGGCTACTCTTGAAGTTGACGACCCAGAAGCGAGTTCCCACTGGATCGAAATGCATAAGGGTTTCGCTTATGGACCAGACGGGTTTTCCGGTCTAATCGGTTTTGGGGACCACTCGGCACCAAAGACTGTTCTTCATCGCATTGGCCATTCTCTTCTTCAAACTCCGTTTCGTTACATCGGAGCTCAATTCCCCTGCTTTGCCGTTGACTATGAAAATGTCAAGTCAGTCGCAAAACGACAAAATCGCCAGCTGAACGTCGACATGGTGAGGCAGGCCATTACGCTTTCGATGTTGAGGCAGAAACTACAACTTGAGACCGTTACGCAACCGATCTTGATCATTGGTG
>Ga0066709_100004242_pt1 | contig 11350 bp, 12 predicted proteins | sample GraSoiAngelo_158_FD_79665 | JGI IMG/M metagenome (GOLD analysis project Ga0066709, IMG submission 79665) | Grasslands soil microbial communities from the Angelo Coastal Reserve, California, USA - 14_1009_16_30cm | ecosystem: Environmental > Terrestrial > Soil > Grasslands | place: USA... | reverse complement strand
GTTCAAGGTCGTCACGGGCGTCAGCGCAGGCGCCTTGATCGCCCCGTTTGCCTTTCTCGGGCCGCAGTACGACGACGTCATTCGGAACGTCGCGACCTCGATCGGTCCGAAGGACGTTTTTCCTGCGCGCAACCGTCTCGCGGGCCTCGCGAGCGATGGCATGGCGGACAGCGGGCCGCTGCAGCGACTCGTCGCGAAGTACATCACGCCGGAAGTCCTGGCGGCGATCGCTCGAGAATACCGAACGGGGCGCGTCCTGCAGATTGGAAACGACCGACCTTGATGCCGGGCGTGCAGTGACGTGGAACATGGGTGCTATCGCGTCCAGCCATGCGCCAGGCGCGCTCGAGCTCTTTCGAAAGATCATGGTTGCTTCGACGAGCATTCCCGGCGCAGTCTCGCCGGTCATGATCGATGTCGACGTCGACGGCAAGCATTTTCAGGAGATGCACGTGGACGGTGGCGTAATTGCTCAGGTATTCCTCTACCCACCTCGCAGCATAATGGAGCTGAGCAGAGCTACAGGAAAACCCTTTCACCGCGAGCTTCATACCTACGTCATTCGCAACGGAAAGCTGGAGCCGGAGTGGTCCGGAGTGAAGCGCCGCACCGTGAACATCGGCGCTCGGGCTATCAGTGCGTTGATTCAGACGCAGGGGATCAATGATCTGGCTCGGATCTATGCCACCGCCCAGCAGGACGGGGCGAATTTCAACCTGGCGTACATCGGGTCCGACTTCAATGATCTGCACAACGAACAATTCAACGCCACCTATATGAAGCGGTTGTTCGACTACGGCTATCAACTCAGTGTGAAAGGATACGCGCGGCACAAGGCGCCACCCGGCGAGGCACGCCTGAACATGACTGACCAGTACGACGACCTGGCTTCGTTGATCACCCAAACGATCTCGTCGGCGTAAAGAGCACCCGGGGCGCGATCCAGCGCTTCACCTCCTATGGGATACAGGGTGATCAGCGCCCCGACCGTACGGGCGCCAGAATTAGTCGCTACCGGTTCGGCCAACGGTCCGCGCGAAGCGGATGTCCATTCGGCTAAGTCGCGCGCAGACCGCCGGCCGAAAGGGTCTGGAACCGGTTGGCAGAGCGACGTTGTGAGACTGCGCGTGTCGGATGGTTCGTCTCATTGTCCGCAGGCCTTCGCCCGAGGGCTCCGCTACCGGGGTTCCGGTGATGCTGGGCTCAGGACTCTCGCAACAATTCATAGTCGTCAATGCGCGAGATCGTTCTTCATCGCGTAGTAAGTCACATCGGCACTGGTGAGATTCGCCGGCCCACTACTGTCCCGCATGCGTAGGAATTCGGGGACCCAGGTCGGCTCCTCAGGCCTTACAGGTTCTCCGCGCAATTCCCGCTCTAATTGTTTGACGCGGTCCTTCGCGCGGCGCAGTTCCTTGAGCCTTCGCGCTTTGTGAACTATTCTTTCTAACTCGTTATCGCTCATGGCACGAGCCGTCCTTCTGGGCCGCCGCTGTTCGCGGCCAGCGCCTGCTCGAGATTGAATGTTGGGTCGAGTGGCTGTCGGTTTGTTTCACCGACGCCAAACAGTCCCGAATTGAGCCGGACCGTCAGAGTCGCAAAGTCCTGACCATGGTTCGGTAGTCGGATGCCACCGTTCGACCAATGGCGCATAGTGAGCTCAGCTATTGCGCGGTTGCCGGGCAGGCGAAAGCGCAGCCCGAGCTGAGAGGCAAAGTCCCACCGTGTGGTGCTCAATTCGTCCGACTTGGTTTTTCCCGCCAATCCGAATCCGACGAATCCTGTTACCGGACCGCTTTCGAAAAGCGGCCACCGGCGTGAGAGCGAGACTCCCCAGTAGGGATCAGCCATCACCCGCTCGTTGCGCGATGCTCTGTCGTGGAGCGTCTGTTGAGTGGTCACGCGAAAGAATCCGAGTTCGTAGCGGCTTTCGCTCCAAGTCACCGACACGGGCAGGACCGTGCCGCCTGTCGTGCCCCAGTAGTGATAGGTGCCGCCCAGTCCGATCTGCACTTCACAGCCCCTGCAGATGGATTGCGCGTGGCCGGATGCGGGTGCGTAGTCTGCGCAAACGAGTAGCGCCAGAAAACCGAACTTGATGAAAACCGCAGTCGCGGCGCGGGACTTGCCCGGCGCGCGACGCGGCGCCTCGTGGCCGAGTGGATCGCACAAACTCTCCCGCTTCGATCCCACCGGCTCGTGCGCACGATCACAACTCTTCACTCCCATGGTAGGTATAGGCTAGAAGGCCAACACCTAACGCGGAAGCCTATCTCTCTCGATGGGACGTATCTGCGGAAACGATGTCCCGTAGTGTTACGTAGCTATTCCCGGATTCGGAAATAGAGTTGGAGCCGTGACGTTGAGCGGACGGTGGCGTGCGCGGATCGATGCAATGCCCGAGGGTCAGGGAACCGAGCGCGACGGCGGTTGGCGAGGCCCTCAGTAGAGCGTTTCAACTCCAACACGAAGCACGTAGCCCAGGTAGCGGACGTCCGGCGACATGGCCGTTACGCCCAAACTAGCCGAACACGCACTCAAACCGTTTCGGCACGGAGCTTTTACGCGACAATCAATAAGTCGCGGACTGCGCTTACGCCCGGTGCCATCCATGCCGCGTCTCTGGCGCGTTCCCGGGCGTACCACGACCCCACCACGCCCTCGAGTGTCACCAAACCATCGACAACCTTGACGCGGATGAAGCGGGCGTCCAGATCGGCGCTGCGCCTGAGCGCCCGCTCGATGGGTGACTTTAAGTCCGTGGTTTGCGGCTGCGCCCGAAGCGTGATCTCGTTTGCGACTCCGGCGACGCCCGCCAGGTTTCGGACGATGGTTTCGGCGGCGGCTCGCTGGAAATGCCAGTCAAGTTGACCGGATAGGGTGACCCATCGGTTTGCGACGCTCACCTCCACTCGACCGCTGGGGACAAGAGCCGCCCAGCCGATCGAGGTACGCGCACGCATACCGATCTCCTCGTCCGCATCCGCGATTTCGTCGGCGACTCTCACTTCAAGGCTCTCAAGGACTGCAGCACGGACGCCGACGACGCGTTTCACGGCTTGCTCTGCCGCAACTTTCTCGGCGTACGTCGAAACGTGACCAGATAGGCGGACAATACCCTGATCGGCGGTGACGGCAATTTGTGCTGAGGGAATATGCGGCTGCCAGTCGAGCTCATCGAGTACGTCCTGCCGCAGCTTTGAATCATCCATCGTCATCACTCCCGCAGTTCCTATAGAGGGATGTCGTTCGAACAGATTTACGCTTGATTGCGTGGGGTTGTGGGTTGTGTGGTGCTTCGCGTTCAACACTCATTTCTCATCTCCTTCGCTCGTCCATTGAGCACGCGGTGGCGCGGGAGGACGGGGGTGTTCCTCGACGCGCCCTCGGCGATCGCGGCGGCAGGTAGGGACGCCTCCGGTTTCGGCGGCCGGGCGTCTTCTTGGTTGAGGTGCTCGATCAGCCAGCGACCCGCCGGCCCCGGGGGGCTGTCGGTCCGGTAGACTGCCGACATTGCCACCACGTGGCCGTCGGGCGGTGTCTCTTCGGCGAAGATCTGAACCAGTTCGCCGCTTGCGAGGTCCGCCTCGACCACGTGCTGCGGCATGAAGCCGAACCCGAAGCCTGCGCGCAAGAAGGCAAGCTTGGCCCCCAAATGGGCCAGGAGCCAAGTTCTCGGGGACAGTAGCCCCAATTCGCGGTCGTGCTGCAGGTCTGAACGATCGGTGTGCACGAGCTGGAGGTGCTCAGCGAGGAGGGTGGTCGGGATCGGAGCGTCGTGGATTGCCAGGGGGTGCTGTGGCGAAACGACCATGGCCATCCTCACCGTCAGGAGCGGTTCACTGGTAAGCAGCGGTGGAGCGGGGGACAAGGACGTCACGATGCCGACGGGGCAGCGCCGGTCGAGCACCTGCCTGACCACGGCGCAGCGCCCTTCCATGTAGAGCTTCAACGCGGTCGCGGGGAACTTCTCTTGGAAGGCGGCGACGGCAAAGGTGATCGGCGCGATCGGAAACATGACGTCGGCGACGACGCCGAGTTCCGGTTCAAGCCCCGCGGCCAAGCCCTTCGCGCGCGCCTTGAAGCGGTCTATGTCGCCCGCTACCTCGCGTGCATTGGCAAGAAGTGCGCGACCTTGATCTGTCAGCAACGGGAGGCGCGCGCTGCGATCGAAGAGTTTCACGCCGAGTTGCCCTTCCAGATTCGCGAGCGTCTGGCTGACGACGGACTGTGCGCGCCTCAAGCTGCGGCCGGCCGCCGAGAAACTGCCTTCGTCCGCGGCCGCGATGAAGGTCCGTAGTTGATCGAGCGATACACCATCTAGCATACGTTCTCCCTTCCGCATCTCGATCCAGCACGTGGCGTTGGCGGAAGCAGACCTTCGTCCGAAGCTCGCCCTGACGTCCGTAGCCTAGCGCGGATGACAGACGCGCTATACGCGCCATTGGAGAGAGGCCGCCGCGGCCTGAAAGGGGTTGATGGGATCATGTATACGAGTGTAGACTTGCGGTTTATGTAAGTCCACAAGTATATACATGACCGAAAAGCAAAAAGCGCCCAACGATCAACCCAAGCGGCCGCGAAACGCGGCGGCCACCCGCGAGGCCATCCTGCAGTCAGCCTTGGCCGCGTTCTCGCGCCATGGTTATGACGGCATAGGGGTGCGCGAAATCGCGCAGGCAGCTGGCGTGACCGCCGTTCTTGTGAATCGGTATTTCGGCTCCAAGGAAGAGCTGTTTGCCGCCGCGGTCGAGACCGCGTTTGCCGGCCGCGCTAACTTCTTTGAAGGCGATTCCTCGCTGCTTGCACAGCGCTTAACCGCTGACGTCGTGACCAAATGCGAGAAGGACGCGGAGCGGATAAATGTCTTCTTTCTGCTGCTGCGCTCCGCGCCCAATCCCAGAGCAGCGCAGATATTGCGAGACAGTATTGCGCGCCATTTCGAGCGCCCCTTGAAAGCCTTGCTGCGGGGTCCCAGGGCGGGTCAGCGAGCCGCGATGATTCTCGCGGTGATCGCGGGGTTATCACTCTTTCGCGAAGTCATTGGCAGCAAGGCGCTGGCCGACGCAAACGCCACGAGCCTTTCCGGAGATGTCCAGTCGATGTTTCAACGACTGATCGATAGCGCTGCCAGTCGTGAGTCGCCGGTTCGAAGAAGCCATGCGGAAAAGCGCAATCAACACCGCCTCTAGTGTGCGCGTTGGTCGGATCGCGACCAACCGCTAGCCGCGACTTCGCCCGTGGTCGATCAGGCCGCGATGGTGTTGCGCTGTACTGATCGTTGGCTAAGTGACTCGGGTAAGCGGCGAGGTGTCCCGTCGGCCCGCTCGCCCATGCTGGCGAGCGAACGCGGCGCTCACTATGGAATTCACTCGCGGCCGTCTCGACCGACGTCGAAGGTGAACACCCCGCCGAGCCCCTCCGGTCGCTGCAAAACTTCCGGGTGACGCAGAGTGCGCACGGTGTCGTGATAACCGGCACGCCAGTGATCCTGCATGCTCGGACTGGAGAAATCGTAGTCTTTCGAGGCGCCTTCGTAGTGCTTTGAGCGGTAGATCAGCTGGATGAGATTGTAGACCTTGCTGCTCGCCGCGCCGCTTAGCAACTCGACCTCGGCACTCTGCTTCAAGTCATGGGGTAGCTCGTTAAGCAAGTGCTTGAGCGCACCTCTTAACCGCTGTGCGCGCCTGAAGCTGTCTGAGTTGGCGCGAGTACGGCTCGAGTACTGAATCTCCTTCTGTCGCGTCGTCACTTCAGCAAGGTTGCGTGGAAGGTCGCCGCGCGCACTCCAGAGGTCCACCTGGAACGCTAGCGTGTCGCGCTGCGGCTCCGATTCGAGAACCCATTGCATGGTGTATTGGACACCATGCCACCGTCCCAATAGTGCTCGCCGTCGATTTCTACCGCGGGAAAGCCGGGTGGAAGGGCGCCGCTACTCATCACGTGCGCCGGCCCGATGGTGTGTGTCATGGTGTCGAAGTAGGTGAAGTTGCCCGTCCGCACATTGACAGCGCCGACACTGAGGCGCATGTCTCCCGCGTTGACCCGATCAAAGTCTACGAGCTCCTCCAGCTTTGCTCTCAACGGTGCGGTGTCGTACCAGCTCGTGGCCTCCGATGCGCCTGAGGGCGCGAGCCAGGGTGGTGAGGCACGTGGGAGAAAGAAGCCCCAGGCGCCGGCCGCAAGCGCGAACGCGGCGCTTGCCTGGTTAGTAAGCTCCCGGGCCATATCGCCACGTCCCAGCAGGCGTCCCCAAGCATTGCCGACGAGTGACCAGGGGTGGGAGGTCACACCCTCCCAGAATGCGCGTAGCCTGTCGACCCGCGTGTCGGGGGGGTTGCCCGCGATAAGCGCCGCATTGATGGCGCCGATTGAGATCCCTGCGACCCAATCGGGATGAACACCGGCCTCCGCAAGGGCCTCGTAGACGCCGGCCTGATAAGCGCCGAGCGCCCCGCCGCCCTGCAACAGCAGGGCGATTTGCTCAAACGGCGGCCGGTCCAGCCCCTTGTGGTGCTTCCGATGACCCGGATTCGTGCGCCTTGGCATTCTCGGGATCCTAGAGCGCCAGCCTGGATTCGATCATCAGCTCCCGCTGACTGCGACTGTGGTGGCTCACGACGGCCGGCGCGGAAGTGGAAGCTCGCCCGGGGTTGACGAGCGCTTAAGCAGTTCCGGCGCCGGCCGTGGTGAGGGGGGTCACGTCGAGACTGACCATATGGTCGAGATACCAAGAAAGAATTCCCAGTTCCCAAAACGGATTGGTCGTCACGTAGTACCTGGTCCCGATTCCCAGATTGGCAGTGACTCCGTTACCGTACGTGATAAGGACAGGCTGTGCGTAGACTTGCCCCTCGATTGGACTATCCAGACGATCGCCGACTAGCTCACCGCCGGAGACCTGGGTCGCCTGGGTGCGCGCTGGTTCCTTAGCCACCGCCGGCGTGTTGTAGAGCAACACCGCTCCGAGCGCTGTCAGACTGAACCTGCTCACTGCATGTTTCATAAACGTGTCTGTCTGCCGTCCGCCGCGCCGAGCATCCTCGCTATCAGCGGGTGGTCTAGGGAACTGACCTGCGGCATGAGTTCCTCCATGGGTTGGTGTGAGCAGTTGCCACAGACTAAAAGGGACACATCTCCCGCGGAAGCCTATATCTCTCGATAGGATCTATCTTCGACTGCGATCGTGTTCGATGGCGTTGCGTCGGATGAAGCGCCTTATTCCATGAACCAACCGTGACTGACCACCAGTGACTGGCCGGTCAACGCGTTGGTCCTGGCGCCAGCGAAATAGAGCACGGCCTCAGCGACCTCTTCATGGGTCGTGAATTGCCCGTCGACGGTCCCCTTCAGCATCATGTTCTTCACGACGTCGGTTTCGCTGATGCCGAGTTCCTTGGCCTGTTGGGGGATCTGCCTTTCGACCAACGGCGTTCGCACGAAGCCCGGGCATACCACGTTGGCGCGGACATTGTGCTGCGCGCCTTCCTTGGCCACTACTCGCGCCAGCCCGAGGATGCCGTGCTTGGCGGTCACGTAAGCTGCCTTCAGCGGCGATGCCTCCTTCGAGTGCACCGAACCCATGTAGATGATCGAGCCCGATGCGGCGGCGTACATGTACTTGAGGCACGCCTTGGTGGTCAGAAATGCCCCATCGAGGTGGACGGCAAGTACCGTCTTCCACTCAGCGAGCGGGAAGGATTCGACGCGGTGGACAAACTGGACGCCGGCGTTACTCACCAGGATGTCGACGCCGCCGAATGCCTCCGCGACGACCGCGACCCCCGCGTCGACCGCCCGCTCATCGGTCACATCCATCGCCACGCCGAGTGCCTGCCCGCCGGCAGCCTCGATCTCTGCGGCGACCGCATCGGCCGCGACCGCATTTAGATCCGCAACGGCCACAGCGGCGCCCTCGCGTGCGAACGCCAGCGCCAAGTGTTTGCCGATGCCGCTGGCGGCCCCCGTGACAATCGCGGATTTGCCACTGAACCTCATGGAACTCTCCAGTCAACCAAGATAGTCATAAGCGACCGTGCCGAGACCGAGCGTCCTATCGGTGCCAATGTGCCGCCGGGCTCGTCAGTGGCATAGCGAACGCGCGGGCCTTGACGTCGGCTTCATTCAAACGTGCTTCCTCCCAATCAGGCTTAGAGGCACAGACCTGCCGGTCCTTGTCAGCTCGAGGCGAAACGCCCGATGAACGCATCGTCCGCGGGGCACGGCACGCCGTGCGTCTCCGTCATGCTGAGTGCGGTCTCGCTAGCGTCGCCGGTGTTCCGGAACACGGTCCAGAACCGTCCCGCTTGTGCGCATTCGTCGGCATAGCTGAAGAGCGGCCACATCGTGGTGGCGCGAAAGTCAAAGGCATCCACGTGTGGGTAGGCAGCCGGAACCGCCGCATACTGAAGTGTCGCCCCCTGAAGCTGAGCGGTTGCGGCCGTCAATTGAAGCGTTGTTCGCAGCAGATGATTCAACCCAGCATGAATACTGCGCGTCAGAATGGCGCGCGTCGTCAATCGGGTCGCTCCTGATGCTTCGCCCAGCGGGCCGTCGATAATGACGTACACCGCTGTACGGTGTGTGGGGTCGCGTGCCGCGGGCGCAGTCTGCAGAAACGCCGGAGGGACGAAGAACGGTGCCGTGGCACCCCCGTCGACGTGCGCCTGATCGCGGGGCGCACCGTCCTCGGGGACGCTGATCATGACCGGCGGGAACATCCCAGGCACACTGGCGGAGGCCACCAGGACGTCGCGAAACAGTGTTCGCGCACCTGAGCCGCCGTTGCGAGCGATCGCGCCCAGGTCCCACACGACCTGCTCTCCCGTAGCGACGTCGGTTGTGGCCACGAGCAGTAAGCGACCCTTAGCCGCCTCGCGCGCAACGGCCTGAACCATTTCATCGCTGGCGTAGGCGTCAACGAGCCGCTGCAGCGGTTTGCCACTATATAAACTGGAGCCGAAGATTACGCCAAGGCCCCGTGGCTGCCGTAAGTTGCCGGCAGCTCCGCTGGTGTAAACATCGCGAAGGCGCGCGTCCCACGTCGGTCCAAGAAACGCGTAGGGGGCTATCAGCGCACCGGCGCTCACGCCCGTCACGACCGCGAACTCCGGTCGCGAACCCGAGCGCGTGAGGCCGACCATCGCGCCGGCGCCAAAGGCGCCGAAGGCGCCGCCACCCGACAGTGCGAGGATATTGAGTGGTTCGCCTGTGTGCAGGGCACGAAGTCGCCCCGCCACAGTCGCCGAGGACAATTGCGCAAATCGCTGGTCACTACCGAGCGTGCGAATCGTCACCGGGCGGTCGACCGGCGGTTGCCAACGAGGGGAGGGCGTCGCCTCGCTCTCGACGAAACCGGCGCATCCCTGGAAGGCGAGCGCGCACATAATACAGATGAGCAGGATCGTGGACGGAAGTCGAAGCGGCGAGGGACTACCGGGTTTCTTGGCGATTTCGTCTATCGAGGGGAGGCCCGCGAAGGCGCTTGATGCGGAGACGACGTCGCCGATCCTCATGGTGATGCGCCCGTTATCACTACGACCCCGCGCGACGGGGACCGATATGTTGTGGCCATGTTGTGCGGAGTGACCGAAACCATGGCACTCGGTGCGTTGCGGCCGTTAGCCAGTACGCTGTCATGTCCGCCGAAGGGAATCTCTTAGGCAGCGGTTGGATCGCGGCCAAGTCGCGCTGAATTGCTGTCCATTCGCATCGCAGCCCACGTTTGCCGCCGATAGCGTTGCTCTCGGGTGCACGAGGAAACTTGGCGGTTTGCAACATGGGCCCTCCAAAGGCGGCCGCGGGCCGTTGGAGGACAGATTAGGATTCGCCCATCTCGCTGCCTAGCCTATATCTCTCGATAGGATGCATCGCCGTAGGCGATCCAGGAGGGCGGCGTAAGGTTGGATCACCCGCCGCCGCCGTTACCGCGCGCGTCGACCGCGCGAGTGAAGTGCGGCAGTCCGGTGACCTTCCGGAAGAGGTATTGGCCTCTGACTCTTTCGCCAGAACACCAAGCGACCCTTCGCGCACCACCCCAAAGCGAGTCTGTCTTTTGGAATTTCCCAAGACGCCAGCCTCGTGAGACAGTTCCGGCGTTCGGTCCGGCAGGGCGCAGGTTAATGCACGTGTAGAACACGCATTCGTGTGAGCTGTGAGCGGTGGGAGTCTCTTATGAAATATCGGAAACTGGGGAATAGTGAGCTTCTAATTTCAGAGATTGGCTTCGGCTCGTGGCTGACATTCACCGATCCGCAGCGCAAGCAGCTCGCCATCTCGTGCGTCCATCGCGCGCTCGATCTCGGAATCAATTTCCTGGATACGGCGAACGTCTATGGCGGGGGCGCGGCCGAGACAGTTCTCGGCGAGGCCCTGACAGGCGTCAAACGCGAAAGCTATGTACTGGCTACCAAGCTGTTCTTCCCAATGAGTAATGCCGACCGCGGCTTGTCGCGAGAGCAGATCCAAAAGCAGCTGGATGCATCACTGAAGCGACTGAAGGTCCACTACGTTGACCTGTACCAGTGCCATCGCTACGACTTCGACACACCGCTGGAAGAGACGATGGAGGCGCTGACCCGTGCGGTGACGTCAGGAAAAGTACGCTACATTGGCTTTTCCGAATGGCCTCTCGAGCGGATCGAGGCAGCTCTGGAGCTGAAGAACGTTGTCCGCTTTGTCTCAAGTCAACCGCAATATTCTCTGTTACATCGCGAACCGGAGAACGGGTTGCTCTCTCTATCGGCGAAATCCGGGATTTCGCAGGTGGTCTGGTCGCCGCTTGCACAAGGAGTTCTCACCGGAAAGTATTTGCCAAACTCGCCGGTTCCCGCGAACAGTCGTGCGGCGGACCCTTCGATGGGCGCGTTCCTAAATCCGGATTGGCTGGCACCAGCGACTCTTGAGGCGGTGCAAGAGGTGGGACAGCTGGCGGCCAATGCGAAGCTTACTGTGGCCCAATTCGCGCTAGCGTGGGTTCTGAGACAGCCGAACGTCACTTCGGCGATTGTTGGGGCATCGCGTCCCGAGCAGGTAAACGATAACGCAGCCGCTTCGGGCGCGCATGTGGAGCCTTCGCTGTTTACGGAAGCCGAGCGGCTACTTCCGAGTCGCTGATCCATTGCTAATCTGGATCAGCCAGCACGCTACGGGCGCGTCTTCGGCGTGGTAACACACCCTCAAGGTCGCTGCGCACTCATTCGGTCGGCGGCCCGGAAATAACGGCGCGCGTGGGCGACGAATGCGCCGTCGGTGGGATGGTCGACGGTCTCAACCGCCGCGATCCGCTCGATGAGCTGGGGGTTGTGGCGGTGGATGTGCTTGATCAATTCGGTCTTCGCATTGGCCGGAC
>Ga0066709_100004239_pt1 | contig 11354 bp, 2 predicted proteins | sample GraSoiAngelo_158_FD_79665 | JGI IMG/M metagenome (GOLD analysis project Ga0066709, IMG submission 79665) | Grasslands soil microbial communities from the Angelo Coastal Reserve, California, USA - 14_1009_16_30cm | ecosystem: Environmental > Terrestrial > Soil > Grasslands | place: USA... | reverse complement strand
TCAGACTGTTTGCGTGCGTGTCAGACGGTAGCGCCGCTGACCATGGCCGAGCTTTGGATTTTCCCGCTGCTTTTGCGCATGGCGTTGATCGAAGCGCTGACAAGCCTCGCCGTACGCGTGAGCCGGTCGCAGCAATTGCGCGAGGCGGCCTATCTTTGGGCTAACCGCCTGGCGGCCGGTGCGCGCATGGGAGCGGACGTGTTCGAGCGCACGATCGGTTTCATGGAAACCGAGCCGATCGCGAGGGAGCCGTATTTCGCGATCTGCCTCGCAGAGCAACTTCAGGACCAGGAGAACGCGCTCGCGCCGGCTCAGTGCTGGATCGAGGAGCGCCTGAAGACGCCGCTCTCCCATCTGGTCCAAAGCGAGCACGCCCGCGAAGCGGCCGAGCGGATCGCCACCGCCAATGCGTTCAGCAGCCTCCGGACTCTCTCGCGCTTGGATTTCCCCAAGATCTTCGAAGCGATCAGCGTGGTGGAGGCGCAGTTGCGCACTGACCCGGGCGGAATTTACCCGCGCAGCGATTTCGCAACTCGCGATCAGTGCCGCCACGTCGTGGAGCAGATCTCGCGTTACAGCGGGATCAGCGAGGTCGAAGTGGCGCGCCGGGCTGTGATGCTGACGGAACGCGCCACCGATCCCAAGATGCGGCACGTCGCCTACTATCTGATGGCCGAAGGCGTTGCGCAACTGGAAGCGGAAACCAATGCGCGTCCAACGCTGCGGACGCGCCTCATCCGTGCCGTGCGGCGGCGGGCGACCGCGGTGTACCTGGGCGGAATCATCGGACTGACCGCATGCTTTGCTGCGCTCTCGCTGTTGATTGCATCTGAGGCAGGTGTGCGCGGGCATGCAATGTTAATCGTGCTTGGCGCGCTGGCTTTGTTTCCGTTGAGCGAGCTCGCGGTTCAGATCGTCAACGCGCTGGTGATTTCGCTCCTGCCTCCGGACAAGCTGCCCAAAATGGATTTCCGGGAGGAGATTCCGCCTGAGCACGCCACGCTTGTGGTCGTGCCCATGATGCTGTCGAGCCTGGAGGTAGTGCGCCAGGAAGTCGAAAAGCTCGAGGTCCGCTTCCTGGCCAACCGGGAATCGAATCTTTTCTTCAGCCTCTTCGCGGATTTCACCGATGCGACGGCCCCGGCTATGCCCGGCGACACAGAATTGCTGCAAGCAGCGTGCGACGGTATCGCCGGCCTCAACGCACGCTATCCCGGTGAACGGTTCCTGCTGTTCCATCGGGGGCGCACGTGGTCCGAAAGCGAGCAACGCTGGATAGCGCGGGAACGAAAGCGGGGGAAGATCGAGGACCTGAACGCCTTCTTGTGCGGAGAAGGCTCGCCAGACATTTTGAGGGTCGGACGCCTGCCGCTGCCGATTCGATACGTCATCACGCTTGACGCGGATACACAACTCCCGCCGACTACGGCGAGGCGAATGATCGAGACGATAGCCCATCCGCTGAACCGCGTCGAGATTGATCCTCGAACCCGGACGCGGCGGCGTGGCTACGCGATCATCCAACCACGGATCAGCATCGCATTGCCGGGCGCCACTGCCACCCGTTTCACGCGCATCTTCGCGAACACCGCCGGCACCGATCCTTATTCCGAAACAGTGTCCGACGCGCAGCAGGATCTCTTCTCAGAAGCTATTTTTCACGGGAAAGCGATTTACGATCTCCAGGCATTTCATACCACGCTGAAGAACCGGTTCCCGCCCGAGTCGCTGCTGAGCCACGACCTGATAGAGGGCGCTCATGCGGGCGTGGGGCTGGCAAACGATATCGAGCTGTTTGAGAACCTGCCGCTCACTTACGTCAGCTACAGCAAGCGGCAGCATCGCTGGATCCGCGGCGACTGGCAGATCGCGCCCTGGACTCTTGGCCTCGTGCCCGCGCCCGGCGGCCGAAGCGAGCCGAATCCGCTTACCATCATCAACCGCTGGCGCATCTTCGACAACTTGCGGCGGAGCCTGGTGCCCATCGCCTCCCTGCTGCTGCTTCTGTTCGGATGGCTGATTTCGGCGGCGCCGGGCGTCTGGAGCGTTGTGGTTGGACTCGCTGTGGCAATTCCCGCCATCGCGCCACTGCTCGAGCAGTGGGCGCGGCGCATGCAGGGCTCGGTGCAGGGCTGGCAGGGCGCGGCCGACGAGTTGGTGCGGGCGGCGGTGATGATTGCTTTCTTGCCGCATCAAGCCTGGCAGTCCATTGACGCGATCTCGCGCGCCCTTTACCGCCGTAAAGTGAGCCGCCGCAATCTGCTCGAGTGGGAGACGGCTGAAGCCACGGCAGAACGCGCACACCGGTATCTTGGCGCAACCCTCCGGCAGCTGTTGGTGATCTGCGGTCTCTCACTGCTGCTAATGATCGCGCTCTACGCGAAGGGCGCGTTCGCTCCGACGTTCGCGTTCGTTGCCATGTGGGCAGCCTCACCGGCGCTGATGCGCTGGTTGAGCCACGCGGGTCCGCTTCATGGTGGCCAATTCCCCAGGAGCGAGGACGTGCTCTATCTGCGCCAGCGTGCCCGTCTGACATGGCGCTACTTTGACGACCTCGTCGGCGCTGACACGAACTGGCTGCCCCCGGACAACTCGCAACTGGCCCTGCACGTCGAAGTGGCCCAACGGACCTCTCCCACGAACATCGGGTTTTGGCTCACTTCGGCGCTCGCGGCTCGTGATTTCGGATACCTCACGGCCGATGACCTGTGCCGGCGCTGTTCCGAGACGATGACCACGCTGGAACGCCTGGAACGGTGCGAAGGGCACCTCCTGAACTGGTACGACATCCGGACGCTCGAGCCCCTGGCGCCGCGGTATGTCTCAACCGTGGATAGCGGGAATCTTCTCGCCAGCTTGTGGGTCCTCGAGCAAGGTTGCAGGGATACGCTCCGCGCCCCGCTCATCGGCCATTTGTCGATTCGCGGCTTGTCCGATACGCTTTCGTTGCTCCGCGAGTCCTGCGCGCGAGATGTTTCGATGACCGTTCCGATCCAGGCGCTGGCCGGTCTTCTTCGCGGTAGCGGTGAGGCTCATCAGTTAATCGGACAGCTTCGGTTGGCCTCCGGCCCTGTCGAGCAGTTGCGCGATACGCGGCACTGGCCGCTTGATCCGCGCGACGAACGGTTTTATTGGGCATCGCACCTGGCGCGCGAGCTCGCCTCCTGGACGGAAACAGTCGATCGATACCTGCGGTGGATGGAGACGCTCGCCTACCCGCCGGATTCGTTTCTCGAACAGCTTGGAGACGACGTGGTCAACCTGCGCCTGCGCGCGCTCCACGCCGCACCGTCGCTTCTCACTCTGGTAAACGGAGTGTCTGCCGTCGATTCGGTTTTGGCCCATCGCGGAGGGCCGGACTTGCCACCCGAGGTATCGGCATGGCTCGATCAACTCGCCGCCGAGTATGCGGGCGCAAGAGCGAATGCGGCGCAAATCGTGAAGAACTTCGAGACCTTGGCCCAAAATGCAAGCCGTTTTGCAGCCGGCATCAACATGCGTTTCTTGTACGACGTGAACCGGGGGCTGTTCGGCGTCGGCTACTCGGTGGGTGGTCCGATCGAGTTTACGAGCCATTACGACCTGCTCGCCAGCGAATGCCGGCTGGCCAGTCTGGTCGCGATTGCGAAAGGCGATGTGCCCATCGAGCACTGGCTTGCCCTGGCCCGCCCGCGCACGAATTCCGGCGGCCGGCAGGTTTTGTTGTCCTGGAGCGGCACGATGTTCGAGTACCTGATGCCGCACTTGTTCACCCGCACGTTCGCCAATTCGCTGCTTGACTACGCCTGCCGCGAAGCGGTGCGCGAGCATATCGGCTACGGGCGCGAGAAGAAACTGCCCTGGGGCGCTTCCGAATCCGCCTACAGCGCGCTCGACGCAAACAAGGTCTATCAGTATCGGGCTTTTGGAGTGCCCGCACTGGCGCTGACTCCGGGCCTCGAAGACGATCTCGTAGTCGCGCCGTACGCCACCATGCTGGCGCTGGCGGTCGATCCCGCTACCGCGCTGGACAATCTGAGGCGTTTCGAAAGCCTCGGTCTCGCCGGTCCCATGGGTTTCTACGAGGCGATTGATTTCAGCCGCCGGAGAAAACGGGACGGCGAGCATGGCGTGGTGATCTACGCATACATGGCTCACCACCAGGGCATGAGTCTGCTGGCCATGGATAACATGCTGCACCGCGACATCATGCAGCGGCGCTTCCATGGCGATCTTCGCGTCCGCGCCATCGAATCGCTTTTGTTCGAACGCATTCCGGTCACGCGGCCGCATGGCGCGGATGTCTTGCGGCGGCCTGCGCCTGCCCGGGCGATCAGGACGCAGGAGTCTGCCGAGCGGACCTGGAGCGAAGAGACTCCCGTTCCTCGCGTGCACCTCCAGGGCAATGGACGCTATGCGCTGATGATGACGAACTCCGGCGGCGGATACAGCCGTTGGAACGAATTCGATCTGACGCGCTGGCGTTCGGACGCGACTCTCGACCAGTGGGGCAGCTTCCTGTACATTCGGGATTTGCGCTCCGACCTGGCCTGGGCGGCCGCCTATCAGCCGTTCGGCGGCCAGCAGGGCACGAGTACGGCATGCTTTTCCTCGGATCGCGCCGAGTTTCACCGGCGTGTGTCGGGCATTGAAACCGTCATGGAGGTGACCGTGGCGGTCGAAGACGACGTGGAGTTGCGGCGCCTTACCGTGACCAACCGTTCTCTCCGCAGCCGGCGCCTGGAGTTCACCAGTTACGCGGAACTGGCTCTGGCTCCGCATGCCGACGACAAAGCACATCCGGCCTTTTCCAAGATGTTTGTGGAAACGGAGTATCTGGGCGATGGCGTATTGCTCGCACGGCGGCGGCCGCGATCGCCGGATGGCCCGCAGGTTTGGGCCGCGCATATCCTGTCCGGCGCTAGGGAAGGAATCCAGTACGAGACGGACCGCGCCGAGTTTCTGGGCCGGGGCAACACACCGGAGCACCCGGCGGCGCTGCGGCGGGATCTTACCGGCTCTGTAGGTGCGGTGCTCGATCCTATCTTCAGCTTGCGCTCCCGCGTCACGCTCGAGCCACGCGAACGCATCGAGCTCACGTTCCTCACGCTGGCTGCTTCATCGCGCGAGGCGCTGATCGCGCTGATCGGCAAATACCGCCGCCCGGAATCAGTGGTGCGTGCGTTCGAGATGGCCTGGACGCGCGCGCAGCTCGAGTTCCGCTACCTCGGCATCCGGCCCTCCGGCGGGCACCGGTTTCAGGAACTTGCCGGCCACCTGCTCTATCCCAACGCCAGATTACGAGCGGCCGGGGAAAGGCTGGCGCGAAACCGGCTTGATCAGTCGGCGCTGTGGGGATACGGGATCTCAGGCGACTTGCCGATGCTGACCGTTATCGTTACGGACGACCGCGGGCTGCCGCTGGTGCGCGAGTTGCTGCTGGCTCATACGTATTGGCGTCTCCGCGGGTTCCGGGCCGACTTGATCATTTTCAACCAGGAGACCCCCAGCTACGACCGGCCCTTGTACCAACACCTGTTGCGCCAGGTCCAGGCCCATTCCGCCGATGCCGGGACTGACTGCCCGGGCGGTGTTTTTCTGCGCGACTGGAACGCGATCCCCGAAGAGCATCGGAACCTGATTCTGAGCGCTTCGAGCGTGGTGCTGAATACCAGCCGCGGCCCCCTGCACCAGCAACTCGCCGCCGGAGCGGAGGGCCCTGCGCCTCCCAAGTTTGTTCCGGCGTGCGATGTTGCGGAGGAGCCGTCTCGGCCCTTGCCGTTTCTCGAACTCGCGTACTTCAACCAGCTCGGCGGATTTACCAAGGACGGTCGTGAGTACGCGATCTACCTCGAGGCTGGTCGCGAAACTCCAGCGCCCTGGGCGAACGTCATGGTTAACCCCGGGTTTGGCGCCATGGTCACCGAGAGCGGGCTGGGCTACACCTGGCGCGGCAACAGTCAGGCCAACCGCTTGACGCCGTGGCACAACGATCCGGTGAGCGATCCTCAGTCGGAAATCATCTATTTGCGCGACGACGACAGCGGCGCGGTGTGGACGCCGACAGCCTTGCCGATTCGCGAGAGAGACGCGTACCGCGCCCGGCATGGGCAAGGCTACACCGTGTTCGAGCACAACAGTCACGCCATCGATCAGGAGCTCACCGTGTTCGTGCCAGTGACCGAAGACGGGACCGGCGATCCTGTCAAGGTTTGCCGGCTGCGGCTGCGCAACAGTTCTTCACGGACACGGCGGCTCACCATTACCTACGTTGCCGAATGGGTCCTGGGCTCTAATCGCGAGGATCGGCAGTTGCACGTTCAGACGACCCGAGACGAGGCGTCCGGAGCTCTACTGGCGCGGCAGTCATGGAATGGAACCTACGCGGGCCACGTAGCGTTCGCGGCAATGAGTCCGGGCGCGGTTTCCTATTCGTGCGATCGCGCGCAGTTCCTGGGGCGCAACGGCTCGATGGCCAGCCCTGCCGCGCTCGAGCGAGTGCGTCTGGAGAATCGAGTCGGATCCGGCCTCGATCCCGCGGCCGCTCTTCAGCTTTCCGTGAACATCGACCCCGGGCGGCACGCTGAGGTTATTTTCCTGCTCGGCCAGGCGGAAACCCTGGAAGACGTGCGCGCGATTGTCAGCCGCTACCGGGGCAGTGAAGGCGTAGAGAGATCGCTGGAGGCAACGCGTCGATACTGGGACGCGATGCTTGGAGTCCTCCAGGTTCGCACTCCCCTGAGATCGGCGGACTTGTTGTTGAATCGCTGGCTGCTTTACCAGGCGTTGGGCTGCCGGTTTTGGGGTCGCTCCGCGCTCTACCAATCGGGCGGCGCCTTCGGATTTCGCGATCAACTGCAGGACTCGATGGCGTTCCTGTATGCCTCACCGGAACTCGCGCGGAGCCATATCCTCGCCGCCGCTTCGCGGCAGTTCCTGGAGGGCGACGTCCAGCATTGGTGGCATCCCGAGGATGGCCTAGGCGTGCGCACACGCTGCGCCGATGACCTGCTCTGGTTGCCCTACACGGTCGCGCGTTACGTCGAGCTGACCGGAGACCTGGCGATTCTCGACGAACAGATTCCGTTCCTCCAGGGCGAGCCGCTCAAAGCCACCGAGCGGGAGAGAATGTTCGTTCCGGCGGTATCCGTTGTCACCGCGCCCCTGTGGGAGCACTGCCGGCGTGCGTTCGACCGCGCATGGCGCCTCGGCGAACATGGCCTGCCGTTGTTTGGCGGCAGCGACTGGAACGACGGGCTGAATCGGGTGGGTATCGAAGGACACGGCGAGAGCGTCTGGCTTGGTTGGTTTGTCCGCGCGGCGCTCCAGTCTTTTGTTCGAGTCCTCGAAGAACATAGGCCTGGAACGGCGCTCGCGGCGGCATGGCGCAGGCGCTCGGAAGAACTGGCAGGCGCAATAGAGCGCTCGTGCTGGGACGGTGAATGGTACCTTAGAGGCTTTTTCGATAACGGTGCGCCGCTAGGCTCCCATGAGAATCAGGAGGCGCGGATCGACTCGTTGTCTCAGTCCTGGGCCGTCATTTCGATGGCTGCCCGCCGGGATCGGGCCCGGCGCGCAATGGAATCGGCGGAGCGACATCTTGTAGACCGGCGGAATCAATTGGTATTACTACTCACGCCGCCCTTTGACCGCTCGGAGCCGCATCCGGGCTACATCATGGGCTACCCGCCCGGCATTCGCGAGAACGGCGGCCAGTATACACATGGCGCGGTGTGGCTGGCCATGGCATGGGCGCGGATGGGCGACGGCGACCGGGCCGTGGGATTGCTCCAGATGATGAATCCGCTGGAACACACACGCGATCCGGAAGGCGTGGCCCGGTATCGGGGCGAGCCTTACGTCGTAGCCGCGGACGTGTCCGCTGCTCCTGGAAAAGAGGGACGCAGCGGCTGGACCTGGTATACGGGCTCAGCCGCATGGATGTATCGCACTTGGATCGAGGAGGTGCTGGGCTTCCGGATGTCCGGAAATAAGCTCAGAATCCAACCTGTGATTCCCGACGACTGGCCCGGTTTCGAAATCAGGTTCCGATATCGTAAGACTCTTTATGAAATCGCGGTGCGAAGACGAGTTTCGAGCGTGGCCCCGGCGGTGGAAGTGGACGGCCTGCCGGTGAACGGCGGGTATATTCAACTCATCGATGATGGCGTCACGCATCAAGTGATCGTACAGATCGCACCGTCGGGCGCGAAGCTTGTCGAGGACTCTCCAGAGGCAGTCGCGCAGGAGGTGAGGAGCTGATATGCAGCCCGCAGCATCTCAGCAGACCGGCTGGCGCGAACGCTTCACGGCGCTCAAGAATCTTCCCCAGGTGATGCGCCTGGTGTGGCACGCCGCGCCAGGCGTTGTGACAGGCGGACTTCTATTCCGAATCGCGGTCGCTCTTATCCCATTGGCAATACTGGCGGTGTCGAAGCGAATCATCGATATCGTCGTGAGCGCGGTCAAGGGGTCCGGCACGTCGTCCCCGTCGGATGTCTGGATGTGGCTGGCGATCCAGTTTGTGCTGGCCGCCGGTGGGCTCGCACTCGGCCGCGCGATCGACTACTTCGATGCGCGGCTGGCCGACGAATTTACCAGGGATGTGAGTTTGCGAGTCATGCAACACGCCGCGACTCTCGACCTGGCGTGTTTCGAAGATGCGAACTTCTATGACAAGCTCGAGCGCGCGCGAGTCCAGGCAACGGATCGGATCGGCATGCTCACAGCCTTGGGTTCGCTGGTGCAGCGCGGCGTGACCCTAATCTCTCTGGCGGCCGGCCTGGTTTACTATTCGCCGTGGCTGTTCGGATTGCTGCTCCTCTGCGTGGTGCCCGTCTTCGCGGGCGAGAGCCACTTTGCGTTCCTGGGCTATTCGTTGGCGCACCGGCTGACGCCGGTCCGGCGCGAGCTGGATTATCTCCGGGTGTTGGGCAGCAGCCGCGAAAGCGCGAAAGAAATCAAGATGTTCGGGATCGCTGAATACCTGCGCGACCGTTACCAGGCGCTATCGGAGCAAGTCATCCGCAGTAACCGGCAGTTGACGCAGCGCCGCTTGCGGTGGGGTACGCTGCTCGCCGTGGGAGGCTCGCTGGGTTATTACGGAGGGTATTCCTACCTGGTGTGGCAGGCAGCTCAGGGCAACATCACAGTGGGGACATTGACCTTTCTGGCGGGCGCGGTGGCCGGCGCAAACACTGAGCTTCAGTCGCTGTTCTCGCTGTTTTCGAGCATTGCGGAGCAGGCTCTTTTCCTCACGGATCTGCTGGCGTTTCTCGCGGTGCAGCCGCGGATACAATCCAAGCCGGATTCGATCCCGGCGCCGAGGCCCATTAGGGAAGGCATCGAATTTCGCAACGTATCTTTTCACTATCCAGGGTCGAATCACCTGGTCCTCAAGGACCTGCACTTCCGCATCGAATCCGGGGAGCGCGTGGCGCTGGTCGGAGAGAACGGGCAAGGGAAAACAACCTTCGTCAAGCTGATTGCGCGATTGTATGAACCGACCGAAGGCTCGATTCTGCTCGACGGCATCGATCTTCGAGAATACCGCGTGGAGGATCTTCGGAGAGAAATCGGGATTATTTTCCAGGATTTCTTCCGTTACGATATGGCGGTTCGAGACAACATCGGCACCGGACGCGTCGAGTTCATCCGGCATGATGCCGCGCTGTGGGAAGCGGCCAGAAAGAGCAGGGCGGACGAAATGGTCGCGCGGCTGCCCGGCCGGCTCGAGCAAATGCTGGGGCGGCGGTTCGAAGGCGGCGTCGATCTGTCCGGCGGAGAATGGCAGAGAATGGCGCTGGCGCGCGCCTACCTGCGCGACGCCCAGGTGCTGATCCTGGATGAGCCGACCGCATCGCTCGACGCCGTGGCCGAGGCCGAGGTTTTTAAGAATTTTGCGGAACTGATGGGTGGAAGAATGGCCATTCTGATCTCGCACCGGTTCTCCACCGTTAGGATGGCAGACCGCATCGTCGTTCTCTCGAATGGACAAATCGAGGAAGAAGGGAGCCACGACAGACTGATCGCCGTCGGAGGGCAGTACGCGAGGTTATTCGAGATGCAAGCCGCGAAATACCGGTAGTGGCGCCTCGAAGGGCACGAACAACTCAGGTGTTTTTCTTCTCAGCCATTTGATCCGCCGAATTCCTGACGAATGTCAAAACCACCAAGGTAGCGAAACATTTTGCGAAGGAGGGCGTGTAATCCGTGAACAGAGATGCTATCGTGAGCGGAATTGATATGAAAAACATGATCCGGACGACCGTCGCGAAGCGCCGCCGAAAGATCGTTTGATTGGTTTCGCGCGGGACCTTAGCGCCGCACAAGAAGCACTCCGTTTCGGTCTTCTTGAGTGTTCCATGGCAATTCAGGCACCGGTCCATGGCTCAGTGTATCGTTTGGACGCTGCATCGGCCATCCGGCGTTCCTCTGAGGACTCGTAGCCCCGGGCCCTAGGAAGTCGAACCCCGCGCCGTAACGATCTGATAGCCCAACAGCCGCTCCGCCTCTTCGATTCCACCCTGGAGGTCACCGACCGTCTTCATCTTGCTCAAATCGACGCCGATCGTGACCAGAGTCTGGGCGATCTCCGATGAAAGGCCGGTGACGATCACAGTGGCGCCCATCAGTCGCGACGCATCCACCGTCTGGACCAGGTGGTTGGCCACCGTTGAGTCGACCGAAGGCACACCGGTAATGTCAATGACGACCACCTTGGCGCGATTTGCGCGGATGCCCCGGAGCAACTGCTCGGTGAGCTGCCGGGCCCGTTGCGGATCAATCACTCCGATAATCGGCAGAATCAGCAGTCGCTCGCGGACCTGTAACACCGGGGTGGAGAGTTCGCGAATCGCCTCCTGCTGCTGGCTGATGATGCGCTCGCGCTCCTGGACGAAGCTAACACCCACCGTGTTGGCGATGCGGTTCGCCGCGGGCTCGTAGGCATCGAGTACGCGGTTGAGCATCGCGAAATCCGTCTGGTATTTCTTGAAAAGGGAGCGCGCCAGGACGTCGCGCAGCAAGAGCACGATTCCGAGTACTTCGTGCGTTTCCACGCCTCGCGGAATAATGCGCTCCGAAAGGTCGCGTGCGTACTCCTGCAGAGCTTCGACACTTCCGGTTTCGAGCACCGCTACATAGTTGTCATAAACGGCCGTGGCTTCGATAAAGATTTCTTCCTGAGTCATGGCCATCAGGAGCCGCGACTCGGTGATGCGGCGCGCCCACTCCTCCCGAAGCTGGGTACGGTTCTGCCGCAGGTGGGCCACGAGTTCGGTCAACAACGCCTGCGTGGCTGTCGTTTCGGTGCCCGGGCCGACCTGCTGCGCCTCAGGGAGCGGTGGTTTTCTTGATGTTTTCCCCGGCATATA
>Ga0066709_100004237_pt1 | contig 11354 bp, 14 predicted proteins | sample GraSoiAngelo_158_FD_79665 | JGI IMG/M metagenome (GOLD analysis project Ga0066709, IMG submission 79665) | Grasslands soil microbial communities from the Angelo Coastal Reserve, California, USA - 14_1009_16_30cm | ecosystem: Environmental > Terrestrial > Soil > Grasslands | place: USA... | reverse complement strand
CTTTATGGGCACGTGATCGATTTTCTCCTTTTCAATTTGCACATTCGATACGCCGATCCCTGGCCCGCATTTAACGTGGCCGACTCCTGCATTACGATCGCGGTAGTGCTGTTTATTTTCCATTCATTGTGGAAACAGAAGAGCCCTGGGTAGGGACGCCGCGCTGCGGCGTCCGGTCGGCCCAGCGCGCCGACCCTACCATGCGCGTTGCGCTTCGCACAGCGAAGCGGCTACAGTGGTTCTGTGAAAAGTTCGCCCATGGAAGAGGCTGCCCGCAGAGTAGCCAGGCGGTTGCGGGAGAGCGGTCACATCGCGTACTTCGCAGGCGGTTGCGTGCGCGACATGGTGCGCGGTTTGACGCCGAAGGATTACGACATTGCGACCGATGCCAGGCCGGAAGCGGTGCAGAACTTGTTTGCACGCACGTTCGCAGTCGGCGCGCACTTTGGCGTGATCATCGTTCTGGAAAACGGTTTTCAATTCGAGGTGGCGACTTTTCGTTCCGATGACGCCTACATCGACGGAAGGCATCCCAGCGCGGTGCATTTTTCTTCTCCTGAAGAGGACGCGCAACGTCGCGATTTCACCATCAACGGAATGTTTTATGACCCGGTTGCTGACAAAGTGATCGATCTCGTCGGCGGTCGCGCCGACATCGAGGCAAAACTCGTGCGCGCCATTGGCGATCCGGCACAACGGTTCGCCGAAGATCGGTTGCGCATGCTGCGTGCTGTGCGCTTTGCCACGGTGCTCGATTACGAGATCGAGAAACAGACGTGGGATGCGCTCCTCACCAACGCTGCTTCCATCAGTCAGATCAGCGCGGAACGCATTCGCGACGAGTTAGTGCGGATTTTTCTCTCACCGAATCGCGTGCGCGGCTGGGACTTGCTTGATTCCAGTGGTTTGATGCGCGCGATTCTGCCGGAACTCGACGCGATGAAAGGCGTCCTGCAGCCGGAACAGTTTCATCCCGAAGGCGACGTGTTCGTGCACACCCGCCTGATGTTGCTGCTTCTTCCGGAGAAAGTTTCCGTCCAGTTGGTTTTCGCGGTATTATTTCACGACGTTGCAAAACCAGTTACGGCGCGGATGGATAAAACGGGTCGGATCCGTTTCAACGAACATGATCGCATCGGCGCTCAGATGACGGAGGCGATCATGCGGCGCTTGCGATTTTCAGGCGACGAAATCGAGGCAACCGTGGAAATGGTCAGCCAACACATGGTTTTCAAGGACGCCCCGAGGATGCGCGTAGCGAAGCTGAAGCGGTTTATGGCGCGACCGACATTTGAGGAAGAGTTGGAACTGCATCGGGTCGATTGCGAAAGCAGCCATCGCAATCTCGACAATTACGAATTTCTCCTGCGCAAACGCGAAGAATTCGCGAACGAACCGATCATTCCAGCGCCGCTCGTGCGAGGCGACGATCTGATCGCGCTTGGATTAAAGCCGGGCCCGAAGTTTGGTGAAATTCTCGAAGCGGTCGAGACACGACAATTAGAGGGAACCCTTCGTACGCGCGAAGAAGCGCTCGAGTGGGTGAAGGGCGAATATTCGTTAGGCGCGGCCGATTAAACCAGTAGTTACAAAGTTAAAAAAGTTACATGGTTAAAAACGGAACTCGCGGCTGCGCCGATTTAACTTTGTAACGTTGTAACCTTTAACTTTACATCCAATGAGGATTCTAATGATCAGCGCCGAAGGGCCGCCGTTGCAACGCGCAGGCGCGCTAGTCGATGTGATGGATGCGCTGCCGAGCGCGCTGGGTACGCGCGGACACGAAGTAAGCGTCGCTCTGCCGTTCTACGGTGAGATCAAAGAAAATCGCGGATTTAAAAAGAAGGACACAGGCATAGCTGTTGACGTGCAGGTCGGCGAAGCGACTCACGTCGCCCGCTACCTCGAGTGCCGGAGCGCCAGCGGCGTGCAGTTGTTTCTGATTCGCTGCGATGCATTTTTTGATCGCGCCGGAATTTACGGCGAGCGCGGCAAGCCGTACGAAGATAATGCCGCGCGATTTATTTTTTTCTGCAAAGCAGCACTGGAGTTGGCCCGGCGATTGACGCCGCAAGTGCAGATTTTGCACGTGCACGATTGGGCCGCAGCGCTGGTGCCGGTCTTTGTACACGCACAGGGACTGCCGTTCAAAACCGTGCTGACCATTCATCACGTGGCGGAGCAGGGCAGTTTTTGGGGGCTCGATTTTGCGCTCACAAATCTGCCGGAGCGGTTTTTCACCTTGCACGGAGTCGAATTTTTTGGGCGGCTGAACTTTCTCAAAGGCGGCATCCTTTACGCCGACCGAATCACCACGGTCAGCGAACATTATCGGCGCGAAGTCCTGACGCCCTCCGGCGGGTGCGGTCTCGATGGAGTGTTGCGCGAAAATGCGCACCGCCTTAGCGCCATTTTGGATGGCGCAGATTACACGCGTTCGAATCCGGCGTCGGATCGTTTGCTTCCCGCTCGCTACGATGCGCGACGGCTTCGAGGGAAACAGATTTGTCGCGAGGCGTTGCTCAAGGGACTGAAACTCGCGCCTGCGTCGCAGGGCCCCGTTTTTGGAATGGTCACGCGCGTCGTTCATGAAAAAGGCTTCGAAATACTCGTGCCGCTGCTTGATCGCTTACTTTGGGATGACGTCCGCCTAATCATTCTCGGGGAAGGCGATCCGGCCTACGAAACTGCGCTTGCCGTCGCAGCCAGAAAATTTCCGACGAAGTTTGACTACGAGAAAAGTTACGACGAGAAACTCGCGCACCTGATAGAGGCAGGCATGGACATCAGCCTCATACCATCGCGCTTCGAACCGGCGGGCTTGAGCGCGATGTATAACCTGAAATATGGCGCGCTGCCGGTCGCGCGCGTCACTGGCGGAATCCAAGAGATCGTTCAGGATTATGATCCGACAGCCGACAGCGGTTACGGTTTTCTTTGTTACGAGTACTCGAGCGAAGCATTCTGGGATGCGGTGAAACGCGCGCGGGGATTATTCAACGATCGCAAGCTGTGGATGAAGTTGATGAAACGCGCGATGGCGCGCGATTTTCCGTGGAGCGCATCTGCGCAGTGCTATGAAGCGCTGTATGCAGAGCTCGTCGGCGCAACCGACCAAGCAGCGGCTTAGCCTCTCTACTTTTCAGGTTTCCGTTTGCCAGCTCCAGGAATTTGTGGAATTTTGGGCGGCTTTTTTCTCTCCCAAATTTTTATGGCTTACGCAATCATCAAAACTGGTGGCAGACAGTTTCGCGTCGCAGAGGGCGACACGGTCGATGTCGATCTTCTCGATGTGCATCCCGGCAAGACCGCGACGTTTGGTGATGTTCTGATGTTTGCCGATGGAAAAGAGGTGACGCACGGCAACCCGCTCATCGCCGGCGCAAAAGTTACGGCTGAAGTCCTCGAACAGCGCAAGGACAAAAAAGTGATTGCCTTCAAATACAAGCGGCGTAAAGGGTATCACCGCACCGTTGGGCATCGTCGGAAATTGACGCGCGTAAAGATCAAGAGCATCAGTGTAGGAGCGAAAAAGAGCGCGTCAAAAAAAGTCGAGGAATAAAGACGCCTCGCAGCCTATCAACTCTCAACTCTCTTCCATGGCGCACAAAAAAGGACAAGGCAGCGTTAAGAATGGCCGCGACAGCGTCAGCAAAAGGCTGGGCGTAAAAAAATTCGGCAGCGAAACGGTCGTGGCCGGCAACATCATTGTGCGTCAGCGAGGGACGAAATTTTTGCCGGGAAAGAACGTCGGCCTCGGTCGCGATTATACGATTTTCGCGCTGATCGACGGGAGCGTCCGCTTCGATCGCGGCGGGCGACGAGTGAATGTGGATCCGATGGCAGCCTCGTCATCTTGAGCGGAGCGAAGCGAAGTCGAAAGATCCCGTTGAATCACATTAGGTTACGCCACGGGATCGTTCGACGAAGCCTGCCCTGAACAGAATTGAAGGGCTCGGGATCACGAATGCTTGTCGAGCCGGTTCTTTTCGCGGTATAAGCGAGTTTCCCCATGAGATATAACACCTTCATCCTTTTTGGCGCGCCGGGCAGCGGCAAAGGCACCCAGGGCAAAACGCTCGGCACGATCCCGCGTTTTTATCATTGCGCTTGTGGCGATGTATTCCGCTCCATCGACACGCGCACAAAGGTCGGCAAAGCATTCCTTGAATACTCGAGCAAAGGCCAGCTCGTCCCGGATGACATCACAGTGGAACTTTGGCGAGAGGCAATCGATGCCGCCGTGGAAGCGCACAAGTTCAAGCCGGACATCGACACGCTGGTGCTGGACGGTATTCCACGAAATCTTGGCCAGGCCAAGATCATGGATGGAATGATCGACGTGAAAAAAGTGTTTCATCTGGCGTGCCCTGACCGCGAGACGCTCTTTTACCGGCTCAAGAAGCGTGCGCTGAAGGACAACCGCCTGGATGACGCAAACGAACAGGTCATCGAGCGGCGTCTCGATATCTACGAGAAAGAATCGAGGCCGGTGCTCTCATATTACCCGCAAGAGCTGGTCACGGTGGTTGACGCAACCCAGCCACCCGCGAAAGTTCTGCTTGAGATTCTCAAGAGCGTGAACGATGGCGTGTATGAACCAGCAGCAGTTTGAAAATTTCACGGCAGCCAGTCTTTACTGCAATAAGTGCAAGGCGACGATGCCCGTGCGCGAGCGACTGCTTTTGGTCCTGCCTGACCGGGAGATCTTCGATTATCTTTGCACCGGCTGCGGATCGTCGGTAGGCCGGCGCGAGATTACGGCGGGCGAGAAAACGCTGGCGCAGGCGATGGCCCGGCGAACTCGGCGTGCGCCGGTTTCGATTCCGCTTCACTAGATTCCAAAAAAAAGTGGCTTGCTAGGGCGCGACCAGAGCCTGCTCGCCGTGGCGAGGGCGCGCCGAAGAAATGGACGGCCCGGCGGTCCGTCTCTACCATTGATCAAGAATGGCTCCTGGAGGCATGCGCATCGTTTTCATCGGCGCGGGCGAAATCGGCGTGCCGACGCTGCAAGCATTGCTCAACTCAGATCACCAGGTGGTCGGGGTCGTAACACAGCCCGACAAACCGGTCGGACGCGAGCAGCAAATCGAACCGCCACCGATTAAAAAAGCGATCGCAGGGATAGCGGTGCCAATCCTGCAACCGGCGCGAGTTAAAGATGCAGAGGCCATCGAGGAAATCCGCTCGCTAAAACCGGATGTGATCGTCGTCATGGCTTATGGGCAAATCTTGCCGCGCGATGTGCTGGAAATTCCAAAGGTCGCCTGCTTGAATCTGCACGCGTCGCTTTTGCCGCGCTGGCGCGGCGCGGCGCCAATTCAGGCGGCAATCGCAGCTGGCGATCGTGAGACCGGCATCACCGTGATGTACATGGACGAAGGGCTCGACACCGGCGACATCCTGCTGCAGCGCAAGATCGAGATTTTACCGGCAGACACTGGCGGATTACTGCACGAACGCTTGGCGCAGATTGCGCCAGAAGCGTTGTTTCAATCCTTGCACCTGCTCGCAGCCGGGAACGCGCCCCGCCTACCGCAGGACGGTGCACGCGCCACTTACGCACCGAGATTGAAACGCGAACATGGCAGAATTGATTGGTCGCAACCAGCTGAAGTCATCGAGAGAAAAATCCGAGCGTTCGATCCGTGGCCAGGGGCCTTCATGAAGCTCGACGGCCGAAACCTGAAAATATTTTCCGCATCGGTTATCGATCTCGCCGGCAAGCCCGGAGAAATTTTGCGGAGCGACAATAAGCTGGTTATTGCTGCCGGTAAACGCGCTCTTTCCCTCGGCGAGGTGCAGCTGGAAGGAAAAAGGCGAATGAGCGCTGCGGAATTCTTGCGCGGCTACGCTTCCATTTTGCGCGCGGCAGAGTGATTCTGGGGAGCACAGGCTGCCGGCCTGCTGTCGTCGGCAGCTTGCCGACGACTCCCAACGCAGCGCAAGAATTCGGCGCAACGAATGTTCGATAAGCTTTTCGGCAGGCTGCCGAAAAGCACAGGCTGGCAACCTACGCTCCGCAAAGCGCGGACCCGTGCCCTCCCGCTCCACCATTTTGCTTTCCAAACGTCGCGATCTTCTGTTTGATGTTGATCTGCGGCGATGGAAACGGAAACGCCAGTTTACAAGCGCATCGTGCTGAAGCTCAGTGGTGAAGCGGTGCAGGAGCGCGGAGGGCGGGATAACATCTCACCGGCGGTCGTGCGGGAGATTGCCGAGCGCATCAAAGAGGTGCGCGATCTTGGCGTGCAAGTGGCAGTGGTAATTGGCGGCGGCAACATCTGGCGCGGTCTTTCAGCGGCAGATCGCGGCATGGACCGCACCACTGCGGATTACATGGGAATGCTTGCCACGGTAATCAATGCGCTGGCATTACGAAGCACGCTGGAGCAAATCGGTGTTGAGACCCGTGTCCAAACCGCGATCGAAATGAAAAATGTGGCCGAGCCTTTCATCCTCGGTCGCGCCATTCGCCATTTAGAGCTGGGCAGAGTCGTTATCTTCGCCGCCGGCACCGGCAACCCTTATTTTTCCACTGACACGACGGCAGCCCTGCGGGCGAGTGAGATCCGCGCAGACGTCATTCTGAAAGCCACGAAAGTCGATGGAGTTTACGATCGCGATCCAAACAAGTATCCGGATGCGCGGCGTTATGACCGGCTTACCTTTACCGAAGCACTCACCAAACGCCTTCAGATTATGGATTCGACCGCGTTCAGTCTGTGCATGGATAACAAAGTTCCGATCGTCGTGTTTGACATGTATAAGCCAGGCATCCTGCGCGACGCCGTGCTGGGGCGAAAAGTCGGCACGCTGGTTTGCGACGAGCTTCAACCGAAGTAAGTAAACCTTCAACGCGATGAGCAGAGACGACATCCTTCTGGAAGCGGAGATGGCGATGGAGAAAAGTGTGAACCACTTGGTGCACGAATTTGCTGCCGTGCGCACCGGCAAAGCCGCGCCCGCGCTCGTGGAAAACGTGGATGTGCAGGCTTACGGCTCGACCATGAAATTGAAACAGCTCGCCCTCATCACCACGCCGGAGCCGCGTTTGCTAGTCGTTCAACCATTCGACGCGGGCACCGTGCGGGATATTGAACGCGCGCTCAAGGAGTCGAAGGTCGGCATCACGCCTGCGGTCGATGGGAAAATCATTCGCCTGCCGATTCCCGAGCTATCCGAAGAGCGGCGCAGAGAGCTGGTGCGTTCACTTGGCAAAATGGCTGAAGAAGCGCGGGTGCGCGTGCGCGCAAACCGGCGTACTGCGCTCGACGAAGCGAAGAAACTCAAGACCGCCGGCGAGTTAACTGAGGACGGCTTGCGCGATGTGGAGGACGAAGTGCAAAAGCTCACCGATCGCTTCGTTAAATCCATCGACGATCATCTCAAGCACAAAGAAACCGAGGTCATGAAGGTGTGATCGATCTTCCTCTGCCTCGACAAAGGAGTGTGGCTCCCACGAAGCTTTACGCTCTTCCTCTGAATTTTTGTTCTACTTGGCTAGTCGTTCGCAAGAAAAGCCGAGAGTAAGATTAAGAGGAAGCGGAAGGGAAGATTCATAAAGGTATAGACGGTCCGATTCACCGCATCCATCGATGGTGCGATTAATCGGACAAGGAGTAGTTGCTAGACCGCGAAACTCTCGCCGCAGGAACAGTGAGCCACCGCGTTGGGATTGGTGACTTTGAAGCCGCCCTTTTGCAGGTCTTCGCTGTAATCGAGCACGGAGCCGCTAACGAAAAGCGCGCTCTTCGGATCGATGATAAGGCGCACGCTTTGCGTCGGCACAAGAATGTCCCGCTCCTTCGGACCGTCCACCAAGTCCATCACATATTGCAGGCCGGAGCAGCCGCCGCCGACCACCTTGAGGCGCAAGGCACCGTTAGGCTTGCCTTTTTCTTCAAGCAGCGACGCTAATTTCTGCGCAGCTTTTTCGGTCACGCTGATGAGGCGCTCATTGCCAATCTTGTAGTTGGTCTTGGATGTTTCCGTGGTCATCAGATGGCTATGTTTCGGTGCTCTTAGATTTCACGGCGCCGCGAAGCAATTCCGCCACTTCATTTTGCACGGTCTCCAGTTCGTCCAGGCGCAATTGCGGGTCGGGCACGATGAACACGTCGCCGTTCGCGGGCTGCTCGTAGATCAAGACGCGCCCGTTCGCGCTTTGTTCCGTCTTTACTTGTTTCAGGACGCGCTTTCGCTCAAGCATCGCGGCCAGCACGTAGCAGGCGTTTGCAGGCGGATTTTTCGACGTCATCAAACGGCGGAAGAGTTGCTCCGCATTTTCTTTGGGCACAGGTTCGGCCGGCTTTGGCGGCAGCGGTTCGTAACGCGATTTCCAAAATGAGAACGGCTGAATGTTTTCATTCCGGTTTTGCCAGGCCTCCTCGCTCAAATCCTCGCGCCGATAACCGTCGGCGTCGTGATAGAGCAAAGTGTAAAAATATTCGCTAGGAACAAAGGGCCGCTGGGTCACGGCGCAGACGTCTGCCCGATGCGTGATCGCCCATTCGTTGGGGAGGGGATTCATCGTGTTACCATACGACGCGAGATGAAAAAACGAAAACTCGGTGCCTCGCGGTTGGATGCCCGGAGATAGAGCAGGTAAAGGCCGATTGCCGCGAAGAGCAGGTTTGGAATCCAGGCCGCGAGCAGTGGAGAGACGCGGTCGCCTTCGCCGAGCGCGAGAAACAGGTGAACCAGAAAGTTCATGGAGAAAACGAGAATCACGGCTGCGGCAACGCTCGATAACACGCCGCGGCGCGAGTAACCGATTCCGAGCGGAGCTGCAATGCAGACAACAACCAGACAGGTCCAGGGCAGGGCCAGCCGATACTGTAAATGCGTGCGAAACGGTGCAAGCAGGGTAGCGGGAAAATCCGCGTTGAAGCGCAAATATTCCCGGAGTTCTGGCAGACTCAGGAATTCTGCGCGCTCATTTGCGCTGCGGAGCCGGAACGGGGTTTCACTCCAGTGCTCGATCTTGAGCGAAGGATAAATCTGCTCGTCGGTAATATTTCCTGCATGATCATAGTGCACGACTTTGACGTTCTCCAAATCCCAGGTTTTTGTTTCCGAGCGGTAGTCAGCGCGGCTTGCGATATAGTTGGTAACGATATTGTCGTTGGCGTCCTGTTGCAGCACCTGAACGTTATTGAACGTTTTGCTGCGGGGAAGAAAATTTTGAATGAACCAGGTACGCAAGTCGGTTCGGTTGCGAAAGATTTGACCCTGGATATAACGACTGGGACGCGCCTGTGCTTCGGAGATAAATGTTTTCCGCGCCAGTTCTGCATGAGGCGCAAGCGAATAGTTAAGGGCCATGCTTGCTGCGACTGTGAGCAGCCCCATACCGATCAATGGCAGCAAAACCCGCGGAAGACCCACGCCCGCAGTGAGCATGGAGACGATTTCGTTCGCGCGCGACATTCGACCCAGCGTAAAAAGGAGCGATAGCAGGAGCGACACCGGCAACAGAATGATGAACACCTGGGGGATTTGCGTCGCGTAATAGCGGATGACCAGCCAAAGACCGATGTGTTGGTCAATGAAGGTGGAAATATTGTCGCTGACGTCGAAAATCAGCCAGATCGAGATGAAGCCGGCGATGCAATAGAGATAGACCTGCAAGAAATTGCGAAGGACGTAGCGATCCAGGAGCCTCATTGGTGATTTGGAATTTCAGCTCGCAATTTGCGATTTACAATACGATTTCGGCTACGAGACGGCTGTCATTCCGAGTGGAGCGAGGAATCTCTGATCATTTGTCTAGGCGGCAATTTTCGATTTGAGATTCGCGGGCGTTGCTTCGCTCCGTCGATTGTAGCATGATACGGATGTGAGCACCACAGAACTCAAGCGGATTATCGATCAGCGCAGCCCAGAGGAGCGTAAGTGGATGACTGCGTACCTGCTGGATGAGCTCTTCTCGGTTCCGGAACTGCGGCAGACGGCGGACGAGCTGGCAGAGTTGGCTCGGCGACGCGCTGACATCATCGCTGGCCGCAATCGAGTGAGCGAGGCAGAAGCGGAGGCCGGTTGGGATGCGCTCGACAAAAAGCAAAGGTGAACGGCTGGCAGTTTGTCATTCACCAGGATGCGCTGGAAACAATTGATGCGTTGCCTTCTTCTGACCGCCGTGAGATTCGAAAGGCTCTCTACGCCCTCGTGAATGATCCGTACCACACGCCGGACGCGCAGATTCGGCCACCTGGCGATCGTATTTACCTTGTGAAGCGAGTTCGGTCCTATTACATGGTGTATTGGCTGGATCCGTTCGTGCGCGAGGTTCGCATTGTTTGTGTCGATTCTCCGAAGTGATCGCGCTGAAAAACACTCTTGGCAGTGAATTTGTCGAGCGAGTCCGCGCATTTTTCTCCCCAAACGGCCCCCTGTCGAAGGCAAAGAATTTCGAGTTCCGGCCGCCACAGCAGGAAATGGCGGCCCGGGTCGCGCAAGCGCTGGAGGAAGAGCGGCATCTGGTAGTCGAAGCGGGAACCGGCGTGGGCAAGTCGCTCGCTTATCTCGCGCCGGCGATCCTTTTCGCACTCGAGCGGCACAAAAAGGCGATTGTTTCGACGTACACGATCAATCTTCAGGAACAACTGGTTTGCAAAGACATTCCCATTCTGAAAAAAGTGCTGCCGGTCGAATTCGAAGCCGCGTTAATGAAAGGCCGGCAAAACTATCTTTGCCCGCGCCGGCTCGAGCGCGCGTTGGAAAGCGCAAAGGAACTTTTCACCGGCCCTGAGAAAAGCGAATTGCAACGCCTTGCCGAATGGGCGAGCACGACCCGTGACGGATCGCTCAGCGATTTATCAGTGGAGCCCGATCCAAAAGTTTGGACACAAGTTTGCAGCGAAGCGCACATCTGCACTCAGAGAACCTGCGGCCAAAATCCGCGCTGTTTTTATCAGCAGGCGCGCAAACGTTTGCTGGCTGCCGACGTGATCGTGCTCAATCACACGTTGCTGTTCATCTTGCTCGGTTCGCCCGATGCACAGCAAGAACGCGAGAGCGGGTTTCTTTTTCCGAATGACTTCATCATTTTCGATGAGGCGCACACGGTCGAGCAGGTCGCCTCGCGACAGATCGGCATTGGCGTGTCGCAATATGGGCTGCGCTCGACAATCCAGCGCCTCTACAACACGCGCACGCGCAAAGGGCTGTTCACTGTAATGCGCGATGCGGCTGGCGTGCGACTCGCGGCGGAGCTAGTTGATGACGTTGATAGATTTTTTGCTGCAGTTGAGTTGAAATCAGATTTTCGCAAAGGCCGCGAGTTTCGCGTCCGCGATGTTGATTTTGTTCCGGACACGATCACTGGCCGGTTGACTGCGCTTCAGGCGCGT
>Ga0066709_100004236_pt1 | contig 11354 bp, 10 predicted proteins | sample GraSoiAngelo_158_FD_79665 | JGI IMG/M metagenome (GOLD analysis project Ga0066709, IMG submission 79665) | Grasslands soil microbial communities from the Angelo Coastal Reserve, California, USA - 14_1009_16_30cm | ecosystem: Environmental > Terrestrial > Soil > Grasslands | place: USA... | reverse complement strand
TGCGGTCTCCCGCCACCTTGACAGACTCGCTATAGACGATGCCCCCGAGCGAGATGACCGCGATATCGGTCGTGCCTCCGCCGATATCCACGACCATGTTGCCGGACGGCTCCGTGATCGGGAACCCGGCCCCGATGGCTGCCGCGACGGGCTCTTCGATGAGATAGACCTCGCGGGCCCCTGCCAAATCGGCAGAATCTTTCACGGCGCGCTGTTCCACCTGTGTGATCCGCGACGGCACCCCGATAATGATGCGCGGTCTCACGAATGCGCTCCGGTTGTGGGCTTTCGTGATGAAATACCGCAGCATCTTTTCGGCCATCTCGAAGTCCGCGATGACTCCCTCTTTCATCGGCCGGATCGCCACAATATGGCCAGGAGTGCGGCCTAGCATTTTCTTGGCTTCCATCCCGACGGCCACAACCTTTTCCGTTTTCTTCTCGACCGCGACGACAGAGGGCTCGTTCAGCACGATGCCTTTCCCGCGGACGTAGACCAAGGTGGTCGCAGTCCCCAGGTCGATCGCCAGATCATTCGAGAACCATCCTAAAACATCCGCTGCAAGTCCCACCTTTCGTCTCCCTTCCTCACGACACGAGATGTGGGCCCCACCGTCCCGCCGAACACAGTCGAACCCGGTCAGTCGCGCAGGTCGAGCTGGCCGGCATCCAACACCTGCGTGTGCGCAATTTCATCTCCCAGCCGGAGGCCCCGATCGTTTCCGATGATCAAGAGGGCTTCGAACCCCGCGATCGAGGCAGCCGCCGCCCACCCCAGATAGGGAACCGGAAACAGAAGATATGCCGCTGCGAGGGGCAGGTTCCTAACAATGGACTCCTTGAAACCGGAGGCTGTCTGCGCGCGGGGGACGACAGTCTGCAAACCGATCAGCCGCTTGCCGAGGCTTTGCCCCCCGGAAAATCCATCGGCGATCAACACATAAGCCAGCCCCGCTAACCATCCGACCGGGGGAACAACCGTCCCAACTCCAGCGACGATGAGGAGGTCCACAAACTTCGAGAGAAACCGGTTGAGTACATGCGCTTTGGGATAGACCTCTGCCCCCAAAGGGTTTAGTCCCCAACCCTCCTCCGCCAAACGCTTTCCTCACAATTATTTGACGAGTATAGCAAATTTGTCGGCACATCACAAACTTATGACCGCTCCGGTCCAACCAACCCGCACAGGGCTCGTCGCGGTTCGTAAGAACCGGCCGGCTCACCGACTCATCACCCATCGCTCTTGTAAGTTTGATGCGACGGGTGAACCGTCACGCCGTACGCCCTTGTCTTCACGCACCCGCGCCAGGTACAATTCTTTCGTCTGGTTGAGTCACGGAGAACCGGCATGATCAAGCTGATGCGGGAAGGCGCGCACAAGTACCCCTGGCTGTTGAAATCTCTGATGGGGATCCTGGCTATCGCGTTTGTCATTACCATGGGCTGGTGGGGGTTCGGGGAGCAGCAAACCGACGCCGTGGCCTCGGTCGGAAACCTGAACGTCACCCGTGACGAGTATCGGCGCGCCTACGAAAATACCTACCGATTCTACAAAGAAAAAGTGCAAGGGGACTTCAAGGAAGAAGCGTTGAAACAGTTTGTTGTTGATGGACTGGTCGAAAACAAACTCTGGATACTTGCGGCCAAGGAGATGGGCTTGACCGTCACGGCCGACGAACTGCGCGACGACATTGTGCAACGTGACGACTTTCGTCGGAACGGCAAGTTCGATCCCGAGCTGTACCGTCGCGTGCTGGCGGCTAATCGCCTGACCCCATCGCTCTTTGAGTCGCTCCATGCCAATGAGCTGTTAGGTGATAAGGCCCGAACGGTCGTCCGCGACTCAGTGGCGCTCGCACCGGCTGAAATCGTGGAAGCCCAAGCCCTCATGGCTCGTCTGACTCCAGCTGGGTCTAAGTCCGGCAACTCGGCCAATGAAAGGATTTTGCAGGATGTGCTGCTCCAGAAGCAGCAGCGCGCCTTGGCAGCCTACAAGGAGTCCATGAGGGCGACGGTCCCGATTCAGATCCACAAGGAACTGCTCTAGATTACAGCGAATAGCGAGCAGCGAACAGCTGGGGTCGCTTGCTTCTTGTTGCTAGCCATGCGCTATTAGCTCAATAAATCAGCATCGCATCCCCGTAGCTGTAGAACCGGTAGCGTTCCTTGATCGCTTCTTCATACGCCGCCCTGAGGCGTTCGACACCAGTCATTGCCGACACGAGCATGAGCAGGGTCGTCCGTGGCAGGTGGAAGTTCGTGAGGAGTGCGTCAACAACCTTGAATCGGTAACCCGGCGTGATGTAGAGCCTCGTCTCCCCACGCAGAGGGAACACGGTGCCATCAGGCTGTGCGGCGGACTCCAAGGCTCGGACGACGGTGGTCCCGACTGCGACGATCCGCCCGCCTTGTTGCTTGGCTCGGGCGATCGCGGCGATGGCCTCCGTTGGCACTTCAATCTGCTCCCCGCCCATTCGATGCTCCTCAATGCGCTCCGTCAAGACCGGACGGAAGGTTGACGGTCCCACATGCAGAGTCACGGCGGCCAGTTCGACCCCTCGCTGGCGCAAGGCCCTGAGCAATCGCTCTGTGAAGTGGAGCCCGGCTGTCGGCGCGGCGATGGCGCCAACTTCTCTGGCAAAGACCGTCTGGTACCAGTGGCGATCCTCAGGCCTGGGGGCTCGTTTGATATAGGGTGGGAGCGGCATTTGCCCGAGCTTCTCGAATATTTCCCGAGCCGGCATAGAGCTGTCGAGCTTGACAGTGGTTCGCTCCGCCGTGCGCTCGACGACCGTGGCGGTCGCCTCCTTACCGAATTCGATTACCTGCCCCCGCTTTGCGTTGCCCTTGAACAGCACTTCCCACAGGCCCTCGCCCAGTGCTCGAACGAACACCAGTTCCAGCCTTCCACCACTGGGCCGCTTGCATCCCATGAGTCGGGCGGGCAGAACCTTTGTGTCATTCACGACGAGGAGATCGCCAAAGTTGAGCAGCGCGGGCAAGTCCATCACGCGTCGGTGAGAAAGCGGCCCCGTCGTACGAGGCACGACCAGCAGGCGAGCTTGGTCGCGAGGTTCGACGGGACGGTCAGCGATCAGCGAAGGATCGAACGGAAAATCAAACTCGGTGAGTACCATCAGGGAGTGGAGGGAGAGACCGACTCCAACAGCCTCGCGTCCTTGAGTTCGGTCCCCGGAAAGTAATACTGCAGGATGGCGGGAAAGTGATACCCCAGTTCGGCCAGTTCTTTGGCTCCCCACTGACAGAGACCGACGGCATGCCCCGCCCCGTATCCTGAGAGGACCAGCTCCGACCCGACCGCTTCGAGCTCAAACTGCGTGCTTGGGATCACCGCATACCCCACCACGCGCCGTAGGTCCTCGCCGCGCAGGATCAGCTCCCCATTCGAATGGAGAATCCTGACCATGGCCACACGCCCGGCACGGCTGTATGAGAGAGGCGAGACATTGGCGATGCTGCCCACCGCCATTCCTTTTTGTCTCAGATTGGTTTCCAGCTCCACGACCTTGAACGAGGTCCGCCACTGATAATAGGGAGAATTCGTGTCGAAGGGACACTCCACGCCCTTCAGGTACGGCAGATCTTTTGACCAGACATTGACCGCGTCTTCGGTTTGACCGGCAGCAGTCGATGAGAAGGCGGCTAGAATTGGAGCGTTCAGGTGAGTCACCACGATCCCTCGCGTGTCCTCTACTGCCTGCTGTACTCGAGGGTCCACGCCGTGGCGGCCGCGATAGACCTGATCCTGGATGCTGCTCACCAAGTGATAGTCACGACCTGCATTCATCATTTGCTGATAGACCGCATACGTTCGAGCAGCGACAGCTTGAACTTTGAGCGCCTCCTGGTGCCAGCTCGAGCTTACCTCCGAGGGCACTACACCCTTCACGTACTCCTCCAAGTCAACTGCATTGATCACCATGAGACCCTGGCCGCGCCGGAGGACATGCAGACTCCCGCTCACCACCATCGTACCTGTTGGCTCCGTAGCCTGGAGAACAGGCGACGGACCGGGACTCGCTGTCGCACCTTGAGACAAGGGTCTCAGAAACACGGCTGCCCGTTCGATAGGCCGGTCCGGCCTCTGGGCCTCGATCTGCCCCTCAACTTCGACCCTCAGGTCCTGCCGTCCCCGAACCGTCACGCCTTCGGTCTGGAACCGCTCCCCGTTCACCGCGATTCCATCAGCGAGCGAGGTGACGATCAGAGGAGTCTCGAAGGCCCGTTCGTCACCGCTCGAGAGTCTCACGGTCATACCCTCTCCCGCCGAGACGTCTACTCGCTGAACATCTTGAAACAACAGGACACGGACAAGCTCGGTCGCCTGGGCGGAAGGGACCAGCAGGCTCCAACAGAGCAGGCTCCAGAATGCCAGTCCTACACGCATGATGGCTATCGTCTCAAGAACAGCGACAGTAGATAGAGCAGCAGGCTGACCACGACGCTGATCAGCACGCTGGTTGTGAGAGGAAAGTAGAAAGTGAAGTTGTCCCGTTTGATGAGGATATCGCCGGGCAGCTTGCTGAGCCACCCGGACCCTCCGCCCAGACTGGGCACTTTGCCCATCAAGATCAGCAGGGCTCCCATGAGAGCAAAGAGAACTCCCAGAAAGATGAGAAATTTACCCAGGCCGTCCCATTCCGACATAGCCTACGTCACGAGGAGTTCGGCGATCTGCACGGCGTTCAGCGCCGCGCCCTTCCTGAGATTATCCGCCACCACCCAGAGGTTCAGTCCATTCGGAATCGACTCGTCCTCTCGGATACGCCCAACGTACACCTCGTCCTTGCCGACCGCATCGAGCGGCATCGGATAGACAGCGTGCGCCGGATCGTCGTACACCTGCACACCGGGAGCCGTGGAAAGAAGCGCACGCGCTTCATTGGCGGTGAGTTTCCGTTCGGTCTCGATGTTGACCGATTCCGAATGGCCGATGTAGACCGGCACTCGAACCGTGGTCGCGGTGACCGTAATCGAGGGGTCCCCCATGATTTTTCTGGTCTCGTGAACCAGTTTCATCTCTTCCTTCGTGTACCCGGAGGGCAGAAAATCATCGATCTGCGGCAAGCAGTTGAACGCGATCTGGAACGGATAGACCTTGGGCCGAGGCTGCTTGAACAGAAGCAGGTCTTTGCACTCATCCATCAGCTCATCCATCGCTTCTTTCCCCGTCCCCGACACCGACTGGAAGGTCGTGACCACGATTCGCTTGATACGAGCCGCATCGTGGAGCGGCTTGAGCGCCACCACCATTTGAATCGTGGAGCAGTTGGGATTGGCGACAAGGCCACGATGCCCGGCGAGATCCTGGGCATTCACTTCAGGGACCACCAACGGCACATCCTTGTCCATGCGCCATGCAGAGCTGTTATCAATGACCATCGCGCCGGCCTTGACTGCAATGGGAGCAAACTCCTTGCTGACCTCTCTGCCGGCTGAAAACAGCGCCAGGTCCACCCCTTCGAACGAGTCCTTGGTCAGAAGCTTCACGCTCACTTCTTGACCCTGGAACAAGACGGTCACACCGGCCGAGCGGGATGAGGCGAGCGGGCAGAGCTGGTGAACCGGGAACTTCCGCTCATCCAACACTTCGATCATCTGGGCTCCGACCGCACCGGTCGCCCCGACCACGGCGACCCGATAGGCCGTCTTCTTTTTGAACATCGCTCAGCTCACAGCTTTCTCTGCCGGATCCGACTCGAGATTCTCCGCAGGATTCACGCGGCGATCAGCCGAACTCGGTGGTTGAAGGTATCGGCAATATACACATTCCCGCTCTGATCGACCGCCACTCCGAACGGATAGTTGAGACTGCTCTCCTGAGAGGGGCCGCTGTCTCCACCGAACTGTGGCACCCCACTTCCAGCGATACGAGTGACGATCTTTTTTCTCCTGTCCCATCTTCGAATCAAATGACTGTCCGAATCAGTGATCAGGATACTACCGGCTTGGTCCAGAGTAATGCCATAGGGACGGGACAGGCTTGTAGAAAACTCGTTGGCTTGGCTCAGGAATCGATACTCTCCACCGTCTCCGGCCACTGTGCTGATCACGCCGGTTTCCGGATCCACTGCGCGAATTCGCCCGTTGAATGTATCAGCGATGTATAAGGTACCATCCGGCCCCACGGCAAGCCCACCGGGCCCGGCGAGGGCAGCCTCGGACGCGCGCATCCCATCCCCACTATAGGCCGCTTCACCGGTCCCAGCCACGGTGGTCATCACCCCGGTATTCAAATCCACCATGCGCACCCGATTGTTGCTCTGGTCGGCGATATAGAGATGTCCCTTCCCATCCACCGCCAAAGCGACCGGTTCATTGAGTGCCGCGACAACAGCGGGACCGCCGTCGCCAGAGAAGCGACACTGCCCGGTCCCTGCAACGGTGCTGATGATGCCGGTGACCGCATCGACCTTTCTGACCCGATAGTTCATGGTATCCGCAATGTACAGGTTCCCCCCCTCATCCACAGCCACGGCCGAGGGAAAATTGAGCGTGGCGCTGGTGGCCGGGCCGCCGTCTCCACGAAAGCGCCCGCCTGTGGGCGATGCTCCTACCACGAACCGGACTGTGCCGCTGAGGTCAGCCAGTTGGGCAAACTTCTCCTGGGTCGCCTGGCTGGGACTGCCCAGCGGATCCTCTTCCGTGAGATCGGTCAACGTCTTCATCGGCGAGCTTTGCCTGTCAGCAGGATGAAGTGACCCTGCTGGACATCCTGCCACTGTGGTAATGAGCCCCGTCCGGAGTTCGACCTTTCTGATTGCATGATTTTCTGAATCGGCAATGTACAGGTGTCCATTGCCATCCAGCGCGAGGCTCTTGGGCTCGTTGAGGCTGGCCTCGATAGCCTGGCCCCCATCCCCGGCATGCGTTGGGTCTCCTGTACCAACGATGGTAAGGATCGTACCGGACTTTCCGGAAACCAGCACCATGCGCACTCACCCCTGATTAAAGTTCTTCAGGACGGCATTCCCCATTTCAGCCGTGCCGACCAGCTTGGTTCCAGGGCTGTGGATGTCTTTTGTCCGATAGCCCTGGTCGAGCGTCCTGAGAATCGCGCTCTCGACCGCTTCTGCTTCCTTTTCCAGATGGAACGTGTACGTGAACATCATGGCCGCCGACGCAATGGTCGCGATCGGGTTGGCCAGGTTCTTTCCAGCGATATCCGGAGCACTGCCGTGAATCGGCTCATACAAACCCGCGTGTGCGCCCAGACTGGCGGAGGGCAGCATCCCGATGGACCCCGTCAACATGGCCGCCTCATCGCTCAAAATGTCGCCGAACAGGTTGGTCGTGACTAACACATCAAACTGTTTCGGGTTTCTGACGAGTTGCATGGCACAGTTGTCCACGTACATATGGCTCAGCTCAACGTCAGGGTAATCGCGATGGACCTCGGTGACCACCCGCCTCCAGAGCTCAGAGGACTCGAGGACGTTGGCTTTGTCCACAGAGGTGACCCGCCGCCTCCGTTTGCGAGCCGCTTCGAACGCGACCTTGGCAATGCGCCGGATCTCCTCGGTCGTGTAGACCTCTGTATTGATGCCTCGCTCTCCGCCGGGGATCTTCTCGATCCCTTTCGGCTTACCGAAATAAATTCCTCCGGTCAACTCCCTCACAACCAACAGGTCAAGCCCTTCGATGACGTCGCGCCTGAGTGTCGATGCCTCGGCAAGCATGGGATAGAGCTTGGCGGGACGGAGATTCGCGAACAGACCAAGCTGCTCCCGCAGCCCAAGCAAGGCCCGCTCGGGGCGAAGGCTGTATTCCAATCCTTCCCATTTCGGCCCCCCCACCGCTCCCAGCAGCACAGCGGCGCTTTGCTTCGCCAGCGTGAGGGTCTCCTGGGGAAGGGGCACGCCGACCTTCTCGATGGCTTGCCCACCGACATCTCCAGAAATGAACTCGAAGACATGCCCAAATCGTTCACCAACCGCCTTAAGCAGTTTGACAGCCTCGGGCACAACCTCACGCCCGATCCCATCACCAGACAGCACCGCAATGGTCGCTTTCACCTGCTCGTTCTCCCTATAGCCCGGCGGGATATCCGAAGTGCCCTTTAACGCGCGTGTTCACCCTTGAATCTCGTGAAGCGTATCTCGTCGCTCGTCGTTCGCGTCATCGCGTGCTGCGCCTCTTGCGTTTTTCGCGACAGACGCTCCACGCTAGAGACGCTACTGACTCTATCGAGGTCGGACGCCTCTACTCCAGCACTTCCTCGTCCTGCGGCTTCCAGGCCGGATCCACCAGACACAAGAACTCCATCATGCTCGTCCCGGTATTCTCTAGCGACTGGACTGCTCCAGGGGGCACGTAGGCCACTGCCCCTGGCCCCACCGCCGTTGATTCATTCCCGATCCGGAACAAGCCACGGCCCGACAGAAAATAGTACACCTCGGTCGAAGCCAGACGATGGCGTTTCGAACGTTTCCCCGGCTTGAGCCGCCCATGGGCGAGACTGTAGCGAATCTCAACCGTGCCATGTATGGGACGCAGCAGCTCTCGCAGGATTGTATGGTCGCCAGCCAGGAACTCCCGGCACTCATTGAGCCTTGTGATCAACACGATGGGTGAAGATTCTCCCCACCTCTCCCTCTCCCCCAGAGCGGCTAGGGGTCAGCAACTAGGCGGGCTGGTTGGGCTGGCCCCACTGCGGCCGTCATCACCCGTTGCATTCAAGAGCAACGGGTACCCGGCACATCCTGATCGTGCGCGCTCCGGGAGCACAGGGCCAGCCCAGCCGGCCCGTTACGACCGATGCCACTCTATCGCTGCTCCGCCGCTCAAATCAAGCCGACCTTCTGCGTCGGATCAGACTGTTTTGAGGCCCAGTACGCCAATTTGTTGAGAGCGTTCAGGTAAGCTCGAGCTGACGCCACGATGATATCCGTATCGGCTCCGTGCCCGGTGACGGTTCTGCCTCCCTCCTCCATCCGCACCGAGACCTCACCTTGCGCATCGGTTCCACCGGTGATGGCCTTGACCACATAGGTGAGCAGGCGGCTGGTGGTCTCCGTCATCGCTGCTATGGTGCGGTAGGCCGCATCCACCGGTCCATCGCCTGTTCCGGTCTGTTTCACAAGGCGGCCGCCGATCTCCAACTCCACCGTGGCGGTCGGAACTCGATGAGTCCCGCTTTCAGTCTGCAGGCTTTTGAGTACATACCGCTCCGGAATTTTGGCAATCTCTTCAGAGATGATGACCTCCAAATCCTCTTCGTACATCTCTTTCTTCTGGTCCGCCAGCCGCTTAAAGCGGTCGAACGCATGGTTGAGTTCCTCTTCGGACAGCCGATAGCCCAACTCCTCCAGCCGTTGTCGGAACGCATGCCGGCCGGACAACTTACCCATCACCAGCTTGCTCTGGACGAGGCCGATGGATTCCGGCTTCATGATCTCGTAGGTGCTTTTCTCCTTCAGCAGTCCATCCTGATGAATCCCGGAGGTATGCGCAAAGGCATTGGCTCCGACGATAGCCTTATTCGGCTGGACGACCATACCCGTGATCTTGCTGACCAGCCGACTGGTCTTGGAAATCTCCTCGGTCCGGATGCCGGTGTCGGCGTCGAAGAAGTCTTTGCGAGTCCGCAGCCCCATGACGATTTCTTCCAGCGAGGCATTGCCGGCCCGTTCACCGATCCCGTTGATCGTGCATTCCACTTGCCCGGCCCCTTCCGTCACCGCTGCCAATGAATTAGCCACCGCCATCCCCAAATCATTATGGCAATGGACCGAGATCACAGCCTTGGCGCTGTTCCTGACCCGTTCGCGAATGCCGCGGATCAGGAGACCGAATTCCTGGGACGTGGCGTATCCCACCGTGTCCGGAATGTTGATGGTGCCAGCCCCTGCCCCAACGACCGCCTCCAACACTTCGTGCAGAAAGGTCGGGTCTGATCGGCTGGCGTCCATCGGTGAGAACTCGACGTCGTCCACATACCCGCGGGCGCGCTGCACCATCTCGACCGCGCGCTTCAGTGCCTCCTCGCGACTGATGCGGAACTGATACTTCAGATGGATGTCGGAGGTGGACAGAAAGGTATGGATGCGGACCTTGGGAGCCCCTTTGAGGGCCTCCCACGCCCGATCGATGTCTTCCGGCTTGGCTCTGGCGAGGCTGCAGATAGTCGGTCCCTCTACTTCTTGCGCGATTCGTCTGATCGCCTCGAAATCGCCGGGCGAGCTGTACGCAAAGCCGGCCTCGATGATATCTACGTTGAGCCGGGCCAGTTGTTTAGCAATCATCACTTTTTCTTCGACATTCATGCTGGCCCCTGGTGATTGCTCCCCATCACGCAAGGTCGTATCGAATATTCTAATCATCCGAGCCATGTCACTACTCCTCTTCAAATAGGACCACAGAGTGCCTCATTACAGGCTGCTCAAAGAGTCGGCATATCACCCATGCTACCGGGGTGCCAGGGCTGGTCTCTATTGCACGCGTCATCACCCGTTGCACTTTCAAAAGCAACGGGTGCCCGGCACTTTCTTAACGCGCGCGTTGCGCGAGCAAGGAGACCGGTCCTGGCACCTCGTGTCTCTTCTTTTTCAGCAGCCCGCAAAACAAAAAAGCCTTCCCCCCATACTCAGGGACGAAGGCTCATCGCGCTCCGTGGTACCACCCTGATTCAGTGACCGGCTTCCTCGCAGAGTGAAGCTCGGACACCCTTCGTTCGACCCGTCACGGGGGTCAGGCGGGGCCTCTTACTATACTTCACAGGCCCGGCTCCGAGGCGAGTTCGGCGACCGACGGGCTGGTTTGCACCCTGTCCGCCGATTGGGAAGCGGACGCCACCAGCTCTCTCCATTCCGTCGGAACCGCGTACTACTCCTCTTCTTCGCCGCCCTACTGTTTAGTCTCCAATACTGGTTGGTCAGATTTGGTGCAACTTCGCTTTCCCAGGACCTTTGCGAGGAGGCTCACGCCTTTCTCAATGATGCCCGACACGGCATAGCCCGCAAACAAGACGAACAGCGTCACTTGGGGCCATGCCACGACCAGCATCAGTCCGAGAATCGCCCAGACCAGGTAGTTAAAATGGCTGCCGCCTCTGAACTTGAGGTCTTTGAAGCTCCGATATTTGATCGTACTGACCATCAGGAACGCCAAGGTCAGGGTCATGATCAGAATCAGCAGGGGCTTCACCTCCGCCCCCATTCGGACGATGTGATGGTCAAACACGACCAGCGTGGCGATCACGCTGGCTGCGGCCGGAATCGGAAGACCGGTAAAATGTTTGCTCTCACTGTTTGCTGTCATGACATTGTACCGCGCGAGTCGCAACGCACCACACGCGACGAACGCGAACATGACCGCCGAGCCCAGCATGCCGTG
>Ga0066709_100004235_pt1 | contig 11356 bp, 8 predicted proteins | sample GraSoiAngelo_158_FD_79665 | JGI IMG/M metagenome (GOLD analysis project Ga0066709, IMG submission 79665) | Grasslands soil microbial communities from the Angelo Coastal Reserve, California, USA - 14_1009_16_30cm | ecosystem: Environmental > Terrestrial > Soil > Grasslands | place: USA... | reverse complement strand
CTGGAGGGCGACGATTGGCTTGCGAAAGGGGCCGCGCCGGAAGATGACGGTAAGTTTGTCGGCTTCGATCATTTGGCCGTTCCAGGGCAGAATTCGCGGTTTATCTGAGCCATTGCCTGTGCGTCAGACAGACTCTTCAGGTCCATCGCTCTGAGTTTCTTTTTCGCTTGGGTTGCGGTTCTGCAAGTGCAATCGGCAAGATCGTGGTCGCAGCCGCAAGGACAGTTCATGGCCTGGGCGATTTGGTGCGAGCGCAACAGCTCCGTGTTTGATTGGAACTCCTCTCTCGCTGGAACGGGCGGTTGAGCCAGCAGGTAAGCTTCGCGATCAATGCCGGCGTTGTGCTGGACCACATTCCTCTGTCCAAGGAAGGCTGCTCCTAGAGTCGTCGGCACGTTTTCGATCATCCCAACCTGGTACAAGCTCACGCGCCCGTCTGCTCCAATAACCACTGTTGTTGGGTAGCCCGACACCTGATACTTCTTCTGGATTTCCCCGTCGTGGTCAATGGCCACCGGGAATTTCAGGTCCTGCTGGCAGATGAAGTCACGCACTTGATCTTCCTGCTCGCTGGCATCAATGCCAACCAAAACCAGGCCGGCCTCCTTGTGTTCAAGATAGAACCGGTTGAAAGCTGCCATCTCCTCTTTGCAGGGGCCGCACCAGGTCGCGAAGAAATTCAGGACAATCACTTTCTGACCGACATGATCGGAAAGCTTGAACCCTCGGCCATCCAGAATGGCAAGATCGAGATCGGGAGCAATCTTTCCCCGTAAGGCGGGCTCCTTGCCCAGATGCCGTGTGATCCTTGCGACCTCGTCCTGGCTCGGCAGCTTCTTGATCCAATAGTGAAACGCAGCCAAAGCGATCACGTGAAGGACCACGAGCAGTTTTATGAGACGACTTTTCATCATGCTTGGAAATAGAGCAAGGCACTCAGCCCCGAAACCGGCGCGCCGTCTGCTGCGTCATTCGTGTCCAAATAGTTGCTTATAATAGCACAAATGGTGAGAGAACTTGGATGGGAATTGCAGAAATTGTCGGGAATTGCCAGCCCTGGTTGGGTCGAGGGATCTGTCTGACCGCGGTTCGTTCTTCAAGGAGACCTGACTTTAGGATATCATCTACCACAAGCTTACTATTATAGCCGTGATCCGAGATAAGTACCTCTGGGTGACACTGAACGAATCGTTTAATTGAAAAGAACGAATTGAAAGTTTTGAAACAGTGTTTCTATTTGGAACATGAACGCAATTTTCTAAGCCTATTTAAATCAATAGATTAGTTCCTTAAGGAGCGATGGGCCTGTGGAAGGTCGGTTGCTCATCTATTTTTCTACTCCAGGTGCGCTCGCATGACTGTCCAGCAAATCCTGGCGACTCCAACGGCGGACGGTTTCGAAGCCATAGCGCTCTTTTGTTTTTAACGAGGAGAATACCATGAAAGCCAAGGGAAGCATTCTATTAGCGGAAAGTTTGATGCGGGAAGGAGTGGATGTCATCTTTGGCTACCCAGGCGGGGTGGTGCTTCCTTTCTATGATTACCTTTATGATTCCCCTTTAAAACATATTTTGGTGCGCCATGAACAGGGTGCTGCCCATATGGCAGATGGGTATGCGCGCGCCTCCGGAAAAGTCGGTGTCTGCCTGGTGACCTCTGGACCTGGAGCTACCAATACCATTACGGGCATCGTGACCGCTAACATGGATTCGGTTCCCATGGTCGTTATCACCGGACAAGTGCCGCGGGCCATGATTGGCAATGATGCCTTCCAGGAAGCTGACATCGTGGGAATGACGCGGGTTTGTACTAAATATAATTTCCTGGTCAAAGACCCCGCTGACATTCCCCAGACTATCAAGGAGGCGTTCTACATTGCCTCCACGGGGCGACCAGGGCCGGTGCTGGTCGATATTCCAAAGGATGTTTTTCTCACCGAGGGTCAAGCCCATTTCCCGGAGCGGGTCCACATTCGAAGTTATCGCCCCACTTATGAGGGGCACCCGGGGCAAATCAAGGAGGCTGCCAAAGCTTTCTTGAAAGCGCGCAAGCCGGTGCTCTATACCGGGGGCGGGATCATCATTTCAGGCGCTAATGAAGAACTGAAAAAGCTGGCGGAGTATACCCGCATCCCGGTGACCAACACGCTTTTGGGACTGGGCGGGTTTCCCAGCGAACACCCGCAGTTCCTGGGCATGCTGGGAATGCACGGGACGTGGTATGCCAATTATGCGGTAGCCGAGAGTGATCTGCTGATCGCTGTGGGCGCCCGCTTTGACGATCGGGCTACCGGAAAGATCGGTGAGTTTGCCAAGCATGCCAAGATCATTCACGTTGACATTGATCCTTCTTGCATTCAGAAGAATATCAAGGTGGACATCCCGGTCGTAGGCGACGCCAAGTACATCTTGACCCGGCTGAATGAGGAAGTCCAAAACCTGGCTTCTTCGGAGCATTTTGCCGGCCTGTACCAGGATTGGAATCGGCAGATCAAAGAATGGAGACAAATTCATCCTCTCGGTTACGAGATGGACGACGAGGTGATCAAGCCTCAATGGGTGATTGAAGAACTTTCCCGGCATGCTGCCGGCAATACCATCATTACAACCGATGTCGGCCAGCATCAGATGTGGACGGCCCAATTCTTCAAGTTCCGCAGTCCCCGGACATTGCTGACCTCGGGCGGGCTGGGTACGATGGGCTATGGGTTTCCAGCGGCTCTGGGGGCCCAGGTGGCCTTTCCGGATCGTTCGGTTATTGCCATCGTGGGAGATGGCAGTTTCCAGATGAACGTTCAGGAGCTTTCCACGGCGGTGCAATATCATCTTCCAGTCAAACTGGTCATCATCAACAATCTCAACCTGGGAATGGTCCGGCAATGGCAGGAGTTCTTTTATAACAAGCGCTATTCTGCTATTGATCTCACGGTTTGTCCGGACTATGTCAAACTGGCAGAGGCTTATGGCGTAAAAGGTGTGAGGGCCACCAAAACGTCGGAGATGATGGACGTGTTGCAAGAGACGTTGAATCACGATGGCCCGGTGGTGGCTGACTTCGTGGTGTCATACGACGAAAACGTCTTTCCCATGGTGGGACCAGGCCGCGCCAACAAGGAGATGATAGTGGGGAACGAAAAGCGTGAAGAGATTCCCAGCATCCCGGCCGGCGCAGCGATGAATAGTTAGGCGGCTATGACGGGCAAGGCGAGAATTTTGTTCCCGGTTCGCTGCGCAGCACGCCCTCAAGTAGGGCGTTAGATTGGATATGTTCCAGCCTCGAGCAGTAACCTTTTTGAAAGGTTCTTAACTTCGTATGAAAACAACCGTATCCCTTCTGGTCGAAAATAGGTTTGGAGTCCTTTGCCGTGTGGCAGGGCTTTTGAGCGGTCGGGGCTTTAACATCGACAGTTTAAATGTCACACCTTCCACCCTCGACCCTTCCATCTCCCGCATGACGATTGTCGTTGAAGCTAACGAGAATGCGATGGAGCAGGTTACCAAGCAGCTCAATAAACTTATCGATGTGATCAAGGTAACCACCATCGAAAATGGTGAGTTCGTAGATCGAGAGATGGCTCTGATAAAGATTAGATCCAGCCCGCAGAAACGGTCGGAGGTACTGCGTGAGGCTGAAATCTTTCGAGCTAAAGTGGTGGATGCTACGCCGGAAACCTGCATTTTGGAGGCGACCGGTGACGAAGGTAAGATCAATGCCTTTATTGAATTCTTTAAACACTATGGCATCGTTGATGTGGCTCGAACCGGCCGCATTGCCATGTCGCGCGGAGGCGGGAAGGCGGCGAAAAAGCCTGCCAAAACCCCGGAGGACGAATTGAAAAAAGTAGTCTGATTTGCGAAACGAGGAGAATAAATGGCCAGAGTCTATCACGAGGAAGATGCGGATCTAGTCCACTTGAAGGGAAAGAAAATCGCCGTTATTGGTTACGGCAGCCAGGGACACGCCCACGCGCTCAACTTGCGGGATAGTGGAATGGATGTCCTGGTAGGATTGTACAAGGGCAGTAAGTCCTGGGAGAAGGCGACCCAGGCGGGTTTGAAGGTGGCCGGCGTGGAAGAGGCGGCTGCCCAGGGGCAGGTGATTATGGTTCTTGTGCCTGACCAAACCCAAAAGTCCCTCTATGAAGAGTCGATCAAGAAAAATTTGACTACGGGAAAAACCTTGATGTTTGGGCATGGTTTCAATATCCACTTCAACCAGATAGTCCCGCCTGCTGACGTCGATGTTTCTATGATTGCTCCTAAAGGTCCCGGCCACATGATGAGGCAGGTGTTTACCGAGGGAACAGGAGTTCCGGCACTGCTGGCCATCCACCAGGACTATTCCGGCCATGCTAAGGACCTGGCTCTGGCTTATGCCAGGGGAATTGGAGCCGCTCGTGCCGGTGTGATCGAGACGACTTTCAAAGAGGAAACGGAAACGGATCTTTTTGGGGAACAGGCGGTGCTTTGCGGCGGCGCTTCGGCCTTAATTAAGGCCGGCTTTGAAACATTAGTCAAAGCAGGCTATCAGCCCGAGGTGGCCTATTTCGAATGCTGCCACGAGCTGAAGCTCATCGTCGACTTGATTTACCAGGGGGGACTGGCTTATATGCGCTATTCGATCAGCGATACGGCCGAGTATGGCGATTATACGCGCGGGCCCAAGATCGTCAACGATTCAGTGAAGGCCGCCATGCAGGAGATTCTGGAAAATGTCCGCAACGGCAGCTTTGCCAAGGAATTTATTCTGGAAAACCAATCGGGTCGAGCTTCCATGAATGCGTACCGGCGCCAGGAAGCTGCTCTGCAGATCGAAGAAGTAGGGAAAAAGCTGCGTGATATGATGAGTTGGATGAAAAAGAGGGGGGTGGCCAATTAAGGCGGACCGCAGAGAAGATTACGAGGATAGAGGATAGAAGATCGAGGATTGCAACAATCCGTCCACACATCTTGATCCCACCTCATGTCTCACTTCGCGTGGTAATTGGCTTTATTAACCTGTTATGGGGTTGCATTTCCGACAGTGCATTTCGGAAGGATAGCAAGGGCGCAGCCCTTATCTGATTAGAACCCACCAAGTCTTCTATGAATAAAATTCAAATCTACGACACAACGTTACGCGACGGGTCTCAGGGTGAGGACATCTCTTTCTCGGTCGACGACAAGCTGCACATTGCTAAAAAACTGGATGAATTAGGAATTGACTACATTGAAGGGGGCTGGCCGGGCTCCAATTTCAAGGACATGGCTTTCTTTCGCCGGGTCCAGGAGCTGTCTTTAAAACACGCGAAACTGGCCGCCTTTGGGAGTACACGCCATCCGAGGAACAAAGCTGAGACTGATCCCAATATCCAAGCTTTAATCGAAGCGAACACGCCGGTGGTCACCATCTTTGGGAAGAGTTGGGATCTCCACGTCAAGGTGGCCCTTGGGATTTCTCTGGAGGAAAACCTGCTGCTCATCCGCGACTCGGTGGCTCATCTGAAATCCCTGGGCAAGGAAGTGATTTACGATGCCGAGCATTTCTTTGATGGTTTTCGAGCCGATCGACAATACGCACTGGCCACGCTCAAGACGGCTGAAGAGTCTGGGGCAGATACGATCGTTCTTTGCGACACCAATGGAGGAACGCTCACCCAAGATATTGGTGATCGATTTATAGCAGCGGCGCAGCATCTCAAGACTGCCCTGGGGATTCATACCCACAACGATAGCGATCTGGCGGTGGCTAATGCCATTATCGCCATCCAGCACGGCGCCACTCACGTGCAAGGCACCATCAATGGCTATGGCGAACGTTGTGGTAATGCCAACCTCTGTTCAATTATTCCTAATATTGAATTGAAGCTGGGATTACATTCCATCGGCAAAGACAAACTCAAAGGGTTGACGGTTCTTTCTCACTATGTCAGTGAAATCTCCAATATGCATCATCACCAGAATCTCCCCTTCGTCGGGAAGAGCGCCTTTGCCCATAAAGGAGGAATCCACGTCAGCGCTGTCATGAAAGACCCCGCGGCCTATGAGCATATCAATCCTCAAGCTGTGGGAAACGAGCGGCGGGTCTTGATTTCAGAACTATCGGGTAAAAGCAATGTCCTTTACAAAGCGGAACGGATGGGGCTGGATATCGACAAGTCGTCGCCTAGCACTCAGATGGTAGTCAACAAGCTGAAAGAAATGGAACATTATGGCTATCAATTTGAGGGAGCTGAAGCTTCTTTTGAAATGTTGTTCAACAAGTTGATCAACCAACACCGTGAGTTTTTTGAGCTGGACGGGTTTCGCGTGATTACCGAGAAGAAAGGAAACAACGAATCTCAGTCGGAAGCCGGCATCAAACTCAAAGCGGAGGGCACCGAAGAGCATACCGCGTCGGAAGGTGTTGGCCCCGTCAGCGCGCTGGATCGCGCTTTGCGTAAGTCGCTGATCACCTTCTTCCCTTGTATCAAAGACATCCGCCTAACCGACTACAAGGTCCGAGTCTTGAATGCCAAGGGCGGGACTGATGCCAAGGTGCGAGTCTTGATTGAATCGAGTGATGGACACGAAACGTGGGCCACTGTCGGTGTATCCGAGAATTTGATTGAAGCCAGTTGGTTGGCGCTAGTCGATAGCATCAGCTATAAGCTGAAGAAGGAGCTCGGATATAGAAATCAAACTAGCAGTAGCGAGCAACCTTATACCGCCAAAGGTCGGGTCTGAAGCAGCTGACTCCCTCACCCCGTTGCGGGGCGAGAGAGAACAGAAATTTGACCGATTTGTGAACTTGGTCGCGACCAAGTGGAACTAGCGAGAACCCGGATGTCCAAATTTCAAGAGCCTGTGGAAATTGAAGGTCACTTAATTGACTCCGGCATACTCAAGTATGCCTTCGATAAGATCGTCGAGCACGAAGGTCAATTCGAAGTCCTGGATTTCCGGATCGGCAAGCACAATCAGGAAACCTCCAAAGTCCGCATGTTGGTGCAGGCCGACAGCCAGGAGCAATTGGAAGAAATTCTGGCGGCCTTGGAAGACTTTGGCGCCATGGTGGATTGGGAGGATTGCAACTTTGTTGAAGCTCCGCGTGATGGCCTTCTCCCCGATGATTTTTATTCCACCACCAATTTCGATACCCTTGTCAAAGTGAAAGGGGAATGGTTTCCTGCCACCAACCAGAAGATGGATTCAGTCATCGTCTGGGAAGGCGGTTGCGCTACCACTAAAAAGATCAGTGAGGTTAAAAAAGGGGATTCAATTGCGACGGGCCGCAAAGGCATTCGGGTGAAGCCGCAGGAGCGCAGTCGTGAGTATTCAGTTTTTGATTTCATGTCGAACGATCTCACGGCTGAAGTGAACAAAAGCCTTTTGATCGCCGAAATTGCCAGGGAGATTGTTCGCGTTAAGGAATCGGGCAAGAAAGTGGCCCTGGTTCCTGGACCCGCCGTGATTCACTCCGGAGCAGATCAGTATCTGAAGGAAATTATTCATATGGGTTTCATTGACGTGATCTTGACGGGTAATGCTTTTGCCGTGCACGACATCGAAAAAGCCCTGCTCAACACGTCTCTGGGCGTCAATCAGAATACCGGAAAGGCCGTTGAAGGGGGGCACCGTAATCACCTTTGGGCCATTAATGAGATTAACAAAGTAGGAGGAATCGAGCGAGCTTGCGCGTCGGGTCTCCTGAAATCAGGATTAATGTACGAGTGCATTCGCCTGGGCATCCATACTGTTCTGGCTGGTTCAATTCGCGACGATGGACCGCTGGTGGATGTCATTACAGATTGTGTGGAGGCTCAGAAGAAATATATCGAAGCGCTGGAAGACGTTGCTGTCGTGCTGATGCTGGCGTCGACGCTCCACAGCATTGCTGTCGGTAATCTGTTGAAAGGCAGTGTCAAGACTGTCTGTGTGGATATCAACGAATCCACGCCCCTCAAGTTGAGTAATCGCGGTAGCAAGCAAGCCATAGGGATTGTCACAGATGTTTCCTTCTTTTTAAGTATCCTGGCCAGCGAATTGAAGAAGCAGCTACGGGAAGGGGTGGACTTTGCTCATGGGACACTGCAAAAGACTTGACCTGATAGGAACGCTATCATCGGTAGGAAACGATGCGTGAACTGAGGGAGGATGCGCTATGAATGATCGAATCTACATCTTTGATACGACTTTGAGAGATGGTGAGCAATCACCGGGTTGCAGTATGAACCTGGAAGAAAAGCTAAAGATGGCTCGCCAGCTTGAAGCGTTACGCGTCGACATCCTTGAGGCTGGGTTTCCTATTGCTTCAGATGGAGACTTTGAATCCGTTCGACAAATTGCCAAGGAGGTTCGAACCGTCACTATCGCCGGCCTGGCGCGTGCCATGGAGCTGGATATTCGCAGGGCCTGGGAAGCTCTGCAATTTGCCGAAAAGCCACGGATCCACACTTTTATTGCCACATCCGACATTCATCTTCAATACAAACTCAAGCGTACGCGAGAGCAGGTGTTAGAGCAGGCTGCCCGAGCGGTTCGTCTGGCCAAATCTTTGTGCGATGACGTTGAGTTTTCCGCCGAGGATGCAGGCCGCAGCGATCTGGATTACCTTTGCCAGATCGTAGAGATTGCCATCAATGAAGGCGCCACGACCATCAATATTCCGGACACCGTAGGTTATTGTGTGCCAGACGAATTTGGAAACATCTTCAGAGTTTTGAAGGAAAAGGTTCCCAACATCCATCGGGCTCGACTCAGCAGTCATTGTCACAACGACTTGGGTCTGGCTGTGGCCAATTCTCTGGCTGCCGTCCAAAATGGAGCGCGCCAGGTAGAATGTACGATTAACGGAATCGGGGAGAGAGCAGGAAATGCCTCCTTAGAAGAAATTGTCATGGCTCTGAAAGTCCGTAAAAACCGGCTGGGTTTTGTCACGGGCATCAACACCGAAGGGATTTATAAAGCCAGCCACCTGCTCTCTAACTTAACGGGTATGATGGTTCAGGCCAATAAAGCCGTGGTCGGAAAGAACGCTTTTGCTCATGAAGCGGGAATCCATCAGGATGGGGTCCTAAAACAAGCACTCACTTATGAGATTATGACACCTCAATCGGTTGGAGTCCCGACCAACAATATTGTTTTGGGTAAGCATTCGGGTCGTCATGCGCTTTCCAAGCGTTATGAAGCGTTGGGATATAATTTGGGGAAAGAAGAGCTGGACCGTGCCTACATGCTGTTTACCAAATTGGCGGATAAGAAGAAGAGCATCTACGACGAAGATTTGCTCGCCATTATTCATGATGGAATTCGCATCATTCCTGAGTGTTATCATCTCAAGTATGTCCATGCGACCGGCGGGAACCAAGCGATCGCCACGGCAACCGTGAGATTGAGTAAGGAGGAAGAATTCTTCGTAGACTCGGCGACAGGGGACGGGCCTGTTGAAGCGACTTATGGCGCTATCGATCGGATCACGGGTCTGCCGGGCAGACTAATCGATTATTCGGTGCATGCCGTAACACGTGGAAAAGATGCCGTGGGTGAAGTGTTTGTGCACGTGGACTTCGAAGGCAAGAGTTTCAGTGGGAAAGCGGCCAGCTCAGACATTATCGATGCGAGTGCCCGGGCTTACCTGAATGCGGTCAACAAGGCAATCTACGAACGTGAATCTTCAGCGGGACAGCGCGCAACTTCCGCTCAGGGGCGACCTGTGGGGCAAGTTTGAGGTGAGCGAGACTTTGTGAAAGTTTCGTTAGCTGGAAGAATCTTTTGCCCCGTGGATCTGTAGATAAGGAATGTAGAAGACCGCTTCCCGTGGGCGACGGCCACGGGAGCCCCAGTAGCCTGGCTGCATACAACTCGCCCGCTAGGCCCATATTCATAAAAGCTTTCTAATACCTGGCCCGAAGTTTCCCGGGCATTTCAGCAATTAAAACTTGAGAGGAAAATATTGATGGCAAAAACATACAAAATTGCAGTTTTGCCCGGTGACGGTACAGGCCCCGAGGTGGCTGCGGAAGGGATAAAAATTCTGAAGGCTGCCGCGCAGAAGTTCGGTTTCAAGCTGGCTCTTACAAACTATGATTTTGGCGGGGAACGCTACAAGCGTACTGGAGAGACTTTACCCGACAATGCCATCGAAGAGTTGAAACAGTATGATGCCATTTTTCTTGGTGCCATTGGCCATCCCGATATCAAACCTGGCATCTTGGAAAAGGGAATACTATTAAAACTCCGATTTGCCCTGGACCAATATATCAATCTGCGCCCCGTCAAGTTATATCCAAGTGTGGAAACGCCTCTTAGAGATAAGGGACCAAAGGAAATTGACTTTGTGGTGGTGCGAGAGAATAGCGAAGGGTTATACGCAGGTGCAGGTGGCGTTCTGAAGAGAGGGTCGCCTGATGAGGTGGCAGTTCAGGAATCGATCAATACGCGCAAGGGCGTGGAACGTTGCTTGAGGTTCGCTTTTGAGTATTGTCGCAAGCGTAACAAAGCGAAAAAGCTGACCCTTTGTGGCAAGACCAACGTATTAACCTTCGCCTTTGATCTTTGGGAAAGGACGTTTTATGAAGTGGCCAAAGAATATACGGATATCAAAACAGACTACGCGCATGTGGACGCTACTTGCATGTGGATGGTTAAAAATCCGGAATGGTTTGATGTCATCGTCACAGATAACATGTTCGGCGATATCATTACTGACTTAGGGGCCATGATTCAAGGTGGAATGGGGATTGCCGCTGGCGGCAATATCAATCCTGAGGGAGTTTCTATGTTCGAACCGATTGGTGGCTCGGCGCCCAAATACACGGGACAAAACGTCATCAATCCTTTAGCCGCAATTATGGCTGGCCAGATGATGCTGGACACCCTGGGAGAAGAAAGAGCAGCCCAGGCCGTCGAAAAAGCGGTCATGAAAGTTGTCGCCGACAAGTTAAAGAGTATGTCTGCAGGAAAAATGGGCTATACGACGACCGAGGTCGGAGATTTGGTCGCGAGCTTTGTGTAGAGCTTGAAGCCGCGCTCCGTGTGCAGGTGGCCTTTCAATAACCAACGGAAGTCTTTCACCGTGAATGTAGAGAGGATCATCTTAGCAACCAAACCCCGGACTGAGGACCTTTTGAATATCACATGGCGTGCAGCACCTCTCGAGCAACAAAAAACATCAGTACCCCCGCAAAGACACATAGAGAAAGTTTGACGCCCGGCTCTTCATTGACTTCAGGCATTAAGTCGGAGGCAGCGACATAAATAGTCACGCCTGCTGATAGAGGTAGTCCGTAATTGACCAAGCCCCCGACCAGACCCATAGTTAAGACTCCAGCCAGGGTCGCAACACCTAAACCTACTGCCGCCATCAAGGAAAATGTCTTTCCCTTGCCTGAGGCCAT
>Ga0066709_100004232_pt1 | contig 11359 bp, 10 predicted proteins | sample GraSoiAngelo_158_FD_79665 | JGI IMG/M metagenome (GOLD analysis project Ga0066709, IMG submission 79665) | Grasslands soil microbial communities from the Angelo Coastal Reserve, California, USA - 14_1009_16_30cm | ecosystem: Environmental > Terrestrial > Soil > Grasslands | place: USA... | reverse complement strand
CCTCTCTTCTTGCCAGCCTTCTTCGTGTCGGCCTTCTTCTTCTTCTCCGCTTTCTTCTTGGTCGCTGCTTTCTTCTTCGCCCTCTTCTTCGGCGCCGCGGGCGCTGCCGGGGACGCCATCGTCATCATGTCAGCCATCATCTTCAGTTCTCCTGTCTGAGTTGCACAAACTGTTATGGGTGCTTCTGCTTCATGGCAGGCTTCGAAGAAATCGTCAAAAGTTTTGCTTCAGCCTCTTGACAAATTCAGCGACACCTGCTGCCTGAATTCTAGCCAATTTTTTTCGAAATACAAGATTTAATTGCAGTTTCAGGTGACGCTGAACGTCACTGTTGCGATTTTGCACATCGCGTTTCACTGCAATTACGGCCGTTCATGGCAGCACAGATTCGCGTTCGTAGAGTGCTTCGATGGTTTCTCGCGGACGAACCAAGTGTGCCGTTTTTCCGTCGACGATGATCTCTGCCGCGCGGGGACGGGAGTTGTAGTTGGAGCTCATCGCCATGGCGTACGCACCGGCTGAACAGATGGCAAGCAGATCTCCTTCGGCGAGGGCGAGATTGCGGTCGTGCGCGAGAAAATCAGCGCTCTCGCAGATAGGACCGGCAATCTGCCAAAGCAACGGTGATTGAGCCCCTCGTCGCACAGGAAGCACCTCGTGCCACGCGTCGTACAGCGCCGGGCGCAGCAGATCGTTCATTGCAGCATCGACGATGGCAAAGTTCCTGACGGGTCCGGACTTCAGGCAATTCACCCGAGTCAGCAATATTCCGGCGTTTCCCACGAGGAAGCGTCCGGGTTCCAGCAACAGTTTGAGCGGTCTTTCGCCGCGCAGGCGGACGATCGCCCGGGCATAGTCCACGGGATCGATGATGTGCTCATCTCGATAGCGGATGCCGAGTCCGCCGCCAACGTCGATGTGCGCGAGTCGGATACCTTCCGCCGCCAACCCATCGACCAGGTCAACAGCCTTCGCGACCGCTTCGATATGCGGCTCGAGATCGGTAATCTGAGAGCCGATGTGGATGTCGATGCCGTGCACGGCGACATGCGCGAGCTGGGCCGCGTGGCGATAGAGCGCATGCGCTTCGCCGAAGGGGACGCCGAACTTGGTTTCCTTGAGACCCGTCGAGATGTACGGGTGCGTCTTCGCGTCGACGTCCGGATTGACCCTGAAGCTCACCGCTGCGCGCTTGCCGAGTCGACGCGCAAGGCCGTCAAGCCTTGCAAGCTCGCTCGCCGACTCGACGTTGAAGCAGAGGATCGGAAGCTCCAGCGCGCGAACGAGCTCCGCGTCGGTCTTGCCGACACCGGAGAAGACCGCCTTGCCCGGGTCGCCATGCGCCGCAATCACACGCGCGAGTTCGCCTTCTGAAACGATGTCGAAGCCGCTTCCCAGGCGAGCAAAAAGATTCAGTACGCCCAAGTTCGAGTTGGCTTTCACCGCATAGCAGATGAGATGTGGGACCTGCGCAAAGGCGGCATCGAAGCTGCGAAAGGTGGTCTCGAGCGCGCCGCGCGAATAGACGTAGCATGGTGTGCCGAAACGCGCTGCGATGGCGGAAAGCGGTACATCTTCGGCGGTTAATTCGCCGCCACGGTACTCGAATGCAGTCACTGTTTTTTGGGCTCCGTGCCAAGGGGAGCCTCGGCCGGAGGTGGAGCAGGCGAAGAAGGTGGAGTCACAACCGCAGGCGGTTGCGGCGAGGCTGGCGGGCTTGCCGCTTCAGTTCCAGATTGTTTTTCGGGCGGCAGCTTCAGGGGTCCTTTGATGCCACAGGCGATCAGCACGGCAGCCAGTGGTAGCGCGATGAGCAGGGCCGCAGAACGGCGTAACATGGCAGCACTATGCATTCCGCGAGGCTATGGCGCTCGAGTCTATCACGCGTCCCTGGCGCATCACGATGAACTCCGAAAGCGGCTTCATCGCGCTCACCGATCGCGTGTTCGAGATGATCGTCGCCAGCATCGAATCGTCGGACGCAGAAGTCGACTGGGAGCTCAACGATGGTGTGCTGACGCTCGACTGTGCTTCGGGCGGCAAAGTCATCCTGAATCGCCATCTCGCAAGCCGGGAGCTGTGGGTGGCGGCCAAGTCCGGTGGATTCCATTTTCGCGCTGAAGGCGGGGCTTGGCGCGACACCAAGGCGGGCACGGAACTGGGCCGCGCGCTTTCACAACTGCTGCAAGGCCAAGCGGGCGTCAGTGTCGGGTTCCCCGCGTTGCCAGCAACTTGAACGCCCTGGTAAACCGCGGTAACGCTACCCGAGCAACGGCGTAAGCGCGTCCAGCTCGCGCCGCGCGTCGTCGTGACCCGGGATCAGCGTCTCGACCAGCGTCCAGAAACGGCGCGAATGGTTGAGCTCCACGAGGTGCGCCACTTCGTGGGCGACCACGTAGTCGGCGAGCCTCGGCGGCAATTGAATCAGCCGCCAGTTGAGCCGGATCTCGCCCTTGTGATTGCAGCTCCCCCACTGCGTACGTGCATTCGATAGCTTGACCGGCGGCGGGGCAGCGCGCACGTGACTCGCGAAATGCGCCACGCGAGGGACGAGCAACGCCAGGGCTTGATCCTTGAGCCAACGCCCCACGAAAGTACCGATGGCCTCTTGGTCGGCGGGATGCGGATGCAACACCGTCAGGTGTAGGAGATCGGCAGCGATCGTCTTTCGCTTTGCAGCAAACAGCGCAAGTTTGAGCGGCCGACCCTGGTAGAGCAGCGCAGCCCCTTCCCGCCATTGCGACGGCAGCGCATCGCGATTGCGGCCGTACCACTCGGTCAGCGTTTCCAGGATCCATTGCGCGCGTTCAGCCAGCGCGAGCTCGATCTCGCGCATTGGAACCCACGTAGGCGCACGCACCGCGAGTCCGGTGTGATCGATGAGCATACCGATCGACTGGCGTCGCGAGCGCGTCAGGCGGTATTCGACAATCTGGCCGGCGAGTTTCATCCGCCGGTTTGAGTTGCCTTGGTTCACGCTGGCAAGATATCGCCGGTCTGCAGCGGATTGCCCAGTCTTGCGACTTCGTTCTCGATCCAGGTTTCAACCTCGGTCGTGAGCTGTTGCATGTCCTTGCCCTCCGGGCTGATGGTGGGACCAATGGACACAGTGATCACGCCTGGGCGTTTGCCCAGCACTCCCTTGGGCCACAAATAGCCGGCATTATGCGCTACCGGGACAATGGGTGCGCCGAGGGAGACAGCGAGCCGCGCGCCTCCCGTCTTGTAACGGACCCGCGTTCCCACGGGGATCCGCGTTCCTTCCGGATATACGACGATCCAGAAACCCTGTGCCAGCCGCTCGCGTCCCTGAGTGGCGATCTGCGTCATCGCGTCCTGTCCGGCCTTGCGGTCGATGGTGATGGGCGAGGCAAGCCTGAAAGCCCAGCCGAAAAAAGGAATCGACAACAGCTCTTTCTTGGCGACAAAAGCGAGCGGCGGGAACAGGAAATTCAGCGCAAACGTTTCCCACGTCGACGAATGTTTTGACATCACGATGTGTGGCCGGCCGTGCGGCGGAATATTCTCTCGTCCGATGACCCGATGGCGGATGCCGCAGATCCAGCGCGCGGCGACAAGGCAGATGCAGCAATATCCCGTGATGAAGCGAAAGCGCGGTAGAGGCGGAAGCCAGAAAGACATCAACACCAGCAACGCGTACAGCGGCGTGAACAAAACCTGAAACAGCGCGAAGAGTCGTGATCGCAGCGCCGACATCGTCGCCCGCAAAGTCACTCTTCGGCGAGCAGGGCTGTGGCGACAAACGCCAGATCCGGAAAAATGACCGTATTGCGGGGAAAATTACCCTCGCGCAAGGTCTTCTCGCCCTTGCCGGTCAGCACCAGAATCGGCTGCGCCTGAATCGCTTCAGCGGCCAGGAGGTCCCGCACTCCGTCGCCAACGCACGGAACGCCGGTGAGATCGACGCCGAAGCGACGCCCGATCTCTTCCAACATTCCCGCCTTGGGCTTGCGGCAGGCGCAGTTCGAATCCGCGGTGTGCGGGCAGTAGAAAACAGCATCGATGCGCCCTCCTGCGAGAGCGAGCGCCTTGTGCATCTTTTCGTGAATGGCAATCAATGTTGCCATGTCAAACAGGCCGCGTCCGAGCCCCGATTGATTGGTAGCAACCACGACCCGAAAGCCGGCGTGATTAAGACGCGCGATCGCTTCGAGACTCCCCGGAACGGGACGCCACTCGTCCGGTGACTTGATGAACTGCTCGCTGTCGTAATTGATGACGCCGTCCCGATCGAGAACGATCAGCCGCACATGGCGCGTGGGCGTGATGGGACCGGAGATGAAATGGACCAAAGGCGCTCCGTCACATCGCGAGCTTTGAGATGTCGGCGACGCGGTTCATGGTCTGCGCCACCCCGCGCAGCAAAGCAAGGCGGTTGGCGCGTACGGCTGGATCCTCGGCCATGACCAGCACGTCATCGAAAAAGCGATCGACGGCGGGCTTGGTGACGGCAAGCGCCTTGAGCGCACCGGTGTAGCCTCCTTCGGCACACGCTGCGTTAACGGTCGGCTCCAGCTTCTGAAATGTCAGATAGAGATCGTGTTCCGCGCCGTCCGAGAGCAGCGAGCGGTCGACGGCAGCGGCGGACACGGATTCAGATTTTTTCAGTATGTTGACGATGCGCTTGTTGGCGGCAGAGAGCGCCTGCGCCTCGGGCAGCGCCTCGAACAGGCGCACCGCTTCAAGACGTGCGGGCAGATCATCGATGAAATCGGGATGCGAGTCGATGACGGCGGCGACCTGATTCGCGCTCGAACCCAGCTCACGCAGATATCCTCGCAGGCGTTCGTAGATGAAATCGAGCAGCGGCGCGCTTGCCGGAACGACCATCGGCAGCCCTGCGAACGCCGCGAATGCCACGTCCATCAGGCCGGAAAGTGAAATGCGCTGCCTGCTTTCCACCAGGATGCGTACCACACCGAGCGCGCTGCGGCGCAGACCGAAGGGATCTTTATCTCCGCTCGGCAACTGACCGATGCCGAACAACCCGGCCAGAGATTCCAGCTTGTCGGCCAGGGCAACGGCGGTCGCCACAGGACCCTGCGGGAGCACGTCGCCGGCAAAACGCGGCCAGTAGTGTTGCGCGACAGCATCGGCGACCGAAGCTGCTTCGCCGTCGTGCAAGGCGTAATAGCGGCCGATGGTGCCCTGCAGCTCCGGAAACTCTCCGACCATGTCGGTCGTGAGATCCGCCTTGGCGAGCATCGCCGCACGGTCAGCCAACGCGGCATCCGCGCCGGCGAAGCCGGCGACGCGACCGGCAATGATGCGTATTCGCGCGATGCGGTCGAGTTGTGTGCCCAGCTTGTTGTGATAGACGACCGCAGCGAGACGCGGAACCCGTGTTTCGAGCCTCTGTTTTCGATCCTGGTCGTAGAAGAACTTGGCGTCGGAGAGGCGCGCGCGCAACACTCTTTCGTTGCCGTGGACGATCGCCGACGGATCCTCGGTATCAAGGTTGCTCACCAGCAGGAACCGGTGCCTGAGCCTCCCCGACTCGTCTGCGAGCGCGAAATACTTCTGGTTCCGTTGCATGGTGAGAATCAGGCACTCCTGCGGTACATCGAGGAACGCCCGGTCAAAGGTACCGGCGTAGACGGCCGGCCACTCGACTAGCGCAGTGACCTCGTCCAGGAGTGCGTCCGGCATCAGGACGGTAGCGTGCTCCGATGCGCGCTCGAGTGCCGCAACGATCTCGTTGCGCCGCTTGGCGAAACTCGGTACCACCTTGCCTTCGGCTTCGAGCGCAGGCTCGTAAGCTTCCGCCGATGCAACGTCGAGTTCAGCGCGGCCAAGAAATCGGTGGCCACTCGTCCTGCGGCCGGCCTCGAGTCCCAGCGCCGAGACATGGACGATGTCCGCGCCATGCAGCGCGACGAGCCGGTGCGCCGGCCGCACAAATCGCACGGTCGTCGCATCCGGCCGCTGGTAGGTCATGACTTTGGGAATCGGAAGGCCGGAGAGGGCTTCATCGAGCGCTTCCTGCAGCCCGCGCTGGAGCGGCTGGCCTTTTGCCATTCGACGCAGATAGACGTATTCGGCTTTTCCGTCGCTCGCGACATACACGCGATCGGGTCCGTCCTGCATCTCGCGCGAAGGGGTTGCCAGGTGCGAGCGGCCGATTGCCGCGAGTTTTCTCTTGTAGGCTTCGGTTGGCTGAGACGCGGCGTCCCAGGCGATCTTTGCAGGCATCAGCCTATCGACGACTTCGGTATCCGGCGCGACCCTCTGCACATGATCGACCAGGACAGCGAGCCTGCGCGGTGTGGCGTACGGCCTCGCGATGCTGTCCTTGGTCAGTAATCCACGCTGCCGCAACCCCGAAGCGATGCCGTCGCCGAAGGCTTCGCTCAGGAACTTCAGCGCCTTGGGAGGAAGCTCTTCGGTCAAGAGCTCGACGAGCAGCGTCGCGCTCATCTACGCCGCCTTGTTTCGAGGTGAATCCAGCATCGGAAAACCCAGAGCTTCGCGTGAATCGTAGTAGGCCTGAGCAACGAGCCGTGACAGCGTGCGGATGCGGCCGATGTACGCAGCACGCTCGGTGACCGAAATCGCGCCGCGCGCATCGAGCAGGTTGAAGGTGTGCCCCGCCTTCAGGATCATTTCATAGCCGGGCAGTGGCAGCTTGGCGTCGAGCAGCCGCTTCGCTTCCGCTTCGAATATCTCGAATTGCTGAAACAGCCTCTCAGGATCGGATAGCTCGAAATTGAACGCCGACTGCTCTACCTCATTTTGATGGAACACGTCGCCATAACGCAGGGTTTTTTCAACGCCGCGATCCCGCCAGTGGGTGTAGACCAGGTCGAAGACGTTGTCGACGTCCTGCAGATACATCGTAAGCCGCTCGAGGCCGTAGGTGATCTCTCCGGTGATCGGCTTGCAATCGAGTCCCCCCACCTGCTGGAAGTAGGTGAACTGAGTGATCTCCATGCCATTCATCCACACTTCCCACCCCAGGCCCCACGCCCCCAATGTCGGATTTTCCCAGTCGTCTTCGACGAGGCGGATGTCGTTCTTGCGCATGTCGACGCCCAGCGCGGCGAGCGAGCCGAGATACGTATCGAGAATATCCTCGGGTGAAGGCTTGAGCACCACTTGGAACTGATGGTGCTGATGAAGGCGGTTCGGGTTCTGACCATAGCGCGCGTCCTTGGGTCGACGCGACGGCTGCACGTACGCTGCTCGCCACGGCTCGGGTCCCAGCGCGCGAAGAAAGGTCGCGGTGTGGGAGGTACCCGCTCCAACTTCCATGTCGTAGGGCTGCAGCAGGGCGCAACCTTGCCGGCCCCAGTAATCCTGGAGCTCGAGGATGACCTGCTGAAAGCTGAGCATTGAATGCGCCCCAACTATTGAAGGCGCCTGATTTTACGGGATCACTGGTTGCCGACCAACCGGCCGCGCATCAGGAGCCTTGGCGGGCGAGCAGCACCACCGCTATCGCAACCAACAAGGCGGTCAGGACCGCAACCACGTCTCCGAAGCGCACGTAAGGCGTGACTCCGGCACGACCTGCGACGTTGCCTTCGAGCACGCCGCGTGTGAACCAGGGCAGGCGCGCGATCTCCCTCCCATGGTGATCGATAATCGAGGTGATGCCGGTGTTGGTCGCACGCAGCATCGGCCGGGCGGTCTCGATCGGGCGCATGGCTGCAGTCTGCTCGTGCTGCTCGGCGGCAAGCGAGCGGCCGTACCAGGCGTCATTGGTAACGTTTACGAGCAGAGTCGCTTCAGGGAGCGCGCGATTGATGTCGCTGCCGAACGCGTCCTCATAGCAGATGTTGACGGCGAGACGTTCTCCCGACACGGCAAAGGGCTCCTGATATGCGGGCCCCGGTGTTTGATCGGCCAAAGGAATGTGCAGAATGCTGCGAATGAGCCAGCCGAAAATCGGCTTCGCGGGGATCGTTTCGCCGAAGGGAACCAGATGATGCTTGCGATAGACTTGGGTCGTCGCGCTGCCTACGCTCACGACGCTGTTGAAATAGCGATCCTCGTCTGCACCGGTGGCACGCGGCTCGAAAAAGAACAAGCCGATCAGTAAATCGCCGCCGCGTTGGCTGGCGTCTCTGCGCAGCCGCTCCACATACTCGCCAGGCACTTCATCGGCGAACATGGGCAACGCGCTCTCGGGAAGGACGATGAGCCGACCGTGGGCCTGTTCGACCAGCTCGGCGTAGGTGAGGAGAGAATTGTTGCGGTAAGCAGGGTCGAATTTGACGTCCTGCTCGATGTTGCCCTGCACCAGGCTCACGGCGATCGGCTCTCCCGCAGGACGGCTCCATTCAACCGTCGAGAGCACATAACCCAGAGCCGGGATGGCAAGCAGGGCAACTGCGCAAATCAGTGCCGCCGACCAGCGGCGCGCTTCAACTGCTAGTGTCGCACCTGCCAGCAGTACCGCGGCCACGGTGATCGCCAGACTCACCAGAAAGACGCCGCCGATCGGTGCGTAGCCCGCAAGCGAAGCGTTCTGTTGCGAGTAGCCCAGAGACAGCCACGGAAATCCCGAGAGCAGCCAGCTGCGCAGCCACTCCGTTAATGTCCACAGCGGCGCAGCAAGCGCCAAGCGCAGACCGGAGTCGGGCGGAGCGAGTCGCGCACAGCACCAGCCGGCGAGTGCCGGAAACAACGACAGATACGCGCAAAAGCAGAGCGTGGCGAGTGCGGCGAGCAGCGGTGGCATCTCGCCAAAGCTGGAAAGCGCGATGTACACCCATGACACGCCCCCACCGAAGAGTCCCACTCCGAAGGCAAATCCTGACAACGCTGCCGCGCGGGGCGCCGCAGCTCGACGCCACAGCGCGAACAGCGCGGCGAGCGTCAACACCGGCAGCCATGACGCTCCGAAAGGGGCAAAACCGAAGATAGTTGCGATGCCGAGAAGGAGCGCTGCGAACGCGCAGACCAACGCCATCAGGCGTCGTCGTTCTCGCCTTGCTGCGGTGGAGCGAGCCGTTCCACCTGCAAGGTGTAGATGCGCCGGCTGTCGGCTCGGACTACCTTGAAGCGGAAACGGTCGATGTTGGTTGCCTCTCCGCGCTTGGGCAGTCGACCGAAGGCCTGCAGTACGAGGCCGCCGACGGTGTTGAACTCGTCGTCCGCGAAGTCTGCGCCCAATGCCTGGTTGAAGTCCGCGATCTCGGTCTGCGCCTTGAGGCGGTAGCGGCCGCCGCTCTCGGGAATAATATTGTCCTCGGCTTCGTCGAAGTCGTATTCGTCCTCGATATCGCCCACGATCTGTTCCAGCACGTCCTCGATCGTGACCAGACCGGAAACGCCGCCGTACTCGTCCACCACGATGGCGATGTGATTTCGATTGGCGCGAAAGTCGCGCAGCAGGACATTGAGCCGTTTGGACTCCGGCACGAACACCGCCGGCCGCAGCGTGTCGCGGAGATTGAAAGCTTCGCGATTCGCGTAGTAGTTCAGAAGTTCCTTGGCGAGAAGGATGCCGACGATGTCATCCTTGTTCTCTCCGATGACCGGAAAGCGCGAGTGACGCGTTTCGAGAACGAAAGGTATGAACTGTACGGGGTCTTCGTCGATGGAAACGACGTCCATCTGGGCGCGCGGAATCATGATGTCGCGGACGGTCATCTCAGAGACCTGCAGCGCGCCCTCGATGATCGATAGAGCGTCGGCGTCGAGCAGCTTGTGCTCGAATGCTCCGTGAAGAATTTCGAGCAGCTCTTCCCGGTCTTCTGGCTCGCGCGTGAGAAACGCCGACAAGCGCTCCAGCAGCGTCGGCTTGATCACGCTACGGTCGCTGGTTTCCTGGGTCATCGCCGCTGAGCCCGGGACGGCGTCGCGTAGGGATTTGTGAAGCCGAGATTGCCCAGAATATCGACCTCACGCGCCTCCATGCGCGTGGCATCGACGCTGCGGTGATGATCGTAGCCCTGCAGATGCAGCATGCCGTGAACGACCAGATGCGCGCAGTGAGCGGCCAGTGTCTTGTTTTGCTGGCGCGCCTCGCGTCTTAAAACAGGGGCGCACAGCACGATGTCTCCCCCACAACTGCCATCGTACACGAACGCCAGGACGTTAGTGGCAACCCCTTTACCGCGATAACGGTGATTGAGCGCGCGACCCTCGTCGGCGTCGACAAAACGCAGGGTAACGACCGCGTCGCGTTCGAGCGCCGCTGCAAGCCATCGCCGAAGCAAGGGACGTGCCGGAAGATCTTCATCTTGGGTCGCGTATTGGACGCTTAGTGAAAGACGCGCGCGGCGCGCAGCTCGCGGTAGTCGCGCCATCCCTTCAGCGGTCGGCACGCGGAGATGCGCCGGAGGCATCGCCGTTCTCGTTGTGAGTTTGCTTCTCGTAGGCGGAAATGATCTTCTGCACCAATGGGTGGCGCACCACATCGGCGCTTGTGAATTCGGTGAAAGCGATTCCTCGCACTTCGGCGAGGATGCGCCTCGCTTCGATGAGGCCGCTCTTCTGGCCGCGGGCAAGATCGATCTGCGTCACGTCGCCCGTGATCACCGCCTTGGTGCCGAAGCCGATTCGGGTAAGGAACATCTTCATCTGCTCCGGCGTGGTGTTCTGAGCCTCGTCAAGGATGATGAAGGAGTGATTTAGGGTGCGCCCGCGCATGTACGCGAGCGGCGCGATCTCGATGGTGTTGCGTTCGAAGAGCTTGGCGGTTTTGTCGAAGCCCAGAAGATCGTAAAGCGCGTCGTACAGCGGACGCAGATACGGGTCCACCTTTTGCGCCATGTCGCCGGGTAAAAAGCCCAGTCGCTCGCCGGCCTCGACTGCGGGACGCACCAGCACCAGACGCTTGACAACATCCCGCTCGAGGGCGTCAACCGCGCAGGCGACGGCGAGGTAAGTCTTACCGGTACCAGCGGGGCCAGTGCCGAAGGTGATGTCGTGCTCTTGGATGTGCTTCAAATAAAGGATCTGGTTGGGCGTGCGCCCGTGCAGATCCGCGCGACGCGTGCGCAGCAATGGCGTCGCGTCGTCGATGGACGGGGCGTTTGTCGGCGACACCGTCGGTTGCTGAGTGGAGAGCTCGATCAGCCCGAGTTGCACGTCGTCGACGGTGAGCGGCTCCTGAGCCTGCGCGTAAAAGCGCCTCAACGCAGCCGCGGCGCGTTCCCGCTGCGGCAGAGCACCACGAACCGTGAAGCGCGCGCCACGACGTGCGATGGCGACGTCGAGCGCGGCTTCGATCTGGCGCAGATTTGCGTCGAGCGCGCCGCAAAGGTTGGCGAGCGCTCGGTTATCGACTGGAGCGAGCTCCAGTTCGACGGTTTGCGGTTTGCTCAAGTGGCGCGGATGCCCTGTTCCTAGGAGCCTGTCGGGCTTACTGTCGCGTATGCGACGGGGG
>Ga0066709_100004231_pt1 | contig 11359 bp, 8 predicted proteins | sample GraSoiAngelo_158_FD_79665 | JGI IMG/M metagenome (GOLD analysis project Ga0066709, IMG submission 79665) | Grasslands soil microbial communities from the Angelo Coastal Reserve, California, USA - 14_1009_16_30cm | ecosystem: Environmental > Terrestrial > Soil > Grasslands | place: USA... | reverse complement strand
GCTCCACGGCCGCTACCTCCACGACCTGCTCCGCCTGCAGGCGACCAGCTACGCCGCGGCGGCGGTGCCGGGCGTGCTCACCTCGCTGACGGCGCCGATCGTCTGGCTCACCGGCGGCGCGCTGGTGATCGACGGCCGGCTCTCGCTCGGGACGCTGGTCGCCTTCTCGGCCTACCTCGCGCGTGCGACCGGTCCCGTGCAGACGCTCCTCGGCGTCTACGTCGCCTCGCGCCGTGCCCGCGTCTCGCTCGGCCGCGTCGCCGACTTGCTCGCCGAGCGGCCGGCCGTCGAGCCGCCGGCCGTGCCGCGCGCCCTCCCGCCCGGTGCGCGCGGCGAGATCCGCTTCGAGGACGTGGTCTTCCGCCACGACGGCCGCGAGGCGGACGTCCTGGCCGGGGCGAGCGCCATCGTCCCGGGCGGGTCGAAGGCGGGGATCGTCGGGGTCTCCGGTGCCGGCAAGACGACGCTGGTCGACCTGCTCCATCGACACTACGATCCCGCCGCGGGTCGCATCCTGCTCGACGGTGTGGATCTCCGCGCGCTCGATCTACCGGCGCTTCGCCGGAACGTCGCGGTGGTGGCACAGGATACCGTCCTCTTCACCGGGACGATCGCCGACAACATCCGCTACGCGGCGCCGGAGGCGGACGAGGCGGCGGTGCGTGCCGCGGCGGCGCGCGCCGAGCTGGACGACCTGATCGCCCGGCTGCCACGGGGGCTCGACACCGAGGTCGGCGCGCGCGGGACGGCGCTCTCGGGCGGCGAGCGGCAACGCGTCGCGATCGCACGGGCGCTGCTGCAGGACCCGCTCGTCCTGGTCCTCGACGAGGCGACGTCCGCGGTAGACGTCGCGACGCAGACCCGCATCGCCGCCGCCATCGACCGCCTGTTCGCCCATCGCACGCGGCTCGTCATCAGCCACCGTCCCGAGGCGCTGGCGGGCGTCGACGGGGTCTTCGAGGTCGACGCCGGCCGGGTGGTGGCGGTGGCGGGCGACGCCCGGCGCGCGGCGCGATGACGCGGCCGGTCGTCGTCGGACTGGTCGACAGCGGAGTGGTGCGCGAGGTGCGCGGGGTCGAGGACGGCCAGGCCTTCGCGCTCGACGCCGCCGGTGCGGTCGTCTCGGGAGCGCCGGCGCCGGACGCGCTCGGACACGGGACGGCGCTCGCGCGTCTCATCCGCGCGGCCGCGCCCGGAGCCGGGCTCCTGAACGCGCAGGTGTTCGGCACGACGTTCCTCGCCGCGCCGGCCGCGGTCGCGGCGGCGATCGACTGGGTGGTCGGCGCCGGGGCGCGGGTCGTCAACCTCAGCTTCGGGCTCCGTGCCGACCGCGACGTGTTGCGTGCCGCCTGCGCGGCCGCCGAGGCAGCCGGCGTGCTTCTCGTGGCGGCGAGCGCGGCGCGCGGCGCGCCCGTGTTTCCGGCCGCGTATCCCGGCGTGCTCCGCGTCTCCGGCGATGCCCGCTGTGGACCGGAGGAGGTCTCGGATCTGGAGGGCGAGCCCGCCCACTTCGGCGCGAGCCCGGTCGCGAGCGGGGCGACCGGTCTCGCCGGTGGGGCGAGCTTCGCGTGCGCGCGGGTCTCCGGCATGCTCGCCGCGGTGCTCGCCCGCGAGCCAGGCCTCGGCGCGCCGGCGGTGCTCGCCCGGCTGCGGGCGCTCGCGATGTATCGAGGCCGCGAGCGACGGGGCGTCGCCTAGTGTGGCCGCGACCGAGCGAGCCGGTCGTTGCGGCCGGCCTCACGCCGACGCTGGGAGCAGTCCCGCGTGCTGGAGCCACGCGACGGCGCGGGGGACCGCCGCGGCCGGGGCGCCGCTCGTGCGGGCGAACTCGAGGGCGGCGTCGCGGCGGCGGCGAGCGCCGCGGATCGCGCGCAGGAGCGGCACCACGGGCACACCGTCGACGTGCCACACACCGCGCGGCTGGTCGTCGGTGACGACGACCTCGCGCCGCACCACGAAGCCGTCCTCCACGACGGGTCGCCACGCGACGACCGGGCCGCGCGCGCGTCGCGCCGTCGCGCCGGCGGGCCACGCCTGCCGCACTCGCCAGAACGGCCGCTCCGCGAAACGCCGCTCGGCACGGTGCACGTCGCGCCCGGCACGCGCCGCGGTGGCGAACGTCTCCGCGACGCGGGCACGCCAGAACGCCGCCGCCGCCCGGTCGCCGGGGCGCTCGAGGAGCGTCTGCACGACGGGGACGGCGGCGAGACCGCCCGCAACGGCGTGGAAGATCCCGTGACCCGAGAGCGGATCGACGGCGCACGCCGCATCACCGACGCGCAGCATCGTCGGGCCGACCGGGCGCGCGGAGAGCTGCGACGTCGCGACTCGCGCGTGGACGGCGCCGACGAGGCGCGCACGGGCGAGTGCGGGAGCCGACTCCGGGACGCGGCGCAGGAGGGCCCCATAGAACGTCGCCAGGTCGCGTCGGGCCGGCACTACGCCGCGGCCCCCCGCGATCACGACCTGGATCGTTGCCTGCCCGTGGCCCCGGCTCGCGATCCAGCACCACCCGTCATCGAAGGCGAAGACGGCGGTGCCGGGTTCGGCTCGCGGCGCCGTCCACGTGCCGACGAGGGCGAGCGACACCGGTCCGCGCCGGCGCACGCGACCGGTGGGCGCCGCCCGGCCGCGCGCCTCGACGAGGAAACGCGCGACCACACGGGTCGACGCCCGCCCGGCGGATGCTTCCACCCGCCAGCTCACCCGGCTGGCCCCGACGCCGCCGACGCGGGCCCCGAGCACGATGACGCCGGCCGCCCGGGCATCGTCGGCGAGCGCGGCATCGAGGTCCGCACGCTCGACCAGGTGCTCGACGTTCGCCGTCGTGCGCTCGCCATTCCAGAAGACGACACGCCGGACCTCGGGCCCGCACTGCGCGAGCGCCGCGTCGCAGCCTGCGGCGCGCAGCGCCTCGCGCGTACGCGGGGAAAGGCCCTCGAGTCCCGCATGCCCCCGTGGCGCGCCGATCAGGACGACGCGACGGCCGCCCCGCGCGAGACCGCGCGCCGTGACCACCCCTGCCGGCCCGCCGCCCAGGACGGCGACGTCGCAGCCCAGCGTATCGGGCATGGGGGACTCTCTACACGACCCGGCAGCCGGCGCGGAAGGCGGCAGGCCGTACCACTACGCATACCTGCGATGGCGCGCTATAGGAGCACCACAATTACGTCGGCCGGGAGGCTCCATGGCATCCGAGAACGGCAAGGACGCGATCGAGGCATTGCGTGCGCAATGGGCCCCGCACTTCGCCCAGTAGCAAGGCCTTCATGGCGCGCGTCGGCGGCCGGCCGAAGGTGCAAGAGGCGCTGAAGGCCGAGGGGCTGGTCCAGCAACCCGTCAGGCGGCCGTCGACCCCGGACCGAACAAACGGTCGAGGTAGTAGTTGAAAAAGTAGTGCAGCGTGCTCTCGAGGCTCACCATCGGCCCGGGTCGGAAGGTGCGCGACTTCACCCCGTTCTGCAGCGAGCGCAGCATGGCGCCATCCTCGCTCGCCACCAGGCGGATGAAGTCCCGGTACACCTGGTTTCGCGCTTCGAACGCGGGGGCAGGCATTTCCAGATTCTGCTTCGGGAACTGGGTCCAGATCGTCACGCGGGATCGTTCGGGGCTGATCGGGTGCGTCACCCACGGCTGGATGCAGTCCTGCCGGCCGAAGATGTTGAGCGTCGGCTGGAGGTAGAACGCGCAGGCGAACGTCGGAGAGGGCCGCCGGTCCTTCAGCCAGGGCATCGGTTCGAAGAGCGAGATCCCCTCGGGCGCCATCGTGAAGGCCTCGTACTCCGCGTGGAACCTCCCGGAGCTCTCGTAGGTCCACTCCGGGTTGTCCGGGAAGTGCTTGCCGAACGAGGTCGAGTGCACGACCTTCACGTGGTAGAAATCCGACAGGTTCTCGGGAACGAACTTCCAGTTGCAGTCGATCTCGAAGGTGTACTCGTCCGTGATGACCGTCTCCTCGGGGTGGAGCAGATCGCCGTACTTCCGCGCGCCCTCGATGTTCAGGTAGTCCGCGAGGCTCGCCGAGTCAGGATCGAAGTTCACGAAGATCCACCCGCCCCACGTGTCGGCCTTCACGGTGGGGAGACGGCAGTTCGCGAACTCGAAGTTGTCCTTGTCGACCGTCTTGCTGAGCGGCGCGCCGAGCAGCTTGCCGTCGAGTCCGTACGTCCAGCCGTGGTACGGACAGACGAAGTCCTCGCGCTTGCCCTCGCCCGCCGCGACCTCGACACCGCGGTGGCGGCAGACGTTCGAGAAGGCATTCAGCTTGCCCTGCCCGTCCCGGCACACGAGCAGCGGCTCGCCGGCGATGCGCAGGGCGCGGTAGTCCCCGGGCTTTTGGTACTGCTCGACACGTCCGACGCACAGCCAGTCCTTCATGAAGATCTTCTCGATCTCCAGGCGGAAGATGTCCGGCGAGTAGTAGAACTCGCCAGGGAGGTGCCGAGACTTCTCCAGGTGCTTTCGCGTCCCGCTGAAGTCGAGCCGCTTGCCGAACCCTTCGGGTGCGAATGCCGTCGCCATCGCTTGTTCCTCCGTCGGACCGAAATCCTAACAATTCGTGCCGCCCGCGACACCCCCCAAGCGCGCCATCGATGCGGGGCGTCACGGAGCGCCGTGGGGGGAGGCGCCCGTGGGAAGCTGCGGCCGGGTCAGCCGCCGCGCAAGATCGGTTCCAGGTCGAGCGCGCGCGACTCGTGATAGTGGATGAGCAGCCAGCGTCCGTGGCGGCGATGGAGCCCGAGCGTCGAGCGCAGCTCACCCGCGAACTCGTTCGTGACGCCGGCGAGCTTGAGGCTGGTCATCGTCTTCGCATAGACGAGCGCCGCATCGCCGGTGATCGCAACCTTCCGGGTCACCTCGTCCCACCGGCTCACGCCGATCAGGATCTGGTTTACCGTGTTCCAATACTTCGCGATGCCCTTCCAGTCGTAGATCGGGTCCGCCGATTCCTCTGCCTGGTAGACGACGCCCGGATAGTCCGCGTCCCACAGCGACTTCATGAGCTCGCCGTCGACCGTGTGGAACGCCTTCGCCCACTGCTCGTAGACGCGGATTACGGCTTGCTCCGCAGCTCGGCCCGCCATGGTCATCCCACCCGGCCCTCGATTGATAGCTCGCGGACCACGCTGTTCGGCCGCTTGAACTCGGGGATCACGTACTTGCCCATCAGCTCGAGCGAGTTCATGAGCTTCCGGTGCCCCATGCCGTCGATGCGCAGGACGACCTCGTCGTAGCCCATCTTCTCGATGCGCTTGATCTTCTCGATGACCTGATCGGGGGTGCCGAGGATGACCGTCGGCGTGTGGTCGTTGAGCGCCTTGGCGTCGCCCGAGTGCCGGAGCTCGTCGAGCTCGTCCGCGATCCTCCCGAAGTAGGCGTAGTCCTTCGACGCCTTCGAGAGCGGCAGGTAGAGGCTCTCGAGCACGCCGTTCAGGAAGCTGAACGCGATCGGGCCGCCAATCTTGGCGGCCTCTTCCCACGTCTCGGCGCAGTAGCCCGTGAGCGCGCAAGCGCCGAGCGAATCGTTGATGATGCCACTCGCCGGCTTCGCCTTCGAGAGCGTCGAGGTGTAGATGCCCGCCTGCTCCCGGAGGTGATCCCAGCCGAGCCAATTGTCGCACGAGATGACACCGTGGCCGCGCTCACCGGCGATCTGGTGGGACTCCGTGCTCGTCGCGATGACATACATCGGCGGGCGCGGGTGCTGGACCGGGCGTGGAGAGAGCCGGCGTTTCGGGATCTTCAGCAGCGGGCCCTCGTGCTCGAACTCGTCGAGGCGGAGCGCCTTGTCGATGACCTCCATCGCTTCGAGCATCTGCGCGCGCGTCTCGGTCGCCTTGATCTGGAAGGCGTCGAGCTGCCAGAGATGGTTCGCTCGGCCGCAGCCGAGCTGCGCCCGGCCGTTGGAGACGATGTCGAGCGTCGCCATCCGCTCCGCGACCCGCAGCGGATGATTGAAGGCGAACGGCAGCAGCGTCACCATGTGGCGGATGTTGATGGTGTGGGTCTGCGCGGCGATCGCGCCGTAGAGGACCTCGGGCGCCGTCACGGTCGCGAGTGGGCTCACGAAGTGCTGCTCCGAGGTGCCCCAGTAATCGAACCCCATCTCCTCGGCGCGCCGCACCTCGCGCACCAGCTCGCGATAGCGGAAGTAGTGCGTCGATCCGATCTCCGTCTCCGCTTCCTGCAACAGGCCGAACCGCATGGTCTTCTCCTTCTTCACTCGATGATCGCGGTCGCGTGCACCTCGAGCAGCAGATCGGGGTGGATGAGGCCGGTGACGCGGCAGCCGGTCGCGGCCGGCCGGCACTCGGGCATCACCTCGTTCTTCGCCTTGAACACGACGCCGGCGTCGTCGCCGAGGCTCCTGCCCTGCCTGGCGTCGACGAAGAGGAGGAACAGGTGGGTCACGTGCTCGGGCCGTGCGCCGGCTTTGGCGAGGACCGCCTTCAGGTTCTGGAAGGCGCGGCGAGCCTGGGCCTCGAGGCCCGCGGCCGGCTTGAGGCTCTCGTCCCAGCCGACCTGACCGGAGACTGTTACCGTGTTGCCGGCGCGTACGGCCTCCACGATCCCGAGCTGGTCGAACAGGCCCTGCGACGCGGGCATCGTGACGCGCTGACGTTCGCTCATCTGCTGGTCCTCCCGACTTCCGCCAGGGCAACCGACGTGCCACGCGGAAGCCGGGTTCCCGCGGCATCGCTGGAGCGGGCCCGCTACAGGTGTTGCACGCCGGGCGCTCCACCTATTGCAAAGTCGAACGCGAGTGACCTAAGCCTGGGCCCCGAGAGGAGCAGTCGTGCTGAAGAGCAACCTCGCCGGGCACGATTCGGAAGCCACGCGTCGCCTCCGGCGCATCCGCGAGCGGTTCCTCGCCGGGCGTGACGACGGACTGGACACTCTCCGTTCCCCTGTGCGCGAGTCGTGGCTCCGCTCGCGCAGCCACGCCGTCGACCCCTCGATGCGCGCCGCGCCGCTCGTCGTCCCGCCTGGCCTGGCGCACGCCACGCCCGCCGCCGATGCGTTGAAGGCCGCCGCGGCCCCGGTGCTCGCCTTCCTGTGCGACGCGATCGACCGCGCGCTCGTGCTGCTCTCCGACGCGCAGTGCCGGCCCATCGACATCCGCGGTTCCAGGCGCACCGTGGACGAAGCCGCGCAGATAAACGTCGTCCTCGGCTCGCAGTGGTCCGAGGACCGGGTCGGGACCGACGCGCTCGCGGTGAGCGCGCTCCTCGACACGCCGATCCAGATCCACTGGTGCGAGCACTATGGCGAGCTGGGCGACCGGTGGACGGGAAGTGCCGCCCCCATTCACCATGGGGGCGAGCAGCGCGGGACGCTCAGCGTCTACGGCTACGATGAGATCGCGCATCCGCGCGCGCTCGAGCTGGTGACGGGCTGCGCGCTGATGATCGAGAAGCGGCTCGCGGAGGACGACGTCGGACGACGGCTCTTCCTGCTTGAGCACTACGAGGCCCACCGGGCGCGCTTCCCGCACGAGCCGGCACTCTGTCTCGGGGCGACGGGCATCGTCGTCGCCGCCGCGCGCGGCGGGCTGGACCTCCTCGGGCTGTCGGCCGCGGAGGTGATCGGCCGGCGGCTCGCGCAGCTTCCGGGGTTCCGGTTCCACGGCGTGGGCGTCCGGCTCGACGGCCTGCGGAACGCGTGCGAGGTCAACGTCGAAACGCGGCGCGGCACGTGTCGCGCCACCATCCTACCCGTGGCCCGCGACCGCGACGCGCTCGGCTTCGTGGTCACACTCGCCGGTCCACGCCTCGTGCCCCGCGATCCCGTGGGGGCGGCGCCCTGGGGGACGTCGTTCGGGTTCGGCGACGTGATCGGGGAGAGCCCGGCGATCCGCGCGGCGATCGTCGACGCCGAGCGCTTCGCCGACCGGGAGCTGCCACTCCTCATCCGCGGCGAGTCGGGCACGGGGAAGGAGCTCTTCGCGCACGCGGTCCACCGCGCGAGCCGCCGACGAGGCGGCCCGTTCGTACCGCTCAACTGCGGCGGCATGAGCGACGAGCTGCTGGGCGCCGAGCTCTTCGGCTACGCCGACGGCGCCTTCACCGGCGCCGCGCGCGGCGGCCGGACCGGGAAGCTCGAGCTGGCCGACGGCGGCACGCTCTTCCTCGACGAGGTGGAGGACATGCCGCCGCGCATGCAGGCGCATTTCCTGCGCGTACTCGAGGAGAACCGCGTCGTGCGGCTCGGAGCCGAAAAGCCCCGGCGCGTCGACGTGCGCATCATCGCGGCGACCAAGGCGGACCTCGAGGCACGCGTCGACTCCGGCGCCTTCCGAGCCGATCTCTACCATCGACTGAACGTCCTCTGTCTGTGCCTCCCGCCGCTGCGCGAGCGCCCGGGCGACGTCCCGCTGCTGGCGCGCCACCTCCTCGCCGCGCACGGCATCGCGAAGACCCTCGACGCCGCGGCGGAGGTCCGGCTCGCTGCGCTGCCGTGGCCCGGCAACGTCCGTGAGCTGCGGAACGTGCTCCTCCAGGCCGCCGAGCGGGCGGTGACGACGATCACGGCGGACGACCTGCGGGGCGCGCCGTCTGCGACGTCGCGCGGCGCCGCACCCGCAGGGTCCGCGACCACACCACCCCGCAGCGCGCTTCACGCCGCGGAGCGCGACGCCCTCCTCGCCGCACTGCGCGAATGCAACGGTAACGTGTCGCGGGCCGCCGGGCGGCTTGGCATCCACCGCATCACGCTGCACCGCAAGATGCGTCGGCACGGCATCTCTCTGCCGCGACGGCCGCAGTGAAGAGCGAACCTACCTTCAGCTGCCCTTGCGAATAGTGGTCGCGGATCAGCCCCGCGTGCAGGCGCTCGAGGCCGACGAACGCGGTGGAGAACACCCCCTCGAGAATCTTCCCCGCTCCGGACCTCCATGGGCTGGACCCGGCCCGCGTCCGAGGGGACCGGAGGCGACCGACTCGGCGCGTCAGCCTGGACGGCCTCGGTCGCGACGCTCTGCGCCGCGGCTTGCCTTCAGCCCTTGACAATGCAGAAGCAGCCGTGAGAAGGGAATCCTTCACTTGGTAACCTATGTGCAGGTTTTCCTCCATCCGAAGCCTCCTCGCCCGACGGCGCGCTCTGCTGGCGGTGCGCTTGCGCGCCGCCACGCGGCGATCTCGCTGCCGCAGGATCGGATCCGCTGCCCGAGCCAGAACATGTCCTCCGCGAAGCGCGCCTCAGGCGCGCTGATTGCGGACCGTCGACACGTCGTCGCGAGCGGCGGCCCGGGCGACGCTACGAGCGCCCCCGGCTTCGATGGGTACCGCCCGCCGGTCGAGGTTCCGCAACTGCGTCCAGGCACGCCTCCAATGACGACCATCCTGCACCAAGCGAGGAGCGAGCGATGATCAAGAATCCGGTCGCCTGGCCGGACGGGGCGCGTGTCGCGGTCTCGTTCACCTGGGACCTCGACGCCGACAGCCTCCTCCACATCATGCACCCGACGGACTCGTACCGCCGCGTCGCGACGCAGTCGCTCATGCGCTACGGGCCGGAGGTCGCGGTGCCGCGTATCGTCGAGATGGCGAAGCGCTACGGCGTCAAGATGACGTTCTACACGCCGGGCTGGAGCGTCGAGCGTTATCCGCGCGCCATCGAGTACATCCTCGAGGGCGGCCACGAGCTCGCGCATCACGGCTATCTGCACGAGAACCCGAACGAGCGGCCGCCCGAGGAGGAGCTCTACTGGCTCCAGCGCGCCTCCGAGGCAATCCGCAAGGCGAGCGGGCGCAAGCCGGTCGGCTACCGTGCGCCATGGTTCAAATATTCCGAGCACACGACCGACTTCCTCGCCCAAGAGGGCTTCCTCTACGACTCGACCCTCATGGGCGACGATGTCCCGTACGTCCTCGAGTCGGCGAAGGGGCGGATCATCGAGCTGCCCTTCCACTGGGCGATGGACGACTATCCCCAGTACATCCAGAACGACGACCTCAACTACCTCATGCCGATCAAGGCACCCAACCAGGCCATGGAGGTCTGGATGGCCGAGTTCGAGGCCATGTGGGAGTACCGCGGTCTCTGGGTGACGGTGTGGCACCCGTTCAACTCGGGACGGCTCGCGCGCTGCACGCACGTCGCGCACCTGATCGAGTACATGCAGAAGAAGGGCGGTGTGTGGTTTGCCACCAGCGAGGAGATCGCACACCACGTGCAGAAGTCGATCGACGCGGGGACGCATCGGCCGCGCGTCGACCGAATGCCCTACTATCGCGAGCCGATCCCGGAGCTCAGGCGGACGTGAGATGGCGATGACCGTCGCCGGGGCAAAGGAATTCCTCCACAAGCACGACGTCCGCTTCGTCCTGGCCCAGTTCGTCGACCTTCACGGCGTTGCGAAGACGAAAGCGGTCCCCGTCGAGCACTTCGAGGACGTGGTGCTCCAGGACGGGGCGGGCTTCGCAGGCTTCGCTGTGTGGGGCCTCGGACAGGAGCCGCACAGCCCCGACTATATGGCGGTCGGCGACCTCGCGACGCTCACGCTGGTGCCCTGGCAGCCCGGCTTCGCGCGCATCGTGTGCGACGGCCGTGTGAAGGACGCCCCGTGGCCGTTCGATACCCGCTACGTGCTGAAGCAACAGATCGCGCGGCTCACGGCGCGCCGCTGGACGCTCAACACGGGCCTCGAACCGGAATTCATGCTGCTCATGCGGGACGCCGCGGGCCGTCCCGTGCCGGCGGACGTGACCGATGCGCTCGACAAGCCCTGCTACGACTACAAGGGGTTGTCGCGGTCGAGCGCATTCATCGAGAAGCTCGTCGCCGCGCTCCAGGCCGCCGGCTTCGACGTCTACCAGGTCGACCACGAGGACGCGAACGGCCAGTTCGAAATCAACTTCACCTACGCAGACGCGCTCACCACCGCCGACCGGATGATCTTCTTCCGGATGGCGGCGAGCGAGGTCGCGCGTCAGTGCGGCGTCATCTGCTCGTTCATGCCGAAACCGATGAGCGATCGGACTGGCAGCGGCATGCACATGCACCTCTCGATCGCCGACGAGCGGAATCCCAACCTCTTCCTCGATCGCACCGATCGAAGGGAGCTCGGGCTGTCGACGCTCGCCTACCACTTCCTCGGGGGCCTGCTCGCACACGCGCCGGCGCTCACGGCGCTCGTCGCGCCGTGCGTCAACTCGTACAAGCGCCTGGTGGTCGGGCAGACGTTCTCCGGCGCGACGTGGGCGCCCGCCTTCATCTCGTATGGCGACAACAACCGGAGCTCGATGGTGCGCGTCCCCTACGGCCGGCTCGAGCTCCGTCTCATCGACTCGGCCGCCAATCCGTACCTCGCCACGGCTGCCGTGATCGCGGCCGGCCTCGACGGTGTCGACCGCCAAGT
>Ga0066709_100004230_pt1 | contig 11360 bp, 9 predicted proteins | sample GraSoiAngelo_158_FD_79665 | JGI IMG/M metagenome (GOLD analysis project Ga0066709, IMG submission 79665) | Grasslands soil microbial communities from the Angelo Coastal Reserve, California, USA - 14_1009_16_30cm | ecosystem: Environmental > Terrestrial > Soil > Grasslands | place: USA... | reverse complement strand
AGGCACAGCGTCGACTGGGTGCTCATGGGCTCTTCTTTTCATTGGACCAATGCTCCTCGATCACTAAGGGAATTCCACCGGATCCTGAAGCCCGCTGGATTCTTTACGGCGATTTGGAATCCTCGCGATCTGCCGCACAGCCCGGTGGACCAGCGCATCGAGCGCCTGATCCGCGAGCGTGTGCCCGAGTTGAAGAGAATGTCATCCGGCTCCAATCAAAGCGGACTCGAAGAGAAATTGCTCTCGACAGGACGCTTCCACCGGCTGCTCTTTGTCGAGGCGCCGCACGTCGAGATCATGACGCCCGCCCGCTATCTGGGGATTTGGCAGTCGGTAAACGACGTGCGTGTCCAGGCGGGTTCTCGGAGATTCGCGGAGATTCTGAACGCGATCAAGAAAGAGACGGCGGGCCTTTCCAGCATCCGCGTCGCGTATCTTACTCGTGCGTGGACGGTCCAGGCGGTCGATTGATGACGACCACAGGCGAATCGGTCCGGTGCCGGGAGCTGGTCGTTGGCTGTCGTCACAATGCGTGAGCCGGCGCCCGACGAGGCCATGGCCCGGCAGGCCAATCGCGACCGATCAGATGAAGATTACTGTTGAAGCTGCGCAAGCGCGATCATGATCGGTCCCGCCAGGCACGCGTTCTCCAGGCGGGTCAGGGCGGGCGACAGCCAGTTGAGCAGGACCGACAATTCGGAGCCGGGTCTGTCAGTCGAGTGGCCCTGCCGGATCAACGTGCTGTAGCAGTGGATGCGGTCGAACTGCTGGCGAAGATAGTGCAGCATCTGGCGCCAGTCGGTGCCGAACTCGCTGCTCACGTGAACGAGGTCGAAGCCGGCCATGCTCAGCGCGCGCTCCAGCGTGTGTGGCGAGAACATATTGATGTGGCCGGTGCCTTGATAACCACCGTAGGCGTAGAAGCAGAACTTTCCGAGGACGGAGAACTGCACATTGCGCACGTTTGGAACGGTGACCGCCAGCCATCCGCCGGGGCGGAGGGCGCGCGCCGCCAGGCGCAACGATTCAACAGGGTCGAATGTGTGTTCCAGCGTCTCCCACATCGTCACGACGTCAAATTGACCGCCAAAGACATTCGGGTCGAGCTCTTCCGTGCGCGCACGTTCGAGCCGGAGCTCGGGGAAGCGCTCGCGGGCGAAGCCAACGGCTTCGGCCAGGCCCTCGATTCCAAAGGCGTCGAGACCGTGTTCGGCGGCGGCCCGCAACGAGCTGCCGGTGAAGCTCCCGAGGTCGAGCAGTCGTGCACCGGATTCCGCGGCGCCATGGCTTCGGAGCAACGAGAGGTAGCGCCCGAACCGGAGTCGGTCACGTTCCCAGGCGGATTCCTCAACCGACCGGGCCAACTGATCGCGAAGGCAGTCGAGCGCCTCCGGCAGCATGGCGTAGTACTCGTCCCACACCGGCAGCGGAAGCACTTCCGGAATGTGCACCATGCCGCACGCGGCGCAGATGTCGTAACGGTACCCATCCTGCGTGTGAAACCACGTCGAGCGATCGCCGCCGCCGCAGAGCGGGCACGGGCGCGCGGTCAGGCGCGAAAGAAAGTGGGCGCGCCGAGCCTCCCAGTGGCGGGCGAAGATCAGGTGCGCCGGCAGGTTCTGGAGCGGAAGACGCCCGTCCTGGTCCACGATGTCGCTGAGTGATCTGCGGCCCGGTACCGCAGACGCAAGCCCGTCGAGCGCACGGGCAAGCTGATCGAGGGTCGCCACAGCCGCGTTGTCTGACCAGGAGAGCGATTCGGTCGGAGGCTGAACGCCTGAATCCACGATAGCGAAAGGTACGCCAAGCTCGTGAAAAAGGAAACCGACCGCTCGCTCGTCCGACAGTACTACCAGGATTCCAATCAGGAGCTCGCGCAGCGCTACATCACCGACAAGCCCTTCCTGTCACGCGAGTACTGCGAGGCGGCGCTCGAGCACCGGTATGCGCTCTATCCGTGCATTCACGAGTTCGCGCAATTCGAGTCGTGGACCAGGAAGCGCGTGCTCGAAGTCGGGTGCGGCCAGGGCGCGGATCTCTCGCAGTTCGCACGCGCCGGAGCCCACGCGTATGGATGCGATCTCACGGAGAAGCATTGCCGGATCTCGCGCGATTTCGTGGCGACGATGGACGCCCGCGCATGCGTGACGCAGGCAAACGCCGTGCGGCTCCCGTTCCGCGACGCGTCGTTCGATCACGTCTATTCGTTCGGCGTGCTGCTGCTCGTGCCCGACCTGGACGCGGCGATTGCTGAAATCTATCGCGTGCTGAAGCCCGGCGGCACGGTCGTGACGATGTTCTACAACCGCCAGAGCGTTCACTACTACGTGAAGACCCTGTATTACTACGGGATCGTCTGCGACATGGAGCAGTTGCTGGGTCCGAGACGCCTCGTCGACTGGTTCACCGACGGCTTCGGATACCCTCGAACGTATCATCAGACGCCCGACAGCCTTCGCGGCGCGTTCAGCCGTTTCACAATCGACAGCCTGGCTGTTCGCCATCTGACGCCGGACCAGCTCCCGCTGTTTCCCTTCGAGGAATATCCGCCGGAGTTCTGGGAATGGATGGCGAGCCGGCTCGGGTTCTACCTCATGCTCAAGGCTCACAAGTGACACGGGGCATCACCACGTGGGACGAGCTCGGGCCGATCGTCGGCAACGTCCTGGCTCGTGAATTCTGTCGAGGACAGCGCGGAGGTTCAGGCGGTGTTGGTTGCGCTCGGACGGGTCGTTGCGCTCTCGGCGCTCTACGTCATCGCCGCCCTGAGCCGGCGCAAGAAACTGAACGAAATCAGCAACTGGCAGCCGCCGAGAGTGCCCACGCGGCCCGCGTTCAGCAGCTGACTGAAGCCCACGCTGAGCGTGTGGAGGCGGTTCTCGTGCGCGACAGAATCATTGAGGACCTGCGCCGCCGGCGGCGGTTCACGCGAGTGCGCGAGCGTTTCGCTCGATGGCTGAAGTCGTCCTGAACCCCGGCGTCACGACGTGGGATGAGCTGAGGCCACCCGATGGCAACGTGCTGCTGATCGTCAATTCGGTTCCCGGCGACAGAGAGCCGGTCGCACTCGCTCTGAGTGAGCTGGAACGTTATGCGGGCCCGGCTGCACTGCATGTGGTCGCCGACCCTTCATGGGGGCCGTGGTTCGGCGCCCGCGGCCTGTCAGGTGCCCGAGTACGGCTCACCGACGACGACAATGGACAATCGGTCGACCTCAATCATTTCCTCGAGAGCCCTGCCGCGACGCTCTGGATTGTGCCCAGGCAATTCCGCGTGATCGTCGGATCCTCTGCCCACAGCCTGTACAACGAGGAAGTGAAGGAGATCTTCGAGCAGCGGGTGTGCCTCCTGCTCGGGGACGGTCGCTTCATCGCGCACGCGCTGCCACACCGCTATCTCGCCATTCTCGATCTGGCGGCTCTCGTGAGACGTTTTGGCCGCCGTGAGAGGACTGACGAGTATCTTGGGAGATGCCGATCGCTGGTTCAGGACTGCCACGCCGCGTGGCTCGGGCAAGGTTCACCGAGGCGATCAGATAGCCGGCCGGCGCTGGACATGTTGAAGTTGGTCGGTAGGCATTTCGGGAATCAGATCCTCCAGTTCGATGAAGGCGCGCCCGCGCCGATGGATCACGGCAGTGAGCCCAAGGATCTCGAAACACTCGGCCTGTACTATCGAACGGTTCTCCATGCGCACGACGAGACATTGACCGCGCTGTATCATGAGCGCAACCAGGCAGTTGCGCTACGGGACAGGATGCTCGCGGAACTTCAGGCCGAGAGAAATCAGGCGGTCGATGCGCGCGATGCAATCATTGCCGACCATCAGCGCGAAATTGACTTTTTGACTCACGGCTGGCGCCGCTGGGTCGTGAAGCGGCGGTAAATTCGTCATGTGCGGAATCGTTGGAGCGTTCAAGCCTGGTGGCGCCAGCTGTGGGCCGGACGTCGTCGCGCGGATGCGCGACCGGATGGCGCACCGCGGCCCCGACGGTGTCGGTGTCTGGACGTCAGCCGATCGGTCGGCCACGTTGGGACATCGGCGTTTGTCGATCATCGATCTCTCCACCGCGGCGTTGCAGCCGATGCTCAACGCCGCCGGCACGGTGGCGGTCGTCTTCAACGGCGAGATTTACAATCACGCCGAGCTCCGGCAGAAACTGACCGCGCTCGAAAAATACGAGTGGCGGACCGACCATTCCGATACGGAAATGCTGCTGCGTGCCTACGAAGAATGGGGCCTCGACTGCATCAGGCAGTTCTATGGGATGTTCGCCGTCATCATCTACGATTCCCGCGATCCGAACCGCCCCGTCGTTCATCTGATTCGCGATCGCGTTGGCGTGAAACCGCTGTATTTCACCAGGACAGCTGCCGGTGAATGGCTGTTCGCCTCGGAGATTCGCGCGCTGCTTGCGCATCCGGACGTCTCCGCCGAGATGGACCACACCGCGTTCTGGCACTACCTCACCTTCATCGTCACGCCGGCGCCGACGACGTTGTTTCGGGGCATCTTCAAGATGCCGGCGGGTCACACCATCACGATCGATCACACGGGAAAAGCCTCCACCTGCCAATGGTGGGACTGCCGTCCCGATGCGAAACGAATGCTTTCGGAGAGCGACCTGAGTGAATCTGAAGCGGTGGCGGCGCTGACACGGCTGCTGAAGCGGTCCGTTGCTCGCCGCATGGTGTCCGACGTGCCGTTCGGCGTGCTGCTCTCGGGGGGCGTCGATTCATCGCTCAACGTCGCGCTCATGAGCGAGCTGATGACGCGTCCCGTCACTACGTTCACGGTCGGCTACGAAGGCAAAGAGGACTACAACGAGTTCCAGTTTGCCCGCCGGGTCAGCGAGCGCTACAAAACCGATCATCACGAGACGTTGATCAGCCGGCAGGAAGCGCAGGATTTTCTACCGTTGCTCGTGCGGCTGCAGGACGAGCCGATCGCCGACAACGTCTGCATCCCGCTGTATTTCCTTGCGCGTCTCGTCAAGCAGTCCGGCACGACCGTGGTGCAGGTGGGCGAGGGGGCCGACGAAAACTTCCTCGGTTACTGGTGGTGCGAGCACTACCGGCAGAAGTACGAGCAGGTCTATAAACCGGCGCTCGCACCGTCTGGCTGGTGGCCCCGGTTTCGCGCGCAGGCCAAAGCCGCCACTCCGGGGATCAGCGGCGAAGATCTCGAGATTGTCAATCGGGCCAGGGCCGGCCAGGAACTGTTCTGGGGCGGAGCAGCCTGCTGGTGGGGTGCGATGCGCAATTGCCTGACGCCGAATTCCCTGGCGTTCCAGGGGACGAGCGATTGCCCGGTGGAAGGGCTACTGCCGCCGTCTCACCAGACACTCGACAGCCACGAGGTCGTGCGCCACTACCTGGGCAGTCTCACGGGGCATCTTCAGGAGCCCGAGGTGCTCCAGAAGATTCCCTACATGGAGATGAAGCTCCGCCTGCCGGAGCACTTGTTGATGCGCGTCGACAAGCTCACCATGGCGCATTCGATCGAAGCGCGCGTGCCGTTCCTCGACCATGACGTCGTCGAGTTTGCGACCAGGCTGCCGGCCTCGTACAAGCTGCAAAACGGCGTTGGCAAGTCGCTGCTCAAGAGAGCCGCGACACCGTACCTCGACGAGGACCTCGTGTACCGCAAGAAGCAGGGCTTCGGCGCGCCGATGGAAGAGTGGCTTCAGGAAGGCGAGTTCGGCGCCCGCTGCCTTGCCGCGTTCGAGCGTTCGGCGCTGGCGAAGGAAGGCTTTTTCAACAACGGGTATTTCGTGGACCTCTTGAAGGGCCAGATGGCTGGCCGCGGTGGCTACAGCTTTCAGATCTGGACGGTGATGAATGCCGTGTTGTGGCACGCGTCCTGGATTGAGGGCCGGGAAGACTGTCTCTGACAAGCTCTATGGCTACCAATGTTGCCACAGACCGGACGATTGCCCTCTCGGTCGTTGTCCCGGTGCTGAATGAAGCCGGGAACATTCCCGAGCTGGCACACGCGCTGGTACGCGTGCTCGGCGACTTGTGTCAGCGAGAGGGTCTTCCCGAGGATGCGTTCGAGATCATTTTCGTGGACGACGGCAGCGTGGATGCGTCGTGGAAGCTGATTGAGGCGCACAACCTCGACGACCGGCGCGTCGGCGGGCTCCGGCTTTCGCGTCAGTTCGGACACCATCTGGCGGTGACGGCTGGACTCGATCGCACGCGGGGAGCCGCGGTGGTCGTCATGGACGGAGACCTGCAGGATCCGCCGGAAGAGATTCCGGCTCTTTATGATCGCTACAAGGCCGGGTTCGACATGGTCTATGGCATCAGGCAGGTGCGCTACGATCCGCTGCTGAAGCGGATCAACTCCCAGTTGTTCTGGCGGGCGATGAACCGCCTGTCGGGGCTTCGGATGCCGCCCAACCAGATGATGCTTCGGATCCTCAGCAGGCGATTTGTCAACGCGATGGGAGAAATGCGGGAGTCGGCGCGATTCGTCCACGGCATGATGGCGTGGGCCGGATTTCGAGTGACGACCGTCGAGGTTCAGCACCGCGCGCGGCGTGCCGGCAGGACGAAATACAGTTTTACGCGTCAGCTGAAGCTGGCGCTGTATGCCCTCATCTCTTTCTCCACGACGCCGCTCCGGATCGCCAGCGTCCTCGGCCTCGTCACCTCGGTGGCGAGCTGCGCCGTCGGTGTCGCGCTGATTGTGGCAAAGTTCATCTATGGCTATTCCGTCGAAGGTTGGGCCTCCATCATGACCTCGATGTTTTTTCTCGCCGGGCTCCAGCTGTTCGTGCTGGGCATCATGGGCGAGTACATCGGGAAGACGTACAAAGAAGTTCAGCGGCGCCCGCTATACTTCATTGCCGAGGCACTGTAGTTCAAAACATTCATGGTCGATGCGCTTACATGGGATTCAGAGTTCTTCGGCCGCAAGATCGGCGTGCTGACCGGCAACCTGACGTCGATTGAAGCCGTCTCGGCGGACCTCGATGCCGCCGCTGGCAGCTTCGAGTACGTCATCTGCAGGCCACCCGCTGAGGATGCGGCGGCCGTCAGAACGCTCGAGCGAGCTGGTTTCTACCTGACGGACGTTGGCGTGACGTGGTCGAGCAGCGTCGAAACCTTCCTGCAAAAGGCCGCACCTCTCGCGCCGCATCGCGCGCGGCTCGCGGTGGTATCGGACGTGCCCCGGCTCTCCGCTGAAGCCACGACGCTCTTTCGCCGGAGCCGCTTCTATCACGACCCGTTCTTTTCGACCGACGAGGCCGATCGGCTGCACGCGGCCTGGCTCGCCAACTCGGTGAGCGGCGAGGCGGCCGACGCCGTGTGGATCATCCCGGACGCGGGATTCGTCACCTGCAAGCTGACCACGGACGGATGCGGCGAAATCGTGCTGATCGGTGTGTGGGAGGGCTGCCGCGGCCGCGGCGCCGGGCGAGTATTGATGACGGCCGCCGTCACGTGGTTTGCCGGACGCGGCGTGCCGACGGTGCGCGTGAAAACGCAGGTGCAGAATCTCCGGGCGATGAACTTCTATCACCGTCTCGGGTTCGATCTCCATGCCATGGACATGACGATGGGTTGCATCCTGCAGCGTCGCGACCCGCGGGCCGGAGGGGCATCGTGAGTGAAACCGTCCTGGTGACGGGCGCCGGCGGATACATCGGGGCCCCTCTCGTTGATCTGCTGCTCGGAGCGGGGAAACGTGTCATCGGTCTCGATCGGTATTTCTTCGGCGAAGAGCTTCTTGGCGACACGCTGCAACATCCGTCGTTCTCGCTGCTGCGGAAGGACATTCGTGCGGTCGACGAATCCGATCTGCGCGGCGTCGATGTGGTCTGCGATCTGGCCGCGCTGTCGAACGACCCCGCCGGCGCCCTCGACAAGGGGCTGACGCATGCGATCAACCACGCCGCGCGCGCGCGCATGGCGCAGCTGGCCAAGCGCGCGGGGGTCAAGCGTTACATGCTGGCGAGCTCCTGCTCCGTCTATGGTTCCGGCGACGGAAGGCCGCTGACCGAAGACAGCCGGCCCCAGCCGATTTCGACCTACGCTCACGCCAATTTGAAAGCCGAGACGGACATCCTCCCGCTGGCCGACAAGACGTTTACGGTGACCGCGCTTCGTCAGGCGACGGTCTTCGGGCTCGCCAAGCGCATGCGCTTCGACCTGGTCGTCAACCTCATGACGCTCAACGCGGTTCAGAAGGGCAAGATCTTCGTGACCGGCGGGGGACGCCAGTGGCGTCCCATCATCCACGTCAAGGACACTGCGGGCGCGTTCGTCTCGCTGCTCGATCGGGCGCCGTCGGAGATCAGCGGCCGCGTCTTCAACATCGGCACCAGCGAGCACAATTACCAGGTGCTGAGCCTCGCGTACATCGTGCGCGAAAGCATCCCTTTCCCTGTCGAGCTCGACATCGTCCCTGATGATTCGGATTCGCGCAACTACAACGTGTCGTTCGAACGCGCCGAGCAGGAGCTGGGCTTTCGAGCGCACAAGACCCCGGGAGAAGGGGCGCGGGAGATCTACGAAGCCCTCAAGCTCGGGCGGGTGGACACCGGCATCAGGACCGTCACGGTGAAATGGTATCAGCACCTCATGGACGCCAAGCGGCTGGTCGACGGACTGCAAATCGACGGGCGGCTGCTCTGAGCGCACCAAAGGAGAGACCGCGATGAAAGTTGAGTTCTACCGGCACAATCTTGACGAGGAAGACATCGCGCGTCTGGTCAAGGTGTGCCGAGGCGTGTTCCTGACAACCGGCGAGGACGTGAAGCGGTTCGAGGAATCCTTTGCGGCGTACCTCGGCGCGCGTCATGCGGTCGGTGTCACCAGCTGTACCGCGGCACTGCATCTCGCACTGCTCGCCGTCGGCGTCGGCCCGGGGGATGAGGTGATCACCACGCCGCTGACATTCGCGGCGACGTCGAACACCGTGCTCTACACGGGGGCGATACCGGTGTTCGTCGACGTCGAGTCCGACACCGGCCTCATCAGTGCCGACGCGGTCGAGCGCGCCATCACCCCTCGAACGAAGGCGATCCTGCCCGTCCACCTGTATGGCCAGATGGCCGACATGCGCCGTCTGAAGACCATCGCCGACCGCGCCGGCGTCGCCCTCATCGAGGACTGTGCGCACGCCACCGAAGCGACGCGCGACGGCGTGCGGCCCGCCGCCCTCTCGGACGCGGCGTGCTTCAGCTTCTACGCGACGAAGAACATCACGAGCGGAGAAGGTGGTGCCGTCTCGACCAACTCGCAGGCGATCGCCGACCGCGTGCGCCTCCTTCGCCAGCATGGGATGTCGGCGAGCGCGCTCGACCGCCACAGCGACGTCTACCGGCACTGGGATCTGGAGCTGCTCGGCTGGAAATACAACATGACCAACCTGCAGGCGGCGCTGCTCATTGGCCAGATGGACCGGATTGATGCACTGTTGGAGCGCCGCGAGGCGATTGCGGTTCGATACGAGGTCGGGCTTCGCGGAGCCGACGGCGTCGCCTTTCCGAGCGTGGTGGCAGGCGCCCGCTCCGCGCGGCATCTCTTCACGGTCTGGGTGGATCCGGGCCGGCGGGACGAGGTGCTGGGCGACCTTCAGGCTCGCGGCATCGGCGTGGCCGTCAACTACCGCGCGGTGCATCTGCTGAAGTACTACCGGGAGCGATTCGGGTTCCGCCGCGGCACGTTCCCCGTGGCGGAACGGATCGGCGATACGACCGTGACCCTGCCGTTCTATCCCAAGCTGGCGGATGCCGAAGTGGACTACGTGGTCGAGAGCGTCAAGGCGGCAGCGGTCGCCGCGACTCGCGTCTGATCGGTGCATGAAGCGATGCCTGCAGTGTGCATCGCCCTTCGCGAGTGATTCGTGGGAGTGTCCCAGCTGCCGGTTCGCGCCGGTGGTTGATGAGGGCATACTGGTGTTTGCGCCGGATCTGGCGCGCGAAATCGCCGGTTACGAAACCAGGTTATTCGAGAGGCACGGCGGGGAACAGGCCGAGCGCAGTTTCTGGACGCCCGCGCGCGCGGCGCTCATCGTGTGGGCGCTCGGACGGTACGTGCCACGGGCCCGTCGCTTTCTCGAAATCGGCTGCGGCACCGGCGGCGTGCTGGCGCGGCTCGAAGAAGCGTTTCCCGATCTCGAACTGGTCGGCGCCGAGGCTCTCGTGGCCGGGTTGCGGGTCGCGGAGACGCGCCTGTCTCGCACGCTGTTGATGCAGTTCGACGCCACCCGCATCCCATTCGCCGGCGAGTTCGATGCCGTGGGCGCGTTCGACGTGATTGAGCACATACCCGAAGACGACAAGGTCCTCGCGTCGATGGCCACCGCGCTGGTTCCAGAAGGCATCCTTCTCGTGACGGTTCCACAGCACCCGTTCCTGTTCGGACCCGCCGACGTGTCCGCCAGGCACGAGCGGCGCTATACCGCAGCCGGCCTCGTCGCGCAGGTGCAGCGCCTCGGTCTGCGCATCGAGTGTGTGACTTCGTTTGTGTCGATTCTGTTTCCAGCCATGGCGGCCGTGCGCTTGATCGCCAAGTGGCGAAGCGGCTCGTATGACAGCGCCGAGGAGTTCAAGATCGGACCGCTCAACGATCTATTCGCCAGGATCATGGATCTGGAACGCTGGACGATTCGTCAGGGGATGCGTTGGCCCGCAGGGGGGTCCCTCCTGGTGGTTGCGCGGAAGTCGCCTGCATGAGTGATGCGATTGGCACGACGCGAGCCGAGATCGGATCCAGAATCGTCGACGCGATCATCGTGGTCGCCGTATTTGCAGCGTCGGCGTATGTGGGCACCCGGTTTCTCGCCACCGCGGGAACCAGAGCCTTCGTGGAATGGGAGACCGCGCCCGCGGTGATGCTGGCCTGCGGCCGGGGTTTCACGATGCCGCCGTCGGAGAGCCCGGCCTTCGTCGACTTTCAGATGCGCCGACGCCCGGCGATGTCGTGCGCGGACATCGCTGACGATCGACCAGGCACGCCACCCGTCAAGATCGTCTTGAGCGAGCGGTATGGGATCTATGGCGCTGCGCTGGCACTTCGCCTGGGCGGCCTCTCGTGGCGTGCCCTCGACGCCTATGTGGGTTGTCTGTTCGGGCTTTCGATGGCGTTCGCATACCTGCTCTTCAGGCTTGCGGCGGGACGCCTGCCCTCCCTCCTCGGCGTCGTCTGTCTGGTCTGTTCCGGTCATCTTCTGGGCCTCCTGACCTTTCGTGATTACGGCAAAGAGCCCTGCTTCCTGGCACTGTGGTTGACGCTGGGGTGGCTGTGGAAGCGGAACGCCGCAGCGGTGAGCCGAAAGATATTGCTGCCTGCGGGGCTTGGTGGGGCCGTCCTTGGACTGGGTCTCGGATTCCGGCCGGACGTTCT
>Ga0066709_100004228_pt1 | contig 11361 bp, 11 predicted proteins | sample GraSoiAngelo_158_FD_79665 | JGI IMG/M metagenome (GOLD analysis project Ga0066709, IMG submission 79665) | Grasslands soil microbial communities from the Angelo Coastal Reserve, California, USA - 14_1009_16_30cm | ecosystem: Environmental > Terrestrial > Soil > Grasslands | place: USA... | reverse complement strand
CTCCGGGTGCACGGCCTTGACCGGGATCGAGGCGATCTCCAACGGCATCCCCGCCTTCCGCCCACCGGAATCACGGAACGCGGCCATCACGCTCGGCTGGATGGCGTTCATCCTGGCCACGATGTTCGTCGGCATCACCGTGCTGTCGAACCAGCTCGGGGTCGTGCCGCGCGAGACGGAAACGGTGGTGTCGCAGATCGCCCGGCGGCTGTTCGACAGCGGGGTCATGTACTACGTGATCCAGGCGGCGACGACCCTCATCCTGGTGCTCGCCGCCAACACGTCGTTCGCCGACTTCCCGCGGCTGTCCTCGCTGCTGGCCCGCGACCATTTCGTGCCGCGCCAGTTCGCCAACCTCGGCGAGCGGCTGGTGTTCTCCAACGGCATCCTCGTGCTGGCCGGGTTCGCCGCGCTGCTACTGGTGCTGTTCGGCGGCGAGACGCACGCCCTCATCCCGCTCTACGCGGTCGGCGTGTTCATCTCGTTCACGCTCTCGCAGTCCGGCATGGTGCGCCACTGGTGGGTCGAGCGTGGCGCCGGCTGGCGCCACCGGCTGGCCATCAACGGCGTGGGCGCCGTCGCCACCGGCGTCGTCACGCTCGTCATCGCCGTCACCAAGTTCACCCACGGCGCCTGGATCGTGGTGCTCGTCATTCCGATCCTGGTCGCCGGCTTCCTGGCGATGGCGCGCCACTACGAGGAGGTGGCGGACGCGCTGTCACTGGAAGGGCTGGAAGCGCCGCCGCAGTTCCAGCACACCGTCCTCGTGCTGGTGGGCGACGTCCATCGGGGTGTCGTGCGTGCCGTGCAGTACGCGCGCACGCTGGCTGCGCCGCCCGTGGTCGTGCGCGGCGTCTACGTCGAGACCGATCCCGCGCGCACCGCCCGGCTCGAGGAGAAGTGGCGGCAGTGGGGCCTGGGCGTCCCCCTGGTCGTGCTGACGTCGCCCTACCGCTCGCTGCTGCGGCCGCTGCTCGACTACATCGAGCAGATCCGGGCGCGCGGGGATGATCAGATGGTGACGATCGTCCTGCCCGAGTTCCTGCCGCGGAAGTGGTGGCAGCACATCCTGCACAACCAGACGGCGCTGCTGGTGAAGGGCGCGCTGCTGTTCCGGCGCAACATCGTCGTGGCCGACGTGCCCTACCTGCTCAAGCGGTGAGGGGACGCCGGGTCAGCGGAGGCGGGGCGGCATGTACGGCGTGCCGGGCGACGGAATCGTCCCCGGCGGCACCGTCGGCACCGAGCCGCGGCCCGCCGACGGCGCAACGCTGCCCGCGGAGACGTAGGGCGACGAGGTGCTGGGCACCGCGGCGGGAATGAACGGCGCCGGCGCCGAGAAGACCCGCCCGCCCGCGCCGGTGGCGGCGCGCTCCTGGTACTCGCCACTGCCGGCGACGCCGAGGCCGCCGGGGCGGTAGTACGTCAGGACGTCGCCGTACCGCCAGAGTCCGCGCGCCTCGCGGCGCGCGCCCTGCTCGAGGCCCTTGAAGTACTCCGCGTAGCGCGTGCCGGCGCCCGGGCCCGTCGCCGCGGCTTCCGCGTAACCCCAGTGCACCAGCGCGGCGTTGACGAAGAGGTCGTTCATCCAGACGTAGGCGAGCAGCCGCCCGTGCTCGTCCCGCGCGTCCCGCTCGAACATCAGCCGGATCCAGCGGCCCTCGACCAGGCGGCGGTTCCGCTCGCGCACGATCGCCGCGTAGGGCTCGGGTCCTCGGCTGGGATGCTCGATCAGGGGGACGTTGACGCCCAGATAGCGGACGGCCTCGATCCGCCCGGCGAGCTCGGCGTAGACCAGGTCGCCCTCGACGACGCGGGTGACGTAGGCCACGCTCGACTGCGCGCTCGCCGGCGTGACCGCCGCGAGCACGACGAGCACCGCCATGAAGCCCTTCACGTCACGATGATACGCTGAAGTCATGCGGAATCCTCTCCGATCGCTCGCCCTCGGAGCCGCGCTGCTCCTGGCGGTCACCAGCTGCGCCAGCCTGGAGCCGCCGCCCGAGAATCTCCAGGTCGGCGATGGCTTCCTGATCCACGCCGAGTGGACGATCGACGAGCCGGAGATCAACGCGCCGCGCATCAGCGGCTATGTCGTCAACACGTACTACTACTTCGCCGGCCGCGTGCAGGTGCTGGTGGAGGCCTTCGACGCCCAGAGCCAGCTCGTGGAGCGGCGCTTCCAGTGGGTGCCGGGCGGCGTACCCCCTGGCAACCGCACGTACTTCGAGGTCCGCCACCTGCCGCCGGCCGACCGCTACCGCGTCACGGTACCCTACTACACGTGGCAGGACCGCCCGGACGGCGTCTTCGGCGGCAGGTTTCCATGACCCCCCGAGCGCTCGTCACGCCCCGCCGCGGTTGACCCACTCGAACGACGAGATCTCCACCTTGTAGCTAGCGGCGCGGGGGACGTGCGTCGTGAACCACGTGCGGTTGTTCGGCGGCACGCCGCCGATCACCCAGGTGCTGGTGGTACCCACGACCTGGCCGGCGGCGTCGAGCTGGTCGATGCTGAGCTGCATCCGGTCGGTGCGAACGTTGTACCGGTTGTAGACGAAGCCCTCGATCACGGGTCCCTTTGGGCTGTCCACCACCTTCCAGTCGAGGGTGAAGTAGTAATCGAGGGTGGCCGGGGCGTAGGTCGAGCGAGGCAGCGCCGTGGACGGCAGGAGCAGCAGGGGAGCGATCACCACCGCCGCGATCTTGAGCATGCGCATCGCCGAGGGCCTCCCTGGCCCTGCTGCTTACAACGCCTCAAACCCCTCGGTGGATTCCCGGCGCCACAGCACGCCGGCCTTTCAGCGCTCATGCCCGTCTGGTATGATTTCCGCGCCATGCCGCAGCGCCTCTCTGAACTCATCGGCCGGGCGATGATCGACCCGGACTTTTTGGCTGACCTCCAGCGATCGCCGGAGGCGGTCCTGGCCCAGTACGAGCTCAGCGCCGACGAGCGGTCGACGGTGCTGCTCGCGCTGTCCCGGCTTGCCCAGACTCCGGCAGGGCAGCGCGCCCAGGCATTTCAATCCGCCCTCATCCGGCGCGTCGCGACCTAGACCGGCCGGGCCGTCCCGATGTCGACCTCCACCGAGACCCTCGCCTTTCTGCGAGAGGTCAGGTTGTTCAAGGACATCGCCGAGCCCGAGCTGATGATCCTCGGCCAGAGCCTGCAGGAGCGCCCGCTCAAGCGCGGGCAGGTGATCTGCCGCGAGGGTGATCCCGGCGAGGAGATGTTCGTCGTCCGGCGCGGCTCGATCGTGATCTCGAAGCTCGTCACCGGCCGCGTCGAGCAGGTGCTGGCCCGTATCGGCCCCGGCGATTTCTTCGGCGAGATGAGCCTGTTCGATCGCTCCCCGCGCTCGGCCACCGTGCAGGCCGATTCCGACGCCACGCTGCTGGCGCTGGACCGCGAAGGGCTGCGCCGGATGACCGAGGTGAGCCCCAAGGCCGCGGCCGCGTTCTTCCACGCGCTCGTGCTGATCTTCATCGAGCGCTTGCGCGCCTCCGGCGACCTCGTCGCCGAGGTCACGCGCTGGGGCCTGGAAGCAACCGGCCTCGATCTGGACTCAAGATGAGCGATCTGCGCACCTCGTCTACGCCGACCCCGCCGCGCCGGGCCAAGCTGGAGCTGCTGGTCCGCCCGGCCAACAACGCCGAGGAGAGCTTCGAGGTCCGCGAGATCGGCAGCGCGACCGCCTTCGTGCAGTCGCGGCCGCAGCGCCTCGCCAGCGGCTCCTTCGAGCTGGCCGAGGGCGGCTCCCGGATGGCGGGCCAGCGGCACTTCATCCTGAAGAACACCACGACCGAGCGTTACTTGATGCTGACCGAGCCCGAGAAGTTCCTCTGGGAGCAGATGGACGGCCGCACGTCGCTGCAGGAGATCGCCACGGCCTACGTCCTGCGCTACGGCGCCTTCGACTTCGACGTGATCCCGAACCTCATCCGCAAGCTGCAGCGCGCGCAGCTGCTGACGCTGACGCCCTCGTCGCGCCTGCGCCAGGCGCTGGCGCGCAATCGCCGCCAGCCCGTCGTCAAGGCGATCGAGAACGGCCTCACTGTGCTGGAGCGCATCAACATCTCGAGCCGCAACGTGCAGCGCGTGTTCACCGCGATGTACCGGTTCGGCGGGTGCCTGCTCTTCACGCGCGCCGCGGTGGTGGTGCTGGCCGCGCTGGCGCTGGCCGGGCTCGCCGCGGGCGTGAAGCTGTGGCAGGAGGGCGGCGACATCGTGGCCGGCTTCGGCGGTCACGCGATCCGCGCCATCCTCATGGTGAAGCTGCTGTTCTTCTTCACCGTGGCCACGCACCAGATCGTCCACGGTCTCGCCCTCGTGCACTACCGGCGTCGCGTGCGCGAGTTCGGCTTCACGTTCCTGCACGGCTTCGTGCCCACCTTCTACGTGGACGTGACCGACATCTTCATGGCCAGCCGCCGGGCCCGCGTGGTGACCGCAGTGGCCGGGGCCTCCGTGCACCTCGTGCTCGGCTCGATCTGGTTCATCGTGGCGTCCCTCTCGCCGCTCGGCAGCTTCACGCAGGCCTTCGCGGCGGCCTCCGGGATGATCCAGTGGCAGGCGTTCATGATCGCGCTCTACCCGTTCTGCTTCATCGAGATGGACGGCTACCACGTCCTGGTGGACGTGCTCGGCGTCCCCACGCTGAAGCAGGAGGCCATGGCCTGGGCCGGCGCGCTCGCGCGCGGGCGCGCGCCGCGGCGCTTCGGCCGCTCGGAGCAGCTCTTCGCGCTCTACGTCGCCCTGTCGGCGCTCTCGGTGGCGGCCTTCGTCGCGTTCAACGTGATGCTGGTCCTTCACGCGAGCAGTTGAGCGGCGTCGTCCAGCAGCCGCTCGACGCCCTCCCCGATCTCTCGCGCCGTCGCCGCCGCTGCCGCCGTGCTGCGCTCGCCGGCCAGCGCCGCCGTCTGCGCGTCGGGGCCGGCGGCGGCGAGCCGCGCCTGCCCGCGCGCCCGCAGCCCGTCGCCGAGGGCGTGCGCGGCCTCGGCCAGCGCCGCGAAGCCCAGGCGCACCTGCTCGGCGCGGCTGCCGGCCGCGACCAGGTGCGCCGAGAGCGCACGGAGCAGTCGAGTGGAGACGCGCGCGCGATGCGGCTCGAGCGTGGCGAGATCACCGGCCAGCGGCGCCCATTCGAACGCGAGCTCGCCGGCCACCGCGCGAATGGCCTCGGCCAGCGGCGCCGCGCTGCCGGCGACGACGATGGCCACGAGCCCAGCGGCCGTGGCCACGGGCAGTGTACGGGCGCCATCGCCGCCGGGCGCCGGCTCACGCACCTCCAGCACGTCGCCCTCCGGCGTGAGGACGAGGTGATCCTCGAGCGCGGTCTCGAGCGCCCACAGCGAGCCGACGACGCGATCGGCGACATCGCCGACGCGATGGGCGCCGTGGCGCGCGATCTCCTGCCAGTCGCGCCGGTAGTACGCCCGCCCGCGCCATACGAGCTTCTCCACGCGCTCCCGCGTCTGCACGTACACGCCGGTGGGATCGAAATGCCGCGCGTGCGGCGCCGGCCGCCACACCAATCGATGGCCGACGAACCACGCCAGTGGATCGTCGCCGGCGATCGAGGTGTCGCTGCCGGTCTCGAAGGCAAACGACTCGAGCAGCGCCAGGAAGAGCTGCTCGGTCGGGTAGGGGCCGCGATAGGCGAGCGGTCCGCGTCCCTGGTCGGCCGCGAGCGCGGCAATCAGGTTGAGGACGGCGGTGCCGCCGCCCGGCGGCAGGCGGGCGGGCTCGGCCAGCGGCGGGATCGCCTCGAGGGCCGCCCACTCGACGGCCGCGAAGTGTGTGAGGGCCGTGCCCTCGTGGTGGAGCACGTCGGAGGCGCCCCAGCGCGGGTCGTCGGCGGCGCGCGGCGCCACGCGCAGCCAGGAGCCGTCGGGGATGCGCACCGCCGCCCCGGCCAGCCGGCCGTCGGCGGCCCAGTCCAGCGTGGCCACGGCCGCGCCGTGGCGATCGCGCTCGCGCACCCGCCGCCCGCGCGCGTCGCGCTCGATCCAGACGCTGCAGGGGCCGCTCACGCGCCGGATGATACAATGCGCCGAGTGCGGAGGATGGACTCCTGATTCACGAGGATCTCGCCTGGCGGTCAGCGCTCGAGATCGCCGCGCTCATCCGTGACAAGCAGCTCTCGCCCGTCGAGATCACCGAGTCGCTGCTGGCGCGCATCGAGGCGCTGAACCCGCGCCTCAACGCCTTCTGCATGGTCACGGCCGACGTCGCGCGCGTGGCCGCGCGCGAGGCGGAGATCGCGGTGATGAAGCGCGAGCCGCTCGGCGCGCTGCACGGTGTGCCGCTCTCGCTCAAGGACGCGCTCTACACGCGCGGCCTCCGCACGACGGGCGGCTCGCGGCTCTTCGCCGAGCTGGTGCCGGAGGCGGACAACGTCGCGGTCGGACGCCTGAAGGCGGCCGGCGCCGTCGTCCTCGGCAAGACGAACCTCTCGGAGTTCGGCTTCAAGGCCCTCACCGACAGTCCGATGTTCGGGGTCACGCGCAACCCCTGGAACACCATGCTCACACCGGGCGGCTCGAGCGGCGGCGCCGCCGCGGCGGTGGCGGCGGGCCTGGGTCCGATCGGCATCGGCACCGACGGCGGCGGCTCGGTGCGCATCCCCGCGGCGTTCTGCGGGCTGGTGGGCTTCAAGCCGTCCTACGGCCGCGTGCCGCAGGCGCCGGGATTTCCGGGCTGGGAGCATCTCTCGCACACCGGCCCCCTGACGCGCACCGTGCGCGACGCCGCCGCCGTGCTGGACGTCATCGCGGGCGCCGACGATCGTGATCGCGACTCGCTGCCCGGCGAGCCGGGGCGTTATCTCGAGGCGTGCGACCACGACATCAAGGGGCTGCACGTGGCGTGGACGCCCGATCTCGGCTACGCCGCCGTGGACGAGCGCGTGCTGGAGATCTGCGGCAACGCCGCCGCCGAGTTCGAGAGCCTCGGCTGCCACGTCGAGGTCGTGAACCCCGCCTGGGAGAATCCGGAGGAGCTGTTCGGCACGATCGTGTCCGCGCAGTTCTACGCAGCGTGGGCGGATGCGCTGCCGGCGCGCGAGGCCGAGATGGATCCCTCGCTCGTGCGCTTCATCCGCCGCGGGGGCGCCGTCACCGCGCGCAACTACCTGACCGCCGTCGGCAAGGTCGCCGCCTACTGGCAGGAGGTGCACACCTTCCTCGAGCGCTTCGATCTGCTGCTGATGCCCACCACGGCCGTGCCGCCGTTCGCGCTCGACGGCAAGATCCCGCGCGAGATCGCCGGGCAGGCCGTGTCGATCCTGGGCTGGATGCCGTTCACCTATCCGTTCAACCTCACCGGTCAACCGGCTGTGTCCGTGCCGGCCGGATGGACCGAGGATGGGCTCCCCGTCGGTCTTCAGATCGTCGGGCGCCGACATGCCGATCGCACGGTGCTCGCCGCCGCGGCCGCCTTCGAGGCAGCCATGCCGTGGCGCGAGCGCCGGCCTCCCCAGTGACGGCCGACGGTCCGAAGCGCGGGCCCGCCTCGTGGGGCGCGCCGGCCCGCTGGGCCACCGCGTTGATCCTGCTGGCTGGCGCCTTGGTCCTGGTCGTCTGGCTGGTCGCCACCGACTCTCCCCTCATCCGGTTCATCGTGCGGCTCTACCAGGACAAGTACTTCCTGCGCGACACGGTCGCGGCGTGGGGCTGGGCGGCGCCGCTGGTGTTCATCGCGATCCAGGCGCTGCAGGTCATCATCTCGCCGATTCCCGGCGAGATCACCGGGCCGGTGGGGGGCGCGCTGTTCGGCACGCTGTGGGGCGTGATCTATTCCACGATCGGGCTCACCGTCGGCACGCTGTTCTGCTTCTGGGTGGGCCGCAAGTGGGGCGAGCCGCTGATCCGCCCGTGGCTGAGCGAGCACCACTGGGAGAAGATGAACTTCATCCTCGAGGCCGAGGGCGCGATCATCTGCTTCATCCTGTACCTGATCCCCGGCTTCCCGAAGGACATCATCTCCTACCTGTTCGGGCTGAGCCCGATGCCCTTCTGGATCTTCGCCGTCGTCTCCACGGTCGGGCGCATACCCGGCACCTGGATCAGCTCGTACTTCGGCGCCCACGTCGGCGAGCAGCAGTACATCTACGCCATCGTCTTCATCGCCGTCGTGGCGGGCGCCTGCCTGCCGCTCTACTACTATCGGGAGCGCATCCTCGGCCGCTTCCGGACCAAGCCGTCCCCGCGCCGGAACCGGGAAGAGGGTCCGGCGCCGAGGTCTTGACACGCCCGGGGCCCGCCCGTAGAGTAGCCGCCACGCTCATGGGCAGCCACGCACGGACGTTCTTCTACTTTTACTTCTTCGCCGGAGTCTGCCCACCGGCTCTGACCTAGTTCTCGAGGGAGCCGCGGGCAGACGAAGCCCGCGGCGCCAACCGATCCCAGGCCGCGGGCAACCGCGGCCTTTCTTTTTGCCAGCGGGGATCGAGGGAGGCCACAACCATGATCATCGTGCTGAAGTCGGGGGCGTCGGACGCGGACGTGGCGGACGTCGAGGGCCGCATCCGGGCGATGGGCTACACGCCGCACACCATCCACGGCGAGCTGCGCAACGTCATCGGCGCCATCGGCGATGACCGCGGCAAGGAGCGGCTGCGCTCGCTGGCCTCGCTCGAGTGCGTGGAGTCGGTCACGCCCATCCTGCAGCCGTTCAAGCTGGCCAGCCGCGAGGTCAAGCGCGGCAACACGCAGGTGCGCGTGGGAAACGTCGTCGTTGGTGGCCGCGAGATCGTGGTCATGGCGGGGCCCTGTTCGGTCGAGTCGCGCTTCCAGGTGCTGGACGTCGCCCATCGCGTGAAGGCGGCCGGCGCCCGCGTGCTCCGTGGCGGCGCCTTCAAGCCCCGCACGTCCCCCTACGCGTTCCAGGGCCTGGAGGAGGAAGGGCTCAAGCTCCTGGCCGAGGCGCGGCGGGAGACCGGGCTGCCGGTGATCACCGAGGTGATGGAGCCTGACAAGGTCGACGTCGTCGCCGAGCACTCCGACATCCTCCAGATCGGCGCCCGCAACGTGCAGAACTTCTCACTGCTGCGGCGGGTGGGCGAGGCCGGCAAGCCGGTGCTCCTCAAGCGCGGCATGTCCACCTCGATCCAGGAGTGGCTCTTGTCCGCCGAGTACGTGCTGGCCGGCGGCAACCCGAACGTGATCCTGTGCGAGCGCGGTATCCGGACCTTCGAGACCGCCACCCGCTTCACCCTCGACCTCAACGCGGTGCCGGTGCTCAAGAAGCTCACGCACCTCCCGGTCGTCGTCGATCCCAGCCACGGCACCGGCCACTGGGAGTACGTGGAGTCGATGGCCATGGCGGCCGTGGCGGCCGGGGCGGACGGGCTGCTGATCGAGGTGCACCCCAAGCCCGAGGAGGCGCTGTCCGACGGGCCCCAGTCGCTCAAGCCCGACAAGTTCGCCGCGCTGATGGGGCGGGTGAGGAAGATCGCCCTGGCCGTCGACCGCGACTTATAATCGTCGGGGCATGGGACTCTGGGAATTCTTGCAACAGTGGCCGCGCGGCCGGTTCATGGCCGGGGTGACGGCGTCCGTGTTGTTGCACGTGGCCCTCATCGCCATCCTGATGTCCGCCGGGCAGTTCCCGCTCACGCCTGCCTGGAGGGCCAAGCCCGGCGACGCGCTGATCGTGGAACTGGCGAAGCCCGACGCGTCGCCGGCGCCGGGCTCCCCCGACGCGCCGGCGACGCCGCCGAGCCCGCCCGCACCGCCGAACGCCACCGTGCCGTCGCGCGCGTCGGCGGCGCCGGCCGCGCCGCCGAAACCGCCTGCGGCCGCCAAGCGCGAAGTGCCAGCGCCCCGTCAGGTGGCCAGCACGCCACGGCCGCCCGAGCCGGCCGGGCCGGCGCCACGACCCGCGGAACGGCCCGCGCAGCCTCCTGCCGAGTCAGCCGCCGAGAGCGGCGCCGAGAAGGCGCCGTCCGCCGAGTCCACGTCGAGCACTGCTCCGCCGCAGGTGGAGCACGTGCCGTCGGGCTCGCCCAGCAACCCGCAGGTCGCGAGCCTGCCGCCGGGCGGCGCCCCCGCCTCCCAGGCGTTGCCCGACATTCGTTCGGCGCTCCGGCGCGGCGCCAGCGGCCGCGGTCAGGGCTGGGCGGGCATCGAGGGCGAGCCGATCCCACTCGACACCGCCGACCCGGATTTCAGTCCGTTCCTCCAGCAGGTGAAACGGCAGATCCAGGCGAAGTGGGTGTTCCCGTGCCTCAAGAACCCGGTCACGCACGAGTGCGAACAACACAGCGCGCGGCTCTACGTGCTGTTCGGCATCCACAAGTCCGGTCGTCTTCAGGTCGTCGAGCTGCAGGACTCCTCGGGCTATCGCGTCTACGACGACTACGCGTTGAACGCCGTGCGGCTGGCCGCGCCGTATCCGCCGGTGCCGCCGGCGATGATGGCGAAGCTCAAGTCGACCAACGCCGGCGTCCCGATCCTCGCGCAGTTCAACTACATCGTCTCGACCTCGTACGGCACCCTGCTGCAGTGATCGCCGCGAAATGCCTGAAAGTCCGGCACGTTCCTTGACACCTCTCCGCGCCGTAGGTAGCATGGGCTGCACTCTTGGATAGGCTCGTAGCTCAGTGGGAGAGCGCCTCTCTGACGCAGAGGAGGTCGGCGGTTCGAAACCGCCCGAGCCTACCATCCCTCCTTCATCCGGGGTTGTATGGCCGAGTCTGAAGAAGATCGACACCTCAAGCTGACCGGCGACTTCGACTGCGACCCGACGCCGCTCTCCACGCTGCGGCACTCTACCTCTCACGTGATGGCGCAGGCGGTGAAGCGCCTGTTCCCCGAGGTGAAGGTCGCCATCGGCCCCGCCATCGAGGACGGCTTCTACTACGACTTCGCCAAGGGCGAGCCGTTCACGCCGGAGGACCTCGCGCGCATCGAGGACGTCATGCGCGAGATCGTGAAGGCCGACATCCCCTTCGAGCGCCAGGAGATGTCGCGCCGTGACGCCATCGCGTTCTTCCGCGAGCGCGGCGAGCGGTTCAAGGTGGAGATCCTGGAAGGCATCGAGGCCGACCGCGTCTCGCTCTACAAGCAGGGCGACTTCATCGACCTCTGCCGCGGGCCGCACGTGGCGCGCACCAGCGAGCTGAAGGCCTTCAAGCTCCTGTCCTCGTCGGGCGCCTACTGGCGCGGCGACGAGAAGAACCCGATGCTGTGGCGCATCTACGGCACGGCGTGGCTGACGCAGGCCGACCTCGACCAGCACCTCTGGCGGCTGGAGGAGGCCAAGAAGCGCGACCACCGCAAGCTCGGCCGCGAGCTCGACCTGTTCGACTTCTACGACGTGGCGCCGGGTGCACCGTTCTGGCTGCCCAACGGGATGAT
>Ga0066709_100004227_pt1 | contig 11362 bp, 11 predicted proteins | sample GraSoiAngelo_158_FD_79665 | JGI IMG/M metagenome (GOLD analysis project Ga0066709, IMG submission 79665) | Grasslands soil microbial communities from the Angelo Coastal Reserve, California, USA - 14_1009_16_30cm | ecosystem: Environmental > Terrestrial > Soil > Grasslands | place: USA... | reverse complement strand
GGTCACTGAGCCTTGCCCGGATTGTCGAGGGACTGGTTCCAAAGATGGTAAGACCGTTTGTCCGACCTGCCGCGGCGCAGGCACTCTACGGCGCCCGAAGTCGATTGAGGTCATGATTCCGCCGGGCGTCCGTGATGGCTCGGTGATTCGCTTGGCCGGTCAGGGCGAGCCGGGGGCCAACCGCGCGCCTGCAGGCGATCTTTTTCTCCGTGTGCGGCTTCAACCCCATCGCTTGTTCAGCATCGTCGGTGACAACGACGTTCAGATCGAGTTGCCGGTTGCGCCGTGGGAAGCGGCGCTGGGAGCGAGAGTATCGGTTCCAACTCTCGATGGGCCGGTGGAGTTGAAGATTCCTCCCGGCGCGCAAGGAGGCCAGAGGCTCAGATTGCGCGGACGCGGATTAAACACACGCGGCGGCGGGCGCGGCGATCAATACGTGAAGCTCAAGATCGTCATTCCGCCCAAGCCGGGTCCAAAAGAAAAAGAGCTTTTTGAAAAGCTCGCGGCCGAGTCTCGCTTCAATCCCCGCGAGTTAATGACGGGAGGTTGATGATGGCGGCCCAGCGATACGAAATCGTGCTCTGTCGGCAGGAGCCGCAGCACTTGACGCTCGAGACTCTGGCTGCACACGCCGGACTCCATCCCGCGCTGGTCGAGCGCTTCGTCGAGCTCGGACTGATAGAGCCCGTTCAGTGGCAAGGCGCCACGTTGCTTTTCGATGCTTCCGCGGTGCCGCGACTGCGCACGATCGGCAGGCTCCGCGAATCTCTGGGGATCAACGTCGCAGGGGTAGCGGTGATCATGGATTTGCTTGATCGGTTCTGCGCCCTGCAGCGCGCGAATGAATCGTTGCATAGCCGGCTATAAAGAAAGGTTCAACGTTCAAGGCTCAAGGTCCGAAAACGAATCACAACTTTGAACTTGGAACATTGAACTCAGTCAGCAGAGGAGAATTTAAATGGACATCAACCGCTTTACGCAAAAAGCTCAAGAAGCCATCAGCTCGGCACAAACCAAAGCGGCTCGTTACAGCCACCAACAGGTTGACGTTGAGCATTTGCTGGCAACTTTACTCGATCAGGAGAACGGGCTGGCAACCTCGATTCTCAGTAAGAGCGGAATCAATGTTGACAGTTTCAAACGCCGCCTCGAGCAGGAGCTTGAGCGCATGCCGAAGGTATCGCAGGGTGGAGGCGCGCCGGACCAGATTTACATAACGGGACGTTTGAATCGCCTGCTCGCACAGGCGGAAGAAGAAGCTAAAAAAATCAAAGACGAATATATTTCCGTAGAGCATCTGCTGCTGGCGATGACCGACGACGGCGGTTCGGCTGGGCGCCTCCTTAAGGAGTTTGGCATCACGCGCGAGAAATTGGCCGGGGCCTTGAAAGACATCCGCGGCAACCAGCGGGTTACCTCACAGAATCCGGAAGCGACCTATGAAGCTCTCGGCAAATATGGCCGCGACTTTACCCAGTTGGCCGCGCAAGGAAAGCTCGACCCGGTGATCGGCCGCGACGAAGAAATTCGCCGCGTGATCCAGGTGCTCTCCAGGCGCAGCAAAAATAATCCCGTGCTCATTGGCGACCCGGGCGTGGGGAAAACGGCCATCGTCGAAGGGCTGGCCCAGCGCATCGTGAACGGGGATGTACCCGAGAGCCTTAAAAACAAAAAGGTCATCGCTTTGGACATGGGCGCGCTGATTGCCGGGGCAAAATATCGCGGCGAGTTCGAGGAGCGCCTCAAAGCCGTGCTGAAAGAGGTTCAGGAGTCCCAGGGCGAAATCATTCTCTTCATCGACGAGCTGCACACGGTAGTGGGCGCGGGAGCGGCCGAGGGTTCCATGGATGCCTCGAACCTGCTTAAGCCCCTGCTGGCGCGTGGCGAGCTGCGCTGCGTCGGCGCCACGACCTTGGATGAATACCGCAAGCACGTCGAAAAAGACCGCGCGCTGGAGCGCCGATTCCAGCCCGTCTTCGTCGATCAACCGAGCGTCGAGGATACCATCTCGATCCTCCGTGGATTGCGCGAGCGTTACGAAGTGCACCACGGTGTGCGCATCAAAGATGCCGCGCTGGTGAGCGCGGCCGTGCTCTCGCACCGTTACATCAGCGACCGTTTTTTGCCGGACAAGGCCATCGATCTCGTCGACGAGGCGGCCGCCAAGCTGCGAACGGAGATCGAGTCGATGCCGACGGCGCTCGACGAAGTCTCGCGCCGCGTCATGCAGCTGGAGATCGAACGGGAGGCGCTGCGCAAAGAGAGCGATGCGGCCTCGCGCGACCGCCTCACCAAACTGGAGAAAGAGCTCGCCGACTTGAAGACACAGCAACAGGAGCTTCGTGCTCGTTGGGACGCCGAAAAACAAGCCGTCACTCGTCTGCGCAGCCTGAAAGAGGAGATCGAAAAAACCAAGATGGCCATGGAGCAAGCCCAGCGGGAATACGATTTGAACCGCGCGGCTGAGCTCAAATACGGCAAATTGGTCCAGCTAGAACAACAGTTAGCCGAAGAGGAAAAACGACTGCGCGAAAAGGGAAACATGCAGTTGATCAAGGAAGAAGTCGACGAGGATGACATCGCGGCGGTGGTGTCGCGCTGGACGGGGATTCCGGTCTCGCGCCTGCTCGAAGGCGAAAAAGAAAAACTGCTCCAGCTCGCCGAACATCTGCATAAGCGCGTCGTCGGCCAGGATGAAGCCGTGGACGCTGTGGCCGACGCGGTGATTCGCGCGCGCTCCGGTCTCAAAGATCCTAACCGCCCCATCGGCTCGTTTATTTTTCTCGGTCCCACAGGAGTCGGAAAAACAGAGCTGGCCCGCGCGTTGGCCGAGTTCATGTTCGATGACGAGAAAAACATGATTCGCGTGGATATGTCGGAATATCAGGAACGGCACACGGTGGCTCGGCTTATCGGCGCTCCGCCCGGGTACATAGGCTACGAAGAAGGGGGCCAGCTAACCGAAGCGGTGCGGCGGCGGCCCTACTCGGTAATTTTGTTCGACGAGATCGAGAAAGCGCACACCGACGTGTTCAACGTCTTGCTTCAGATCCTCGACGACGGTCGTCTCACCGACGGCCACGGTCGCACCGTGGATTTCAAAAACACGGTGGTGATCATGACGTCCAACGTCGGCAGCCATCTGATTCTCGCTTATCGCGGCGGCGACGATCCCGAATCGTTCGAGCAGATGAAAAAAGAAGTGCTCGAGGTGCTGCGCCAGCAGTTCCGGCCTGAGTTTCTCAATCGCGTTGATGAGATCGTGGTGTTCCATAGTCTATCGCGGGAGCACTTGAAACAGATCGTGGATATCCAGCTCGAGCGGCTGCGAGCGCGTCTGGCCGAGCGCCACATCGTGCTGGAGCTTACCGAGCGGGCGAAGGAGCACTTGGCGTTGGCGGGTTACGATCCGAGCTACGGCGCCCGACCACTGAAACGAGTGATCCAGAAAGAACTGGAGACTCCTTTGGGCCGGTTGTTACTCAAGGGTGATATCAAAGACGGCCAAACGGTGAGCGTTGACTTCGACCGCGCCAGTGGCGGGCTAAAATTCACGGAGAGCCGGACAGCCGCAGAGCAAGATGATGGTAAATCGAGAAAGCGCGCCTCGGCGGCGTAGAGATGGAAAACACTGGAGTGATGGAGTGTTGGAATAGTGGAGTGATGGTTCGGACCCCAGCACTCCACTACTCCACCATTCCAGTAACCCATAGGAGAAAATTGCCGTGATTCCAATTCGCGACACGATTCCTGCTAAGAGCAAGCCCTTCGGCTGTTGGATTCTCATCGCGGCGAATAGCTTGGTTTTCGTGTTCGAGCTTATGTTGCCCGATCCGATACTGGAAGCGTTTTTCTATTACTTTGGCATCGTCCCGGCGCGTTACTCACATCCCGAATGGGCCGCTTGGGTGGGTCTCCCGCTGGATGATTATTGGCCTTTCCTGACGAGCATGTTTCTTCACGGCGGCTGGCTCCACATCATCGGCAATATGTGGACGCTGTGGATCTTCGGTGACAACGTCGAGGACCGCATGGGGACGCTGCGCTTCCTATGTTTCTATTTTGTTTGCGGGCTAGCGGCGGGACTGGTTCATTATTTTACAAACACTGACTCCACCCTGCCGACCGTCGGAGCCTCGGGTGCAATCGCCGGCGTGCTCGGCGCCTATTTACTCTTCTTTCCCGGCGCGCGGGTTATCACGCTAATCCCGCTCTTCTTCTTGCCGCTATTTGTCGAGATTCCCGCGGTTACCTATTTGGGATTCTGGATTCTCAGCCAGGTTTTTAGCGGCGTGCTTTCTCTTGGTCTCCCGGAAGACGTCGGCGGTGTGGCGTTTTGGGCTCACGTCGGCGGCTTCATCGCGGGGGCAATTCTATGTTGGTTGTTTGTGCAGCGAAGACAGGAGTCACGAGCTCTCGCACCTGATGAGTGGGGGCTGGAAGCAGCTTGGCACCCCTTGGAAGCTAAACCACTGTGGAGGTACAAGCCATGGCAATAACAGAACTCTTTTGGTTTTTCTTCATGATTTCAGCTTTACAGCCCGTCATCACCCGCCGCGTGTTGGAATATTCCCGCCAGCGGATGATATCAAAAATCGAACGCGACCGCGGCTCGCGGGTGATCCTTTTGGTGCATCGCCAGGAAACCATGAATTTCTTGGGCTTCCCGATCTTTCGCTACATCGATATCGACGATTCGGAGGAGGTCATCCGCGCCATTCACATGACTGATCGGGAAATGCCTCTCGATATTATCCTTCATACTCCCGGCGGGCTGGTGCTCGCTTCGCTGCAGATCGCCCAGGCAATCAAAAAGCACAAGGGCAAAGTCACCGCGTTCGTACCGCACTACGCGATGTCCGGTGGGACGCTCATTTCACTCGCGGCTAGCGAGATCGTCATGTCCGAGCATGCCGTTCTCGGGCCCGTGGATCCCCAGATCGGCAAATTTCCCGCAGTCTCGATTCTCAAGGCAGTGGCGAAAAAACCCGTGGCTGAGATAGAGGATGAAACACTGATATTGGCGGACCAGGCCGAGAAGGCGATTGCGCAGCTGCGCGAATCCGTCACGGAACTCCTGCAGAACACTCCGTCCAATGGAAAAGTGGATGATCTGGCCCGGCTCCTTTCTGAAGGCACCTGGACGCACGACTATCCGATTACGTACGAACGGGCTAAAGCGCTGGGGCTTCCCGTCAGTTCCAATATACCCGATGACGTATTAAAGCTCATGAGCCTGTTCCCGCAGCCGACACGCACCCAACCGACGGTGGAGTACCTGCCCGGCCCTCGGACGCGCAGGTCGGCGCCGTCAGCGTCTTCGCATGAAAAAACATAACGATGCCAGTTTGGTCTTATGCGTCGAGGCGCGAGTAGTTGGAATTTATGACTAGACTCAAACGTATTCTGAGGTGGATCTTTTCCTGGAGAGGGCTTGTAACAATTTTGATCCTGCTTTTCTTTGTGGCGCCGGCGCTTGAAAGCTGGCAGATGGAAAATTTGCGCGACCGCGCGATCTCCGCCCTGGAAAAAAAGAGAGGCAGCCGCGTGATCGTCCTGATTCACCGCCAGGAAAGTGTCAACGTGTTGGGAATCCCGGTAGTCCGCTATATCAACATAGATGACTCCGAAGACCTGCTTAGGGCGATCCGCCTGACCGATAAAAAAACCCCGCTCGATTTAGTTCTTCATACTCCCGGCGGTCTGGTCCTTGCTGCGTCGCAAATCGCCAAGGCGATCAAACGTCATCCTGCCAAGACGACCGTTTTCGTGCCCCACTATGCCATGTCGGGAGGAACCCTCATTGCGCTGGCAGCCAACGAGATCGTTATGGACGCCAACGCGGTCCTCGGTCCGATCGATCCGCAGCTCGGTGATTTTCCTGCCGCCTCGGTACTGACGGTTCTCGAAAAAAAGCCGATTGATAAAATCGATGACATGACATTGGTGCTGGCGGATCAGTCAAAGAAGGCAATTGCTCAGGTTGCAGCACTTGCCCAAGAGTTGCTTAACGGAAAGATGCCGGCGGCAAAAGCGCGGGACATTGCAGTTCGTCTCGCCAGCGGCACGTGGACCCATGATTTTCCCATTAGTGCAGAGGCCGCCAAAGACTTGATTGGTCTGCCAATCAGCACCGCGATGCCGGAAGAGGTCTTTCAACTCATCAGCTTGTATCCGCAAGCGAACGAAGCGAAGCCTTCAGTTTTCTATCTACCCGGACCCCGCTACAAAAAGACAGAACCTCAGAGCCAAGAGGCCGCCGCGCGTTAATGCGCGGACAATGAAAAATGTTATCGCGCCAAACAACGGCGAAACAAATCCAAAATCCGAATATCGAAATCCGAAACAAATTCAGAGACGAACAAATCTCAAATCCGGAAAATCCAAAACACCGAAATCCGAAGGAAGTTTGTTTGAAATTTTTATATGTTTTAGTCGTTTGAAATTGTTTCGAATTTCGGATTTCGTGCTTCGAATTTTTTGTTCTTGGCGCCTTTGCGTCGTTGCGCGAGACATCTAATTGAGATTTTCGGGTCTCTTCCTCAGGAGGTTCCTATTGTTCAGCTCTTTAATGATGATCTCGACATATTCCTTGATCTCTTTTCCGATATCACCGAGCTCGGTGGTCTTGGCGATGCCGCTCCATACCAACTGGTCCTTCGCAACGTCGTACAGGCTCGTTTCCGAAATGTAGATGTCATAAAAGTTCAGACGCGGCGGCTCATAAAAGCCAACCCAAGCAGAGGAGTACCACCGATAGAAGCCGAACCCGGGAAACGGGCCGTAAGGTCCCGGAGCCACGTCAGCTTTGGTTTCGACTCTGATCAACCTTGTGATGATGACGGCGTCGGCACCGGCTTGCTTCACCATTTCCTTCAAACGTGACTCCGGCACTTGTCCGGCTTCAGGAATAAAATCGTAGCTGGGCACCGCATCGATGCCGATCGCCTTGAGTTGAGCAACAAACTCGTCCTCGAAGGTACAGCGGATGCTTGTCTGCTTGCTCACGCCGATTACCATGATTTTCTTGAAAGAACCGGCTGTATAGTTCGGATTGCTCCACTGGTTGATGATCTGCGTTGCCGCGCAGCCGGTAAGCATCAGCATCGCCGCGAGGATCGGCAATGGAAAGTCTCGTTTTCGCAAGATTCTTATGATAACCACTCCGTCCTTCGACAATCTAAAGCGATCAACCTATCGGATGTGCAATCGCCGAGCCGAGGAAATTATCGAGATGCGATTTTTAAGCCCTCCTGGGGACCGATTTCTCGTTTGCTCGACTAACGAGAATCCGCAAATTCATGATAATTCGCAATTCGTCATAATATTTTTTCCTTGTGCTCCACGTCTTGGGATTGGCCTCCGACTTGCTCCGTTATGTTTCATGGTGTTCCGCGTCCGACTGGCAAAGGGACGGCGAAAGACAGTTCTGTGGGCAGGAGCGAAAAATGGATTCTCAACGGTGGACTTGTGTAATTGACTTGTTTGGCAAAAACTACGACGGGACTATGCCGAGTATCGTATTTACCTGTGACGAGACTTGGTTAGGGCTCTTTCCGGTAGCGCCGCCAAATCCTCCCGTCATAGAGTCTGGCGAGCGCCCGGACGGACGGCTCTTTTTCTCTTGATCCGGCGGCGACCGCGTTGCCCTCCCTCGATTGAGAGACGAAACCGCTCCACCATTCCGCAAATCGACCCGGCCTGCCGTCGACAATCCCAGCGCCCTCAGAGGTTTGCCATCACGGCATGGTGCAAGTCGGTCACTTCCACGCGTTGCCTAACGAATGTTAAATTCTCGATAATCGTTTGATTTTTTGAACGCTCTGGATCTGAAATTCCCTTCGTTGATTACCTGCGCGCACTGTTTGCCGAACGGTCGCCGGCTCTGCTGGTCCCATTTGGCGCGCCGGCGATGAATTTCTTGCTACGTCATCGGGAGCGTCTATTTCCCGGTGTCCCCATACTTGTCTCCGCGCCACGGAACCAAAAACCTCTAAGCGGCGGATGGGATGTTTTTCGCAAAATGGACGCAGCCGCCGGCGCAGTTCGGCAGAAGTCAGTGCTGGCGGATAATTCAACATGCGCACAGGATAATGGGAGCACCGGCCGGTTGCAAGGCTGCGGACGAGAATGAGTGTCTAGTGAGGAGGGATGAGGGAGATGGATTTCAAAAGAAACTCCGTTTTTCTCTGTTAGCTCCTGTGAGAAAGGGACGAGTGACTTCCCCTCGACGCCCGACCCTCGCTCCGCCTTACAGGAAAGAATGACAGAAAAAGAAAGGAGAAAACAAAATGGCACAAGCAAAATCTAACAAACAAGCCAACATCCGACCTCCTCCTCGACACCCGACCCTCGACGCTCGGAACTCGACATTAGTTGCGTTTGAATATTGACAGAACAGAAAGGAGCCAAAACATGGCAAAACAAGAACAGAAGAAACCCAATATCCTCGTCATCTGGGGCGACGATATCGGTTACTGGAACCTCAGCTGTTACAGTCGGGGGATGATGGGCTATCAGACGCCCAACATCGATCGCATCGCCAACGAAGGGATGATGTTTACCGACTGCTACGCGGAGCAGAGTTGCACGGCGGGGCGAGCGGCTTTCATCATGGGTCAAAGCGTCTTCCGCTCGGGACTGAGCAAAGTGGGCTTGCCGGGCGCCACCCAAGGCATGCGCGCGGAGGATCCCACCATCGCCGAGTTGCTCAAGCCGCACGGCTACGCCACCGCCCAGTTCGGCAAGAACCACCTGGGCGACAGAGACGAACACCTGCCGACGATGCATGGTTTCGATGAGTTCTTCGGCAACCTCTATCACCTGAACGCTGAGGAAGAGCCCGAACTGCGGGACTATCCAACAGAGAAGGACTTCCCGAACTTCAGGAAGAACTTCGGCCCGCGCGGGGTGCTTCACTGCTGGGCCGACGGCAAGGGGCGGGCAGAAGATTGAAAACACCGGACCGCTGACGAAAAAGCGGATGGAGACCATTGACGACGAAACCGGAACGGCAGCGAGGGCCTTCATTGACCGCGCACACAAGGAGAACAAGCCGTTCTTCGTCTGGTACAACACGACGCACATGCATTTCCGCACGCACGCGAAACCGGAGAGCTTGGGTCAGTCGGGACGATGGCAGTCGGAATACCATGACGCCATGATCGACCACGACAAGAACGTCGGCGAGATGCTCGCCCAGCTGGATCGGCTCGGCATCGCCGAGGACACGCTCGTCTTCTACAGCACCGACAACGGGCCGCACATGAACAGCTGGCCCGATGCCGGCATGACGCCCTTCCGCAGCGAGAAGAACACCAACTGGGAAGGCGCCTTCCGCGTTCCGGGGATGGTGCGCTGGCCCGGCAAGATCAAGGCCGGATCCGTCTCCAATCAGATGATCAGCCACTTGGACTGGCTCCCCACCATCCTGGCGGCCGCGGGCGACCCGGATATCAAGGACGAGCTGCTGAAGGGCCACAGCGCCGGCGCGAAGACGTTCAAGGTTCACCTGGACGGCTACAACCAGCTTCCCTTCCTGACCGGTCAGACTGACAAGGGCCCGCGCGACGAGTTCTTCTACTTCTCGGATGACGGGGATCTGTTCGCCATGAGGTACGACAACTGGAAGTTGGTCTTCGCGGAGCAGCGCGAGCAGGGCACTTGTCAGATCTGGGCTGAGCCGTTCGTGCGGCTGCGGCTTCCGCACATCTTCAACCTGCGGACGGACCCGCTCGAGCGTGCCACCATCACGTCGAATACGTACTGGGACTGGGTCTTCGATCACGCCTATCTGATGGTGCCGGCACAACAGATCGTGGGCCGGTTCCTGGCGACGTTCAAGGAGTTCCCGCCGCGCCAGAAGGCGGCGAGTTTCACCGTTGACCAGATCTTGGAGAAGCTCCAGGAAGGTATCGGTAGCCACTAACAGCGCGCACGGATCAACTATCGAGTGAGAAAAAAGGGACGAGTGTCGGGTGTCGAGTGAACAGTAATCAAGTTCAACAGGAGCAAACAGAGATAACGGAGATGGATTTTATTGAACTCTGTTCGCTCTGTGACCTCCTGTGAAGAAGTGGCGAGTGTCGGGTGCTAACTCACAATCAAAGCGGAGTGGACCATGAGTGAGACCTTGCCGAGCTGGCGTGATGGCGCGGTCCGACGCCCAGCTAACACAATGAGAACAATCGTATCCATCGCGCTTGTCGCGTTGGTTTCCATCTCTGTCGCCTTCGCCGCCGATGACCTGAAGGCATTTCCTCCCGCTGAGGAAGGCATGACCCGCCATGTCATCAGCCTCCCGAAACAGCAAGACGAAAGCGCTTTCAAGGTCGAGCTCATTATCGGCAAGACGGTAAAAACGGACGCGAGAAACAGCTACTTCTTCGGCGGCACCCTCGAGACCGAGAATATTCCCGGCTGGGGTTTCGATCGCTACATCCTGCGTAAACTCGGCCCCATGGCCGGAACCCTGATCGCCGTCGACCCAGACGCCCCGCAGGTCGAACGCTTCATCAGCATTGGCGGCGAGGCGCGGCTGCTGCGCTACAACAGTCGCCTCCCGCTCGTCGTCTATGTCCCCGCCGGCGTCGAAGTCCGCCACCGACTCTGGCGCGCCGAACCGACCGGGCACTTCGTGCAGAAGCTTACTCTCCCCACCGGACAAACGGCGGTAATTGCCGAGGGCGACTTCGAAGCCCGCTCAATCGGAAGCTACAGCGTCCGCATCTACTCGACACAACGTGCGCAACCGGATGACGACACTACTTTCTTCTCGTCGGGCGTCATTCGCGCCCGCGACGGTACGGTTGAGAACGTCTTTCTCGCGGAGCTGGGCAACGACGGTCCACCCAGTTTGGTCGTCGCGATCCGATCTGCCGGCTCCGGTGGCTACTTGTCGGCGGACGCTTTTACCATTGGAAAGAACACAGTCGTCCTGCGCGCGTCTGTCTCCGGATTAACTGCAAATGCGGATCCCGTTGTAGCCCTGAAATCCTCTCTGCAAGGTCCGAACCAGAAATGATGCCTCATCCCTTCATCGAGCGAACCATGACCGAGACCTTTCCCAGTTGCCGGGACGGCGCGGCCAAGTCTGCAATTACAGACTTCGTGGAGCGCGTGTGCCGCGAAGGATCGCGGGACTTCGTTGCGCCGCCGGCGCGTATCGCGGTGTTCGAATGACGAGGGACGAGTGTCGGGTGGTGAATGAAAAAGGAATTCAGTTCAACAGGAGCAAACAGAGAGAATGGAGAGTGGAAGAATGGAATATTGCAAGGTTGGAAGACTGGAAGACTGGAATATTGGAAGATTGGAAAATCGGAACATCATTCCATTATTCCACCATTCCATCATTCCGTGTTTT
>Ga0066709_100004226_pt1 | contig 11362 bp, 6 predicted proteins | sample GraSoiAngelo_158_FD_79665 | JGI IMG/M metagenome (GOLD analysis project Ga0066709, IMG submission 79665) | Grasslands soil microbial communities from the Angelo Coastal Reserve, California, USA - 14_1009_16_30cm | ecosystem: Environmental > Terrestrial > Soil > Grasslands | place: USA... | reverse complement strand
TGCGCCTGCCCGGCGGCGCGGAGCTCGGCATCTACCAGCCGCGCCACCCGACCGCGCACGGCTGACCGGCTCCGCCTGCCCCGCTCGGTCCCCCGGCCTCGGATCTTGGACGTTTCTGCCCCCTGCAAGGGGTACCGGCGTCCAAGATCTCGCGAGACGCGCGGCCGAGCGGCCTCACGCCGCGGGCAGCGCGGCCGGCACGACCAGCTCGGACAGCCGCATCTGCACCAGCAGCGCGCCGGGGCCTTCGCCGATCTGACAGTTTCCGGGGTGCGACAGTCCTCAGACCACGACGCTGACCATCCGGCCCGGTACCACGATGACCTTGCGGGGCTCGCCGGTGACGTGGTCGGCGACCGCGGCCAGCGCCGCCTGCCGTACCGCGTCCTCCGGTGCGTCCGCCGGCACCTCGACCCGGCCGCGGACCTTGCCGTTGACCTGGACCGGGTACGTCACCGTCTCGGTGACCAGCAGCGCCGGGTCGGCCACCGGGAAGTCGGCGTAGGCCAGGCTGCCGTCGTGGCCCAGCCGCTGCCACAGCTCCTCGGCGATGTGCGGGGCGAACGGCGCGACCATCAGCACCAGCGGCTCGGCCACCTCCCGCGGGGTACCGTCACCGCCGATCACGGTGACCCGGTTGGTCAGCTCGATCAGCTTCGCGATCGCCGTATTGAACCGCAGACCCTCCATGTCGGCGCGCACCCCGTCGACGACCCGGTGCAGCAGCCGAGTCGTCTCCTCGTCGGCGGGCCGGTCGACGACCCGTACCGCGCCGGTCTGCTCGTCGACCACCGCGCGCCAGACCCGCTGCAGGAACCGCTGCGCGCCGACCACCGCCCGCGTCTCCCAGGGCCGGGACACCTCCAGCGGGCCCATCGACATCTCGTACACGCGGAAGGTGTCGGCGCCGTACTGCGCGCACATCTCGTCGGGCGTCACCACGTTCTTCAGTGACTTGCCCATCTTGCCGTACTCGCGCCGGACCGGCCGGCCGTGCCACGCGTACCCGCCACCGTCCACTTCGGACACTTCCTCGGCGGGCACGTAGCTGCCCCGCTCGTCGGTGTACGCGTACGCCTGGATGTACCCCTGGTTGAACAGCCGCCGGAACGGCTCGAACGACGACACGTGGCCCAGGTCGTACAGCACCTTGTGCCAGAACCGCGCGTACAGCAGGTGCAGCACCGCGTGCTCCACCCCGCCGACGTACAGGTCCACGCCACCGCAGTCGCCCGGCTCCCGCGGACCCATCCAGTACCGCTCGTTCTCCGGGTCGACCAGCGCCTTGTCGTTGGTCGGGTCCAGGTACCGCAGCTCGTACCAGCAGGAGCCGGCCCACTGCGGCATCGTGTTGGTCTCCCGGACGTACCGCCGCGGCCCGTCGCCCAGGTCCAGCTCCACCTCGACCCAGTCGCGGGCCCGCGACAGCGGCGTCTCCGGGGTGGACCCGGCGTCGTCCGGGTCGAACGTCTTGGGCGAGAAGTCGTCGATCTCGGGCAGCTCGACCGGCAGCATCGACTCGGGCACCGGCACCGGCATCCCGGTCCCGTCGTAGACGATCGGGAACGGCTCGCCCCAGTACCGCTGCCGGGAGAACAGCCAGTCGCGCAGCCGGTAGGTGACCGCGCCGGTGCCGTACCCGTGCTCCTCCAGCCAGCTGGTGATCGCCTTCTTCGCGTCGGCGATGCCCATCCCGTCCAGGCTGAGCGCCTGAGGTGCGCTTGAATTGATCGCCGGTCCCTCGCCGACGAACGCCTTGCCGTCGAAGTCCGCGGGCGGCTGCACGGTGCGGATGATCGGCAGGTCGAACTTCTCCGCGAACTCCCAGTCCCGCTCGTCCTGGCCGGGTACCGCCATGATGGCGCCGGTACCGTAGCCGGCCAGCACGTAGTCGGCGATGAACACCGGGATCCGCGCGCCGTTGACCGGGTTGACCGCGTACGCCCCGACGAACACGCCGGTCTTCTCCCGGCTCTCCGCGGTGCGCTCGGCCTCGGTCTCGCCGGCCACCGACGCGCGGTAGGCGGCGACCGCCCCGGCCGGGCTCGCGTGCCCGCCGGTCCAGGCCGGCTTGGTCCCCTCCGGCCAGGCGCCGGCGACCAGCAGGTCGACCAGTTCGTGCTCGGGGGCCAGCACCATGTAGGTGGCCCCGAACACCGTGTCCGGGCGGGTCGTGAACACCCGGATCGGACCGGCATCGGTGCCGAAGTCGATGTGCGCGCCGGTCGAGCGGCCGATCCAGTTGCGCTGCATCAGCTTGATCGGCTCCGGCCAGTCCAGGCCGTCCAGGTCCTCCAGCAACCGGTCGCCGTATGCGGTGATCCGCATCATCCACTGCTTCAGGCTGCGCTTGAACACCGGGAAGTTGCCGCGCTCGGAGCGGCCGTCCGCGGTGACCTCCTCGTTGGCCAGCACGGTACCCAGCCCGGGGCACCAGTTGACCGGCGCCTCGGAGATGTAGGCCAGCCGGTACCCGTCGATGATCTTCCGTTGCTCGACCGGGGTCAGCGCGGCCCAGTCGCGGCCGCCCGGTACCTCCCGCCGGCCGGCGGCGAACTCGTCGGCCAGCTCGGTGACCGGCCGCGCCCGGCGGGCCTGCGGGTCGTACCACGAGTTGAAGATCTGCAGGAAGATCCACTGGGTCCAGCGGTAGTACCCGACGTCGGTGGTCGCGAACGAGCGCCGGTTGTCGTAGGCCAGCCCCAGGCGGCGCAGCTGGGCACGGTACCGGTCGACGTTCTCCTCGGTGGTCTTGCGCGGGTGGGTACCGGTCTGCACCGCGTACTGCTCGGCCGGCAGCCCGAACGCGTCGAACCCCATCGGGTGCAGCACGTTGCGCCCGATCATCCGGAAGTACCGGGTGTAGCTGTCCGTCCCGATGTACCCCAGCGGGTGCCCGACGTGCAGTCCGGCGCCCGACGGGTACGGGAACATGTCGATCACGTACAGCTTCTCGGCGTCCGCCCGGGGGTGCGTGGGGTCGGCCAGCGGCCCGACCGGGTTGGGCGCGGCGAAGGTACCGTGCTCCTCCCAGTAGTCCTGCCAGCGCGCCTCGATCTCGGCGGCCAGCTCGGCCGTGTACCGGTGCGGTGGGATGTCCGCCTGGGCCTGGATCATGATCGTCACCTGAGTCGTCGTCGGGAGGGCATGAAAAAACCCCTCACGCAGGAGGGGTCGCCGTGCTGTCCGGATCAGATCAGCACGGCCGCCTGAGAAGTCGGACGGCCCGCATGCCGGCAGTGTAGCGCGTTCGGTCGGGTACCGCCGTCAGGAATCCCCGGCGGTGAGCGTCGATCGGGAGTCGGCGACTGTCGCCCCCGCGGGCTAGCCTGTTCCCAAGCAGGTGGCCCGCGGAGATCCGACCCCTTCTCCGGCGGACCCGACCGGTGTGCCGTGACCCCACTGGCCGCCGAGGGCACCTAGGAGGAGGCCAGTGACCATCCCGAGCACCGCTGACGGACTGGGCAGCCCGCTGCCAGCAGCCGACTTCGCCGCCGCGACCAGCGCCATCGTCCGCAACATCGAGCGCGTCATCGAGGGCAAGACCGCGACGGTACGGCTGGCTCTGGCGGCGATGCTGGCCGAAGGCCACCTGCTCATCGAGGACGTACCCGGCGTGGGCAAGACCAAGTTGGCCAAGGCGCTGGCGCGGTCGATCGACTGCTCCGTCCGGCGCATCCAGTTCACCCCGGACCTGCTGCCCAGCGACGTCACCGGGGTCAGCGTGTACAACCAGGAGACGCGCGACTTCGAGTTCAAGCCGGGTGCGGTGTTCGCCAACATCGTCGTCGGCGACGAGATCAACCGGGCGTCCCCGAAGACCCAGTCCGCCCTCCTGGAGTCCATGGAGGAGCGCCAGGTCACCATCGACGGCGTCACCTACCGGCTGCAGACGCCGTTCATGGTGATCGCGACGCAGAACCCGATCGAGATGGAGGGCACGTACCCGCTGCCCGAGGCGCAGCGCGACCGGTTCACCGCGCGGATCGCGATGGGGTACCCCGACGGTGCGGCCGAGCTGGCCATGCTCGACGTGCACGGCGCCGAGGACCCGCTCGACGCCCTCAGCCCGGTCTCCGACGCGGTCATGGTCCGCCGGCTCATCGCCACCGTCCGGAGCGTGCACGTCGCGGACAGCGTCAAGCAGTACGCCGTCAATCTGGTCACCGCCACCCGGGAGTCGCCGGAGCTGCGGCTGGGCGCCTCGCCCCGGGCCACCCTGCAACTGCTGCGCACCGCGCGGGCGGTGGCCGCGCTGGACGGCCGCGACTTCGTGCTGCCCGACGACCTGCAGCACCTGGCCGTCCCGGTACTCGCCCACCGGATCATCCCCACCGCCGAGTCGCAGCTGGGCCGGCGGACCACCGACGCGGTCGTGGCCGACGTGGTGCACCGGCTGCCGCTGCCGCTGGACCGGCCGCAGCGCTCGACGTACGACGTGCGGCCGCGCGATCCCCGGGAACCCTACGACCGGAGGCGCTGAGCCATGCGCGAGGGTTTGCGCGGGCTGACCACCCGCGGCAAGTCGTTCCTCGCCTGCGCGGTCACCGTGGCGCTGGCCGCGCTGGCCTTCGGCGAGAAGGATCTGCTGCGGGTGGCCGTGCTGATCGGCGTGCTGCCGCTGCTGGCCTCGTGGTACGTCGGGCGGACCCGGTACAAGCTGGCGTGCACCCGGTCGCTGGAGCCGACCCGGACCCCGGTCGGGGCGACCGCCCGGGTGGTGCTGCGCCTGCAGAACCTGTCCGCTCTGCCGACCGGCACGCTGCTGCTGGAGGACCGGCTGCCGTACGCGCTGGGCAGCCGGCCGCGGCTGGTCCTGGAACGGCTCGGCCGGCGCCAGGCCAGCTCGGTGGCCTACAGCGTGCGGGCCGACGTGCGGGGACGGTACGAGATCGGGCCACTGGTGATCCGGCTGACCGATCCGTTCGGGCTGTGCGAGCTGGCCCGCGCCTTCCCGTCGGTGGACCACCTGATCGTCACGCCGACCGTGGTACCGCTGCCGGCCGTCCGATTGACCGGCGAGTACACCGGCAGCGGCGACTCCCGGGCGCGCTCGGTCGCGGTACACGGTGAGGACGACGCGGCGACCCGCGAGTACCGCCACGGTGACGACCTGCGCCGGGTGCACTGGCGGTCGACGGCCCGGGTCGGCGAGCTGATGGTGCGCCGCGAGGAGCAGCCCTGGGAGAGCCGGGCCACGCTGGTCCTGGACGTGCGGCGCAGCGGGCACCGCGGCGAGGGCCCGACGGCGAGCTTCGAATGGGCGGTCTCCGCCATCGCCAGCATCGCGGTGCACCTGCGCGAGTCCGGGTACCGGCTGCGCCTGGTCACCGACCTGGCCGACATCGAGGCCAGCGACTCCGACGGTGACGGCGCGATCCTCGACCACCTCGCCGAGGTGAAGCTGTCCCCCCGGGCCGACCTCGGCCGCATCGGTGAGGGGCTGCGCCGGCGGGCCGACGGCGGCCTGGTGATCGCCGTGCTGGGCATGCTGTCCACCGAAGACGCCGACGTGGTCGCGCGGTGGCGGTGGGCGAGCGGGACCGCGATCGGTTTCCTGGTCGACAGCAGCACCTGGCTCACCCTGCCGGAGCCGGCGCGGCTGGAGGCCGACCGGGCCCGCGCGGCGACGGCGCTGCGCCTGGTGCAGGCCGGCTGGCGGGTCACCGGCGCCGCGCACGGCGACCGGCTGCCGGGGCTCTGGCAGCAGGTCAGCCGTGGCGCTCCGGGGTTCGCCTGGCGCGCCGCGATGGCCGAGACCGTGACAACCGCCGGGGGTACCCGATGAGGGCGGGACGCGGGGCGGCCCCGCGGAGCGAGCGCAAGGCACTGCGATGAACCAGCGTCGATCGGTTGCCCTCGCCGCGGGCACGGCGACCCTGCTGGCCGCGACCCCGCTGTCCACCGTGTTCGCCACGTACTCGTGGGCCATCTACTGCGCGTTCGTCATCGGCGCGGTCACCGGCGCGGGGATCGCGGCACGCGCGCTGCGGGCCCGGCTGTGGGCACAGCTCCTGGCGATGCTCGGCGCGTTGGTCGTGATGGTCACCTGGCTGGCCCACGCGCCGCACGCGTTCCTAGGTACCATCCCCACCCGCGCCACCCTGCAGTCGTTCGCCGACCTGATGAGCAGCGCGACCGCCGACATCGAGAAGAGCGGCCTGCCGGTACCGGACACCCCCGGCCTGCTGTTCCTGACCTCGCTCGGCATCGGCCTGGTGGCGGTGCTGGTCGACGTGTGCGCGGTGGGGCTGCGCCGGCCGGCGATCGCCGGGTTCCCGATGCTGGCGATCTACGCCGTCCCGGTGTTCGTCCACGTGGACAGCGTCTCGCCGATCCCGTTCATCATCGGCGCGCTCGGGTTCCTCTGGCTGCTGGTGACCGACAGCGTCGACCGGGTACGCCGGTTCGGCCGCCGGTTCACCGGCGACGGGCGCGGCGTCGACGTCTGGGAACCGTCACCGCTGTCCGCGGCCGGGCGGCGGCTCGCGTTCTTCGGGGTGGCCGTCGCCGTCGCGCTGCCGCTGTTCCTGCCCGGCATGACCAGCGGGGTGCTGTCGCGGCTGAACGGGTACGGGCCGGGCAACGGGCCGGGCAACGGCAACCGGCCGGGTCCGGCGGTGAACCTGTTCGCGACCCTCGCCGGGCAGCTGAACAACGGCAAGAGCTTCGAGATGCTCAAGGTCAGCACGAACGACCCGAACCCGTACTACCTGCGGTTCGCCGTCGCCGACGAGCTGACCGCGAGCGGGTTCCGCAACAACGCGCCCGGCTCCGGGCAGGCGGTCACCGCCAAGGGCATCCCAGATCCGCAGATCAACCACAAAGGCGTCAGCCAGCACGAGTACCACGCCAACGTGACGATCACCGACTTCGACATGGGCCGGGCGCCGTACTACCTGCCGGTGTACCAACGGCTGGCCGGCACGCAGAGGCTGGACGGCAGCTGGCTGTACGACTACCTCGGCGACCAGGTCTACTCGAACCGCTCGTCGACGAAGGGCAAGGCGTACTCGTTCGACTACCTGTCGACCACGTACACGAAGGCCGCGTTGCGCGCCGCCGACCTGATCGACCCGCAGAGTTCGATCCGCGAGTACGCCCGGGTACCTACCCAGGAGCCGGCGCAGGTCGACAAGCTGGTCAACCAGCTCATCCAGGGCAAGACCACCGAGTACGACAAGGTCGAGGCGATCCTGGCGTACTTCTCCACGGACAACCACTTCCAGTACTCGGTCACCACCAAGGCCGGCACCAGCGGCTCGGACCTGGTCGACTTCCTGACCAACAAGCAGGGGTACTGCCAGCAGTACGCGGTCGCGATGGCGTGGATGGTCCGGGCGGCGCACTACCCGGCCCGGGTGGCGTTCGGCTTCACCCGCGGCTCCTCGCGCCAGGGCCAGACCTATTCGCTGACCAACCAGGACCTGCACGCCTGGACCGAGGTGTACTTCGGCGGCATCGGCTGGGTACCGTTCGACGCCACGCCTCCGCGCTCCGGTTCGGTCAAGACCGACTGGGCACCGGACGCCAACAACCCGACGGCGAGCTCCGGCGACGACAACGGCGGCTCGACGCAGACGCCGGGCGGCGTGGACGCCAGCGGCGAGGTCGGCAATGCGCCGCACGACCCGCGTGACTTCGGCAGTGGCGGCGGCAGCGTCGTGACCACCGATTCGGGCTCGACCGCGTGGCGCTGGTGGCTGCTCGGCGCGGTGCTTGCCCTGCTGATCGCGTTCGCGGTACCGGGTGTGCGGCGCGGCCTGTTGCGCCGCCACCGGCTGGCCGGCCGGTCCCGCGGTCCGTCGCCCGACGTCACCGTCGAGGCGCCCGGCCAGATGCAGGTGGTGACCGAACCGGCGGCGATCGGCGAGGCGCATGCGGCCTGGGACGAACTGGTCGACACGCTCGTCGACTACGACGTACCAGTCAGCGACGCGCACACGCCGCGGGTGGTTGCCCGCCGGGTGATCAAGGAGCTCGATCTGTTCGGGGAGCCCGCCGACGGGCTGCGGCTGCTCGGCCGGGCTGAGGAACAGGCCCGGTATGCGCGGGTACCCGAGGTGTCCGGCGACCTCGGCGCCGGCCTGCGGTCGGTACGCCGGGCGGTGGCCGCCACCCGGCCGCGCCGTGCCCGGCTGCGCGCGATCGTCCTGCCGCCGTCGGTACTGCGCCGCTGGCGGTACCGGATCGGCACCGGTGGAGCGGGCTTGATCAACCGGGTCGGTCAGGTCCGGGACACCGTCGTGGCGGCGCTCAGTCCGCGACGGCTGCTGGCCCGGCGCGGTACCCGTTAGCTCGGATGCGTGTGAGGGCGGCGATGCGTGTGGGGGGCGGCCCGGCGGCCGCCCCCCACACGTCGTACTGCTACCCGCTGCCGGAACCCGTCAGCGGCTGTCCTCCGGGCGCTGGCGCCAGCGCTCCTCCAGGCGGTCGATCAACGAGCTGCGCCGACGGGTGGACCGGCGGGCGCTGCCGCCGACCGAGCGCAGTTCACTTCCATGCGCGCGGCGCAGGGACGCGAGGGCGAACCCGGCAGCGCCGAGCATGACCACGAACCCGGCCACCCCCACAAGCGGGTTCTTGCTGACGGCTCCGTAGACGACAAGACCCAGACCTGCGACGACGAGGACGGCGGCGACCAGCAGTCGGCGCCGGGCATGGAAGCGCGGGTCGGACGCGCGCACGGCCGAGGCAAACTTGGGATCCTCGGCAAGCGACCGCTCGATCTGCTCGAACAGCCGCTGCTCGTGTTCCGAGAGCGGCACGGCACTCCTCCCCGGTCAGGATGTCGACCCGCGATGGGTCGACGGACCGTGACAGCCAGGTGGCTGCTTACTCGCAAGTCTACGAGGGGGTACGCGGGTCGGAAAGCCGGTCGCGGGTCAGGTGTCGGTATTTTCGCCGGTCGGGTCCTCCGGCGCTGCGTCCCATGGACCCGGAGCACCCGTCCAGTCTGCTCCGCGTAGCTGACCGGCCGGTCCGAGAAGGCTGGCCGGGCGCACCGCAGCCGCCCCGAACCGGGCAATCGCCGCGTCGGCCGCCCGTTCCGCCTCGGACCAGCCGCGCTCCCGTCCGCCGAGGGCCAGCTGCCGGGGTGCCCGCCCGGCGTCGAGCAGCCCCTCGATCCGTACCCCGACCAGCCGGATCCGGTCACCGGGCCGGAGGATCTCGTACAGCGACCAGGCGGTTTCGAAGATCTCCTTGGTGACGTCGGTCGGCGTGCCGAGCGTGCGGGACCGGTTGAGCGTGCGGAAGTCCGACAGGCGCACCTTGATCGAGACGGTGCGCCCGACCTGCCCCGCCTGGCGCAGCCGGCCGGCCGCCTTCCCGGCCAGCACCAGCATCGTGCGCCGGATGACGGCCAGGTCGTCGACGTCGACGTCGAAGGTCGTCTCCGCGCCGATCGACTTCTCCACGTGCTCGGGGACCACCGACCGCGGGTCGCGACCCCAGGCCAGTTCGTGCAGCTGGGTGGCCGCCGCCTCGCCGAGCGCCGACCGGATCATGCCGCTCGGTGCCCGGGCCAGGTCGCCGACGGTGCGCAGGCCCAGCCGGTGCAGCGCCTCGGCGCTGCGCTCCCCCACGCCCCACAGCGCGTCGACCGGCAGCGGGTGCAGGTAGTCCAGTACCCGGTCGACGGGTACCACGACCAGGCCGTCCGGCTTGGCGCGGGTGGACGCCAGCTTGGCCATGAACTTCGTCGGTGCCACCCCGACCGAGCACGGCAGCCGCTGCTCGTCGCGGACCCGGCGGCGGATGAGCTCGGCGATCCCGGCCGGGCGGCCGAGCAACCGCTGCGCGCCGGACACGTCGAGGAACGCCTCGTCCAGGGACAGCGGCTCGACCAGCGGGGTGACCTCGCGGAAGATCCGCATGACCGCGCGGGACGCGGCCGTGTACTCGCTGAAATCCGGCGGCAGGAAGATCGCATCCGGGCAGAGCCGGCGGGCCCGGGCACCCGGCATCGCGCTGCGTACCCCGTAGGCGCGCGCCTCGTAGCTGGCCGAGCTGACCACCCCGCGCGGGCCGGCCCCGCCGACGATGACCAGCTTTCCGGCCAGCCCCGGCCGGCGGCGCACCTCAACCGAAACGTAGAACGCGTCCATGTCGACGTGCAGGATGGGGCTGCCGCGGTCGTCGGCGTCCGCGCCGAACCCGTCCGGGCGACCCCGCGGCACGTGCTGGCTGCGTCCCACGGCGCGAGACTAACGGTCGCCCCTGACAATGACGAGCGGGATCACCATCTCCTGCGGCGTCGTCGAACCGTGGAACGCGACGAGCTTCGCGATCGTCGGCGGTTCGTGCGCGGTGGCCAGCACGGCGTACCGCTGCCGGCAGACCGCGACCACGTCACCCAGCCGGGCGGCGTGCCCGGTCGACACCGCGCCGTACCAGCCGGTGCCGATCGCCTCCTCGCGGCTGGCCACCCAGGCGGCGTCGCCGAGCACGGCGCGCCACGCGTCGAGTACGTCCGGTGCGGCACCCGGCCGGGTGTGCAGGTACCGCACCCGGGGCTCGCCGGCGACGACCTCGATCCCGGCCGCCAGCCGCGGGTCGGCGTCCAGGTCGAACCGGCGGTCGGCGGGCACGTCGAGCTGCCCGTGGTCGGCGGTGACCAGCAGCGCGCCGTCGCGGGGCAGCCCGTCAACGAGCCGGGCCAGCAGGGCGTCGACCTCGGCGGCGGCGGCCCGCCACTGCGGCGAGTCGACACCGTGAACGTGCCCGGTGCTGTCCAGCGTCGGGTGGTACCCGTAGCTGAGCGCGGGCGCCTCGACCAGCCCGGCCAGCACCTGGGTGGCCAGCTCGTCCGGGTTGGCGGCGTCGCGGTACCGGGAGCCGCGGTACGCCGCGACGGTCAGCCCCGAGCCGGCGTACTCGGGCCGGGAGGCGACGCTGACCTGTACCCCAGTTCCGGCGGCCCGCTCGAACAGCGTCGGTACCGGCTGCCACCGCGCCGGATCCGGCTCGTCCCGCCAGGTCAGCGGGTTCAGCACCCGGCCGGTGCCGGGAATGGCGAGGAAGAACCCGAGCTGACCGTGCTGGCCGGGCGGGACACCGGTACCCAACGAGACCAGGCTGGTCGGGGTCGTGGACGGGAACGGGCTGGTGAGCTCCAGGACGGTACCGAGCCGGCCGGCGAGCACGTCGGCGATCGTCGGCGCGACCGGAGCGGCCAGCGGCAACAGGTGGTACCCGAGCCCGTCGACCAGCACGACCGCGATGCGCCGTACCCCGGCGAGCCGTTCCCGCAGGCCGAGCGGGTCGGGTCCGGGTACCCCCAGGGCGGCGAGCGCGCTGGGCAGTACGTCGGGCAGGCTGCCGGCACCGTAGCGGGGCACCGTGCCGATGACCTCGCTGC
>Ga0066709_100004224_pt1 | contig 11363 bp, 12 predicted proteins | sample GraSoiAngelo_158_FD_79665 | JGI IMG/M metagenome (GOLD analysis project Ga0066709, IMG submission 79665) | Grasslands soil microbial communities from the Angelo Coastal Reserve, California, USA - 14_1009_16_30cm | ecosystem: Environmental > Terrestrial > Soil > Grasslands | place: USA... | reverse complement strand
GTCGTCTTCAACAACAACGGCATCTATCGCGGCACCGACGTCAACCCCACGGGCGGTTCCGACCCTGCGACGACCGCCTTCGTCAAAGACGCGCGCTACGACAACATCATCGAAGCATTCGGCGGAGTTGGCGTCCACGTGACGACTCCCGACGAGTTGAGCCGCGCCGTGAACAAGGCGATGGATTCCGGCAAGCCGACTCTCATTAACGCGGTGATCGATCCGGCCGCCGGCAGCGAGAGCGGCCGCATCGGCAACCTCAACCCGCAAAGCGTCGTTCGCAAGAAATAGCGAGCACGCATTCCCGCTTTGTGCGGGCCCAGTGGAAATCAGCGGAGATCGAAAATGGCAACGAGGAAATCCAGGACGGCGAAAGCCAAAGGCAAGGTCAAATCCAAGCCTGCGGCGAAAAAGGTGGTGAAGCTAAAGGCAAAAAAGCCCGCGAGCGGCCTGCCGCGGCCGAGCACCAAATCATGGGGCGCCGCCGGCAAGGCGCTCGACGGCGTGCGCATTCTCGATTTCTCCCATGTGCAGGCGGGCCCGACCTGCACGCAGCTTTTGGCTTATATGGGCGCCGACGTGATCAAGGTCGAGCGCCCCGGCGTCGGCGACATCACGCGCGGCCAGCTGCGCGACGTCAAAGGCGCCGACAGCCTCTACTTCACCATGCTCAACGGCAACAAGCGCTCGATCACCATCGACTCCAAGCATCCCAAGGGAAAGGAAATCCTCGACCGGCTGATCAAGCACTGCGACGTGCTGGTGGAGAATTTCGCCCCCGGCACGCTCGACCGCATGGGGCTGACCTGGGAACACGTCCACAAGACCAACCCGCGCATGATCGTGGCGTCGGTCAAGGGCTTCGGCCCGGGCCCCTACGAAGACTGCAAGGTCTACGAGAACGTCGCGCAATGCGCCGGCGGCGCTGCCTCCACCACCGGCCTCCGCGACGGCCCGCCGCTCGTCACCGGCGCGCAGATCGGTGACAGCGGCACCGGACTGCACCTCGCGTTCGGCATTGTCAGCGCGCTCTACCAGCGCATCCGCACCGGACGCGGACAGCGCGTGCTCTGCGCCATGCAGGACGGCGTGCTCAACCTCGCGCGCGTCAAGCTGCGCGATCAACAGCGCCTGGCGCACGGTCCGCTCACCGAGTACAGCCAGTACGGCGAGGGCATCCCGTTCGGGTCGGCGGTGCCGCGCGCCGGCAACGACTCCGGCGGCGGCCAGCCCGGCTGGATCCTCAAATGCAAGGGCTGGGAGAAGGATCCCGACGCCTACATCTATTTCATCACCCAGGCGCCGGTATGGGAGGCGATCTGCGACCTCATCGGCAAGCCGGAATGGAAGACCGATCCCGACTATGCGACGCCGCCGGCGCGCTTGCCGCGGCTGCGCCACATCTTCAACACCATCGAGCAATGGACCATGACCAAGACCAAGTTCGAAGTTATGGACATCTGCAACGCGGTCGACATTCCGGTCGGGCCGATCCTGTCGATGAAGGAAATCGCCGAGGAGCCGTCGCTGCGCAAGACCGGCACGGTGGTCGAGGTCGATCATCCCACGCGCGGCAAGTATTTGACGGTCGGCAATCCGGTCAAGATGTCGGACTCGATCACGGAAGTGAAGCGCTCGCCGCTGCTCGGCGAGCACACCGAGGAGATCCTCGTCAAGGAGCTCGGCTATACCGCTGCGGAGATCGCCGAGATCAAGGCCTCGGGCGCGATCACCGCGCCGGAGAAAGGCGCGCGCGCCGAGGCGGCGTGATCAAACTGCACTGTCGTCCCCGCGCAAGCGGGGACCCACCGAGGTTTCCACCGACGGTGGCTATGGATTCCGGCTCTCGCTTCGCTCGGCCGGAATGACGGAAGAGTTGAGAGGACTTTGCATGCGTATCGTGGTGCACGGCCAGCAGGCGTTCGGTAAGGCGGTGTTGGAAGCATTGCTCAAGCGCGGCGAGGATGTCGTCGCCGCCTATGTCGCGCCGGAGAAGCCGGGCGCGAAGGTCGATCCGCTCAAGGAGGCGGCATTGGCAGCGAAGCTTCCGGTCCACCAGCCGGCCTCCTACCGCAAGCCCGACGTCTGGGAAGAGTTCAGGGCGCTCAAGCCGGACCTGCAGGTGATGGCCTTCGTCACGCTGTTCGTGCCGGAGGAGTTCCTCAACATCCCGACCAAAGGCTCGATCCAATACCACCCTTCGCTGCTGCCGAAATATCGCGGCCCGAGCGCCATCAACTGGCCGATCATCCAAGGCGAGACCGAAACCGGGCTGTCGATCTTTTGGCCGGACAATGGGCTCGATACCGGCGATGTGCTGCTGCAGAAGAAGACCCACATCGGGCCCGACGACTCGCTCGGCTCGGTCTATTTCGACCGGCTTTTCCCCATGGGCGTCGAGGCGATGCTGGAGGCGGTCGACCTGGTCAAGGCCGGCAAGGCGCCGCGCATCAAGCAGGATCATTCGCAGGCGACGTACGAAGGCCGCTGCGGCCCCGACAATGGCCGCATCGACTGGGGCAAGCCTTGGCGGCAGATCCACAATCTCATCCGCGGCTGCAATCCGGCGCCCGGCGCCTGGACGGCACTCGACGGCAAGGCGCTGCAGGTATTCGAATCGAAGCCCTTGCCGGCGCGTGACCCCAAAGGAATCGCCGGCAAGATGGGCGAGATCGTCGAGGTCGCGGCCGACGGGTTCACCGTCGTCTGCGCCGACGGCCGCATCAAAGTTTTGCGCGTGAAGACCGCCGACGGCCCCAAAGTCGCGGCCGGCGAATTCGCCGCCAACGCCAAGCTCACCATCGGAACGAGGCTCGCATGACTCCGACCCAAGCCACCGCCGCCAAGGCCCCGATCACCGCCTCGCAGCACCTCAATCCCCGCTCGGATATCGAGATCGCGCAGGCTGCCAAGATGCGGCCAATCGTGGACGTCGCGCGCGAAAAGCTCGGCATCGCGGCGGAGAACCTCGAGCCTTACGGCCACTACAAGGCCAAGGTATCGATGGATTTCATCAAGTCGCTGCAAGATCGCCCCAACGGCAAACTGATCCTGGTTTCGGCGATTACCCCGACGCCGGCGGGCGAGGGCAAGACGACGACCACGGTCGGTCTCACCGACGCGCTCAACCATCTCGGCAAGAAGGCGATGCTGTGCCTACGCGAGCCCTCGCTCGGGCCCTGCTTCGGCGTCAAGGGCGGCGCCGCCGGCGGGGGCTACGCGCAGGTCGTGCCGATGGAAGACATCAACCTGCATTTCACCGGCGATCTCCATGCCATCGGCACTGCCCACAACTTGCTCGCAGCGTTGATCGACAATCACATCTATTGGGGCAATGCGCTCGGCATCGATAGCCGACGCGTCGCATGGCGGCGGGTGATGGACATGAACGATCGGGCCTTGCGCTCGATCGTCTCTTCGCTGGGCGGTGCCGCCAACGGCTTTCCGCGCGAAGATGGTTTCGACATCACGGTCGCGTCCGAGGTGATGGCGATCTTCTGCCTCGCCAAGGACCTCGACGACCTCAAGCAGCGCCTGTCGAAAATCGTGATTGGCTATACCCGCGACCGCAAGCCGGTACGTGCGGGCGATCTCAAGGCGCATGGGCCGATGGCCGCGCTTCTGAAGCAGGCGCTCGCGCCCAATCTGGTGCAGACGCTCGAAGGCACGCCCGCTTTCATCCACGGTGGGCCGTTCGCCAACATCGCCCACGGCTGCAATTCCGTGCTCGCCACCACCACGGCGCTCAAGCTCTGCGACTATGTGGTGACCGAGGCGGGCTTCGGCGCCGATCTCGGCGGCGAAAAGTTCCTCGACATCAAGTGCCGCAAGACCGGGCTTGCGCCGGATTGCGTCGTGCTCGTCGCGACCATCCGCGCGCTCAAGATGCATGGCGGCGTCAAGAAGGAGGACCTCAAGAGCGAGAACTTGAAGGCGCTCGGCGCAGGGATGGCCAATCTCGCCCGTCACGTCGAGAACGTGCAGAAGTTCGGCATCGTGCCGGTCGTGTCCATCAATCGCTTCAGCGCCGACACCGACGCGGAGATCGCGCTGGTGAAGGAGGCGTGCAAGAAGCTGGGCGTCGAGGCGATCATGGCTGACCACTGGGCCGAGGGCGGCAAGGGCGCGGCCGACGTGGCGCGGGCGGTGCTCAAGGTCGTCGACAGCGGCAAGAGCAAGCTGAAATTCCTCTATGCGGACGACATGTCGCTGATCGAGAAGATCCGCACCATCGCCCGCGAAATCTATCGCGCCAAGGACACCGACGTGCCCAAGCCGGTGCGCGATCAGCTCGACTCGTTCGAGAAGATGGGCTACGGCAAATTCCCGGTCTGCATCGCCAAGACGCAGTACAGCTTCACCACCAACGCCGATAGCAAGGGCGCGCCCAGCGATCACATCGTGACGGTGCGCGAAGTGCGGCTCTCGGCCGGTGCGGAATTCATCGTGGCGATCTGCGGAGAGGTCATGACCATGCCCGGCCTGCCCCGGGTGCCGGCCGCCGACTCGATCGATGTCGGGGCCGACGGACGCATCGTCGGGCTGTTTTGAGAATTCGGATCCGATGCGGCCACGGCTGCCGCTCAAAGATGCGTGAAAACCGCCAGGCGAATGGAGAGCCCTTCAAACCGGCGGGCGCGACGGCAGGCGCTCATTCACTCTTCCTTGAGCACTTCGCGCTTGCGGCGGATCTCGGGAACCAAGAGGGCGGCGAGCAGCAGCGCAGAGATCCCGAGCAGGACGGCGCTGATCGGGCGCTCGACAAACACAAACACGTCGCCCGAGGCAATCAGCATGGCACGCCGGAAATTCTCCTCCAGCATCGGTCCGAGCACGAAGCCGAGCACGAAGGGGGCCGGCTCCACTCCGATCTTGATAAAGAAGTAGCCGATGAGGCCGAAGCCCAGCATCAGCCAGAGGTCGAACAGGCTGTTGCCGATGCTGTAAGCGCCGATGGCGCAGAACACGACGATGGCCGGAAACAGCATATAGTATGGCACGCGCAACAGCGACACCCAGATGCCGATCAGCGGCAGATTGATGATGATCAGCATGAGATTGCCGATCCACATCGATGCAATCACGCCCCAGAACAGCTCGGGCTGCTTCGTCATCACCTGCGGGCCGGGCTGGATGCCCTGAATCATCAGCGCGCCGATCATCAGGGCCATCAGCGGGTTGGAGGGAATGCCGAGCGTGAGCATCGGCACGAAGCTGGTCTGCGCGCCGGCATTGTTGGCGGCTTCCGGCGCGGCGACGCCCTCGATTGCGCCCTTGCCGAAGCGCGAGGGGTCGGCGGCGATCTTCTTCTCCAGCGCATAGGCGGAGAATGGCGGCAGCGCCGCGCCGCCACCCGGCAAGACGCCGAGAATTGATCCGACCGCCGTTCCGCGCACCATGGCCGGCCAAGCGCTCCTGAGATCGGCGCGCGTCGGTACCAGGTTGGAAATTCGGGTGCCCGCGAAGTTTCGATCTTGCGGGTGCTCGAGGTTGCGGATCATCTCGGCGATGCCGAACAGGCCAATGGCAATCGGCACGAAGCTGATGCCGTCGGTGATATCGGGAATGCCAAAGGTCATGCGCGGCACTCCGGAATTGACGTCGACCCCGACCAGGCCGACGAGCACGCCGACCACGATCATGGCGATCGCTTTGGGGGGCGAGCCGTGCGCCAGCACGACCGCTCCGAGCAGGCCGAGAATGATGAGGCTGACGGTCTCGACCGCCGTGAACTTGAGGGCGAAGGCGGCGAGCGGCAGGCTGAGCAGCGCAATGACGACGGTCGCTACCGTGCCGGCGAAGAACGAGGCGATGGCGGCGATGGCGAGCGCGGAGCCGGCGCGCCCCTGCCGGGCCATCTGGTAGCCGTCGAGGCAGGTGACGATTGAGGAGGTTTCTCCGGGAACGTTGACGAGAATGGCGGCGGTCGAGCTTCCGTACTGCGCGCCATAGAAAATGCCGGCGAGCATAATGAGCGCGGAGGCCGGCGGCAGGCCGAAGGTGAAGGGCAGCAGCATCGCCACCGTCGTCAGCGGAGAGATGCCGGGCAACACCCCGACCAGCGTGCCGATCATGACGCCAGCGAAGCAGAACAGCAGGTTCTGCCAGCTCGCCGCCGTGGCCAGGCCGAGCGCTAGATTGTCGAACAGCTCCACGCGATCCTCGTTATTGCGCCAATCTCTCCACCGTCATGCCCGACCTTGTGCCGGGCATCCACGTCTTGCTTGGCCGGGCGAAAGGCGTGGATAGCCGGGACAAGCCCGGCCATGACGACGGATGGAATCTACGGCCAGAACGGCGGCCAGAGCTCGAACGGCAGGCCAAGACCTCGGACGAACAGCAGCGCCGAAAACGCGGCGACCACCGCGCCGCAGAGCGCGAGCTGCGGCCAGCGAACGGGCGCCGTGGCCGCCCCGGCGACCAGCACGGCCCCGATGCAAGCGGCGATCAGCCCCAGCGTGGAGAACAGCACCGCAAACAGCGCGATCGATGCCAAGATCATGACGAGCGGTCGCCACGCTGGCGCTGGAACGGGTTCGGGCGCCTTGAGAAAGCTGGTGATCAGAAAGACCGTACCGAAGCCCAGGATGCCCCAGGCCAGCGCGCGCGGGACGAAGCCGGGGCCCATCTCCCCGGCGGTCCCGAGGTTCAGGGAGTTCGTGCCGCCGAAGGCGACCAGCGCCAATGCAATCAGGAACAGCCCGAAGGCGAAGTCCTTGACATCGACCCGCGACACGCAAAACCCCGAGCGGCTACTGCACCTTGATGCCGGCTTCCTTGATGATGGCGGCGTAACTCGCCGTGTTGGTTTCGATCCACTTCGCGAGATCCGCGGACGGGCCGGCCTTCACTTCGCCGCCGAGGCTTTCGATCCGCTTGGCGATCTCCGGCATGGCGAGGATCTTGTTGAGCTCGGCGTTGAGGCGTTGCTGCACCGGCGCCGGCGTTCCAGCCGTGGTGAGCAGGCCCTGCCAGGATCCGACGGCGGCCGGAGAGATATCGAGCTCCTTGAAGCTCGGCAGGTCGTTGATGCTGTCGACTCGCTTGTCCCCGGACACCGCAAGTCCCCGCAATTGGCCCTGCGCGACGAATGGTGCGGTCGCCGTCGCGCCGTTGAGAATGACCTGGCTCTCGCCCGCGACCGTACCCTTGATAGCGTCGGCGCCGCCCCGATACGGCACGTGCTTGAACGCCACGCCCCAGCCCTTCTCTAGCTGGACCGCCGAGATGTGATTGGCGACGCCGATCCCGGCATTGCCGAACGGCACCTTGCCGGCATTGGCTTTGGCATGCGCCACCAGCTCGGGAACGGTCTTGACCGGCAGGCTGGGGTGCACCGCCAGCACGTAGGGCGCGAACAGGATCAAGCCGATCGGCGCGAGGTCCTTGATCGGGCTGTACGTCATGTTGGCGAACAGGCTCGGCGAGATGGCCAAGGTGCTCACATCGATTAGGAGGAGCGTGTGACCATCCTTGTCCGCCCTGGCGACCAGGTCGGCGCCGATATTTCCGCCGGCGCCGGTCTTGTTCTCGACCACGATCGGCTGGCCGATGGTGTCTTGCAGCTTCGGGCCGATGAGGCGCGCCAGGATGTCCGATGTCCCGCCCGGCGCGAACGGCACGATGATCCGGACCGGCTTGGTGAAGTTCTGGGCCGGCGCGCTGGCGGTCGTGAGGCCAAGAGCGAAAACCGCGAGCCCTGCAATGGTGCCGAGCAGCCGATCAAAGCGCATGCTTCCCTCCGTGATCTGTCTCTTCGTTGTCGCCAGCGTACTGCGTTGCCAAGCTCGCGGCAAAGCGGCAGGCGAGGATTGCATCACTCGACCGCAAGTCGGACCTGCCCGACTTGCAGCGCGAAACGAAGTGGAGCCATAAGCGCGTTTACGCGCGTCTTCGACGCGCTATGGCACCGCTGATCCGGGACTGCCACGGACTGAAACGGTCCCGGGTCTGCAGCCCACCACTTCGTGCTGCGCTGCGCCCGGGACACGCTCCTTGACACAAGCGGTCAGGCGCGATGCTTGCCCGCGGTCCAGCCGCCTCGCTTGAGATAGCGTTCTCCGACCGCGATTGGTTCGTCCTCGAGCGGCGTCGCCATGGTGTCGTTCCAGCGGTTGAGAAAACCGAACAGCGCTATGACCCCGACGATCTCGACGATTTGCTCTTCGCTCCAGTACTTGCGCAGCTCGGCGAACATGTCGTCGGTCACCTCGTTGGGCACGGACGCCGCCGCGACGGCAAAATCGAGGGTTGCCCGTTCCGCCGCGCTGTAAAGCGGGCTCGTCTGATACTCCCAGACTGCCGCGAGCTTCTGGTCGTCGACCCCGAAGTGCAGGGCGCCGCCGGCGGTGTGCGCCATGCAATAGCGGCATCCGGCGGCACGGCTCGCCACGTGTGCGATGATCCGCTTGAAGCCGCGATCGACCTCGCCCTCCGGATCCCATACCGCCGCGGTCATCTGCGCCAATGCCTTCGCCAATTTGGGCTTGCGCTGCATGATGAGAATGCTGTTCGGGATGAATCCGAGATTCTTCCGCAGCGCCTCGAACTGCTCCTTCAGCTCGGGGGAATGGTCCGCAGGAAGCGGCTTGATGCGTGCTAACGGGGTCGTGCGCTGATCCATCGCTCGCTCCTTTGGGTCTCGCGAAGGCTATGGTTTCCGCGGGGGATCTTCGCGAACGCTACCGTTATGCATGTGTGCATTCATTTGCACCATGCAAGCGGCGTCGCGACCGCGCGGGGGCCCGGAGTCAAGCGAATTCGTTGCGAGTAGCGCGGGGTGCCTTGCCCTGAGCGACCGGCAGGGGAATGGCGGAGCGGAAGACGTTATCGGGGTCGTAGTGCCGCTTGGCCTTGATCAGCGCCTCGGCGTTGCGACCATAGCTCTTCACCGCACGGTGCGCGTCGCCCTCTGCCAGGAGGTTCGGATATCCACCAGGAAGCGCCATCGCATCGAAGGCCTCGAGAGTGGCGCGAGCCCATTGGCGATGCCGATGCTCCTCGAGCTTGTCCGAGCGATCGGCGAACACGGCGAGAATTTCGACGAGCACATGGTCGCGGCGAAGGCCGAAGGCCGTCGCCGCCGCCGGCACTCGCGAGGCCGCGCCCCTGAATTCGTGGGTGAAGAGCGCGCAACCCGGCGAGACCGCGGTCTCCATCGCCTCGATGAAGACGCCGATGCTGCTGCTGTCGAGCGCAGGAAGCCAGCAGAGCAGGTCTCCATCAATGCGCGTTGCCCATTGACGATATACGCGTCGAATGCGGTCAGCGAGGCGCCATAGGAGGATACGTCCACGCCGCCGGCGAGCAGCGTTCCAACTTCGAGAAACGGCGCGACCCGCGCTTCGCCCTCCTCCGGCCGACCGCACCACGTGGGCACGACCATGACCACGGGAGCGCCATCTGGGCCGAAGACGCATCCGAGCTGAACCGTCAGCTCTTCGGGCGCGGAAGCCGCAATGTCGGCGCAGCCTGCGAGAACGGCTGTGGCCTCGGAGAACGGGTAAATGAGCATGCCCGAGCGGACACTGGGCAGATCGTGCAGCCGGTAGTGCATCGAAGTGACGACGCCGAAGTTTCCACCGCCGCCACGCAACGCCCAAAGCAGCTCCTCTTCGCTGTCGGCTTGGGCGACAACGAGGCGCCCATCCGCGAGAACGACCTCGGCGGCGATGAGATTGTCGAGCGCAAGTCCGAAGCGGCCGATCAGCGCTCCGTAACCGCCGCCCAAGGTGAATCCCGCCATGCCGACGCCACCGTACGAGCCCGCTACGGCCGCAACGCGTAGCGGGTCTGTCACGGCGGCCACGTCCGAGGCGCGGGCGCCTCCCGAAATTCGCGCGCTACGGTTATCGGAGCCGATGGCCACGTCGTTCATGCCGCTCAGGTCGATAACGAGTCCGGCGCATAGGGCGCGACCGGCCCAGTCGTGGCCTCCGCCACGCACCGAGAATGGAAGATCGCAATTGCGTGCGGCTCGAATCGCCGACTGGACATCTTCGGGGGTCCGGCAGTGGGCGACAGCGCGCGGCATGCGGCCGACGGGCTTCGCCCAGATCGCTGTTGCAGCGGTGTAGCGGTCATCGCCCGGCAGCGATAAACGGCCGCCTAGTTGCTCGCCGAGGCGATGCAATGTTTTTTCGATTAGATCGGTCACTTCCTGCCTCTCCTAGCCTAGCGACGGCTTCATGTCGCGCTTGCGCGCGATCTCGAAAGCCGACTCGACCGCCGCAGCGCGGCCGCAAAACAGCGTCGATGCAGCCGTCATGACGACGTGTCCTCGGCCACGACCGGCTCGGCGGGTACCCATTTGACGAAAATGAACTCGGTGCGGCCGTAGCGCTGCGCCGAGCCGGCGTATTGGAAGCCTTCGCGCGCGAGCATGTTAAATGCATCCTCAATGCTGTCGCCGGCAGGGACGGTGAAAACCTTGTATTGCGGGCGGTGCTCCGCGGGAATTGGCCGCGACGTCGGGCGCGGCTTCGCAGTCGCCGCGAATCCCTCACCGGGAACGACAGCCGTCACCCCAGCGAGCAAAGAGCCTAGTCCAACAGCACCGAGAAGCTGACGACGTCCATTCATGTTTGCCTCCTCCTAATTCTCAATTCACGATATGGCGATGCACGCCATGAAACGTGTGCCGCGGTCTTTTGATGTAAGGGGATTGGCAGCCGGCAAACTGGAATCGTTTGACCGTGGCGTTCGGGGAAATCGATATGTGATCCGGCCCCGGCGCTCGGCCCGCAACTTTTCGCGGACCACGCGCCAGACATTGCCGCCTTGGCCCCCGTGCATCGCTGCCGGATCGGTAGACCGGGTTTGCCGATTACTCTCCTTGACCGTGCTGGGCCATACAGGCGCGATATGCATAACTCCAGTCGTCGTCGGCGAAGTAGCTGCATGCCTGAAGGGCTGCCGCGCGTTCCGCGCTAACTGGATAACCGGTCTGGGCGGCGGCGGGGGTCGCAGCCATCCAGAGAACGCTGATCGTCGTTGCCAGTCCGAGCTTCCTTGCCTTCGCGGATAACGTCGCTTTCGAGGTCAACATCGTCTATCTCCTGTGATGAGCGTGCGGCTCACTGCGCGATAGACTTAAACGTGTCATTTGCGAGCCGCTCCTCGAAACTTGCGGCGATTGTCGCGCGCTTGCTGTGCCGCAAATGCGGTGCAGCGCGGTTGCTATGCATGGAGCTCAAGTAGAAGTGACCATGACGGATCAACTCACCGTGATCGAGCCGTGGCGCATACATTGAGATGGCGGAATGCGCGCCTATGTGGCGTGTCTCGATTCACTGGTTCAAAAAAATCACTGGTTCAGAAAAAGGGCTTGTGGGCCCGTCAGCGCCAGGGAACGACAGGAGGGC
>Ga0066709_100004221_pt1 | contig 11366 bp, 16 predicted proteins | sample GraSoiAngelo_158_FD_79665 | JGI IMG/M metagenome (GOLD analysis project Ga0066709, IMG submission 79665) | Grasslands soil microbial communities from the Angelo Coastal Reserve, California, USA - 14_1009_16_30cm | ecosystem: Environmental > Terrestrial > Soil > Grasslands | place: USA... | reverse complement strand
GGCGGGCTGATCCAGAGCAAATCCCGCCAAAGTTGAAGACTTTGGCGATAAGGATTTGCTCCAACATATTGATTTGGCGCGAATCCTTTTCGGCGAGGTGATTCACCTCGCCGGGAAGCGCGCTAGTGCTTCAGGAATTGGCCAGCCTGGCGGCTTCGGCCTCCCATTTCGCCGCCAGCTGTTGAAAGCCCCATTTGGCATCAGGCGAATCGAGCCTTTCCGACATGGCTCGGGCCTGCCGGGCGGCCTCCAACAATTCGGCCGCCGAGGCCTGCTCGCTCGATCCTTTCATGGGCTTTTCCCCAGCACCGCCACTCACGCCACCACCCTCGCGCCATCACCCTGGTTCGAATATTATGCAAACTGTCGAGGTGCCGCGAAGTTCCTGGCATCCGACCTGACTTTTTACGCCGGCGCATGATCCAGCCGGAAACGCTGATATTTTGTCTTCCCGATTAAAATTACTCTATGTAATCTTTGGACGCGAACGGGGTCTATTGCCCCCAATACCCTGTGGACCTTGAAAACCCCGCTTCATGAGCGGGGTTTTCTTGGCCACACTATTCCCGTTATTGGTGGATGCGCCTGATGCCGGCCCGCCACAATATCGCGGTGATGACGCGCTCGGCTTTGGCGACGGATGGCTCCGGAGCCTCGGGGAAGGCCATGTGCACGGCCTCATGAATGAGGGTCGAGAGCCATTGGCGAGGCGTGAGACGCGGATCGATCTCGATCAGACCGTCATCGGGATAGGCCTGGCCCGAAGCCCGTTCACGGCCAAGCTTGCGTTCCTTGAGGATCAGCTTTTTCGCCATCGTTATGTCTTCTCGCGCATGAGGCGTTAGAGCAAATCCCGCCAAGGAGGGCTGCCGTCGATCCGACTTCGGCCGCGCTGCGGGAAAGGGGGTTTTTCACCGTTCATCGACACTCTGGCAGGAGATCTAAACTACCGAGCAAACCAGCTGTGGCAAAAACGTCACACCTGTCCAAAAAGGACTGGGGCGTCCGTGAGTTGATTGACGGGAACTCAGCAAGGGAGCACTTTCTGCTAGGTAAGCCATTTCGGGGAATCGAGGCATCGGGGACGAAGCTATTATTGGCGGCAGTTGCGACGGCGGTTCGGGACGCTGATCTCATATGAAGTCACAACGTCATTGCCGGCGTGAGCTTCGGGTTTGAAAAAATATAGAAACGGCGCTAATCGCTTCTGGGCCTGTCCAAATTCCCCCGGCGGGCCCTTTTTATTGATGACTTCACCCATCTCTCCAGCATCGAAAAATGATCCGCCGACGGAGCATCTGCGGCTCCATGTCCGACCCTTTGGCGACGGAATGGGCGGACGGCTTTTCGGCCGCAGACGCATTTCCTCACCACGCGCGGGCGGGTTGTCCATAATGGCAAAAGCTCGTATTTTCGCTCAACAGAGAATGTCCGAGGCAGAATTACCTTTCCTCCTCGAAATCATATCCGGGGTGTCAAGCAAGCAATCTGTGCGCGTACGGCCGCAGACGCGTAGATGTTTGAGGCCTCCTGGGTCTACTAAAATACAGGGTTTTATTCGAGATGCATTTTCCTCCGACGTTCATTGGAACTGCCTCACCCACCGCAGCAGGCGCTTGCCGCATTGTGACTTCTCCAGCTCTGACAGCTTCAGCGCCGCGATCAGCGCCAGGGCCTGCTTCTTCGACATCGGCCCCTTGCGTGGCCCCTGCACCAGCCTGTCGAAGCAGATCTGAATGTCGGCCGGGATTTCACCGACCTTGATGGTGACCGGCTCGGCCCTTACCTTTTCCCCAGATCGCAAGCAGCCCGTCAATGTCACTGCCAGAAAGGCACTCGCGATCAGGGTCAGGCACCGTTTCGACAAATTGGGTGAGCTTCGTCTTGAGGTCGGTGATTGTCGCATCGTTCTTCGCCTTCTCTTCGGCGTCCTCTTTGGCCGCCTTTTCGAGGCGGGCGATATATTGGGTGAGTTTGCGGGTGGTCTCGCGTTCCTGCTCGAGCTCGAGCTTGAGCGCGGTGATTTCGTCCCTATGCTTGCGGTCGATCGAGCCTTTGGCATAGATGGCGCCGATGGCGCCAAGGATTAGCGTGCCGGCGAGCAGATAGACCGCCCATGAGGGGAAGACGAAAGCGAATATGGTTTTCAGCCAGGTCATTTCGTGAGCCCTCCCACCATGCCGTCCCAGAGCCGTTCGCGGCGCTCATTGCCGATGGCGATGAAGAAGGCGACGACGGCGAGCGCCGCCAGGCCGGCGACGGCCAGGAAGACGATCGGCGGCAGGCCATAGCCATAACCACCGAACAGGCCGATACCGCCACCGCTAAAAAGTGCCGTCGCCCACTTGCCCGGGCCAGTAGCGGGGGGCTGCAAGCCATCTGGATTTTCCGGAGAACCGGCGTCGCTGTCGAACATCGGATGCGCAGCACCGCACCAATCATCAGGCGCACCAAGAGCTCCGCTCGTGGCGGCGTAATTGGGCAGGCGGGGAAGCTGCCAATGCGGGGCATCGGGCGTTTTCCGCCAATCGCCACCCCATTCGAGGGGAACGCCGACGGAAGCCGCCGTCGCCCTCACGATCGGTGCGAACCGTCTGTAGACCGCCCAATCCCAGGTGATGTCGCCATTCACCAAGGGCGCCAGGTCGACCGCATGGGCATAGCCGTTGCGGCCGGGAATGTGCCGGCTGTTCATGGTCCATGAGACGCCGGCCTCGATGTTCTTGCGCTGCTGTTCCTTGGTGCGCGCCCCCTCGAGCACGCGAAACGGCATCGGCGAGGTGGCGAAGAGCGCGCGGACCACCTTCACCAGGTCGGGATGGACATGGGCGAGTTGATGCTCATCGGATATGGCCGGGGAAAAAGTCATGCGTCATTTCCCGGCCGGCGCGAGAGCCTGAAACCCTGACCGGTCCCGGCGAGACAGGCCATGCCGTTTTCCTCGAGGGTGATGAGCGTCCAGCTGCCGGTCGCCGGGTTGGCGAACATCCTGGTCGGCCTGGAGCCGGCAGGCGTCTTCACCAACGCCTCGAAAAGAGCGGATTCCCGATATTTCGGGCCGGTAATGGCGGCGATCGTCTGATCGGCTGGGCTGCAAGCGGCCTGGGCCAGGGCCTTGTCGGCGGCCAGGATGAAAAGAAAGGCGAGCGCGCCGGAAAGCACCTCCGCCACGGAGCAGCGAAGTTTCGTCATAGGGAACTCCTTTCGGGCTTTTGAAATTTGCGGATTTGAATGAGGCGATCTGGATCAGCCAATGCGGGCGCGGATTTGCCGGGTATCCCGACAAGCCACCCGGCGGGCTGTCCCGGATGTTAAAAACGCGTTGAAACGAGGTGGGAGGGACTGGAAATACTTTAAGGAATTGATATTCTGCCGGAAGGGCCCGAGACCGGCGGGAGCAGACTGGCAGCGATGCCGGTGATCCTTGTCGCGCTATTCGGTGTTGCCATTGGATCGAAATGGCTCATCGTGATGACGGAATGGGATCAGGGCAGTCCTTGCGTCGCTGATTATAATCGCCTTGGGGTTTGTGGTCGCTAACTGGCGGGTGAAGTCCAAATGAACGATACAGTGCTGATTGACAATCGCCGTGACCGGGCAACGTTGCTGGCTCATCTCGCCATCTGCAGCGCCGTAGCGGTGATCGGCATACTGGCCTATCTCTATATGAACGCGCAGGGCGTTTATTATTCGCGTGAGCGCGACAATGTCGGCAACACCTATTGTCTTTATTGGATGCCGTTCACGAATTTCGAAAACAGCATCGCCGATCAACCCAACGCTTATTCCTGCCCGGTCATTGCCCAGCCGGCAAAGATCGGCAATCCGGACGCCTAGATCCGCGAAGACAGCGCGATGGAAAGACGGGTAGATTGCCCGCCTTGGCGATTGGTTGTTGCTGGAGATTTGAGGATCATGACCGCATTCGAACCCAATGGCATCGGCGAGGCAAAAGTCGCCGCCGATGGAAAGTCGATTTCCATAACTTTCGATACCGAGGATTCGGGCCTTATAATCCTCAATCTGCCGGTCTCGCTTGGCGCTCACCTGATCCGCATTTTGACTGCCAGAACCCGCGAGGCGCATGAGAAAATGAAAAAGGCCGGGACGAAAACGGATTTCGTAAGCGAGTTCGCCGATGTCAAGACGCTCAGCGTCGGCGGCGCCAAGGGTTACGAGAATCCGATCCTGAGTCTTGAAACAAACGACGGGATCGTGACCGCCCAGCCAATATCCTGCAGCGATTGGCAGTTGGCCTGACGCAGCTCTTCGCCAAGGATGGCAAACGTTGACTTGGCAGGGCAAGGCTAAAAGTTGGCAGGCGGCCTACTCGCCTTTGTCGTTCTTCAATATGATGATTTGAAGAATCGCAAGCGCAATACCGAAGAATGGCAGCAGAGCCGCGGCGACTTGCGACATGTCCTTCAGAATATCCAACCAGAAGGGGCTGATGATCGCGGCGGCAGCTATCGTGAAGTTCTTAACTGTTGTCATGGAGCTGTCGCCAACATGACGGCGAAAGCATATTTGACGATGGCGGTCGTGGTCATGGCGTTATTTCCTGACGCCGAAGAGGCGGAAAGCGCCGGAAGTGATGTTGCCTGAACTGAGCAGGAAGCGGATCGCATCCACATCGGCATTGGTGTCGCGAATGCCGACGCCGCGGACGAAGTTAAAAGCGGAACCGGCGTTCGCCGGATAGTTTATCGACTCCCATGTGATCTTGCGAGGCGCCGTCGTCACCGCAGGACTGTAGATCTTGACAGTACCTTCGGCTGTTTCGCCAGCAACATTGCTGAGCCCGGTTGTTACGTCACTGCTGATGAGGTTGATCCGGATGTCACCACCGCTACTGTTGCTATCACCGACATTGTTTCGCACCCGATCGAAACGCCACTGGTAGCTAGAGGCACTGGCGGCATAGGTAGCGCCGCCATCGGTACTTGTCCTAAGCCATAGCTCAGCATTGTCCGTCGCCGCTAGAACCTGGTCGAAATCAATCTCAAAGCGGTCATAGAGTTGCAGCCACTTGGTCAGCACGAAATCAATGGTGGCGCTGGCGGCTGCGGTCTTCTCATCGAGGAAATCCCGCCCGCCTTCACGGATCGAGGTTGAACCCCTGCGCTTCAGGAATATCGACCCGGCAGAAAGCACCTTGAAATCGTATTCCGTCACATCATTCGCGCCGCGCGCGATATTCTCGATCGATGGTCCCCAGAAATCATAGACCGCATTGCTGAAGTTCAATGTCCATCCGCCAGTGCCGTCTTGAATGACTCTGAGGATGCCCTCCTGGCCCACCATGCCATTGGTGAAGGCACCGAGGGTGCGGTTGCTGGTGATCGTGACTTGAAAGTCGGAGCCCGTGGACAAATCCCATACGATCGTCGCGGCATCGGCAAGGGTAGTCGTGCCCTTGACGAGCGGCCCGTTGAAGGTCTGCTTTGCCATGTAGGTGTTCGCGCGGTCCCCTGGAGCAAGTGCAGGGTTCAGCAAGATGATATCGGTGCCGTTATAGGCGCAGTCGCAGATATGCCCGGAACCACCGATGTCACCAACCGCGAGCGCCACGCTGTTCAGCTTTTTGATTGTCTTGACGCCGAGGCCATCCACATTGACCGTCGGAGCAACGACCGTATTCGCGCCCGCGGCAGTGAAGCGGAAACGCATCTTGGCCGTATAGGCTGCGAAGGCTGGGGAGAAGGTCGCCGTGACGGCGTCTACGGTTCCGCCAACGGCAGTGGCATGGGCGACGATGTCAGATTGAACCTGAGACAAGTTCGCGCTATCTGCGGCAGCACTTCCGGCTGCCATGGCCGTCAGCTTATTGTTGCCCATCGACTGGTTGGCCTGGAAGGGAGCCGTACCCCCGACATTGACGCTCTCGGTGAGAGCCTGGGACATGTCAGCCACGACGGCATTGTAATCGGCGCTTTCGATCGTCGTGTTGGGCACCGCGGCAGTGCCGGGCGGTGGACCATATATGCCGGAGCCGTTTCTGGGCATGGATTACCTCATTGGAAGTGATAGGGAGCACCCTTTCTGGGCATGACGGAACGGAGAAACGCAAATTCACGGCGCTAGGTGGTTAGGGCTGCGAAGGTAGAAGGTGCCGCTCATCAGCGCGCATGACCGACCTTGATGGCGCGCGCAAGTTCGCGCTGCCGCTCCAGATCCTGAGGCAAGGAAATGCCGCCTTTGCCAAAGATGTTATTCGGCATGGGTCATGCTCCCAGATGAAGTGCTTTGCGGTAATCGATGGCCTTGAAGCCGGCGACATCGACCACGGCTTCGGGCGTCCTTTTCTGCACCTCCTGAGCCAGCATGCCGAGGTGCATTCCCTTGCCGCCCTTATACCGGTACGAATAGATGTTTTGGCCGTCGTTGGTCTTGCCGACTTTCTCGATGTCGGTCTTGAGACGGCGATCAGAGAATTTCAGCGAGGGATTTCCAGCGAAGGCAGCCCCTACACCAAACAGACCACCAATGAGATCGTTAAGACCTTGCTGCTTCGCCTGCTGCGCCGCAAGCTTGGCCTGATAGTTCTGGCTGACCAAACCCGCATAGTCGGTGTTTGCAACATTGGCGCCGGGCGTCGCGCCGAATTGCGGCTGGTCGATCTGCGATCCGCTGAGCAGTGCCGCGAACTCCTTGAACGGCTGGTTGCGTTCGGTGAGCTTTTCATTGATGGCCTGGTCGCGCGCATTGATGAAGATCTGGTTCCAGGCGTCGTTTTCCTTCTCGCCCTGGTTTCGCTTGAAGGTATCATACGCTGCCGAGCCAGGCCGGATTCCGCGCGCCAGCATGTCGGCCTCCATCGACTCCCTGTCCCGCCCCTGCGCTTCGTTCAGGCGCTTGCCGTAACGATCGACGATGGAATTTTCCACGTCCTCATTGTTGAGAGAAAACGGCGTATCGAGGGTGCCCTTGAATTTGCCCGTCAAAGTCCTCAGCAAGTCAGCCATATTGAACTGAGCGGCGTCCTGGTTTTCCTTGATGCCGCGCTGAGCATCGGACAGCGCCGTTGTCGCCGTATAGTTGGGGATCTTGGTGATCCTGCCGGTGAATGGATCAACAAAGTCGCGATAGCCATCCTGCGAATAGGTTAGCGAGCCATCCGGCCCGACCTGATTGACCATGCTCATCAGCTGGCTCATGCCGGCGGCGGACTGGTTCAATTTCGACTGAGCCACCGCCGTCTGCATCGGATCGGGCGCTTTCGGCGTCGATTTTTTGCCCATCAGCGATTCTCCTTGTGGAAACCATTGGCTCGCCAGTCTTCGACCGTGAGCGTCGAGAGGATGCCGTCCTCACCGCGACCGAAGAGACGCGGAACGAGGACCTGCTTGAAACCATAGGCCCGCGCGATCCGGCAGGCATGCCTGAGGCTGGCCGGTGTTCGCGAGCATGCCAGCTGGCACCCAAGCTGATTGAAGACATACGAAAACGCCGCATACAGGACTGGCCTGGTCAGCCAATGCCGCGCGGTGCCGGCGAAGCTGATCTCGATCACGCCGATGGCGGGCTCATAGTTATGGAACACAAAACCTCCGACCAGGAAATCCTCATCGTTGGCGACGCCCATTGCCGTGCATGGTGAAAACCCGCCGGTGCCACCGAATGGTATCTGATCGGAAACGAAGCGCGCCACTGCGTCGTCGCAGCCAAGGACGGCCCTCATACGGCGATCCCGCCTGTCTCGTAGAGCAGATCGATCGAGATCAATTCCGCTTCGGGTGGCGCTGTGTGTGAATTGCTGATCTGGATATTCGGCGCCAGCGCGAAGCCGTTGCCGGCGACGGACACCCATTCGGTCTTGACTTGTTCGGCCGTACCGGCATCCCACAGGGCGACATCCCAGAGCCCGACGTCCCAGACGTCGAGAGACGGATGCACAGCCGCGTTCGGATAGGCCGGCAGGGTCTTCTTGTAGTTGAAGGAAAACGATACCCGCGAGATGAAAGGCAGGCGGTAGATCCAGGATGTGCGCGCCATCTTGGCGGTCTTGTTGACCATCGGGCTTTTCACATGGTCATAAAGGCCGACGAAGGTCGAGAAATAGGCCGCGCCATCATCGGTCCCGCCTGCCTCGGCAATGAAGACCCCGCCGCCCGGGCTGCCTACGTAGATCAGGTTGCCGACATCGACCAACGCCGAGACGTCCCAGCCGGTATACTTGGCCCATGCCCCGGTCAGCAGATTGACGACATAGCAGCAGACTTCCGATGCTCCGACTGTCGGCAGACCAATGATGCCCATGTTCCGGGCGACCCATTTGACGCATGACCATTGCCGCGAGGTTTCCCGCGCCACCGCCTGGCGCTTCCACTCATCCTCGATCGCTCGCGTCACGGCCGAAAGCGTCAGTGCCGCAGGATCCTTCTGCATCGCCGCCGACAGCGGGATCATTCCATCTATCGTTGCTATGACGAGATCGCCGCCGGCTCGGATAAAAGCATTCGGCCCCAGAGGCCGCCCGATGTCATAGCGGCCGATCTGGCCCCAGGCGGTTGGATCGGCCGGATTGGTCCCGGCGAACATCGCCACCTCGCCTGTCGTTGAGACGAACACGCAGACGTCATCGAGGCCGTCGCCCGAATTGACCGACCAGGTATCGCCGAACAGCAGCGAGCCGCCTTTCTTGAAGACACCCGAGAGCGATATTTGTGTTGCAGCACCCCCGATCGCATCGACCGCCAGGCACCAGGCGTTCATGGTGTCCTTCTGGACGAAGAACAGCCGGTTCTTGAACACCCAGACATAGGAAAGCGTGGCCGATGAAACGCCGGTGATGGCCGGCAGCGTTGTCCAGGCAGAGCCGTTGTAGAGCTGCCGGAGATCGGTGCCGTTGACCGCCACCAGAAAATCGCCGCCGGTGCCGGCAAACATGGTCGATGAATAGAACCCGCTGGTCTGGCCCGTCACATCGGCCGCAGGCTGAACCGTTGGACTCGCTGGTGCTGTAATATTGTAGATCGAATCCGCATCGGACGCGAAAAGCCTCTCAGCCGTCCCGCTGCGCCAGGCCATGAGGCTGATGACGCCATCATCGATTGTAGCATGCCGAAGCAATCCGCCGCGCGGCCTGATCCCGCGGGTGGTCGGAAAGAAGCTCTCAAGGACGGAGGCGCCGGCCTCCTTGTCGATCGCCAGGCTTTCGGACTGTATCCAGCCCTCGATCGGCGCAAGGAACGTCTTGGGCCTGGACTGCATCTGCCCCGAAGCAGGGGTGATTTGACGACGAAGGCCGGCCATCACGGCACGATCGACACGGGATAGGCGATCTGGACACCGCGCGAGCTGCGGTCCTGGCCGATACGGAGAATGCGCGAGCCTTTGTCAGCGGCGATCAGCTTCTCCTTGGCATTCTCGTAGTCATCCTGCTCCTGCGCATAGGGCTGTTTCTTCTTCGATTTCCACATCCAGATCATGCAGAGCTCGAGCAGCGGCTCGGAGAGGCGGAAGACATCGGTGTCGAGCAAGAATGATGCTTTGGGTGTGCCGGCGTCGTCGCGCGCCCATTTATTCGACATGTAGTAGAACTTGATCAGCTCGCCCGACGCCGGCGCCGGCTTGATGTTGACCTGATCACTGAAGATCGACCACAGCCCGCTGACGAAGCCGAATTGCCGGACTTCCAGTTCAAGCCAACGGTCGGTATCGGCGACGTGGCCTAGGGGCTTGGCGTTTCGATCAGACCAAAGCTCAGCCTTCTTCAACATCCGGTCATAGTCATCAGGGAAGGAAAAGGCCGTCAGTATTCCGTCACCGGTGAGCGTGGCGAGCGTCTTCAGCGCCTGCCATTCATAGTCCTTGGCGATATAGCTGGCGCAAGCGTTGGCCAGGACCTGCAATTCAAAATGCTCGCGCTCCTGCGAGCTGAATACCGCTTCCGGCTTCGTGATCGAGATCGAAGCGGAGACATTCTGAATTACAGATAGGATACCCATTTACGCAGCCTCTACTTCGCCGGAAAACAGCTCCTGGGCCTGGCGGACCAGGGTCGCATGCGATGGATTACCCTTTTGGGACGCCCCGGTGCGTTCCTTGATGAAGGCCCGGAGTGCCGAATCGTCCCAGCTTTCGAAAACGGTTTCAGTTGGCGCGTCGGTTTCAGTTCCCACGGGTGCTGGCTGTTCGGTTGGCGCCGCGCGGCCGATCTGCGCTTCCAAGGCCTCCAGCCGTGCCTTGAGCTGCGCATTCTCGGCAGCAAGGCGGGTTTCGAGCGCGCTGTCTTTCGCCTTGTCGATATAGGCTTGCGCCTTCTCCTTCAGCTCCCGGCCATACATGCCGAGCCGGGTCAGATTGACTCCTTCGAGCCCTGCCAGCGCTTCTGCTGTATGGACATGCAGGGCCTTCAACTCGGCGCGCTTGGCAGCGTCGATGAAGTGCAGCTCCTCGATCGGCGTTCCCTCGCCAACGACGACCTGGCCGCTTTTGAAGGCCTCATAATGCTTGTGATAGAGCTGGGCATAGCTGATCCACTGCCCATTGTTGGGATCATGAGCGCATTTCTCATGCGCAGGCGCAACGAGCTCTTTCTTGGTGTCGCCGACAAAGCGGATATGGACCTGCTCCTGCTGCTCGAAGATCGGGCGGCCTTCGGTGCGGGATTTCGCCTTGTTCTCGACAGCGACATTCTTGAACTCGATATGCAAATGGCGGGTGCTCGATGAATCAGCCATCGATTTTTCCTTTCTGAGAGGGTGCAATTTGGGAAAGGCGAGAGCCGGAGCCCTCGCCCCTATCAATCGTTAGGTGATCTGGCCCTGGAGGAATGGGCGATTGATCTGGATGATCGCCAGACCAGCAGACGGGGTGCCGGTCGTGGTCGAAACCACGGCGTTGAGTACCTGTTCGCCGGCGACCGCTGCATCGTCCACACTGCCGGGCGTCGCCGCCAGCATGAAGACCTCTGCACCGGCTACCATCGCGTTGGGGGCTTTGACCGCTGCAGCGCCTGCGATCTGATACCAGCCATATTGGCTGGCAACATTGGCAGACATGGCAACGGCAACCGGACCCTTGCCGCCGGTGGCGGGAGCCAACGCTGTGGTTCCCAGGTTCTCGTCATAGGTGACCAGAGACCCAACAACCGTCGACGCGACGCCGGCGAGATAGATGAACTCGCCGGCGCCATAGGTCGGGTCTTTGGCCCGAACGATGGTGCCGAGCGAGTGCTTCTTGATGATCAACGTGTCCCCGATAGTCTGACCGAGGAGCGAGTTTTCCTGAACTGTGTAAGCCATTTGCTCTATCTCCTCTCTTACGGGACCGAATCGTACAGTTTGGCCATGAACAGCGGGTTGTTCATGGTGAGCTCACCAAAGAACCCGATATGCTGCACGATGGCATCCTGATTGATC
>Ga0066709_100004220_pt1 | contig 11366 bp, 10 predicted proteins | sample GraSoiAngelo_158_FD_79665 | JGI IMG/M metagenome (GOLD analysis project Ga0066709, IMG submission 79665) | Grasslands soil microbial communities from the Angelo Coastal Reserve, California, USA - 14_1009_16_30cm | ecosystem: Environmental > Terrestrial > Soil > Grasslands | place: USA... | reverse complement strand
TTACCGCCGGCGTTCGCGAGCGGGCGAAGGCGACAGGCCAGTTGCCCACGGGCATCGCCGTCGGACTCCAGTTCCGATCAAACGTTCGACCATGAGCCATAAGCGCCCGGATCGTACGTGCCAACTTGTTCGCGAGTGTCGATCTGACGTTCGAGCTCATCGATGCGAGTAGTCAGGATACGCAGACTCATAGCCCGCGGCCAGAACATCACGATCTTCGAAACGAACGTCGCGAGCTGTCGCCGGCTGCCGACAGAAAAACCTAATCGTGCTTGTCCGTGACACTTATTAGCGGCATGATCCTACGTCAGCGGAGTACCACCAGACACGTCGTCAGCCACCGAGAGATTACCAGTCAACACATCCTTCGAATTGCAGGCCCTCGCGAAACGTTCAAGAGCACATGGCGCGCGCAACCCAGAGGCGCGTGCAGCGACCAGGGCCGCGTGTCTGTCCGTCGCGCTGACTTGCGCATCCTGCGGCAGTGTTGGGACTGGCGGCGGCAGTGTCGGGACTGGCGCAGGACCAATTCCACCATTTCCCCTGGTCCAGGTTGCGGACGTCGCTCTGCCGGGTGCCGCGGCCCGGTTCGACTATCAGGACATCGACGCCGCACATGGGCACCTGGTGATCGCGCACATGTACGACGATTCTGTGGCGGTCGTCCAGTTGAGCGATGGCTCACTCGTCAAAGTCCTTCCGGGCATCCCCACCGCCCGTGGCGTTGCAGTCGCGGATGCGCTCGGACGAATTTTCGTCACCAGCTCGCCGAATCAGCTGGTGATCATAGACAGCGCGTCGTTGACGGAGATTTCGCGCGTCACCACGGGCAACTCGCCCGATGGCGTGGCTTGGGACCCGGTCGATCAGATAGTCGGGGTGACCGATCAAGGCGATGGCGCCGTCTCGCTCATCGCCAACGCCGGCAGCGGGGTGCGGACGCAAGTGCCGATCGGAACGGAGACGGGGAACGTCGTCCACGATGCCAGCCGGGGTCGTTTCTGGGTGACTGTGGTAAACACGGTGCCGCCCGATCAGCTGGTGGCCATCGACCCGGTCGCGGCGACCGTCACGACGCGCATCGACCTTCCGGGATGCAGCGGCGCGCACGGGCTGCGCCTGCACCCGGACGGCAAGAGCGCGCTGGTCGCGTGCGAGGTCAATTCTCTCCTCGATCGCGTCGATCTTGGCACGAACGCGATCACCACAGCGGCGGTCGGAACTTCCCCCGACGTTCTCGCTATCGACTCCGGCCACAATTGGCTATACGTGGCCGCCGAGAGCGGTACCTTGACGGTATTTGACCTCGCTCAGCCGGGGTTGTCATCGATTGACTCCGAGCTAATCGCCGCCGCCGCTCACACGGTTGCTGTCGATAGTGCAACTCATCGCGTGTTCTTTCCGCTTGAGGCCGGTCCGCAAGGCACGCCTATCCTGCGAATCATGCGGCCAGCGTCGCCGTAGCGGCATGCGCTCTGAATGTCCTCCAAGACGACGCAGACACCCGCGGTGAATCGATGACATCCAAGCCGTTGCGAACCAGCCCACTGGCAAGCCCGTAGCGACAAAACGCCCACAATTGCGCCACCACGTGCCGCAGTGACTGCCGGCTGACTCGAGTACTCTTCTCGGACAGATACTGTTCGATGTGCTCGCTTGTCGACGTTGCGATGTCTCGTCGGCCCCGCAAGGCGCCCTGAAGGGACTCGAGAGATACGCTGCTCAACCGTAGGCTTCGAGAAGCCGCGCTGATATCGCTCCCGGAGCAAAACGAGCGGATCACGGAGAACCGTCGACTAACTTGGGACACGCCTCACTTCCCCTCAAAGGAAAAGTCATCGAAGACGGTCACACTGTCGGCCTTGGTCCACACACCCACGGCGCCAGCTCCACTGATGTGTGCGTCATCCAGTTCGATCCTGGGTTTGCCGTCGAGACTGACCCTGATGTGGGTGCCCGAGAATTCCACACGCAGCGTGTGCCATACGCTCGACGCCACCGGCGCGTTCACGTATTTGATCGTGATCCGACGCCCGCCCTCGGTGTGATAGAGCGACACGTTGCCCTCGAGCGCGTTCGCTCGCGCGATGTAGTAGTTATTCCCATCCTTCCACCGCCACACGAGCCCTCCGGCTCGATCCTCGCGGCCCGCGACGGGTTTGAATTTGACCTCCACCGTGCCATCGGTGATCGCCGTGCCGTCCTTGACGCACCAGGGGAAGGTGCCTTGTCCGGACTGCTTCAGCACGTTGGGGGGACTCGGCGCGTCGGCGTCAGCCTCAATGGTCCATTTAGGCTGCCCGCTGCCGGTCACGCCGCAAGTCCAGCCACTTGGCGGCGTGCCCGGCAGCTGCCCATCGAATCCGTCGGTACCGGCGAAGGCGATCGACGCCATGGCCGTCGCACCCGTGACCGCGAGCAGCGGCATGATGCGGGGATTCACTCGAGCGATTGCGAGGTTGTTTTGGACTGAGCGCCTTTCAACAGCGTGACAACGGCCACACCGTGCCCGTTCTTAAGCTCCGCCTCCACGCTTACCGCGCGATAGCCGGCATTCTGCCGCTCGGCCTCATCAACCGCGGTCTTGAGGGACTTCTTCGCCTTCCCCATGGCCTCGCTCTGCTCCTTGGCTTCTTTGAGATCGTCCCCGCCCGTAATCGCCTCACTCTTGGTGACGCCCCCCGTGTTGTGGTCGACCAGATGCTCCGCGTATTTGCCTCCCTGCGAGGTGTAGACGGAAAGCTGGAAATTCCCCTCGTCGACCTCGAACTTTCCGGAGATCGGTTTCCCTTTCTGTTCGGCGGCAGTCAGTCCCTGTTGCAGAGTGACTTTCGCCGTCGGCATCAGCTTCGCGACCGACTCGAGGTTCTGCTGTTCGTCTTCGTCAGCATACGCAATTGAAGTGCAAAGCCCGATCAAACTCATCGCCATCATTAAGGGCACTCTTAGTTTCCACATGACTACACTCTCCTCCTGTTTCGATAACGCGACCGACAACCGCCCTATCGCACCATGACCCACGCCGGGTGCAGAAGGGGGAAAGCAATCAGCCCCGCCGCCGCGGTAAGCACCATCAGGAGCGGATTGCTGATCTTCCACAGGAACAGCGCAATGAGCGCCGTCACCGCAATGAGAATCGTCAGCCAGTCTCCGATGGCAATGCGCCCGAGGAGCACACAGGCGCCCAGGATCGTCCCGATGGCCGCCGCGTAAGCGCCCTTCACGAAGCCCTGCACGTTGCGGTTGGAGCGATGGCGTGCCAAAAGTGGAGCCGCAACCAGAACGAGAATGAACGACGGAAGGAAAATCCCGACCGTCGCTGTGAGCGAGCCCCAGAAGCCTGCGACCAGGTAGCCCACGAACGTCGCGGTGATCACCACGGGGCCGGGGCTGATCATGCCGACGGCGACCGCGACCAGGAAGTCGCGCTCGTTCAGCCACCCGTATTGCTGGACGACACCCTGCTGCAGAAAAGGAACGATGACGAGGCCACTACCGAACGTCAGCGCGCCGGCCTTGAGAAAGAACAGCAACAGCTTTGTCAGGGTGGAAGCGCTGGCGAGCGGTGTCAGTGGCGCTGCGGGCACGAGCGGCGCGGCGGCGAGGAGCGTCGTCGCGGAGGGGGTGCGACGCCAGAACCGGCCGTAGTAGAGGATCCCCACGATCCCTGCGCCGATGAAGAGCAGCGCGACTTCGGCCTGGAGAGCGACCGTTACCCCAAAACACACCACGGCCAGGGCCCACTGCACCCAATCCTCCATGCCGAGCTTGGCGAGCCGATAGCAGGAATGCAGGATGAGCGCGATCACCGCTGGGCTTACACCGTAGAAGATGGCCGTCACCGGCTGCAGTCCGCCGAAATAGACGTACAGAGCACCGAGTGCGGCCACAATCACGAAATTGGGGAAAATGAACGCCCAACCCCCGGCCCAGGCCCCCCAGAAGCCCCCTCGCAGGTACGAGATGTAGACGCCGACTTGGATTGCGAGCGGCCCGGGCAGTGATTGGCACACCGCGATGGCCTCGCGCATCTGCTCTTTCGTCAGCCAGCCACGCTCGGTGACGAGCTCGCGCTCCATCTGGCCCACGAGCGCTACCGGTCCGCCAAAACCGAGGAGCCCCAGACGCAGGAAGTACCGCACGAGCTCCCTAGTCCGACCGGGTATCGCAGCTGTCTGGTTCACGGCAAGCCGCTGTGCACAGAGCGCCCTCGTAGCCGCGAGCGCGGTTCAGGACCCGCGCTTTACGTTCGCCAGATCGAGCGCCGCGCGCAGACCCTGCGCGAGCCGCTGCGCGTCGTCGTTCGCCCAGAAATGCATGAAGAAGAGATGCGGCGAGTCATCGATCATATGGCTGTGTAGCGCCGTCACCTCGATCCCGTGTTGGCGCAGCGTCTTCATGATCGGCTTGACCTCACTTCCAAGGAGAACGAAGTCGCCCGTGATCGCTGCCTTGCCGCCCCCCGTGGGCTGGAAGTTGAGCGCGGTCGAGGTGCCCATAGAAGGAGGAACGGCCATGCCGCCTTCGGAGACAGACTCCGCGCGCGGAATGCTGAACTGATAGACACCGCCGTTTGCGGTGCCCTTGTATCCCAGCGTCTTCTCGATCGCCGCGGTGTCGAGCTCGAGCGCCGTCGACGGCGGAGGTGGCGCTCCCTGGCTGAGCGGTGTTTTGCTCAGCGCAAGGCCGGCGCGCAGGGCTTCGGCGAGCTTCACCGGATCGCCGTGGCCCCCAACGTGCATATAAAAGACGGGGACGGAGGTTCGTAGGAGGTGATTGTGAACCGCGGTAATCTCGATGCTGCCTTCAATGAGGCGCTGCATCACCGGACTAATCTCCGTGTCGGTGAGCACCAGGTCGCCCATGACCATGGCACCGTCGCCCGAGGGCTGAAACGCGAGCCACGAGCCGAGCGCCAGCGCCGGCTTGATCGCGACTCCATCGACGGTTACATGAAGGTCCGAGCGAGACAGGCCGTACTTGTGCACGCCTCCGGGCAGGTCCGAACCTTTCTTGCCGATCGCCTGATCGACCTTCGACCAGTCGATCTCGGCAGCTGAGGCGCAAACGCACAGCGCAAGGGCCGGCAGGCTGGCGATCCATGTCACGATGCGATTCATCTCGGGTTCTCCATGCGGGTCAATTCACGAAGGGCAGTCGCGAGGCGATCAAGCTCTGAAGTCTGCGTGTACAGATAGCGCGAGGCCGCGTGTAAATTGGCACTCGCCGGCGGGATGCAGTGCGGTTCTCACCGGCGCATCTCATTCAGGATCTTTTGTGGGTGCCAGCCGTGCCGCTCGCCACCCAGTGAGCGGCACCAGGTGTAGAGAGCGTCGTAAATGGGCAGGGCGGCCTTCAGCAGCTCCTGGTCATCGGCGATGTTGGCGCCGAGACCGAGGGAAATAGCCAAGAGCCCCGGGGCCTGCGGCGATCGGTCCAGCGTGTCCGTATCAGCCGCTCGTACAATCTCTGCGAGCCGCGCAAGGGCTGCGTCCTCAAGGTGATATTTCTCGAGGAAGGCGTCGAAGCTGCACAACGGGCCGGAGTGGGTCAGTTCGACTTCCGGCACGTCAAAGGGAATCGCACCCTCGCTGCCTGCGACCGGCAGGACCTGTGCCGCCGGTACATAATGAATCTCGGCCTGCGGGTCGATGAACCGCCGGATCAGCCACGGACAGGCCAACCGGTCGATTTTGGGACGCTCACGGGTGACCCATTTCATGGGAGCTCCGGTCGCGGCAGGGGAGTGGTTCCGTCAATCGTATAACGACAGGGTAGTATTTTCTACGATGCCATCCCAAGCTCCAGCCTGGCTGCTCCTCGTGACCAATCTGCCGGGTCACAATCCCACCCTGCGAATGCGGATCTGGCGCGCGCTGAAAGCAGCAGGCGCCGGATTACTGCGCGATGGCGCCTACCTCTTGCCGAACCGGGAACGCTCGCGGGCCGTTCTCGAGGAGCAGGGGGCCGAGATCAAGGCGGCAGGCGGACTGGTGCAGGTCTTGTCATTCGATGCGCAATCGGATGAACAGAACGCCGAGCTCGTCGCCCTGTTTGATCGAACCGAGGAGTACGGGGAGGCCATTCAGCGGCTGAATGCGCTCAAGGGCGAACTCGCCAAGCTCGCCGAGCCCGCGGCGCGCCAGCGGCTCGCGGGCATCGGGCGGGAGGTGGCCGCGATCGCCACACGAGATTTCTTTCCCGGCGAGCCTCGCAAGCAGATGGAAGGGGCGCTGGCCGATGCCGAGGCGGCCGTCAACGGACGGTTTGCACCCGATGAGCCTCACGTCGCGCACCGCAAGATCCGGCCGCGTGACCCGAAGGACTATCGCGGACGAACGTGGGCAACCCGGGAGCGCTTGTGGATCGATCGGGTCGCCTCAGCGTGGCTGATCCGGCGCTTCATCGATCAGAAGGCGAAGTTTCTCTGGCTCAAGCGCGTAAAGGACTGTCCGAAGAGCGCGGTCGGCTTCGACTTTGACGGCGCAGAGTTCACGCATGTGGGTTCCAAGGTGACCTTCGAGGTACTCGTGAGTAGCTTCGCCCTCGAACAAGACGTGGGACTCACCCGGTTGGGAGCACTAGTCCATCACTTGGATGTCGGCGGCATCCCGATCGCGGAAGGCCCGGGTTTTGCGACCATCATGGCGGGGGCCCGCTCACTGCAGCAAGATGATGACGCGCTGCTCAAGGCCATGACCCCGGTGCTCGACAGCCTGTATGCCGGGTATGCGAGCGCTGACAAGCCGGAGTAAGTGAGCAACCATCACTGCACCCAAGACGGTGGCTGCGTTGCTGTTCCGCGCAAGAACACCCACGAATGCATACAAGCAAACGGTGGCTTGATGGCCCGCTCTGTAGAGCGCGAGATCATCTGCTGGCGCTGTGCCAAGTTTGTGACCAACGGAGATTGGGTGTGCCAGGAGTGTGCCTTGGTGAGGCTGGGATGCGGGGCGGCAAGCGCTGCAAGTGGTTGATTATTAAGCCCCTAGAACCCGCGACAACGGTCTGAAAATCTGAATAAACGCGATGTGAAATCAAAGGAGCGGTTCTGAAACGTGACTGGCGCATCCGGTTTCTGTCCGTTGATTCGGGCAATGTGAATCGGGGCGAAGTCTGCCCCGGTCTCGCGATGGTCCTTGCCTTGAGTGATCGCGGAGGGAGTCCAGCGTGCCGCTTCAGCGTCGTGCGCTCGATCGCGAGTTGCATTCCAACGCTGCGGCGCGCGCGCCGCGATCGCGCCGATCTGCCAGCAGCGCCACAGCCGCGCAGCACCTTTCCCTTTCGTTCACGGCCGCATGTCGGTCACAGCGGGCAAGAGGCGCAGTGCGGCCAGAGGCGGACGACCAATTGAGGTGTCTTACGGGGAAAAAAAGCCGATAACGTTGGACATTGCATAGCACTCAGCGTACGGTCCATGCCGGCTCGTGACTCTTTCTTCTTGCGAGTATCTATTGGCTCGGGCGCAATTCCGGCGCCACTCTCGCCAGCCCGCAATCCGACCGGTCCTCCGAACCAGACACGCATACCCCGGTATGCGTCGCCTGCGGGTTCTACGCGCGTAGTGCGTCTCCCGGCATCTGCGCGATCATCCCGTCGTATGGCGAGCGCGCGGCGACGGCTCATTCCATAAGCAACCCAAGCGGCTTGTGCGAAGCCGGCGGACACTTGAGGAGTCATTTTCATGAGTACTCAGCTTAGTGGCGATCTGAAGTCCACTGCGCCTACCAGAGTCAGTCGGAACGCCGTGAACCCGTTTGGTGCCAAGGATCTGACGGCCCTGGCGGCGACGTTGTCACCCGTCGGTCGGGGAGCGCGCGAAGCCCTGATTGCCACGGCACCGTATCGCCAGTCCGAGTTTCACGAGGATCTCGCGGAATACGCCTGTGCTGCGCCATTGGCGACCGACGACATCAATGCGGCCATCGCCGCGGGACAATTTAACGCGCCGGCCTCTGCGCTGAAGGCTGCGGAGCTGAGATCCCGAACGGCACCACGGGGAAAGCCCCGTACCAGCGAAGGATGCCAGAACGATCTGGCAAGCGTGGAAGGGCTCACCGTCGCATTGCGCCGAGCGCGCGATCGAACCGAAACCGCCAGTCGCGCGAGGCGCCCCTTGCTGGCTGGAGCCCACCGCGATTTGCGCGAACCATTGACGGCAATGCTGCGGCTCAACAGCGATTGGAATGTTCGAGGGACCGACATGGTGGCGGTAAGAATAATCGAACAACAACGTCAAGCGCTTGAAGTGATGGCCGATCTCATTGACAGCTTCCTGACGATCGCCGAGCTCGAGATAGCGCAACAGCCCGCACCGCTTACGGACCTTGCGTCGCGATCTGTTGGCAGGAAACCGCGCGAGGCGAGCGCAACGCTCGAGCCGTGCGCTGAGGAATGGTCAGCCGAATGGTCCTTTATATCCGCTGTGGACCGCCCCGGTGTGCCCGTGGCGGTCGGGCCGGCGTCCCGCACGCGTCGCGTCCTCTTACTCGATGAGGACCGAGGGGCTTTGGGCGCATTACGGATCTATTTGTTATGCGCGGGATATCGGGTGTTCGCGGCAGCTACCGCAGGCGAAGCGCTCGACCGAGCCCGGACGGCGACATCGCTCATTGACATCATCATCGCGAATTTAGACCTCACTGGCGAGGATGACGGCCTCGCAGTGATCGACAAAACGCGTCTATTGTTGGGCTACAACGTTCCCGCGGTGTTACTGACGACTCAGACGTCCATAGAGATCGGCAAGCCCACGCTGCTCGCCGATGTTTTTCTGCTAAGAAATCCTGTCAACCTCGATGAGCTCAACGCCCTGATCGGCGAAGTGCTCAAACGTCCAAGGCGCTCTCGCCTCGCTCACCTGAGAACCACGGGCGCGAAGCTCGGTAACGACCAACCCAACCCAGAGGTCACCTGCTGACAGACTCTTAAAGTCACATAGGCGGATAATCACCAATAAGGCCGGAATGGGCGCGGCTCCGCTTTATGTTTATGAGGATCCTCGCATGACCACCATACACCCAGAACTCCACACCTTGCGCCAGTTTCAGGGATTGATTCTCCCCGCGCACCCGACGAGTGGTACTGAAGATGACGACGATGACCGAGACGATGAACATGCGGGTGAGAATGAGGCGCCGGTGCGCGCGGTCGACGAGGACACCGAAACCCCCGAGGAGTTTGAGGTCGACGATAAGGATAAGTTGGGTCGTCCTGAAGATGACGACGCCGATCAAGAGGAGCCCGAGGAAGAGATGGCAGCTCCCGAGAGCGCTGTTGCTGTCCCCGAACTGGCCACGCTCTCGCTGCGCAGCCTCGGCCTGGCTGCAGTCGGGCTGGCGCGTCGGCGGAAAGCGCAGACACGCCCGGTCTAACTCCCACAGGCCCGACCGCGTCCATCGCAGCCAGCGGGTCACCTACTTCGCCAGAGTAACGGCGCCCTCGGGCGCCTGCTTCCAGGTGTACCTCGGCGCCGCCTTGAGTACCGTACCTCGAATTCTGTCGCGCGATTGTGGTCTGAAGTCTCAGTACTTTGCTCTACTCGTCGTCAACCGACGGTAAAACGGGTCCGCCAGTACGAAGAACCTGTGCGCTTGCAGAGTGACATCCCGACGCCGTGCGTTGTCGCATTGCCGCTTCTAAGCACGGACTGCCGCCATAGTCACTTCTGATGAACCCGATGAGATCTTCACCCACGAATACCCACAGCAGGAAAACGCTGGACATCACGTCGTGGCAAGCCTACAAGTAACAACGGTTCGTGACTCTTTCGCCTCGCGGATATCTATTGGCCAGGCGTGATTCCTTGCGCCCCTCCCGCCAGCCCGCGATCTGACCTGTCCTCCGAACTACGGTGCGGCGCGCTGCGGCGTACTTCGCTCGGTGACTCTATCGTCTGAGCCCCCGCGTGGAACTCCATCCGCCGGCCCCCGTTTGATGTTCGATTGTCTCGGCGCGCGATACGCTGACGCGTCGCGCCACTTCGGCCTGCGCCACACCTTGCCGCAACGACCGGCCGCCCGCAGGCCGACGAGGCGCTCCTGAGGTCGAATGGGAGAAATAAAAGTGGCGAACCATCATTTCGATCGATTCCCAAGGACGGCGCGCGACAAAGGCTCCGGCACGCCGTCGGAGATATTCGATGTTCTTTGGGGGACACTCGTCGAACTCCTGGGTTCGCCCGCGACAGCGACCCTGTTGCGGCGGAGTGCAAGGAGGCGGCTGGGGGATTTCCCGGAACTCGTCGAGCTTGCAATCACGCGACAGGACTTTGAATACACCTATGCCGTTCCGGCCGATTGGAAGCACGCAAACGAACGCTCGAACGCCGCACTTCAAGCCCTCGTACAAGATCTCTGCTGCTTGCTATTGGAGCTGACCGGACCGGTTGTCTTGCGCCGGTTGAAAACGTCGTCGCAACTGGCGAAGTGTCTCCAGTCTCTTGCGGAGGACAAATGAAGACCAAACCGACGCTGCAACTTGAGAGCACTGGCGATGAGTCGTTTGATGCGATTCTCGGCGGAGGACTTCCCGCGCAGTCGGTTGTTGTTATCGCCGGTGAGCCGGGCTCCGGCAAGACGGTGCTAACGCTCCAGATCCTGTTTCGCGCGGCTCGTGAAGGAAAGAAATGTCTTTACTTTACGACGCTGGCGGAGCCGGCGATCAAAGTCCTACGGTACATGCAGCTCTTCGCTTTCTTCGATGCCGCGTTAGCCGAAAAGCAGATCATAACCGCCGATCTCAGTGCGGCCGTGAGGAAAGGCGCCGACGCCACTCTGACAGAACTTTCGGCAATGATCGAAAAGCATCAACCGACGTTCGTGGCCATCGACAGCTTCCGTGCGATTGCTGACCATATCGGTGCCCGCCATATCGCCCGGTCGTTCGTCTACGATCTCGCCACGCAGACAACGGGCTGGGGTGTCACGACTCTCCTCGTCGGCGAATACGCCGCAGATGAGTTGTCGAAGTACGCGGAATTTGCGATCGCCGATGGGATCCTGCGATTGGGCGCGGAAAAACAGGAGTTGACATCTGTTCGTGAAATTGAAGTGCTGAAGCTCCGGGGCATGGACTACCTGTCGGGCATCCACTTTCTTGAGATCAGCGACAAAGGTGTGTTCGTGTTCCCTCGTGTCCGTGCGCCAAAACAGGCGGAGGATCCCGGCGTTGAGAAGTGCGAGAGAGTGTCAACGGGAATTGACGGACTGGATGAGCTGTTCGGCGGTGGAATCCCGCGTACTGGCAACACGTTGCTTGAGGGCCCGACGGGGTCTGGGAAAACGATACTAAGCCTTCAGTTCCTAATGGCGGGAGCCCAGCAAGGAGAGAAGGGCATTCTCTTCACCTTGGAAGAGACGCCGGAC
>Ga0066709_100004217_pt1 | contig 11369 bp, 9 predicted proteins | sample GraSoiAngelo_158_FD_79665 | JGI IMG/M metagenome (GOLD analysis project Ga0066709, IMG submission 79665) | Grasslands soil microbial communities from the Angelo Coastal Reserve, California, USA - 14_1009_16_30cm | ecosystem: Environmental > Terrestrial > Soil > Grasslands | place: USA... | reverse complement strand
CTAGCGCAGCGCGCGCACCTCGACGTTGTCGTACAGGACCACGCACTCGCCGAAGCCGCCGGTGTAAGCGGCGAGTGCGACGCGGCCGCGCGGGCGGCTGTTGACCTCGTCCGTGAAATCGATCTGCAGGTCGCCGTTCACGAACACGCGGTAGCGATTCCTGCGCGCCTCGATGTGGACGTGGTACCAGGTGCCGTTCACATTGGGGACTGCCGCCCGTCCCCATTGTTCGTAGCCGCGATACATCAAGAGGTCGTTGTAGCGAGGTCCGCGCAGGTCGATGCCCACGCCCTTCCGGCAGCCGTCCACGCGTATCGCCACGCCCTTGTCCACGCCTCGCACCCCGCACACGTCGAAATCGAGCGCGTAGTCCTTCCACTGCAGCGATCCGAGGTACGCGAACGAGCGCAACTGCCTCGCGGCGGGAAGCTTCGCGCGCAGGTGACCGTCCTCGATCGTCCACACGCTGTCCCGATCGAACTGCCATTCAGGGCGCAGCCCGTTCGAGAACGAATCGCGGAACAGCAGCTCCCCGCGGTCGGCGAGCGGATCGGGCATCGGCCGGTCGCCCCGCGGCGCGGGAGCGTCACCCAGCATCAGCGCGAGCAGCGTGAGCACGAACAGATGCGACCTCAATCGCACGCTCGCGTTCGTGCGTCGGCAGCGAGGACCCGCTCGGCGGGAGCCGCGCCGAACGCGGCGCGGCTGCGCCCGGCCCAGGCCGGCCCGAGGCTGGCGCCGCTGTGAATCGGCTGATAAACTCCGCCCCCCATGCCCACCAAGAAGCGCTCGATCGATGTCATCGGCGTCCCCGTGGATCTCGGCGCCGGTCGTCGCGGGGTCGACATGGGGCCGTCGGCGATCCGGGTGGCCGACCTCGAACCGCGGCTGGAATCACTGGGGCACAAGGTGCAGGACATCGGGGATCTCGACGTGATGATCCCGGAGACGCAGAAGATCGGCGAAGGCAAGCTCAAGTACAAAGCGCCGATCCTCGCCGCCTGCGACGACCTCCGCAAGACGGTGCACGGCAGCCTGAAGCGGGGACGGCTGCCGCTCGTGCTGGGCGGCGACCACAGCATCGCGATCGGCTCCGTCGCGGGCTCCACGGGATTCTTCTCGACCCGGGGCGAATCGCTGGGGCTGATCTGGTTCGACGCCCACGGCGACGCCAACACCCCCGACACCACGCCGTCCGGGAACATCCACGGCATGTCGCTCGCGATCTCGCTCGGGCTCGGCGAGAGCGATCTCGTCAACCTGGGCGGCCGCGCGCCCAAGGTGCTCGCCCGCAACACCGCCTTGATCGGCATCCGCGACCTCGACCCGGGCGAGCGCGAGACGTTGAAGAAGAGCGGCGTCACCGTGTACACCATGCGCGACCTCGACGAGCGCGGCATGCGCGACGTCGTCGACGAAGCGATCCGCATCGCCGGCGACGGGACGGCGGGAGTGCACCTGTCGTTCGACCTCGATGTCGTCGACCCGGAGGACGCCCCCGGCACCGGAACGCCGGTGTGGGGCGGCATCACGTATCGTGAGGCGCATCTGGCCATGGAAATGCTGAGCGATCGCGCGCAGATCGTCGCGATCGACCTCGTCGAAGTGAATCCGGTCCTCGACACGCAGAACATGACGGGCATCCTCGCGGCCGAACTTGCCCAGAGCTTGCTCGGAAAACGGATCCTCTAGCGTTCCTTACCGGAACACAGTCGGCGGATACTTCGTGAGGCGCAAGTCGCGGGCCAGCGTCCGGCCCGGCTTCGCCGTTCCCGTCCGCCATGCCCCGGCACGCCCGCGGAGCTTGTTGGGTGATCAGGCCCAAGCTGTACGAGATCGATGAGTGATTTCCACCAGTAGCCGACGCGTGCAAAGTGCACGAATTCATTTCAAGAATCGGTATGACTGTTATAAACTCGATACGTGGTTGCAGGTCGATGATTCTGATATTCGCGGTTACTACTCAGCGGTAGCCGACCTCTCGCTTCGGACGAATATCAGCTCCATCGGCGGCGCAGGGAATCGAGAACCATCGTCGCCCTGAATCATCCACGCTGAAGAAGTACGCAGCCGCACATCCCCCAGTGCGCGAAGCGGCCCGGGTCGAAAGGCTCGGGCCGGCTGCTTTATGGCGCCGCGCCCGGCTACGCGGGCGGCGTGGCGCGCGCGAGCCTCCGGATCGCCGCGCGCAGCCGCCGATGCGCGTCGAAGCGCCGCACGAACTCGTCCTCACGGACGCCGCCCTTGGCCCGGATCACCGCCGTGAGCCGGCGCCGCTCCCCGCTACTCCAGCGGGCGACGCCGGGGAGCAGCAGGACGAGCGGCGCCCAGCGGCGCCACCAGGCGCGCTCGCCGGAGCTCCACCCGGAGAACGAGCGCACGCCCAGCAGCTCCGCGGCCTCCGCCGCGCAGGCATGCGCCGCCCGCTCGCGGTCGGATCCGAAGCGGCGGGCGAGATAGCGGGTCACGGCGAGGCCCGTGTTCGCGAGCCCCAGCACGCCGATCACGTCGTCCCGCTCACGGCCGGCGTGGAAGTAGACGTTGCGCCGCGCCAGCCGGCGCAGCGTGGCGATCGAGGAGCGGAAGCGCGGGTTGCGTCGCATGCGCGCGAGCTCGCGCCGCGCCAGGCGGAGCACGTCCCGGTCCTTCGGACGAAACCCGAGCTTCCAGTAGAACCACCATGCGCCGGACTTGAGCCCCTCCTCGTTCTCGTCCCCGAGCTGATAGGGGTAGATCGTGAACGTGTCGCTGTCGAACAGGTGCGCCGTCATCGCCAGGGCGCGCCCGTAGATGTGCCCGGCCTCGGCGCCGCGATAGGTTTCGAACACGTTGTAAGCTATCTCCGACGACCCGAACAGCGCGCTCACCAGCACGTAGCCGACCGGAACTCCATTCTTGAGCGTGACGAAGCCGTACACGGATTCCAGCATCAGGCGGCGCTCGGGCACGACGCCGAGGCACGCGAACTGGAGCCCATCGCCCATGTCCACGAGCCGCGCGTCGCGCGGGTCGGCATACGCGAACGCGTCCAGGTCACGCTGGCGCGTGACCATCGCCGCGCGGGCCAGATTCACGAGCTCCGCGCCGTCGCGCGGCGACAGGGGCCGCACCGACCGCGGCGGCTGTCGGAGCGCTGCGGCCAGCACCGGACGGCTGCGATCGAGCGGGGCGGTCGTGTAATGCGGCCGGGCCCGGGGTCCGCGCGGCTCGGCGCGGCGCAACGACCGCCCGCCGGCCCCGAACACGAGCTCGGTGCGGGCACGCGTGCGCGACGGGGTGTCGGGCCCGGGCACCAGCCTCAGCGGGACGTCGAGACTGTCGTAGAGGACCTCGCGCGCCGCATCCTCCATGGGCAGCGCAGCGAACCTTCGCGCGAGAAACGAGGCATCACTCTCGTCGCGCCGCTTCATGCGTCCGATCCACTCGCGCGGCGTGAGCGTGAGCTCGTCCAGTCCGGGCGTCTCGGCCGGCAGCGCCAGCAGCCCCAGCAGCGCCTCGAGCCGATCCGTGTTCTCGAATTCGTCCCACTCGATCGAGAGCTGGCGGGGCCAGCGCGCCGCGAGCCAGCGGGCCGTGGGGTAGAAGAACCGGTAGTCGATCGGCGTCCCCTCGATGCCGGAGCTCTTGAGCGCCTCGCGATGGCGCGCGAGATCGGCGCGCCGCGCGAACGCCGCGAGGTTCACGCGCACCTGGGCGTCGATGCGCGTGCTGTCGGGATAGGCATGCAAGAAGCACAGCGCTTCGTGGTAGCGCTCGACCTCCCGGGCCGTGGCGAGAGTCCCCCGCAGCAGCCGGCCTAGGAGCGCGAGCTTCACGGGCTCGATCTCCGCTCCGAACGCGCCGCGGATCCGCTCGAGCGCGCGCAGCGCGCGCGCCGGAGCGAGGCCGCGGCTGGCGACGGCAGCGCCGCGCCGCCCGCCGCGACCCGGACCGCTCACCGCCCGATTCCCAGCGCCGCGCGATCGATCTGGTACAGGTCCCCGAGCCCGTTCATCGGGCGCCGCAGGTTCACGAGCAGCTGGGGGTACTCCAGTGCCTCGGCGACCGTTGTGTCCGCAAAGCTCCGGCAGCTCGTCCAGAAGAAGTACTCGCCGTCGGGACTCATCGACGGCGAGTACTCGTTCGCCACGGAGTTGATCGGCGCTCCCAGGTTGCGGGGCCGGGACCAACCGTAGCCGCGCGCGTAGGAGATGTAGAGGTCGGTGCCGCCGTGGCTGTCCGCCCGGCCGCCGGCCGTGAAGATGAACCAGCTCTGGTCCGGCGCGATGAGCGGCTGCAACTCGTCGTTCGCGGTATTGACCGAATCGCCCAGGTTCTCCGCGGCGCGGTATGCGCCGTTCACGAGGCGGCACCGCCACAGGTCGCACTTGCCCTTCCCGCCGGACCGCTCCGACCCGAAGTAGATCGTCCCGTCGCTCGCGAGCGTCGGGAACCATTCGTTGCTCGGGGTGTTGACCGCCCCGCCCGGGCCCTTGGGCTCGGACCACGTCGTGTCGCCGATGCGCTCGACCACCCAGATGTCCGTGTTGTCGCGCGGCTCGGCGCCGATGTAGTCCTGGGCGGGGCGATTCGAGGCGAAGTAGAGCCTGGAGCCGTCGGGCCTGATGAACGGGTCGGAATCCGAGAACTTGCCGGAAAAGGACGCGATCCTGGGTATCGTCCAGCCCCCGTCCACGAACTGCGTTTGGACGATCGTGCGGAAGCGGAAATCCGGCGTGCTCTTGACGTAGTAGAGCGTGCGGCCGCCCGGCATGAACACAGGATTGGACTCGAAATCGCCGGTGCTGATGAAGCTATTGCCGAACAGCACCGGCGCCGAGATCGGGAACGGCGAGTGGTAGGGGGGGAGGTCCTGTTGGCCCTTCCCGGCCGCGCCACCATAGCGCGCTCCGAACCCGATCACGAGCGCGGGCAGCGCCAGAGACAACGCGGCCAGCAGCGACGCCAGCCGATGCGGGGACTTGCGCAACGCTCCCTCCTGCCTCGACACGAATCGGGAAGCGTCGATCATCGCCGCTCGCCGCCGGACAATTCAAGCCGCCCGCCGGACGATTTGGAGTCGCCCACGATACAGGGCGCGCACCGCCGCCGCCGCATCCAGGCGAACGCTCGAATCGCGCCGCGCCGGCGCCGGGCGAACCGGGCGCGGGGGCTCGCCCGTCCGCGTCAGCGAGTGCCGCGGGCCTGGCTGGCTCCGGAAGCCGCGCCGCGCGCGCGGGTGGCCCCGCCACGCTTGCTCGGCGGCTTCACGACCACGCGATGCGCCGTCAGTTGGCCGCCTTCGTCGCGGTAAAACACCGTGACGCGAGCGTCCTTCTCCAGGTCGCCCGTCGTGCTCATGTCGGCGTCTCGGGTGAACACGACCGTGCGCGGCTGCTTTCCGCGTTTTTCCACGGTGAGCGTCGTCTTGTCGAACGCGGTGACCCAACCCGTGAACTGCCGGGTCGAAGCGACCCTGGAGTTCGGGGTCGTGCCCGCCGCAGGAGCCTTCGCGGGTGTCCGTGCCGCAGCCGGCGCCGGGGTCGCGCTGCCGAACAACATGGTTCCCGCGACGCACGCGATCAGGGCGCACGCCGCGAGCGAGCTCGTTCCACACTTCATTCCACACCTCATCATGCCATCACCTCCCTCCGTGATCCGGGGACCGCCGGGGAATGCGAGGACCATGCCCCCGCGCAGGGGCGGGCGCGGCGCCGGGGCCGCGGGCGCCGCGCGTTGCACGCGCACGAGCCCGCAGCCGGGCAAGCGCCGCCCGACAACGCAGTGGGCGGAGCCGCCGCGAGCGTTCACGGCGCGCGGTCCAACCTGCCGCGGGAGCCGCCGTGCCGTGTGCGCAGGGCACGAGCCGCCGCGGCCGTGCCGGGTGCCCCGCAGGGCACGAATCGCCGCGCTCTTCCCGGGCGCCCCGCACGGGGACGCGACTTCTATCCGGCGGTCATGACCGCGACGGCGCGCGAGTGCGTCCGTCGTTCGGGTCCCGCGCTCTGCACGGCGCCTTCGTGGCTGAGCAGCCAATGCTTGCGGCGCAGTCCGCCGCCGTAGCCGTGCAGGCTTCCGTCGGATGCGACCACCCGATGGCACGGCACGAACAGCGACACCGGATTCCTGCCGTTCGCGGCTCCCACCGCGCGCTGCGCCTGCGGCCGCCCCAGGCGCTCCGCGAGGTTCCGATAGGACCACGTGCGCCCGGCCGGAATCGTGCGCAGCGCCGTCCACACCTCGACCTGGAACGGAGTGCCGAGCAGGACGACCGGCTGGCTGTCGAGCGCCGTGATCTCGCCCGCGAAATACGCGCGCAGCCGGGACACGGCGCCGGCGGGATCGCGGGTCTTGCGCAGCTCGAACGGGCCGAGCCAGCGCTCGAGGTGGCGGCGCAGCGCCCGCACGCGCGCGTCGCGGTCGCCGAAATCGAGGCCGGCAAGGGCTTGCTCCTTCGCGAGCAGCGTGATCGTGCCGATCGGGCTCCGGAATGTGGCGGTTTCGAGGATCATGACGTCTCCTTTTCGGGTCGGGTCCACAGTGCGATCACGGCGTAGGCGCGCCACGGCCGCCAGCGCTCGGCGCGCCGGAGGACTTCGCGCTCGGACGGCATCCGGCCGGCGCGCGCGAGCGCCTTGCGCACGCCGAGGTCGCTCGCGGGGAACGCGTCGGGCTCGCCGAGCGCGCGCATCGCGACATAATGCGCGGTCCACGGGCCGACACCCGGCAGCGCCGTGAGCTGCGCGACAATCCTGTCCAGGTCCGGCATCGACTCGAACGCGATCCGGCCGCTCGCGACCGCGTCCGCGAACGCGCGCAGCGATGCGGCGCGAGCGCGCGGCAAGCCGATGCGCTCGAGATCGGCCGCGGCCACGGCTTCCGGCGTCGGGAACAGATGCGACAACGCCGGCGTCGCCAGGATCCGTGGATTACGTTCCATCCGCCGGATCAACTCGTCACGCTCCGGCCGCGCGCCGCCGGCCGGCTCGCCCGGCCCAGCGACCCCGCGCTCCGCTGCGGGCGCGTGCCCGGCCGCGCGATCCCCGGCGGACCCGGCGGCGCCCGCGCCGGCCGGGCCTGCGCTCGCAAGCGGCGTGCCGCACATTCGTACCAGTCGGCCCGCGAGCGTGCGCGCCGCGGGCACCGAGATCTGCTGCCCCAGCAGCGCGCGAACTCCCGCCTCGAACGGCTCCCACACGCCCGGCACGCGTACGCCCGCATGCGGCACGATGCGGGCGAGCGCAGAATCGCGGCGCAGGTGCGTGGCGATCGCTCCGGGGTCCGCATCGAGATCGAACATCCGGCTCACGCGGGCCGCGACCGGCAGCAGCGCGCGCGGGGACGAGACGCGCACGCCGAGCCGCAGTGCGGCGCCGGAAATGCCGCGCGCTTCGATCACGCCGGTGTGCTCGCCGATGCGGATCGTGCGCGCGTAGGCGTCGTGCGTCACGTGCTCGACGCCGGGGATTGCCCGCGCCTTGAAGAACGCGAGCAGCGGTGCCATGTCGAACGGAGAGCGCGCCGGCAGCCTCAGCTCGATCGCGCCGATCTGCCCGGCCGGCCCGCGGCGCAGCGCTCCGGGAGAGCGGTGGAACGTGGCGCGGAACGCGTCGTGCAGCCGGCGAGCGCTCGCGAACCCCGAAGCGAGCGCGATGTCGACGAGCGGGAGATCCGTCGTGTCGAGCAAGCGCCGGGCGAAGTGCACGCGCCGCGTGCGCGCGACCGCGAGCGGCGAGGCGCCGAGCTGCGCCGCGAACAGCTCGCGGAGCCAGCGCGACGTCACGCCCAGCCGTGCGGCGAGCGCCTCGACGCCGGCTTCGTCCATTGCACCCTCGTCGATCAACCGCAGCGCACGAGCGACGGTCGCCGAAGTCCCGTTCCACGCCGCGGAGCCGGGAGCGGTCTCGGGCCGGCACCGCAGGCACGGCCGGAATCCCGCCGCCTCCGCGGCAGCGGCATGCGGGTAGAACCGCACGTTGCGGCGCGCGGGAAGCCGGGCCGGGCACCCGGGCCGGCAGTAGACGCCGGTCGTGACGACGGCGGTGACGAACCGGCCGTCGAAGCGGCGGTCACGGCTCGCGAACGCGCGATAGCAGGCTTCGGGGTCGAGTGCCATGCCCGCATCATGCCACGGCCGGCCCCCGAGTGCCGGACGTTTTCGGAAGTGGATTCGAAGGAGCGGCGCGTGCCGACGGCCGGAGATCGAGCGGCTGCCGAGCTTGTGAGCCGGGGCACGCCGCCCGGCTATTCCACGCGCAGCCGCGCGAGCACGAGCGTCGGCGTGCGCAGCAGGATCTCGAGCGGAGCGTTCACGCTCTTCGCCACCTCCCGCTCGCGCGACGGGCGGAACGCGACGTACGCGAGCCCGTCGTCCGCCCGCTCCGCCTCGAGCGTCGCGTTCAGCGAGCGCGCCACGACGAGATTGTGCTCGCCGTACCACCGCAGCGTGGGCGGCGGCGGCTCGAGCAGCACGAGTGTTGCGATCGGGGGCGCGGCCGATTCCATCGCGCGCGCCACGGCCCGCGTGCTCAAGTAGCTCTCCATTTCCGGCAGCAGCCGGAGCGACACGATCGGCGCTCCGACCACGACCGGCAGCGCGATGAGCACCGCCGCGAGCAGCCGGCGCCCCGCGAAGCTCGCGAGAAACGGCAGCCACGACGTCACGAACAGCGCGGTCGCGAGCAGGCGCAGCCCGCCGCTCGCCTCGCGCAGCGAGTTCGCGGCGAGCGTCAGCATCAACGCGCTCATCGACCCGATCAAGGCCAGCATCAGCGCGGCGCGTCCGATCGGGGCCGCGACGCGCGTGACGTCCTCGTAGGCGTGATCGAGCAGCCTGCCGCACAGGAGCGCGGCCGCCGGCGCCGCGGGCAGCACCGCCGTGAGCGGCGGCGCAGGGTAGAACAGGATCGGAACGAGCCCCGCGACCAGACACGCGATGAAGAAGTGCGCGGCGTTCTCCTCTTTCGACTCGCGCGCTCGCTCGAGCGCGGGCGCCGCCCCGCCGACGCGCCACCATGTCGCGGCGTGCAGGATCGCTCCGGGCAGCAGCGCGCTCCACGGGAACATCCCGATCACGAGGAAGCTCAGCATCACGACCGGCCCCGACAGGATCGGCCCGCGCGGCTCGGTCGCATACGGGAAGAACGGCGCGTGCTTCAAGAACTCCGCGCCGTGGCGCTCGATCATGACGCCATACCACGGCGTGGCCAGGCCGATCATCAGCAGGAGACCGGCGAGCGGCTGGACGCGGTTCCACAGCTCGCGGCGCCGCTTGAGCCCGGCGTAGAGCGCGACGCCGCCGAGCGGCCACAGCGCCGGCCACGGGCCGCCGGTGACGAGCGCGAGCCCGAGCGAGGCGTAGCTCAGCGCGAGCCGCACGTCGCGCCCGCGCCGCGAGTCGAACATCGCGTCGGCGAGCCCCGAGCAGCCGAGCCAGGCGAACAGCGACGCGAGCAACTGGGTGCCGTCCATGCGCGCCGCATGCGGCAGCACGAACGTCGTGAGCAGCACGCCCGCCGAGAACAGTCCCGCGCGGGCGCCGAACTGCACGGCGGCGGCCGACGCGGCGACGATCACGAGCAACATCGCGACGATCGCGCGCAGGATGCGCGAGTGGAGCACGGGCGAGCGCGATAGCAACAGGATCGTGGCGTCGGGCCCGTAGGCGAGGATCGGCTTCTCGAACCACCGTTCCGACCCGAGAGTGGGGGTGAGCATCTCCCGCGCCGCGGCGATCTCGCGCGCGACTTGGGCGTCGCGGGCTTCGCGCACGTCGAGGAAACCGGTGCGGCTCAAGCCAGTGAACAGGACGAGCCCGCTCACGACCACCAGCACCACCAGCGAAAAACGCATGGGGCGGGAAGCTACCAGAACGCCGCGACCCCCGCCGGGCGGCGCCGAGGGGACGGCCGGCGCGCCGCGGAGCCCCGGAGCCCTCGCGTGGCCGCGAACGGGGCGCTGGTCCACGCTGGCCCTGCCGCCGATAACCCCCGCGGCAGGAACGCGGCACCATCGGGAGGGAACTGGACGTGAGACGCCATATCTTCGGCTGGGCCGTCGTCGCGCTGTGCGTGGCGGCGGGTTGTGCCCCGAAGGCACAGGCTCCCAAGCGGGAGTTCAGCGAGCGCCAGCGAGACAGCCTGATCGGCGTCTCGAAGCTGCCAGGCGGCACCGTCGTGACGCGCGCGCTCGCGACCTCGGACTCGATGGCGGCGGGCGCCGAGAGGATGAACGCTCAGGTCGCCCGTACCGGCGATGGCTCGCAGGGCGAGGAGTCGAAGTAGGGCGACGCCCCGCCCGGAATCTCCGGGCGACCCCGCCAGAACGAGCCTCGAGCGTGTATAATTGAAGGGCCGCCCGGTGTCGTCATGCCGGGGACAGCCTGCAAACATGGGTGGCGGCAAGGACTTCGGAGCTCCGACAGCGTCCCAGCAGGGCTCCAGAACAGCGCCGCTCCAACGAGTGCGGGCAGGAACTATGGCAACCCTCGAAACCCTGACTACCCCCATCGCGGGAGCCCCACGGCGTGGCGTGCGCGCGCGCGCGCAGGGCAAGTTTCTATTCGCGGGCGCAGACAAGCTCTACGTCCGCGGCGTCACCTACGGGACGTTCCGCCCCGACCGCGAGGGCAACGAATTCCCCGACCGGACTCGGGTCGAGCGCGACTTCGCGCTCATGGCCGCCCACGGGATCAATGCCGTCCGCACGTACACGGCCCCGCCCCGCTGGCTGCTCGATGCCGCCGAGGCCCGCGGGCTCAAGGTCCTGGTCGGGCTCGCCGCGGAGCGCTATGTGGGCTACCTGGCCGAGCGCCGGGGGCCGCGCCCGGAAAGCTGGCTCTTGCCCGCCGTCCGCCGCTGCGCCGGCCATCCGGCGGTGCTCGCCTACGCCGTCGGGAACGAGATCCCGGCCCCGGTCGTCCGCTGGCTGGGCCGGCGCCGCGTCGAGCGGCACCTTGCGCGGCTGTGCGCGCTCGTCCGCGAGGCCGACCCCGGGTGTCTCGTCACCTATGTCAACTATCCGACCACCGAGTATCTGGATCTTGGCTTCGCCGACTTCCTGAGCTTCAACGTCTACCTCGAGTCCGAAGAACGACTCGACGCCTACCTCGCCCGCCTGCAGAACCTGGCGGGGGAGCGGCCGCTGCTCATGACCGAGCTGGGTCTCGACAGCCTGCGCCACGGCGAGGACGGCCAGGCGCGGTCGCTGGCGTGGCAGGTCCGCACGTCGTTTGCCGCGGGCTGCGCCGGCACGTTCGTCTACGCGTGGACCGACGAATGGCACCGCGGCGGGGCCGACGTCCAGGACTGGGCGTTCGGCATCACCCGTAGCGACCGCACTCCCAAGCCGGCCCTGGCGACCGTGGAGCGCGCGTTCCGCGACGTGCCGTT
>Ga0066709_100004216_pt1 | contig 11370 bp, 11 predicted proteins | sample GraSoiAngelo_158_FD_79665 | JGI IMG/M metagenome (GOLD analysis project Ga0066709, IMG submission 79665) | Grasslands soil microbial communities from the Angelo Coastal Reserve, California, USA - 14_1009_16_30cm | ecosystem: Environmental > Terrestrial > Soil > Grasslands | place: USA... | reverse complement strand
TCGGCCTGCTGCTTTCTGTTGACGACGGCGACCGAGTAGAACTCGCCGGTCGAGTTATCGCCCTGCAGAATCACGCTCGGATACTTCCACGTGATCGCCGAACCGGTTTCGACCTGGGTCCACGATATCTTCGAGTTCACGCCGGCGGCCTTGCCGCGCTTGGTCACGAAGTTGAAGATGCCGCCTTTGCCTTCGGCGTCACCGGAGTACCAGTTCTGCACCGTCGAGTATTTCACCGTCGCGTTGTCGAGCGCGATCAGCTCGACGACTGCCGCGTGGAGCTGATTCTCGTCGCGCTTGGGAGCAGTGCATCCCTCGAGGTAGCTAACCGAAGCGCCTTCGTCGGCGATAATCAGTGTGCGCTCGAACTGGCCGGTGTTTCTGGTGTTGATGCGGAAGTACGTCGAAAGCTCCATCGGGCACTTCACACCCTTTGGTACGTAGGCAAACGAACCATCGCTGAACACTGCTGCGTTGAGCGCAGCGTAGAAGTTGTCGCTGTGTGGAACGACGGTTCCGAGGTACTTCTCGACGAGATCGGGATGGGTCTGCACCGCTTCGCCGAATGAGCAGAAGACGATTCCGAGCTTGCTGAGCTCCTCCTTCATCGTCGTGCCAACCGAGACGCTGTCGAAGATCGCATCGACCGCGACGCCGGCGAGCATCTTCTGCTCGTTTAGCGAGATGCCGAGCTTCTCGTAGGTGCGAAGGAGCTCGGGATCGACTTCGTCGAGACTCTGGAGCGGCTTTACGCTCTTCGGAGCGGAGTAGTAAACGAGGGAGTTGTAGTCGATCGGCGGGTATTTGACGTTGCCCCAGTGCGGCTCCTTCATGGTGAGCCAACGGCGGTAGGCCTTGAGGCGCCACTCGAGCATGAACTCCGGCTCGTTCTTTTTCGCCGAAATCGTGCGGATTATGTCCTCATTGAGGCCCGGCGGCACGGTGTCCGTCTCGACGTCCGTGACGAACCCGTATGCGTACTCGCGGTTGACCAGCGCCTCAATTCCTGAACTCATTCCAACTCCTTGGCGTTTCTACACTTCCCTTCGTAGATTCAATCTAAAGCAATTCTGTCGGGATAGTCAAGCGAACAAGTGTCTTTCTATCCTATTGTCTTTTCAGCACTTAGGCGGCCAAAGCGCGTGCAGCGCGTGCTGACTTGCCCACGTTAGAGGACCCGTATCATGGGCGTTTCCCGACCCATTTTCGATTCACCCGCCGGCGATTCGGAGTTCGAGCCCGTAGCCTCGGTGGATGAGTTGAGCGAGGGAACGGTGCTGCAACGGGTGCGTGGGAGTGGTGACGCGATTTGTCTCGTCAGACACAAAGACGAGATCTCCGCGCTGAGTGATATCTGCACTCATCAGCACTTTTCGATGTCGCTGGGCGACCTCCTCGAGGACGGGACCCTTCAGTGCGCGTGGCACGGCACGCGGTACGACTGCCGAACGGGTGAGGTGAAGCAGGTACCGGCCACGAGTCCATTACCGGTTTTTCAGCTGCGGCTGGAGGGAGACACGATCCTGGTCGGTCCGCGTTGCGAGAGAATCGACGGGAAGTACCGGCCGTCGACGGTGCGTGTGCCATGAGTCCTGCTCGGTCATCGACGAGACGGCAGTCGATGGAGCTGCGCGCCGATTTCCCACTCCTCGCCAATAACCCGGGTCTTCACTACCTCGACTCGGCCGCTACATCGCAGAAGCCGCAAGTGGTACTCGATGCACTGCGAGACTTTTACGAGACCGCAAACGCCAACCCACATCGCGGCGTCTACTCGCTCTCGGTGAGAGCGACTGAATGCTACCACCAGTCGCGCGCGAGAATCGCGGAGTTCCTCGGCGTTCGGGATTCCGACTGTCTGATCTTCACTCGTGGAACAACCGAGGGATTGAATCTGGTCGCGTGGTCGTGGGGAATGGCCAATGTGGAGGCGGGCGACGAGATCGTCGTCACCGGGCTCGACCATCACGCCAACTTCGTCCCCTGGCAGGTGCTCGCGATGAGGAAGGGAGCGAAGTTCAGAATCTGCGAGCTGACGCCCGATGGGAGGATCGACCTCGATTTTCTGAGCGGGTTGCTCAACGAGCGAACGAAAGTTGTTGCATTCAATCACGTGTCGAATGCGCTGGGAACGATCAATCCGATCGCTGAGATCGCTCGACTGGTACGAGAGAAAGCCGATGCGATACTCGTCTGCGACGGCGCGCAAAGCGCTCCACACTTCCCCGTTTCGTTCGATTCGCTGGGCGTCGACTTCTATGCCTTCAGCGGTCACAAGATGCTGGGGCCGATGGGAATCGGCGGCCTGATTGGAAAGCGCGAAATGCTCGAGGAGATGCCTCCGTATCAGACGGGCGGCGACATGATCGAGTTCGTACACGACGAACGTACGACGTGGAATATTCTGCCGCTCAAGTTCGAGGCGGGGACTCCCAACGCGGCGAACGCCGTCGGTCTCGCTGCGGCGGTCGAATACCTCGACAACATCGGAATGGATCGAGTGCTGTCGCATGAGCGTGCTCTGATGTCAGCGGCACAGAAGCGGCTCGCTGCGATTGAGGGTCTTCACATTTACGGACCACCGCCGAGCGAGCGCAGCGGCGTACTGAGCTTTACGCTCGGTGATGTGCATCCGCACGACATTGCGACGATACTCGACGGCGAGGGAGTGTGCATCCGCGCCGGCCATCACTGCGCGCAGCCCTTGATGCGGCGGCTCGACGTCACCGCGACCGCACGTGCGTCGTTCTACGTCTACAACGACGAGAGCGACATCGATGCGTTGGTCGCAGGGATTCTGAAGGCGAGAGAGATCTTCGGATATGTGCCCGTTTAGCGCGTTCCGCTTGATAGAGAGACACAATGTCGCCAGCTAGGAGCTCTGCAGAAATTGGGGCGCTCTATCAGGAGATGATTCTCGATCACTACCGGAGACCGCGCAACAAGGGGACACTCGAGAATCCCGATGCATCGGTGGAGATAAAAAATCCCCTTTGCGGCGATGAAATCGGCCTTCAGGTCGCGTTCGATGGCGACAGCGTCAGCGATCTCAAATTCTCGGGTCGCGGCTGCTCAATCTCACTGGCCTCGGCCTCGATGATGACGCAGCTGGTAAAAGGAAAACACCGGACCGAGATCGACGCCATCAGAAATGAGTTCCGCAATCTCATGATCGGCAGCAACTCAGCGGGGGAAAACGATCGCCTTGGCTCGCTGCGGGCCCTTTCCGGTGTTGCCCGTTTCCCCGCGCGGGTGAAGTGTGCCCTGCTGGCCTGGAACGCGCTGGAAAGTGCATTGGCTCTCAAGTGACCACTAGGGGTTTGTCCTCGTCTTTTCCACAGGCGCTCACACCCGGGGCACGGCTGGATTAGTTGCTTCGGATTTCGTGAAGATCCGTACGCCGTTCTGACTGGGAGAAGCTCTCTCAACAGCTCTCGTGATGGGCGGGTCGCGTCCTTTTAGAACGCACTAACCCGACATTCAACTGGAGTTGGCAATGAGGGCATCATTTTTGGCGCCTATCCTGGCGCTTACGACGGCCGTCGCGCCGGCGCTCGCGTCAGCGCAAACTGCGACGCAAACCGTGACGTTCGCCGTCAACGCGATCAATCAAATAAGCGCCACGGGGTCGCCGTCACTGACAGTTACGACTGCGACAGCAGGCAGTCAGCCCACCGACGCTATCGATGCGGCAAGCACCTGGGCAGTCACCACGAACCAGACCGGCGCGAAGATCTCGGCTAGCATTCCCACGGCGATGCCGGCTGGGCTCACGCTCTCCGCAAACCTCGTGGCACCGGCTGGCGCGACCAGCGCAGGCTTGACAGCGCTCGGCACCGTGGCGGTCGATCTCGTTACTTCTATCACCAAGGTCGCACAGAGCGGGATGACGGCGACGTACCACCTGTCTGCGACAGCTGCAGCGGGTGTTGTCGGGTCAGCTACAAAAGTTGTCACCTACACGATTTCCGGCGGGACCTGAGCGGGCTACAAAGCTCCTCGCGGTTCCAATGAAGCCGCTGGTGGTAGGATCCGCCCTCCTTGCTGTCGGGGGCGGATTCGCGCACGCTCAGACTCTGCTCGTCTCGGGTAACCCCACCACCATGACAGTCACCGGCGCCGTCGCTGGCTCTCAGCCACTCACGGTGACCGAGAATTCGACCACGTACACGGTCAGCGCTCTAATAATCCAACCAAAGAAAGTCACGGCACAGATCAACACCAACATGCCTGTGGGCGTGACACTGACTGTGCTCCTAGTGGCGCCCTCCGGCGCAACGAGCGCGGGACGCGTCGCACTGGACAACATCGCTCGCGACGTGGTGACCAACATCACGAACACCCTGCCGCAAGCCAGAACTGTCGAATACCAGCTCACCGCGACAGTCTCCGCCGGAGTCATCCCGGTGTCGACACGCACGGTGACGCTTACGCTGGTGAACTATCCGTAGCGAACTCAACCGAAAAAGCTGATGTCGGCCTGCCACTCGAACTTGCGAACCTCGCTTCCGATCGCACTCGCTCTCCTGAGCGTAACAGCGCCCGTTCGTGCACGCGCGCAAATCTCGGTTGTTGGAAACACCGTCGAAGAGAGGACTGCGGCCCCCGGCGATACCTATGTCGGGACCATCGTCGTTCGGAACCTGACTCCCCAGTCGCAGCCGGTCAGAATTTACCAGTCCGATTACAGCTTCTTCGCCGATGGAACATCGCATTTTGACCCGCCTGGATCTCTCGGCAGGTCGAACGCGAGCTGGATCACACCATCGACCGGATCGATCATAGTTCCGCCGTCAGGTGAGATGACGGTCGCATACACCGTGCGTGTGCCCTCCATCGACACTTTGCGCGGCACGTATTGGAGCACGATCATGGTGGAGGGCGCTCTAAGCCCGCCGCGCCCGAACGCTGAGCGCCAAGTGACAATCGGAACCGTAATGCGGTACGCGATCCAGATCGCAACGCATCTCAACGGCGAGTCACCAGCGACGCTGGTTCTCGAGAAACAGAGGGTCCTCTTCGCGCCGGACAGCACTCGTTCGATCGAGCTCGAAGTCCGGAACAACAGCGAGAGGGGATACCGCCCGCTGATGTGGGTCGAGGTGTACGATGCCAGTGGGTCGCTTCGCGTGCGAGCCAAGCAGCAGCGCGGTCTGCTTTATCCCGGCACATCGATCAAACAGATCTTCGGCCTCGGCAAGCTTCCAGCAGGTAACTACAAAGCGATCGTCTTCGCCGACACTGGAGATGAGCCCGTATTTGCCGCTGAGTACAAGCTCAGTTTCTAACTGGATTTGTAATGCCCCGCTGGCCTCTCGTCGTCATTTGCGCGGCCATCTGCTCAGCGCTGCCCGGTGCCGGGGCTGCCCAGCAGCCAACGCGTAGTCAGTTCAGCATCGTCTCGCATACGTCGGGTGTGGTTGAAGCCGACCCAGGCAGCACCATAACCCTCGTATTCTCCCTCGAAAGTCTTTCACGCGACTCTCTCGAGCTGCTGCCCTCGCTGGGCATTCCCGACGGGTGGTCCGTCGTCGTGGGTTCGGGAGCTCTTTCGCTGGCACCGCGCGCAACGGACACGTGGGTAATAAGTGTCTTCATCCCGGCGCGGGCAGAAAGCGGCAGATACCCGCTGCGTATCGGAGCGCGGGTCCCATCCAGTGACTCGGTTCCCGATCGGATAGACACGATAAGCGTGGACGTCAAGCGAAAGCATGCCTTGTCGCTCACTCTGGTTGACCATCCGCAATACGTCATCACTGGCCATCGGTACGAACTAAGCTTTCGCGTCAAGAACCGCGGCAATGGTTTAGCCAGCGTTCACCTTAAGGCACAAAGCGCACTCGATTCATCACCGGTCATCGACCGGCCAGCAATTCAGCTTCACCCGGATCAGGCCGCTACGATCAATCTCCGGATCGATACGCCGGCCTCAGGGGTTCACCGTTCAGACGATATCGTTCAAGTCAGCGCTACGGAGGAAAACGCTGGCGGGGACTCAGCGGCCAGCGCGATTGCGTCGGCGCGTGTATTCGTACTGCAGTCGTCGGCGGAGCGCGAACCGCTGGCGACGGTTCCGGCGAGACTTGGATTACGCGCGGCTACTCGGAGCACAGGACTATCTCCATTCGAGCTCGTTGGAGGTGGTTTGCTGCGCGCTGATCGCGAAGAAAGTGTTGAATTCGTTTTTCACGGGCGATCAGGCCTTAACTCTCCGTTCGGCGAGGAAAGAGAAAACCGATTCGAAATCAGGGCGCCGAAGTACCGCGCCCGCGTTGGGGATAATGTCTTCCTGCCCTCGACCCTTACCGGAATAGGTCAGTCAGGATTTGGTGGAGGCCTGGACTTCACTGGCGACCTGCTCTCTGGCGGCGCATACGCACAGCGTTTCCGCTACATGCCGGGCAACCAGTCTGAGCGCGCAGCTTACGTCGCCATCGATCGTAGCCTCGCTTCGTTCGGCTACCGACTTGGTCTCACTGCCGTAGATCGTTCAGGCGGTTCACTCGCTGGGAGAGTGCTGAGTACATCGCTTCGGATGCGTTCGCCAGGGAACAGCGTTCTCGATGCGGAGATCGCGAGGAGCGGCGCTGAGAGCGGACAGGGATTCGCGAATTCTATCCGGCTGACGGGTGGACAATCCTTCCGCTTCGATCTGGGTCACGTGGCTGGCGACTCTGCTTTCGCCGGTCCCAGTCGCAATGCGCAGAACGATTACGGCACATTTTCACTCCAGCCTTCAAAAAGAGTTCAGCTGAACGCGACACTCAGTCGTAGCCGTTTCGCGGCGGTCTTTGATTCCGCGCTCTCTCACACGCAGTTCGCCTCGGCGGCGGTCGGTGTAACCTACGCCGAAGGGCTAACGCTGGAGTACGCCGGAATTGGCAGGTCGCTTGGCTCCGCTCGCTGGGGCCTGGACGAAACGCAGCGCTACGCCAAAGCGCGCGTCGATCAACCGCTGGCTTTCGGCAGCCTCTGGATCGCGCTCGAGATGGGTGGACGCGGAGATTCAGCGTCCGTCGGCGGGACGTACCATCAGCTCCAAGTCGGAACCAGCGCCAGGAATCGCTTCGGCTCGTTTTCCATGTTCACTGACCTCTATGACGGAGGTTCGCTGACGAGGGGCTTGGCGGGAATGAGCAGCATTGGAGGCAGCGCGTCACTGAAGGTGACGGAATCGACCACGCTCGGTGTCTTCGGGTACGGGGCGCGTAATCACACTGCCGGTGCCCGCGCTTACTCGCAGATAGATGCACGCCTGACGCATACTTTGCCGAACGACTCGAAACTGAGCCTGCGGATTCGATCAGCAACCACGATGCTCACCGCCTCGTCCGAGAAGCTCGCGTATCTCGAGTACAGCCTACCCATCGGCGTGCCGACCGGCAGAATTCGGCGCCCGGGACGCGCGACGGGAACCGTAATCGACGGCGAATCGGGGCATCCGCTTTCGGGCGTTCTAGTTCGCCTCGGACCTCAGGGCGGCGTCACTGATCGGGATGGTCGAGTTTCATTCGCGGGACTGCCGCCTGGTGAATACCGCGCATCGCTGGCGAGCGAAGCGTCAATCTCCAACGCTGCGTTCGAAGGAAATTCAGTAGTGAGAATAGACAGCACGCACCACGAAGCAGCGGTTTTCCAGCTGGCAGTGTCTCGAGCCTCCAGAATTCGCGGTGTCGTGCGCCAGTTTTCTGATGCACGAACGGCGCTCGGTTCCGATGCCGATTCACTCGAATACAGCGGGCCCGCGGAGGGAATAACTATTGCCTTGTACGCAGCCTCAGACACGCTTTACCGCACAAGTGACTCGGAAGGCAAATTTGCCTTCAATGAGATCCCAGCCGGACGATGGACGGTTGTCGTTGAGAGTCTCTTAGCATCCTCACTTGTGGTTGAGCATCCACGAGTCGTACTTACGACAGGTCCGGCAGAGGAAGCCGTTGTGGAGTACCGAATCGTGCCGAAGAAGAAAAAAGTGAAAATCATTGTCGGAGGAAGTCCCGAGTAGCGGGAGGCGGGAAGCGGGAGGCGGGAGGCGGGACGGAAAGATCGGGCAGAGAAGTGCAAAGCTCTTCCCTTCCTCTTCCCGCGTCCCTCTTCCCTCTTCCCGCTTCCCGCCAGCGGTTATCGTCCGTGATCCAGCTGGCCGCGGATCTCACCGCCGGGGAAATCTCCCGGACCGGTGTTCACCCCATCTTCGCCGTCGTTCGTGTGCACGTTGACGTAGGTGAGTCCAGCCCGCATCGCATCGAGTAGCGGTCTGTTCGAGCCGACGGCGCTCGCGGGACAGATGACACCCGTCGGGTTGAACGTGCCAGAAGCAAGCACGCCGTTTTGCGGCCCCGCTCCACTTGGCCCCGGAGCCCCCACCGGTCCGACGACAGGATAGAGCCACATCCGGATCGGACCATTCGCGCCTTTCGGACCGCAGTGGATGTGCGACATGATCACGTTGTCGATGTTCGAGGCGATGAGACGAAAATCGACGGTGCCGTCAGCGTTGACCCGGAAAATGGCTTCACCTTGTGCTTTCGAATCCGCTGGTGTCGGAGCACCGGGAGCCGCCACGAATACTTCCTCGGCCCCGGTCATGTGGGTGCCGAGATTGATGTCCCCATTTCCGCCGGCGTGATTGTCTGCGACGGCGAACAAGGGAACCCGAAACTCGAGCGCTGTTGGCGCTGGTTTGTCTGCAGTGCAGCCGACGAGGAGCGCCGTGATGGCGCCAAGGGTTATTTCTCTTCTGAACATGATACCCTCCGCGTGTAGAAGTCGTTCGCACCCTCCGGAGAGGTGTGCGCCTCGTCGCTCCCGTACGGCTCGCACGAGCCGACGCGTAATGGCTAAACTACGGAATGCCGCGAAGGGCGGAAGGGTGGGCGGCAGGCAAGGCTAGTGATGCGCTACAATCCACGCCGCCTTTTAGTTTGCTCAAAGCTAATGGGAGTTAGATGGAGATATCGACACTGTCCCGGGGAACGAAATCTCGAACCGTTTTTACTGCTATCGCAGCTGTCTGGGTTGCGGGCGTAGCGCTGTTTTTCTCGCTCGCGCCGACATACCAAACATCGATCGCCACCTATGGCCCGAACACACCTGCATCCGAAGTGGCGAGAACTGAGCTTAGAGGGCACGCCACCGCACTCGAAATAAATGGACCTCAGATCCTATTTGTCCTGAGCATTCCCATCCTGCTTGCACTTTTGCCCCTGGCGTTTCAAAGGCATCGTCGCGCAGCACTCTTAGGCGCTGCAGCGCTCACACTTTGTTTTTGTAGTCTAGGCGCGTTGTCGGTAGGCGTGTTCTATCTGCCGACCCCCCTGCTCTTGCTGCTCGCCGCAGCGACAACACCAGCGGAGTCGGCGCATCCCATCTAACAAGCACCGCGGACCGGATGCGCTTGAGATCTCGGCCGAGGCGCTAACCAGCGCAGTCGCCGAGGCGCTCATTGCGGACCTGAACGTGGAGCTCTCAGCGCTTTACCCGGAGCCGGGCGCCAACCACTTCAGGCTGGACCAGGACGAGGTCGCTCCTGGCAACGGTATCTTCGTGGTTGCCCGCTGGCACGGACGTCCCGTTGGATGTGGCGCGCTTCGTTGCATTCGTGACGACGCTCTCAGACGCGCACTTGGGCCGCGCGTCGGAGAACTAAAGCGCATGTACGTCGCGCCGGATGTGAGGGGGCAAGGAATCGGGCGTGCGTTGCTCGATCGGCTCGAGACCGAAGGACGTGCGCTCGGACTCGCTCGCCTCGTACTCGAGACGGGGACCCGACAAGCCGAGGCGCTCGCGCTCTACCGCCGTGCTGGATTCACTGCGATCTCAGCCTACGGCGAATATCTGGCGTCGTCCGCAACCAGCATCTGTCTGTCAAAGACGCTTTAAATCGTAGCTCGTCGTTACGCTGCCATCCAATGAGCGAGTTTCAGCGCATCGAGACACTACCGACTGACGCACTCGCTCCGTTATTAGCGGCGAGCATTGACGAAGGATTCCACTTCGTCGAGCGCCTCGTCCGCGAGTGGCAAGAAGGCAAGGAGTGTTTCAACCGACCCGGTGAACTACTCCTCGCAGCTTACCACGGCCCAAGCATCATTGCGATCGGCGGGCTCACCGCCGATCCATACAGCGACGAACCGGCGATCGGACGCCTTCGGCATATCTATGTGCGGCCTGACGCTCGGCGTCGAGGAATAGGCCGGCGGCTCGTGGAACTCCTCGAGCGGGCTGCGCAACGGACGTATCGCGCACTGGTGCTGCGAACCGACACACCGACAGCGGCGCGATTCTACGAGGCGCTTGGATACACACCGCTGCCACCGGGCGGGACAGCGACGCATCGACGCGAGCTAGTGGCGCAGAGGCCGTCCTAGTGCTCGGCTACCAGGCTACGCCGTAGTCCTCGCCATGATTGCTCGATCCTCCCCACATCGTTCCGTGTTTTCGATCAAAGAGGATCGCGTTGATCGGGCCTGAGCTGCGCTGCACGAACTGGAGCGTGTAACCCATCGACTTCAGCGAAGCGCGGACGGAATCGGGAAGAGAGGTCGCTGCCTCCATCAGGCCGGGACGCGCTTCGTGGGCGCCGAACGACGATCGCATCTGATAGCTATTGATGTTCGGGGCTTCCACCCCCTGCTGAACCGTCATCCCGAACTCGACGATGTCGAGGAAGAATTGCAGCAGATTCTGATCTTGCGAATCGCCTCCCTGCACAGCGAACGCAAGGAACGGTTTCCCATCCTTGAGCGCCAGCGTCGGAGTCAACGTCACGCGCGGGCGCTTTCCCGGCTCGATGACATTGAACGGACCGTCGCTCTCGTCAGTGACAAAACTCTGCGCGCGCTGACTCAGCCCGATGCCGGTGTGACCGGCGATCACCGCCGGCACCCAACCGCCACTCGGCGTAACGCTCACTACCCAACCCTCTTCGTCGGCCGATTCTATCGAGGTGGTGCCTGCATAAAACGAATCGAGAAACGCCGAGTCGCGCGGAGGGGGCACCGTAGCGGGAACGGGAGCGTCCTGCTGTCCGCTTCGCGCTGAGTCTCGCGGCGCGAACGCGGCGATATTCCAGCTGGCGAGCTGCGCTGCGTACGGATTCTTCTCCGCCTGAAAAGGATATGGGTCGCCAGGTTTGATCGAAGGGTCGTTCCTGGTCCAGTCGAGCTGCGCGTAGCGCGCCTTCGCATAATCCTTCGACAGCAATCCCTTCACTGGCTCCGCGGGCGGGAAATACGGATCGCCGTAATAGAAGTCGCGATCAGCGAACGCCAGACTCATCGTCTGATAAATGAGATGCAGGTACTTCGGTGAGTTGTATCCCATGCCCTTTACATCAGCGTTCTCCAGAATGTTGAGCGCTTCGAGCAT
>Ga0066709_100004215_pt1 | contig 11370 bp, 14 predicted proteins | sample GraSoiAngelo_158_FD_79665 | JGI IMG/M metagenome (GOLD analysis project Ga0066709, IMG submission 79665) | Grasslands soil microbial communities from the Angelo Coastal Reserve, California, USA - 14_1009_16_30cm | ecosystem: Environmental > Terrestrial > Soil > Grasslands | place: USA... | reverse complement strand
GTCGTCGCCGGATGGGTGATCAGGCTCTTCGAATCGCCGAGATTGTTCGAGATGTCGACGAGCTGCAGCGCATCGAGAAAACGGAAGCAGGCCTCCTTGTCGCCGGCGATGTCGAAGGCGACGACGGTGCCGCCCGCGCTCATCTGGCGCCGCGCCAGCTCGTATTGCGGATGGCTCGGCAGGCCGGGATAGATGACCCGCGTCACCTTCGGATGGGTTTCGAGGAAGCGGGCGATCGCCTCGGCGGTGCGGCATTGCCGCTCGAGCCGCAATTCCAGCGTCTCGAGCCCCTTCAACAACAGCCAGGCATTGAACGGCGACAGCGACGGGCCGGTGTGCCGGTAAAACAGGCCGAGATCGTCCTTGACGTATTTCTCGCTGGCGAGGATCGCGCCGCCGAGCGCGCGGCCCTGGCCGTCGATATGCTTGGTCGCCGAATAGACGACGACATCGGCGCCGAGCGTCAGCGGCTTCTGCAACAGCGGCGTCGCGAACACGTTGTCGACGACGAGGATGCCGCCGGCGCGATGGGTCAGCCGCGCCACCTCGGCGAGGTCGATGATCTCCATCGCCGGGTTCGACGGGCTCTCGCAGAACGCCAGGGCCGCGCCGGGCGCCAGCGCCGCTTCCCAGGCCGACAGATCGCGGCCGTCGACCTGCACCGTCTCGATGCCCCAGCGCGGCAGGAGCTCGGCGACGATGTAGTGGCACGAGCCGAACAGCGCGCGGCTCGCCACGACCCGCTGCCCCGCGCGTAATTTGCACAACAGCGCGGCGAACACCGCCGCCATGCCGCTCGCGGTCGCGCGGCACGCCTCGGCGCCTTCGATCAGCCGCAACCGCTCCTCGAACATCGTCACGGTCGGGTTGCGGTAACGCGAATAGACGTAGCGCAAACCGTCCTGCTTGAACGCGGCCTCGGCCTCGGCGGCGCTGCCGTAGACAAAGCCCGAGGTCATGAACAGCGCCTCGGAGGTTTCCTCATAGGCGCTGCGCTCGCTGCCGCCGCGCACCAGGAGGGTGGCGGGGCTGAGCTCGGCGATAAGCTCGGGCGGCAGGATCGGCTTCGGCATCGGCGCTCTCCTAGTGCCGGGCCGCAGGCGGATCGGGACAACAAAAAACCCCGGTCCGCGCGGGCCAGGGCTCTTTCAACAGTCCCCGACCTTTTAGCGCGTTTTTTAACGTGGCGCGCAAGCCGGTCGGCTCAAATCACCACGAACACCCAGTTCGTACGCCGCCGTCCCGTCAAATGTCAAGGCGCCCGAATTGGCGGTGGTGACTCAGGTTGAAATTGTCGGCTCGCCTTTGGCGGCATCGATCAGCGCCACGCTATCGTCTTTCGACCAAACCGCGTTGGCGCCGGTGTCGGGGGGGCGCTCTGGCCTTGCGGGACCCTTAGGCATTACGCCCCTCAATGATTGCTTAACGCCACGCAGATACGGGAGGGGAACGGCAGGTGCAAATACGCACCGGCGGGGGACACACAATGACCCGACTGCATTATTTATATGTCCTTGCCGGTGCGGTCGTCTTTCTGATCCTGCATATCCATTTCGTTCTGGCCTGGGACAGCTTGTACGCGCCCTACCCGTGGACTGGGTATTACCCCGGCGGGAGTCCTGCGTTCTTTTCTTCTTCCCCGAGAAGCTCGGCGATCGCCAACCTGGTTCTGTTCGCCATGGCGCTCGCTCTGACGGTAATTCCGCCGGGGCAACGGCCAGGGATCGGAAGCGCCCTGTGGGCTGGCGTCATGATCGCGGTCGTGCTGATTTGGGTGGCTACGGCGCGATTGCGTCAAGACAGCAATATGTGGCCGATCGATTTCGTCTTTCTTGCGGTGCGGACCGGCGTGCCGATAGGGGTGGGGCGCACGACCGGCTTGGTTTATTGGCGCATACGAATTGGACAGAGGCTGAACGCGCGGCAGGCCGTCGCCGCCGTTGCATGTTTGGTCATCGGTGGGTGGACTTATCTAATTTTTCACTGAGTCCCTACCGAACTGGACTGGCGCTACCAGATTGCTTCGTTTCGCTCGCAATGACAGCTGATGAGAGTTGTCATTGCGAGAAGCGCAGCGACGAAGCAATCTCCCGGGATGGACACGAGCAAAGCTCCCCGCTTTCATTATCGTCTCGGCGTCAATCAGCCGGCGCACAGCCCGACCGCGCAGCGCCTCGCCGAGACGGCCGAGGCGATCGGCCGCGACACCGACGGCGCGTTCCGTCTCGACGTGTCCCCGGAAAGCCGGCTCGGCCCCGACCCGCAGATGTTCGCCGATGTGCGGCAGGGAGCGCTCGATTTCTACCTCGCCGGCGCGACCCTCGGCGGCATCGCGCCGTCGAGCGCCTTGCCCCTGCTGCCCTTCACCTTCGCGGACAACGCCGCGGTCTTCGCCGCCCTCGACGGGGCGCTCGGCGATGTGATCCGCGGTGAGCTCGCCGGCGCGGGCCTGCACGCCTTCCGGCATTGCTGGCTGAACGGCTTCCATCACATCACGACCAGCAACCGGCCGATCCGCGATGCCGGTGATTTCCTTGGCCTGAAGATCCGCACCCCGGGCGGCGAGCTGGCCGCCGATTTCTTCCGGACCCTGGGCGCCGAGCCCGGCATGGTGCCGTTCAGCGGCATGTACGAGGCGCTGAAGGTGAAGACTTTCGACGGCCAGAGCGACCCGCTCGGCGTCGTGCAATCGCTGCGGCTCGACGAGGTCCAGACCTATCTCAGCCTGACCGGCCATTGGTGGTCGGGCTTCACATTGCTGGCCCATGGCGCGGCCTGGCAGGCCTTGCCGCGCGACATCCAGGCCGTCGTCGAAACCAACGCGGAGCGCTTCGCGAAACTGCAACGCCAGGATGTCGAGGCGATCAACACGGCGGGAGAAGCGGAGCTGGCGCGCCGCGGCATGGTTGTAAACCGCACCGATACCGAGAGCATCCGCGCCCGGCTCGGCGATTTCTACGCACGCTGGCGGGCGTGCTTCGACCCGGCCGTCTGGGCGCTGACCGGCGCTCCCACCGATTAGCGCCGTATCCGATCAGGTGAGCTATCGGTCTTATAAGCGCCGCCATCGGGTCACGGCGCCCGTTGTAAGTGCCCGGAAACGGCGTCGGTTATTGATTGGATCACGGCTCTAATGCGCCGGACATTCCGGTTGTCCTTGTGGACCGCGAGCCAGAGGTCCACCACAGGTGCCGGTGTAGGTGCCTGATCGAGCCGCCGCAGTCCAGGCACTTCATCGCCGTGGAAGCGGGGCAGGTACGCCATACCGTCACCCGCAAGAAGGGAATGCAGGCGGCTTTCATAGCTGCCCGTTTTGAGGACGACTCGCGCCTCTGTGGTGAGGTCCGCAAGCCATCGCATTTGCGGCAGATCACAAAATTGGTCGGGCAACGCAATGACGCGATGGCCAATGCATCCATCCGGGAAATTCGGCGTGCCGAACCGCTCAAGATAATCGGGGCTGGCGTAAATCCCGAAGGCGATGCTGCCGATCCGCCGAACGACGATCTCCTGCTGCTTGGGACGCACATGATGAATTGAGATGTCGGCGTCGCGTCGGGCAAGGCTCACATGCCGGTCGGGCGGCAGAAGCTCGATGATGACCTCCGGATAATCCCGATGCAGGGCTGCGAAGCACGGCGCGAGGATGTTGTTGGCGATCGATTCGATGCAGGTCACGGTCACTTTGCCCTCAAGCCGCGCGTCTCGGCCTGCCACGATGCGCTCGACGGCTGCCGTCTCGGCCTCAATGCGCTCAACGTGCTCATGGATACTCTCGCCAGCGGGCGTAGCGACGTAGCCGCGCGGCGTCCGGTTCAGCAGCCTCACACCGAGGCGGGCTTCAAGGGAAGCAAGCCTACGACCCACCGTCGTTTGGGTGCAGCGCAGTTCCCGCGCGGCGGCTGACAGGCTGCCGGTCCGGGCAACCGCCAGAAAGAAGCGGAGATCGTCCCAATCCAGCATCACAGGCGATCCGGCTCAGAGAGTTCGCGCGGGCAAGAATGGGGTCCCTGTGCATTTTTGCACAACGACTAATCGCACTTCGCCGTATCGGCTCCGCGCACGGAGGGCCAGATTCTCGGCATGACAATCTCCGAACGCGAGGAACAGGATTATGTCGCTGCTCACCGTTTTCATCGCGGTAGCGAGCGCCTGGGCTGATTGGCGGCAGCGCCGTCGCGCCTATGACGAACTGATGGCGCTCGATGACCGCTTGCTCGCCGATATCGGCCTCCGACGCACCGATATTCCGGCCATCTTCCACAAGAAGCTCCGCCTCGGGAGTGTTGATGAAGGCGCTGCGATGGCGTTGAGCGCATTACAGGCAAAGCTCGTCTTCGGCCATCGCGGGCTGCCGCCAATCTGGCCTCAACTGTGAGCACCTTCCGCGAGGTCGGGCGTCGTCTGGACGTCGACCCGCAACAGTTCCTATGGAGGGAGGTATGGCTTCGATCCACGTCGATCTTGAGAAACTGGAATGGAGGCCGGGCTCGGCCAAATATGGCCGGGTGGCCGTCCACAAAGGTAAGGAGATCATCCAGAGCGCGATCCTCAGCGACCGCCGAGAACAGGGTGGCGGTCTCGCCTTGCTGTCGAAGGTTTCGCCGCCGCCGGGAAAGGTGGTGAAAATCGTCGCGGTCGCCCGTTCCGACGAGCATGTCTTTAATCTCGAAGGCGGACGCGGCACGAAGTCCGGCCAGCCGGCCCGCGCCGCGTCCGACTACACGCTCAACACGGAAGGGCAGGTGCACAGCGCTCTTATCGGAACCGAGACGCTGAGCCTTGTCATCTATCGAGGCGAACCGGACAAGAATATATCCTTCGAGGTTCTGGATTCGGCGCCGGCTTTGCAGGCGCCCTGAACGGTGCTGTCCATTTTTGACGACGCGAGAAGGCGTCGAACGCACCGCTGCGGAGTGACGATTAGCCCGGCAACCCGATCCGCCGCCCGGCCCAGCCCGGGCGCGGCAAAACCGCGTGCGCTGCGGTCCAGGCGCCGACCCGGTCGCGGAGATCCGGCGGGAACGGGCTCACCCGGCGGGCCGCCAAATCGATGTGCAGGAACATCAGCTCCTGTGTCGCTGAACGCTCGCCGTCCTTGACGCGGAACATCTCGTGCCCGAGAAGCAGGCGCTTGTCGTCCGAGCCGAGGATCTGCGTCGCGATCCGCACCCGCTCGCCGACCAAGAGCTCGCGCTCGTAGAGGTTGTGGGTCTCGACGACGAAGGTGCCCTTCTCCTCGTTGCGGCGGTAATCGAGGCCGAGCCCCAGCTCATCGAACAGCAGATCGGTCGCCCGGTCGAACAGCACGACGTAGTAGGCGAGGTTCATGTGGCCGTTCCAGTCGATCCACTCGGGCAGGACCTCGCCTTCGAATCGCTGATAGGGCGCCGGGATCGTCATCACGCTGGGTCCGGGTTCTGATAGAGCCGAAATGCTTTTACAGGCCTGGGCCGAGGGAGGCGAGGGCCGGTCTCAGGTTGCCTCAATACGACGGTTTCGTTACATTCCAGCCCGCGTGAAGCCTCGGGGCCCGGCCCGATGGCGCCGCTTTAAGCCACCGGCTGATGAAAATCTTGACCTGCAACAGCAATCGGCCTCTGGCCGAGGCGATTTCGGCCTATCTCGGCCTTCCCCTGATGAAGGCCAGCGTCCGCCGATTCTCGGATCTGGAGGTGTTTGTCGAGATCCACGAGAACGTGCGCGGCGAGGATGTGTTCGTCATCCAATCGACCTCCTATCCGGCTAACGACAACCTGATGGAACTGCTGGTTGCGCTCGATGCGCTGCGGCGCAGTTCGGCGCGTCGGGTCACCGCGGTCATTCCGTATTACGGTTATGCCCGGCAGGATCGCAAATCGAGCCCGCGCTCGCCGATCTCGGCCAAGCTGGTCGCCAATCTGATCACCACCGCCGGCGCGCACCGGGTCCTGACCATCGATCTGCACGCCGGGCAGATCCAGGGCTTCTTCGATATCCCGACCGACAATCTCTACGCCGAGCCGGTGCTGGTGAAGGACATCCAGGAAAACCACGCCGGTCAGGATCTCGTCATCGTGTCGCCCGATGTCGGCGGCGTGTTCCGCGCCCGCCAGATCGCCCGCCGGGTCGATGCCGATCTCGCGATCATCGACAAGAGGCGCGAGCGCGCCGGCGTGTCCGAGGTCATGAACATCATCGGCGATGTCGGCGGACGGCGCTGTATCCTGGTCGACGACATCGTCGACAGCGCCGGCACCCTGTGCAATGCCGCCGAGGCGCTGATGGACAATGGCGCCGAGGGTGTTTATGCCTATGTTACGCACGGGGTGCTGTCGGGAGGCGCGGTGGCGCGGGTCGCCGCCTCGCCGATCAAGATGCTGGTCTTGACCGACAGCATTGTCGCGACCGAGGCGGTGCGGCTGTCGCACAATGTCAGGCAGCTGACGATCGCGCCGCTGATGGCCGAGGCGATCCTGCGGATCAGCGAGGAACGTTCGGTTTCGAGCCTGTTCGATTGAATAAGCGATCGGCGGGGTCAACGGCGGCAGAGCTGTCCGCTGGCCGCGGTGCTGTGTTGGTATAGAGGAGTGACTAATCGATGCCCGAGATCATCAGCCTCAGCGCCGAGCCGCGCGAGCGCGTCGGCAAGGGCGCGGCCCGGGCGATGCGGCGCGCGGGACGCGTCCCCGCGATCGTCTACGGCGACAAGAAGGACCCAGTGCTGATCAGCCTGGAGCCGAGAGAGCTGGGCCGGGCCTTGGCGCGGCCGGGCTTCTTTGCACACCTGATCGATCTGAAGCTCGACGGGACGACGCACCGCACCCTGCCGCGCGACGTGCAGTACCATCCGGTCACCGACGCGCCGCTGCATATCGATTTCCTGCGGGTCGGGGCCGGCGCCCAAGTCACCGTCGCGGTGCCGGTCGTGTTCATCAATCACGAGCGCGCCCCTGGGCTGCGCCGCGGCGGCATCCTCAACGTCGTGCGTCATGGCATCGAAGTGGTCTGCTCGGTCGACAACATCCCTGAGCGGATCGTCGTGAACCTCGACGGGCTCGAAATCGGCGACAGCATCCATATCGGCGCCGTCGAGATCCCGGAAGGGGCTCGCCCGGTGATCCACGAGCGCGACTTCACGATTGCCACGATCGCCGCCTCCTCGGCGGTGCGCGAGGAGGCCGCCGCCGCCGCCGCGGCCGCGGCGACTGCCGCGGCAGCGCCGCCCGAGGTGGTAGAAGGCGAGCAGCCGGCGGTGGCGCCGGGAACCGCGCCCGGGGCCGCCCCTGGAGCCGCGCCCGGGTCCGCGCCGTCGTCCTGAGCCTTCGTCAGGCGATGCGCCTGATCGTCGGGCTCGGCAATCCGGGCCCGCGCTATGCCCGCAACCGCCACAATATCGGCTTCATGGCGGCCGAGGCGATCGCCCGGCGCTACGGCTTTCCGGCGTTTCGCGACCGCTTCAAGGGCGAGCTCGCCGAGGGGGTGATCGCCGGGGAGCGGCGCCTGCTGTTGCGGCCGCAAACCTTCATGAACGATTCCGGCGAGTCGGTGCTGGCGGCGATGAGCTTTTATAAGATCCCGCCGGCGGACATCGTCGTCATCCATGACGAGCTCGACCTGCGGCCCGGCAAGGTCCGGGTCAAGCGCGGCGGCGGCTCGGCCGGCCACAACGGGCTGCGCTCGATCGACGCGATGATCGGGCCGGATTACTGGCGCGTCCGCATCGGCATCGGGCATCCCGGGATCAAGGAGCTGGTCCACCCCTACGTCCTGCAGAACTTCACCCCGGACGAGGCCCGGCTGATCGTGGAGCCCTTGCTCGACGCGGTGGCCGAGACAATCCCGCTCTTGGTCGAGGGCGCCCCCGACGCCTTCATGAGCGAGGTCGCCCGCCGCTTCACGCCCCCCGATCTCGATGCCGACGAGCAGGAATAGCGGCCACAACGGCGCACCGTCTGGATATCGATAGCCTCGCCCCTAAATAGCAGCGTCATGGCCGGACTTGTTCCGGCCATCCACGATCAATCTGCTCCGTGGTTTCCGCAGATGACCGGGCCGGGCCCGGTCATGACGGTTTTGGTGTTGGGAGAGACATGGGCTTCAACTGCGGTATCGTCGGCTTGCCGAATGTCGGCAAATCGGCCTTGTTCAACGCGCTGACCGCGACGCAGGCAGCCGAGACGACGAAATATGCGTTCTCGACCCGCGACGCCAATGTCGGGCGGGTCGCGGTCCCGGACGAGCGGCTGAATGTGTGCGCCCGCCTCGCCAAATCCGCCAAGATCATCCCGACCCAGCTCGAATTCGTCGACATCGCCGGGCTGGTGCGCGGCGCCTCGAAAGGGCAGGGCCTCGGCAACCAGTTTCTCGGCCATCTCCGCGAAGTCGATGCGATCGCCCACATCGTGCGCTGCTTCGACGACGACAACGTGGTGCACGTCGAGGGCTCGGTCGATCCGCTGCGCGACGCCGAGACGGTCGAGACCGAACTGATGCTGGCCGATCTGGAGAGCCTCGAGCGCCGCACCGTCGCGGCGCAAAAACGCGCCCGCGGCGGCGACAAGGAGGCGCGCGCCCAGCTCGGCGTCATCGAGCCGGTGCTGGCGAGCTTGCAGGAGGGCGTGCCGGCGCGCCGCGCCCCGCTGACGCCGGAGCAGCAGGTCGAGCTGAAGGCGCTGCAATTGCTGAGCGCCAAGCCGGTTCTCTACATCGCCAATGTCGATGAGGAAGCCGCCGCGACCGGTAATGAGTTGAGCCGCCGCATCGCCGATTATGCCGCCACCCAAGGGGCGGAGACGGTGGTGGTTTCGGCGGCGATCGAAGCCGACCTTGCCGTGCTCGCCGACCCGGCCGAGCGGGACGAATTCCTCGCCGCGCTCGGCCTCGGCGAGACCGGGCTCGACCGGGTGATCCGCACCGGCTACGCGCTCTTGGATCTGATCACTTTCCTGACCGCCGGCCCTAAGGAGGCGCGCGCCTGGACGATCCCGCGCGGCACCAAGGCGCCGCAGGCCGCCCGGGTCATCCACAGCGATTTCGAGAAGGGCTTCATCCGCGCCGAAACGATCGCCTACGCCGATTTCGTCGCGCATGGCGGCGAGCAGGGCGCCAAGGACGCCGGCCGGATGCGCCTCGAAGGCGCCGATTACGTCGTGCAGGACGGCGACGTCATGCATTTCCGCTTCAATGTGTGAGGCGGCACGGAGGACGCAGTGACCGCGCGCATCTCGATAAGCCTCGATGGCGATCTCCGACGGACACTGGAGGCGGAGGCGGATTCGCGTGGGGTTTCGCTCGACGCTTTGGTGAGCGAACTCGTGACAGAAGCTGCAAGACAGCTGCGGCGCAAGCGCATCCGCGAGCAAGCGGAGACGGTTGGCCGCTATGTCGCGAGTAATCCCGAGGCGAAGGAATTCTACGAGTTCTGGGGAACGCCGCGTGTGGAGGGATTGGGGCCGCCGCCGAAGCTTCGTTCCCGCGACGACAAATGACGCAAACCGCCCGGCGCGGCGTTGGTAGGGACACCCCTTTCGACAGGAGCCTCCGATGGCGGTCATTCCCGAGAATTTTCGCGACTTGCTGGAGCAGAAGAAGGCCTTCGCCCACCTCGCGACGATCATGAAGAACGGCTCACCGCAGGTGACCCCGGTGTGGTTCGACTACACCGGCGACATGATCCGCGTGAACACCGCCAAGGGCCGGGTCAAGGCGCGCAATCTGCGCGAAGGGGCGCCGGTTGCGCTGTCGATCATGGATCCCGACAACCCGTACCGCTACATCCAGATCCGCGGTGCGGTGAAACGCTGCGTCGAAGCCGGCGCCGACCAGCACATCGATTCCCTGGCGAAAAAATATCTCGGCAAGGACAAATACCCATTCGGCCAGCCCGGCGAGGTCAGGCTCATGTACGAGATCGAGCCGCGCGCCGCCAACGCGATGGGCTGACCCGCGGGTCGTGTGGTATGGCTCGGGCGAGCATGTTTGGGCCTTGATGACCGCCTCACATAGCACCGCGCGCCGTCTCGCCTTCGGCGTCGATCCGAGCCGGCCCGAGCGCTACAGCCTGCGCCAGGCGCGCTATGCCGCGCTGGCCGACGACATCAGCGCATGGGCAGGCGCCGCGGCGCGGCGCGGCAAAACCTTGGCGCTGCTCGATGTCGGCTGCGGCTGGGGGCCGTTGCTGCGCCACCTCGACACCAAGCCCCATTTCGACAACATTGAAATCTCGGCCGCCGATGTCACCGATGCGGCACTGTACCGCAAGGACCTCTACCGCGACTATGTCATCGGCGACCTGACCGGCGGCTATCCCGAGATCCCGTCCGAGCATTACGAAATCGTCGTCTGCGAGCAGGTGTTGGAGCATCTCGCCGCGCTCGATACCGCGATGGCCACGCTGGTGCGGGTGTTGCGCCCCGGCGGAATCCTGGTGATCGGCGTGCCGATTTTCCTGCCGCCCCTGCACCTCGCCCGTAAACACCTGGTGCCGCTTCTTCCCGGTTCTCTGCGGCCGGATGATTCGACGCATCAGCAGGCGTTTTCGCTCGCCTCGTTTTTGCGCGAATTGCGCAAGCAACCCGCGCTGACGGTGGAGACGGTACGCGGTTTCCGCATCATCTCGGGCGGTCTCTTGCGGCCGCTGGAGAATTACCGCTGGTGGTGGCGATTCAACCGGCGCCTCGGCGAGCTGTTGCCGGCGGCCTGCATCGAAGCACAAATCATCGCCCGCAAAACAACCTGATCCACCACAGAGACACAGAGAGCACGAAGGCTGGTCCTCATTCGTCATCCCGGCGCAGGCCGGGATCCAGCCCTCAGAGGCACGAGCAGCGGAAGAGTGGGTCCCGGCCTTCGCCGGGATGACGATCTCCTACTCTGTGTCCTCTGTGCCTCTGTGGTGAAATAAGGCGGCGGGTTCTGCGCTATGCCCGCGCGCGCAATCTGGGAGGGAAGCGTTCATGGATTTCGGCATCGGCATCGCCAGCGCGAGCGATTCGTGGAAGGCGGCGCAGCACGCCGAGGCGCTCGGCTTCACGCATGCCTGGTTCTACGACACGAAGATGATCACCGCCGATCCCTTCGTCGCGATGGCGGCGGCGGCGCTGCAGACCTCCAAGATCCGCCTCGGCACCGGCGTCCTGGTGCCGTCGAACCGCATCGCCGCGGTGACCGCCAACGCGTTCGCGACCTTGAACGGCCTCGCGCCCGGCCGCATCGATTTCGGTGTCGGCACCGGCTTCTCGGCGCGCCGCGCGATGGGCCTCGGCGCGATGAAGCTCGCCGATATGGAGGAATACATCCGCGTCGTCTACGCGCTGCTCGCCGGCGAGACCGTCGAGACGCCGATCGAGGGCAAGCGCCGCAAGATCCGTTTCCTCAATCCCGAGATCG
>Ga0066709_100004213_pt1 | contig 11372 bp, 8 predicted proteins | sample GraSoiAngelo_158_FD_79665 | JGI IMG/M metagenome (GOLD analysis project Ga0066709, IMG submission 79665) | Grasslands soil microbial communities from the Angelo Coastal Reserve, California, USA - 14_1009_16_30cm | ecosystem: Environmental > Terrestrial > Soil > Grasslands | place: USA... | reverse complement strand
GTGGTTCAAAAAATCCCGAGCGTGTGTTCGCGGAGATCTTGACTTCGTGGTTCACTGGTACACCTGAATGCGCTGCGAGCGATCGTCGAACAGATAGATGCGGCCGGCGGCGTCGAGCGCGAACGCCTGCGGCTTCTGAAATGCGCCGGGATCCTTCTCCGGCATCGTCATTGTCGTGAGGAGCCGGTACTTCGGGCTGAACACGTGGACCGACGGCTTGCCGCGATCGAGCACGTACAGATCGCCGAAGGGGTCGAACGCGACGTCGATAGGATTGTCCAGCTCGTAGCCTGTGCCCTTTGCCGGGATCTTGGCGAGCGGCTTGCCCTCGCGATCGACGACAACGACCGATTTCGAATCCTTGTCGAGCATCGCGACGTCATCCCATCGATTGACGGCGAGCCTCTCCGGGTTGAGGCCGGTCGCGAAGTTCCGAAGGAATTTTCCCGCCGGAGAGAACCGCAGCACCATCTTGCCTTTGCGGTCGGCAATCAGACGATCGCCGTTGGAGAGCATGACGATGGACGGGATTTCCTCGACTTGCCGCGGTTTGCCGCCCGCGGCTGCAGGCAGGACGATCGTCGTCGCCTCGGCGCCTTCCGTGATCACGACGTCCTTGCGCACCATCGCGAGGCGTCCGCGCTCGTCGACGAAGAACGCGGACGGTTCCTCGACCGGAACCGTTTTGATCAGGGCGGCTCTGCTGTCGAAGATCGAGATCCCCTGCTTGTGCCCGAGCAGCACGCGGCCGGTCTCATCGATATCGATGCCGACGACATCCTTGAATTTGGCAGCCTCGTTGCCGACGTACCTCCCACTGAACGTGTACGGCGGCTGCGCCGGCGGACGCACGTAGAGTCGATAGATGATCGTGTTGTAGTTGAGCGCCTCCGCCGCCTCGGGCGATGCGGGGAACCGCTGGCGGATGCGCTGCAGGTCGTCGAGCGCGCGGGTCGCGCGATCTGTCTGGACGAGGGACACGGCGGCTGCGAGCATCGCGCGAACGGCCCACATCGATCGCGGGTACTCCATGGATACGCGGCGGAAGCGCTCGAGCGCCTCGTCATTCCGCCGTACCAGCTGCAGCGCGTCGCCGGCATAGAACCCGGCTGCTCCGACGGCTTCCGATCCCGGGAACAGACGCGGAACGCGCTCGAAGCTGGCCAGCGCCGTTTCGACGTCCGATGGCGCACGTCCCTTCGTCATCGCCAGGCGTCCCGCGAGGACATACGCCATCGGCGCCGCGCCGCCGTCGGGGTATTCCTTCAATAGCTTTTCGTTCGCCGCCTGCGCGGACGCGACGCTGTGCGCGACGTCGAGCTGGTACATGGCAATCTGCAGCAGGGCGGCATCGGCGATCGAGGTCTTCGGAAACGAGTCGACGACGGCTTGGAAGTCCTTCATCGCCTCCGTGTAGCGTTTGTTCTGCAGGAAGGAGACGCCGCTCTCGTACTGCCGGCGCGCGAACTCCTCGTCGCGCGGCGCATTCGATTGAGCGCTCACGGTCGCGACCAGCGCGATGGACGCGGCCGCGAGCCGCAGGAGGTGAGTCTTCATCATCAGTAGATTCTCGCGGTTGCGGTGTTGTTCGGCGCCACCGTCACGAACTGTCCTGGAACGTTCTGCCCGTTGGCGCACGCGATATCCACGCGGTATTGGCCGGCGGCAAGCGGCAGCCGTGTGATCGGCGGGTAGCCGAGATCTTTCGAGCCGATTTTCACATTGCACGTTTCGTACTTCGTCAACACGGTCAGGTACCCGAGAGGCGGCGACTGATAGTCGATCTTGCCGTCGACCTTGACGGCCGCGTCCAGCAGGTACTCCGGCGCTCTGACGTGGATCGTGGTGCCGGCTGGCACGTTCAGTTCATGGGCGTCGCCCGGACGTGAAATAGACTTCGAGCCCTGGAACACTTCAACCGGATACGTGCTCGCGACCGAGACCGGAACGAGCGCAGCCTGCGCCTGCTGCAGCGTGTAACTGACCGACCCCGTGCGAACGTCCGCGTCGGCCAGCTTGATCTCGCGCGCGACAAAGCCGCGCTTCGACAATTGCAGGCGGTGTGGTCCGGGCCCGCGCACCGTCACCGAGCCCGGCGTCGTTTGTCTGCTATCGCGCCCATCGATCAGAATCGCGGCGCCGCTCGGCTCGGAATCGACTTGGAGGGCCGTCGCCTCGACGGCCGCCGGCGCCGCGGCGGGTACTGCGGCAGCCACCGGGACTGCGGGTCCGGACACCGGAGCGCGCGGCGGAGCGGGCGGCGGCGCGGTTGCTGGCGGCGCCGCTTCCGTCTGCGCTACCGCGGCTTTCGCGGCCGCCGGCGGCGCGCCGCGGCCGAACATCAACGCGCCCGCGGCGATGCCCACGACCGCGACGGCAGCAACGGCCGCCGGCACCAGCCATTGGCGGCGGCCGGCTTGCGTCGCGGTCCCGCCGGTCTGCGCGGCGCTGGTCCCGGTCGGCGATTCGCCAGCCGGACGGCTTTTCTCCAGCTCTTTCTGAAACGATCGGATCTCGGTCGGCGAGGCGAAACGCGTCTCCTCGAATACGCCGCTCTCACTCGTCGCGACGAGCGCCTTTCGAATCCACTGCAGCTCTTTCGCGAGCTCGCCCGCGGTGGCGAACCGCTCGGCGGGATTCTTCGCGAGCGCGCGATTGACGGCTGCGACAAGCTGCGCCGGCAGTCCCGGTACCACCGTTTCGAGCGGCGGCGGCTGCTCGTGCAGGAGCTTCATGATGATCGCGGTCGGCGCTTCCGCATGAAACGGCTTGCGCCCGGCGAGCAGCTCGTACAGCACGACGCCAACCGAAAAGATATCGGAGCGGCCGTCGACCGCGTCGCTGCCGGCCACTTGTTCGGGCGACATGTACGACGCGCTGCCGAGCACGTCGCCGCGCCTCGTAAGCGTCGACGTCGTCACCTTCGCGATGCCGAAGTCGAGAAGCTTGACGGTCCCGTCGGTCAGCAGGAAGACGTTCGCGGGCTTCACGTCGCGATGCACGACGCCCTGCTCGTGCGCGTAATTGAGGGCCTCGCACAGCTGCGCGATGATATCCAGCTTGGCCTCGAGCGTCAGCGGGATCGGCGACGCCATGCGCGCCGCCAGACTCGTTCCGCGCAGGAACTCCATGACGATGAACGGCGTGTTGCCTTCTTCGGCGAACTCGAACACCGTCACGATATTGCGATGCTGAAGCTTGGCGGCCGCGCGCGCTTCCCGGTAGAAGCGGGGACGCATCTGCTCTTCGTCTTCGGAAAAGTCCACCAGCATCAGCTTGATCGCGACTTCGCGATCGAGCACCGGGTCCATGCCACGGAAGAGCACACCCATCCCGCCGCGGCCAACCCGCTCGATGATCTGATAGCGCCCGATCTGCGCCGGATCGTTCCTTGTTCCCACGGTTGCCTCTTCCCTGTAGGGGCACGGCGACGCCGTGCCCCTACGGTCATCTCGGTTTCACCCTCAGCTGATCGGCGCGCGCGCGCGCGACGTCGCGGTTCGGATCCTCGACCGGCAGCCACTGTGCTGCCTTTTCGTACTCGTGCAGCGCCTCGGCCGCCCGGCCGGCGGCGTCGTGTTGACGCGCCCGTGTGAGGGCGTCGGCGCCGGCGACGCGCATCTTCTCGCGCACGCGCGTGATCGCGCTCTCCAGGCCGGGCACGGCGCGATCGATCTCACGCGCCTGGTCGTATTTGCGGAGCGCGCTCGTCCAGTCGCCGGCCGCGTCGAGACGGTTGCCCGATTCGAGCGCGGCGAGCGCCGCGCCGCGCAGACCCTCGCGTGCCCTGACGAGCAGTTGCGGTGCGTCGAGGAATCCCGGCTCGTCGTTGAGAATCGCGGCAAATCCACCCGCCGCCGCAGCGAAGTCGCCGCGATCGAGCGCCACCTTCGAGTACGCATACCGCGCCTGCAACGCCGCGCTGCGCTCCCGCCACTCCTCGACCGACTCACCCGGCTTGCGCGTGACGGGCATTGGCGACGTGTACGCGCGTGCGGCTTCCTGGGCAGCCGCTGCCGAGCCACGCGCCGCATTTCGTACGGGTGCACGTCCCGTCGGGGGTTTCGACGGCGGCGGAGTCGCTGTTGATCCTGCCGTCGTCTGCGGCGCTGGCGCTGGCACTGCGGCAGGCGCAGGTTCGCTTGCCGCGCCGGGCGCTTCACCGCTTCTGGGCTGCGGGGACGCCGGAGGAACAGCAACGGCAGCGGGCGACGTGGCCGTCGGCGAAGCGGGAGGCGCGACGGCGACAGCGGAGGACGATTTCGGGATGACGAACCGGCCCACCAGCAGCGCGACGACGGCGATGGCGATCATGCTGCCGACCACGAGCGGCGTTCGCGAGCGGGCTGGCGCGCGCGAAGCGGCGGCCGCATGGCCGTCCACCGGTTTGTCCAATAGCTGCGTGGGAAGTCCGCGGTTACTCGGTGCTCCTGCGGCTCGCGAGAGCGGCAGGTCGGCGCCTGCTGCTTTGCCGGCGGCGTTACGGCCCGGGCGCGACGCGGGCGAAACGAGCGTGTCGAGCACCGCAGTACTTGGCGCGTTCGCGCGATCATCCGCGGCGGTCGACGCCACTGGCTGGAGCGTGAGCCGGTAGAGACCGATCGCGATTTCCGCATCGGGCCGAACTTCGGCGCGCTGCACGCGAAGTCCATTCAGCCACGTGCCATTCTGACTGTGCAAATCGATGATCGTGCAACGGCCGCCTTCGATGTGCAATTCGGCGTGCGCGCGCGAGACGCCCTTGTCCGCATCGGCGAGGACGATCTCGTTATCCGCCGAGCGGCCGATCCGGACGACGCCTTCGTGCAGCTCCACGACGCGCTCGTCGCCGTCGTCGCCGCGAATCACCAGTCGGTGCACCATGGTCATTTGAGCTCGTCCGTCGCGGCGCGAAGGCGCGCGACCAGTGTGTTCAACGCATTCGCAAGACCATTCGCTGGCGCGACGATGCCAGACGAACCGGTGAGCGCGTCACGTTTGCCATCTGCCAGGAGTGCGAGGTCGGCTTCGAGAGCCTTCACGGCTCGAGCTGCCGCCGGGGTCGTCCAGGCGGTGACGAGGAAGCTGGCAATCGCCTCGACCGCGATCGACATGGCACGCACCTGACGCGGATCGACCGTCGCGGCCGTACGAGAGGTCGGCGCGGTCTTCGCCGCAGTTCTCGTGATCACGACTGTCTGTGACGACGGATCGATCGGGACGTCGGGCAATTTCAGCGCTGACGCCGGAGCACCGGCACGGGATTCAGGCGGCGACACGACCCGCGTCTCGTTCGAATCCACGGATCGAGCCGGTCCCGGAGGATCGGACGCCGCGGCGGGTGTCGAGCGCGGCGCGATGCCGGCCGCTGACCCCGAGATCGAACCCGAACGCGCAGCTGGTTTCGGTGCGGGCGGCGCAACGACGAACGTTCGATCGTCGTCGGGACTGGCCGCAGGCGGCGGCATTGGCTTGGGCGACGGCGGTGGCACCGGCCGCACGGCCGCCGGGGAGTTGGGAAGCGCTGGAGCCGACTCGCGCGATGTTCGATGAATCACCGCGGTGGCATCGACATCTGCGAGCTCGGGCGCCGCGACCAGCGGCGCACTGTCTTCGACGTAACGGACCTTGAGATGGCCGATTTGAATCACATCACCCGATCGGAGCCGCTGTTCGGCGACACGAGCGCCGTTGACGTAGATCCCATTGCGGCTGCCGAGATCGCGCGCGACGATAGTGTTGCCGTCGGTCGTGAATTCGGCGTGGCGCCGCGACAGCAGCGGGTCTGCCTCGCTCACGTCGCATATCGGATCGCGGCCGACGACGATTCTGCCGACGAGCACCAGCTCGCGCTCGCGACGTCCGTCATTGACGATCAGTTTTCTCAAACCCGCTCCATTCCAGAGATTTCAACATCCCGTAGGGGCGGACCTGCGTGTCCGCCCGGGCCGACATAAGGTCGGCCCCTACATCCCACCAAGCCGGCGCCAGAGCGCGACCGCGCGTGCTTTCAGCGACGACCGCGACGCGTCATCGATCGGATTGCCGCCGTCGTCGGCGCGCAGCGTCAGGTCGGCCACCCTCGCGCCTGCGACCCCGCGCGCGAGCGCGTCGGCCGCGTCCACACGCACCGCCGCGAGCGATGCGAGCTCGGCGTTGTGCCGCGTTTGCAGCGCTGCGAGCGCGTCCTGCGCATCAGCGCTATCCATCGGCGCCATCAACGCCGATGGGGCGGCGTGTTTTGCGAAATCCGGAAATCGCGCGGCGAGCCGCGCGATCGCGTCTGCGCCAGATCGATCGATGTCGTCTCTGCCAATCGATCGGCCGAGCGCACGACGCTCCTCGATCGTCGCGATCACCTGACGGTACCTGTCGAGTGCAGCTTGCGCGGTCCGGTGTGCTGCGCCTTCGTGCGCGCGGCGAATTCGCGCCAGCTCGGCGACGAGATCCGCGCACTGCGGGTACCGATCGTCCGGCGACTTCGACAACGCTTTCATCAACACGCGCTGCAGCGCCTCGGGCGCCTGGGTGTCGCTGAGCGCCGGCGGATCTTCGTGCATCACCGCGCGGAGCATCTTCGGCAGGTCCGGAGACGAAAACGGTCCGCGGCCCGCGACCATGTAATAGAACACGCCCGCCGCCGAGAACACGTCGGACCGCGCATCGACCGGACGCCCCTCGGCCTGCTCCGGCGACATGTACTCCGGTGTGCCGACGAGAACGCCGCTCTTCGTCAGGTTCGACGAGGCGAGCCGCGCCACGCCGAAATCGAGAATCTTGACGGTCCCATCGTGCTGAACGAACAGATTGCTCGGTTTGACGTCGCGGTGCACGACGCCTTTTGCGTGTGCGACCTGGAGGCCCTCGCACACCTGCATCATCAAGTCGAGCTTCGCATTGAGCGACGCCGCGGCCGGCGTGCGCAGATGCGCGGCGAGCGGCAGACCGCCGAGCAGCTCCATCACGATGAACGGCCGGTGATCGTCTTCGCCGAGATCGAAAACCGTCACGATGTTGCGATGGGCGAGCTGCCCGGTGATCTTCGCCTCGCGGAAGAAGCGCCCGCGCATCTCGGGCTCCTCTTCGAGGTCGCCCATCATCACTTTCACCGCGACTCGTCGGCCGAGCATCTCGTCCTCGGCCGCGAATACCATGCCCATCGCGCCCGTGCCGATGCGCTCGACGACGCGGTAGCGGCCGATATACTGCGGCAGGCCGTCTGTGGAGGCACCGCTCACCTGCATGGTCATGAAGGGCGCTCGTAGCGGACCACCAGCGCCGTGACATTGTCGCGGCTCCCGCGCTCCATCGCCGCCTCGACCAGCGTTCGCGCCGCGACGTCCACGTCGGGCGCGCCCTTCAGAATGGCTTTGAGGGAATCGGCGTCGAGTACGCCGTGGAGCCCATCGGTGCACAACAACATCACGTCGCCGGGCGAAACCGAGCGCTCGCTCAGATGCACCTCCACCTGATCGCGCGCGCCAAGAACGTTCGTGAGCACATTGCGCATCGGGTGATGCGCGATCTCGGCCGGATTCATGCTCGGATCCTGCGCCAGAATCGTGGCCGCCCAGGAGTCGTCGTAGGTCACCTGTTCGAGCCGATCGTTCGACAGCAGATAGAGCCGGCTGTCGCCCACGTGGGCCACGGCGATGTTGGAGTCGTTCACCAGCAGGCCGACGATAGTCGTTCCCATGCCGCCGTAGTCGTCCGTGCTTTCAGCCGCGCGAAACACGCGGCGGTTGGCCAGATGAATACCCGTGCGCAGCCGGTTGCCGTCGAACGAGAGGGTCTTGTCGAGGCCGTACGGCCAGGAGAAATCGGTATCGTTCGCCGAGCGGTGGATGAAGCCTGACAGGGTCTCGATGGCGAGGCGGGAGGCGACTTCGCCGGCATTGTGGCCGCCCATGCCGTCGGCGACCGCGAACAGCCGCACGTCGGGAGCCGAGACGTATTGGTCCTCGTTCGCCTTGCGGACGCGACCTGTATCAGAAATACCACACGCACGTATCACGCGAGATCCTCGGCGACAACGGGAACTCAACCCACCTGAACAGCTGTAAATGGTGTCCCTGAAGGGTATAGGACTGAGATGGCCTGTGGCAATACTACTTTAGTGGTAGTTAGCTGGCTCGGCGTTTTCGCCGATATATCCCGCGTCCAGGGCTGTATGATACTGTCCGCACGCCGCCGCCCGGACCGGGTGGACGGTGTTCACCGATGCTGACGGCGGAAACGCGGACGCACCCCGGCGGGCGTCCGACAAACGAAGACTGCGTGCTCTGGGATCCCGCGCTGTCCCTGATGGCGATAGCCGACGGGATGGGCGGCCACAACGCCGGAGAGGTCGCGTCGCGGCTCGCTCTCGACGCGGCGCGGGAGTTTCTGCGCGAGAGCCTGACCGACGACGTGACATGGGCCTACCGTCGCGATCCGGAGTTGTCGCTGACGGCGAACCGGCTCGTCAACGCGGTGAAACTCGCCAACCGGGAGATTCTCCGCGCCGCAGAAGGGCACGCTGAGTTGAGCGGCATGGGCACGACGTTGGTCCTCGGGATTGTCGAGGACAGCCGTCTCACATTCGCGAGCGTCGGCGACAGCCGCTTGTATGCGCTCGCGGGTTCAAAGCTGCGGCAACTGACGCGCGACGATTCGTGGGTCGCCATGCTCAGCGCGGAAACGGGCGTGGATGCCAGCCTGCTGAAGAAGCATCCGATGAACCACGTCCTCACGAGCGTGGTCGGCGCGCGCCAGGACCTCGAGGTGAGGGTTCAGGAGGTGGATCTCGAAGACGGCGAGACGCTGATGATGTGCACGGACGGCCTGCACGGCGTGCTGGCCGACGAGGTCATTCGACGAACGCTCGACGCCGAAACGGATCTCCAGCAGGCTGCCGAGCGGCTGGTCCAAACGGCGCTGGAGAACAGATCGCGCGACAACGTGACGGTGCTCGTCGCGCGCTACTCGAGTCGGGAGTCGGTAGTTGGGAGTCGGTAGTCACGATTGAGGGGGAGTATGAAGAAAACGGTCCAATGTCTGGCGGCCACGGTCGCCCTGGTTCTTGCGCTCCCGGTGCCGGGATTCGCGCAGGCGAAGATCAAGATTGCCATCTGGGAATTCGAGAACCACGCTGAAACGCACTGGTGGTTCTTCAACGACATGGGGCCCGCGGCCCGCAACCAGATCGATACGGAGTTCTCCGAGAACAAGCTCCTCTCGTCGAAGTTCTCCGTCGTCGAGCGCGACAAGCTCAACCTGGTGCTCAAGGAGCAGGGTCTTGCGACCTCGGGCGCGGTGGATCCGGCGAGCGCCGCGAAGGTGGGCAAGATTCTGGGCGTGAAGTACATCCTGATCGGCGGCATCGACAAGTTCAACATCGACAAGACGGCGGGCGCGATCGGCAAGTTCGGCGTCGGTGGCAACATGGTGTCGTCCAAAGCGACGATCAACATGCGGCTCATCGACTCCACCACGGCCGAGCGCGTGGTGTCGATCGCCGCGGACGGCGAAGTGAAGAAAGGCGGCGGCTTCCTCAAGGGCAGCAGTCTCAGCCGCGAGTCTGAATGGGGCATCGCGAGCGAGACCATTCAGAAGACCGCCAAGGCCGTCGTCGAGAAGTTGACGAGCGGCGACTACCTCGCACGAATCGGGACCGCGGTGAATCCGACCGGCATGATGGAAGGCAAGATCGTCAAGGTCGACGGCAACCGCGCGTACCTCAACCTCGGATCCGAGGCCGGCATTAAAGTGGGCGACAAGTTCGCCGTTTTCAACCTCGGCGAGGCGCTGATCGATCCCGACACGGGCGCCAAACTCGGCGCCGACGAGAAGCGCACGGGCGACGGCTCGGTCGTCGAGGTGCAGGACAAATACGCGATCATGACGTTCAGCGGCAAGGCGGTGGCGAAGGATACCGTCCGCCGCCAGTAGGACGTCCGCACTGCGTAGGGGCGGACCTGTGTGTCCGCCCCGGGGCCGACACATCGGTCGGCCCCTGCACGTTATGAATGGAATGCCGCAGGGTGCGCTTTTATTCCGTCCGCAGCACGAGAATCGGATCCGTGCGGCTCGCGCGGCGCGCGGGTATCAGACCCGCCGCCGCCGACACGCCCGTCAAGAGCACGACGGTCCACGTGGCGATCGCCGGATCGTGCGGCTGGATGCCGTACAGCTGCGAGGCGATATAACGCCCCAATCCTATGGCGGCGGGAACACCGACCGCGAGCCCGATCGCGAGCAGCAGGAGCACCTCGCGCATCACGAGCCAGATGACGAACCCGGGCTGGGCGCCGAGCGCGAGCCGGATGCCCAGCTCCTTCCTGCGTCGCGCGACGACGAACGCCATCACGCCGTAGAGGCCCACCGATGCGAGCAGCGTCGCGAGGGCGCCGAATCCCGCCGATAACGTCGCGACGAGTCGATCGGTCAGTAGCGTCTCGTCGAGCTGCGCTTCGACCGTCTTCATCTCGTAAACGGGAATCGCCGAGTCGAGCTGCTTCACGGCGTTCCGCACCAGCGCATATGCGCTCGCGGAACCGGTCCCGCTGCGCACGTAGACCGCGGCGCTGCTCCGTCCCCAGTTCGGCACGAATACTTGCCGGTGGACGCCCTCGCGCGGCCCCTCGTACAAAGAGTCGGCGACCACGCCGATGATTTCGATCGTCAGTTTGGACCGTGGACCATTGCCGAATCCAAGGTGCCGGCCGACAGCGGTGGCGCCGGGAAAGTAGTGCTCGGCGAACCTCCGGTTGATGATCGCCGCGGTCGGCTGCTCCTTCTCGTCACCGACTCGAAAGTCGCGGCCTTCGAGCAGCGGTGTCTTCACCGTCGCGAAATATCCGGGGGAGACGGCGTTCATGTACGCCTGCATGTCCTCTCCGTTCTTCGCCGTGTGGCCTTCGACGGCCATGGAGCTGTCCCATTCGTTTCCCGCGAGAATCGGAACCGTGGCCATCCCGACCGATTGCACGCCCGGAAGCGCGCCGAGGCGGTCCAGCAGCTCGCGGTAGAAGATTGTGGCGCGCTCGTTGTCGTAGCCGCTCAGCGCCGGTGCGAGCTGGAACGTGACGAGGTTCGCGAGTGCCACGCCAGTGTCGGTCGTTTTCAGATTCTGCAGGCTGCGAACGAAGAGGCCGGCGCCGAACAGGAGGAGAAAACTCAACGCGACCTGCGCGGTGACGAGCCCCTTTCGCAGAAACAGCGAACCGCCCGTGCCGGCGACGCTGCCGACCGTGTCCTTCAATGTCGTCCACGGATCGGGACGGCTCGCGCGCAGCGCTGGAATGAGACCGAAAACGATGCCGGTCGCAAACGTCAGGATGAGCGTGAACGCGAGCACACGCGGATCGGGACGGGCGGTGATGAGCAGCGGCTGACCCGTTTGCGGCACGAGC
>Ga0066709_100004212_pt1 | contig 11372 bp, 12 predicted proteins | sample GraSoiAngelo_158_FD_79665 | JGI IMG/M metagenome (GOLD analysis project Ga0066709, IMG submission 79665) | Grasslands soil microbial communities from the Angelo Coastal Reserve, California, USA - 14_1009_16_30cm | ecosystem: Environmental > Terrestrial > Soil > Grasslands | place: USA... | reverse complement strand
TCCGAGGAGACGAACCACTTGCGGGTGTCCCAGATGTGGTAAAGGCCCTCCGCGAGGTCCGCGCCGGCCCGGCGCGCTTCCGCGGTCGCGGTCACGAGCAGGTCGCCCTTGTCCGACAGGGGTACCGCGAGCGGGTCCACCAGACACTCACTGGCCCACGTCGCCGAGCCGGCCGGCACCGGTACCAGATCGGCGGCGGGACCGGCGACGGACGCCGAGGCGGCGGCGATGGCCGCGGCCCGCTCACCGGCGCCCCGGGCCGACCCGAGGTCGGGCACCGCGAAGAAGCCCCAGCCCGAGCCGACCAGCGCGCGTACCCCGAGCCCGGCGTCCTCGTCCTGGACCAGCTCCTCGATCTCCCCGTTGAGCGCGGTCATCGACTCCTGCCGGCGGTACATGACCCGGGCGTCGGCGTACCGTGCCCCCGCGGCCAGCGCCGCCTCCACCGCCGCGGTCGCGGCATCGAACTCACTCACGCTGGCGCCTCCTGGTTCGCTTCGCGGGACGCTTCGGTGCGCCGTCTTCCCTCGTCGCTGCGCTCCTCAGTCCAGACGCCGCCGCGTCCCGCTCCGCTCATGCTGCGAGCTGGTCGATCTGCCGGGCGAGCTTCAGGTCCAGCTCGGTGACCCCGCCCGCGGAGTGGGTGGCGAGGCGGAACGTCACGGTGCGCCAACGGATGTCGATGTCCGGATGGTGGTCGGCCGCCTCGGCGGCCTCGGCGACCGCGTCCACCAGCCGGATACCGGCCAGGAACGAGGCGGCCTGCACCGACCGTTCGATCCCCTGCGGGTCACCGGACCACCCGGACAGGTCGCGCAGTGCCGAAGCGAGCTCGTCGGCGGTCAGTACCGTGGGCATGTCAACCTCCCAGTGCTTGGCGGATGAAGTCCAGCTCCAGGCGCAGCAGCCGCTCGCGGATCCCGCCCGACCTCATGTGGGTGGCTCCGGTCAGCGGGATCACCGCGTGCGGCCGGCCGGCGGCGAGCAGCGCGGCGGACAGGCGCAGGGTGTGCGCCGCGACCACGTTGTCGTCGGCGAGGCCGTGGACGAGCAGCATCGGCCGGGCGTCGTCGGGCCGGATCGGCGGCTCGGCGGCAAGCTCCACCAGATTGTGGTGACTGTAGACGTCCGGACTATCGGCCGGCAGGCCCAGGTACCGCTCGGTGTACGCGGTGTCGTAGAGCGCCCAGTCGGCGACCGGCGCGCCGACGACGGCGACGCGGTACACGTCGGGGCGGCGCAGCACCGCGAGCGCCGACAGCCAGCCGCCGAACGACCAGCCGCGCATGGCGACCCGGGTCAGGTCCAGGTCCGGGTGCTTGTCGGCGAGCGCGTGCAGCGCGTCGACCTGGTCGCCGAGCACCACGTCGGCCAGCCGCCGGTGGATCACCTTCTCGAAGCTGGGCGACACGCCGGGGGTACCCCGGTTGTCGATCACCACGACGGCGAACCCGGCGTCGGCCCACCACTGCCGTTCCTGCCAGCGCGACCGCGCGGCGAGCACCTCCTGGCGGTGCGGACCGCCGTAGATGTCGACGAGTACCGGCAGCTTGCGCCCGGCCACGTGCTGGCGCGGGTACAGCACGCCGGTGGGCAGCCGCCGGTCGGTGACCCGGGCCAGCGCCGGCCGGGGCGCGTACGGCAGGCCGGCCGCCAGGTTGGCCAGCTCGCCGACCGGCCGGCCGTCGCGCAGCACCGTCCACTTCACCGCCGTGTCGTCCAGCGACAGGGCACCGATCACCACCGTGTCGCCGCCGCCCGCGCCGACGTGCAGCCCGGCCGCGGAGGTGAGCCGCTCGGCGTCGACGACCGGCGCGCCGGCCCGGGTGCCGATCCGGTACACGTGCTGCTCGCTGGGTTCGCCGTCGCTCGCCTCGACGAGCAGCGTTCCGTCGCCGAGCCGGTCGCACACCCGGTGGACGTACAGCCCCGGCGGGGTCAGCAGGCTCCCGTCGGCGAACAGGCACCGGGCGTCGTACCCGTCGTGCGCCAGCTCGCCGCCGACCAGTACCCGCCCGTCGCCCAGGTATGCCGGGGTACCCGGGACCGGCGACACCCAGCGGGGATCGGCCAGCTCGGCGTGCACCTGGGTCTCGCCGGTGCGCGGGTCGATCGCCAGCACCAGCCCGTGCTGCTGCAGCCGGCGCAGCACTGTGACCAGCGGGCCGCCCAGCTCCGTCCAGGACACCGCCACGAGGTACGGGTACGTCTCCCGGTCCCAGTGCACGTCGACCCAGCCGCCGTCGAGGTCCAGCAGGTGCAGGGTGACCACGGCGTTCGGGGCGCCCGCGTGGGGGTACGCGACGGTGCGCGGCGGCGCCGCCGGCTCGGCCGGGTCGTGCAGCGTCCAGCGGGGTACCCGCGACTCGTCGACCCGCGCGGCGAGCAGCGAGCGGCCGTCGGGCGCCCACCAGTACCCGCGGTACCGGCTGAACTCCTCGGCCGCGATGAACTCCGCCAGCCCCCAGCTGATTCCGTCCTCGCCCGCGATGAGCATGTCGGGATCGGTCACCCGCAACGCACCGTCATTTACATACGCGATCCGGGTACCGGTCGGGTCCGGCCGCGGGTCGACGACCGGCCCCGGCGTCGGTACCTCGGCCACCGTGCCGCGCACCAGGTCGGCCCGGAACAGCCGGCCGGCCAGCGTGAACGCGGCCACCGTCGCGGGCGGGTCGATCGCGTACGAGCCGATGCCCGCCGCGGACAGCCGCAGCCGCTCGCGCAGGGCCCGCTCCCCGGCCGGCAGGTCGCCCGCGTCGGCCAGCAGCGCGGCCGGGTCGGCGACGAGCCGTTCGGCACCGGTGGCCACGTCGAAGACGTACAGCCGGTCGGCCGGGTCCTCGGGACCGGCCGAGCGCAGGAACACCACCCGGGAACCGTCGCTGGCCACGCCGACCGCGCGGGGTGCACCGCACGAGAACCGGCGGGTACGGGCGGCGAGTTCCGGATACTCCATCCGCTCATGATGCCGCCCCGCCGCCGCGTACGCGGCCGAAGGGCCCGCCGCGGGCCGCGTAAAGTGTGTCGGCGTGACCCTCCCAGCTCGCCGGATCCTGTTCGTCCACGCGCACCCGGACGACGAGTCGGTCGGCACCGGCGCGACGATGGCCCGGTACGCCGCGGCCGGCGCACACGTCACCCTCGTCACCTGCACGCTGGGCGAGGAGGGGGAGATCCACGTCCCCGAGCTGGCCCAGCTCGAAGCCGCCCATGCCGACCAGCTCGGCGGGTACCGCGTCAGCGAGCTGGCCGCCGCCTGCGCCGCACTCGGCGTGACCGACCAGCGGTTCCTCGGCGGCGCCGGGCGGTACCGGGACTCCGGCATGATGGGCCTGCCGACCAACGACAACCCGCGGGCGTTCTGGCGCGCCGACCTCGACGAGGCGGCCGGGCTGCTGGTCGGGATCATCCGGGAGGTACGCCCGCAGGTCCTGGTCACCTACGACCCGAACGGCTTCTACGGGCACCCCGACCACATCCAGGCGCACCGGGTGGCCATGCGCGCCGTCGAGCTGGCCGGTGCCGACGCGCCCGCCAAGGTGTACTGGACCGCGGTACCCCGCAGCGTCCTGCGCGACGGCATCGAGGCGTTCGCCGGGGCGGCCAACAACCCGTTCGGCGGGGTGACCGACGTCGACCAGCTGCCGTTCGGTACCCCGGACGAGCAGATCGCGGCCGCGATCAACGCGCCCGAGCAGGCCGACCGCAAGACCGCCGCGCTCAAGGCGCACGCCACCCAGATCCCGCCGGACTCCTGGCTGTACACGCTGGCGAGCAGCTTCGGCGCCGAGTTCCTCGGCGTGGAGCACTACATCCTGGCGCGGGGGGAGAAGGGGCCGGGCGCCGGCCGGTACGGCTGGGAGGACGACCTGTTCGCCGGCATCGAGGCGGCGGTGCTGGTCTGATGGAACGGCTGCTGCAGATCGGCGGCACCGCCGTCGGCCTGCTCGGCGGGTTCCTCACCGGGCTGTGGGCGACCTTCCTCAGCCCGCCGCACACGGTCGGTGTGCTCGCTCCGGTCCTGGCCGTCGCGGGCAACGCCGCGCTGGTCCGGTTCACCCTTGTGGTCACCGGGCGCCGGGGGCTCGCGCTGCTGCCCGGTGTGGTGTGGTTCCTGACGATGTTCGCCGGTACCGTCCGCACCACCGAGGGTGACCTCCTGCTGCCCGGCAACGACTGGACCGGGCTGCTCGCCCTGCTGCTCGGCGCGCTCGCCTGGGGCGTCGCTGCCTACCGGATGATCCCGGCGCGCAGGTAGCGCTGGGACGGTCGGAGACGCTATACCTATCCGCGTCGGGATGCGTCAAGGGGAGAACAATCATGAGGGACCGGTGGCAGCCGGTCGGCATTCTGGCCGGCGTGCTCTTCGCGATCAACGCGGTCGTCCGGCTGATCGTCTGGCAGGTCGGGCCGAAGAGCGACTCGAAGCAGATCACGGTCGGGTTCGTGGGGCTCGCCCTGGTCGGGCTGGTCATGGCCGGCGCGGGCTGGCGCTGGGGGCGGCGGTACCCGATGAGCCGGGTGACCCCGGACCTGTGTGTCGCGGTCGCCGTCGCCTGCCTGCTGACCGTGCTGGTCGGGCCGTTCTTCGGCGGTACCCGTCCCTTCAAGGAGGGCGCCGGGCTGTTCTTCGCCGAGATCTGGCACTACCTCGCCTTCGCCGGTGGCGGGGCGATCCTGGGCCTGCTCGTGCTGATGGCGCTGGGCAGGGACTACCGGGCGGAGGCGCTCAAGCGGTACGCGAAGACGCGGGCGGCGAAGCCGCGGAAGGTGGTCCGGCGTTAGTCCGCGTCACGTAGGTGTGGTGCGTGGCGAAGCCCAGTCCGGCGTAGAGCGCGCGGGCGGCCGGGTTTCCGGACTCGACCTGCAGGAATGCGGTACCCCCGCCGGAGCCGGCGGCCCACGCGGCCAGCGCGCGCGTGACGTGCCGGGCCAGGCCCTGGCGCCGCGCGCGTTCCGCGACCTCCAGCAGGCTCAGGTGCAGCCACCCGCCGACGACCGCGCCCCGCGCTACGGCCAGATCCCGCTCGACCGACGCGAACCGGACCGCCGCCGGCCCGGTCAGCACCTGGTGCGCGGCGGCCGGCAGGCCCCGCTTGCGCGCGGTGACCACGGCGAGCCAGGCGTCGTCCGGTGCGACGTCCAGCTTGACCTTCGGCAGGTCGGGTTCCGGACCTTCCAGCACCCTGGCCAGCGGCGCGCTCAGCACGAGCACGTCGGGTGAGCGGGCCCAGCCGCGCGCGGTGAGCGTCGCGTCGAGGCCGGCGGCCAGCGGCAGCGGCACGTTGATCCGGGCCGGCAGCCCGCGCGCGGCGTACCAGTCGGCCACCGCGTCGATCGCCTCGCCCCGGCTCATGCCCGGGTCGCCGAGCGGGAGGGCGGAGTTGGCCCGGCCGGTCCAGCCGTCGGCGGCGCGCAGGATCCAGCCGCCGAGCGGTTCCTGTACCGGCGCCGGCCACGCGGCGTTGGCGACCCGCTCCAGGTCGGCGATCTCCGTGCGGGACCGCGGTACCCGCTTGGCGGCGTGGATCTCGTCGTGCCGGATGCGCTGCGGTCCGGTACGCGCGGCGACGGTCAGCCCGGTCGCGTCGTAGCCGATCAGGTCGCCGAGGACGTCGGTAAATTGCGGACGATTGCCGCGTACCCCCACGATGCGGCGTACCACCACGCGGTGTCCCACATCATGTGGCCCGAGCACGGTCCACCCCCTCCAGCGGGAGATACTAGGCTGTGACCGCCGCGGGGGAACGCGGCCGCTGTGCTGGTGCGAAAGAGGACGACCGTGACTTACATCATCGCCGAGCCATGCGTGGATGTCCTCGACAGGGCGTGCATCGAGGAGTGCCCGGTCGACTGCATCTACGAGGGCAACCGGATGCTCTACATCCATCCCGATGAATGCGTCGACTGCGGGGCGTGCGAGCCGGTGTGTCCGGTTGAAGCGATCTTCTACGAGGACGACGTCCCCGCTCAATGGAAGGACTACACGACGGCGAACTACGAGTTCTTCGAAGACCTCGGCTCGCCGGGCGGTGCTTCCAAGATCGGGAAGCTGGACAAGGACACGCCGTTCGTGGCCGGCCAGCCGCCCCGGGAGGCGGAGCACTGACGCTCTCCGCCGGCCTTCCCGACTTCCCCTGGGACCTGCTCGAACCGGCGAAGGCGCGGGCGGCGGGGCATCCGGACGGACCGGTGGACCTGTCGATGGGTACGCCGGTCGATCCGGTACCCCCGGTGATCCGGTCGGCGCTGGCCGCTGCCGCGGACTCCCCGGGGTACCCGCAGACCGCGGGAACGCCGGACCTGCGCGCGGCCATCACCGCCTGGGTCACGGCCGCGTGCGAGGCGGCGCCCGGGTTCGCGGTACTTCCCACGATCGGCTCCAAGGAGCTGATCTCGTGGCTGCCCACGCTGCTCGGCATCGGGCCGGGCGACACCGTCGCGATCCCGACGGTCTGCTACCCGACCTACGAGGTGGGTGCGCGCCTGGCCGGCGCGACCGTCGTGCGGGCCGACTCGCTGACCGCGCTGGGGCCGGCGCCGGTCAAGCTGCTGTGGCTGAACTCGCCGGGTAACCCGACCGGGCGGGTACTGCCCGCGGCGCACCTGCGCAAGGTCGTGGCGTGGGCACGCGAGCGCGGCACGATCGTGGTGAACGACGAGTGCTACCTGCCGCTGGGCTGGGAGGCGGCACCCGTCTCGGTGTTGTCCGTCTGCGACGGTACCTACGACGGGGTGCTCGCGGTGCACTCGCTGTCCAAGCGCTCCAACCTCGCCGGGTACCGGGCCGGCTTCGTCAGCGGGGATCCGGCGCTGGTGGCGGAGCTGCTCGCGGTGCGCAAGCACGCCGGGATGATGCTGCCGGCGCCGGTACAGGCGGCGATGGTCGCGGCGCTCGGCGACGAATCCCATGTGGACGGTCAGCGGTCCCGGTACCGTGCCCGCCGTGCCCTGCTGCGGCCAGCACTGGAGAAGGCCGGGTTCACCATCGAGCACTCCGAGGCCGGCCTGTACCTGTGGGCGACCCGCGACGAGGACTGCTGGTCCACCGTGGACTGGTTCGCCGGGCTGGGCATCGTCGTCGCGCCGGGTACCTTCTACGGCCCGGCCGGGGCGCGGCACGTGCGGATCGCGCTGACCGCGACCGACGAACGCGTCGAATCGGCGGCCCGGCGCCTGGCCGGCTAGGGATGGCGCCGGGTCGGGTCGACGCGGATCGACCAGGGCACGGTCAGTCGTTGGCGTGCAACGCCACGTTCAGGGCGATACCGTCCCGGCCGGTGCGCGGTACCGCCTCCAGGGTGCCGGTCACCGAGTTGCGCCGGTACAGGATGCCGTCCGACCCGGACAGCGAGGCGGCCTTCACCACGTCGCCGTTGGGCAGGGTCACCTTGGCGCCGGCGGTGACGTAGCAGCCGGCCTCGACCACGCAGTCGTCGCCGAGCGAGATACCGATACCCGCGTTCGCACCGAGCAGGCACCGCTCGCCGATGCGCACGATCTCCTTGCCGCCGCCGGACAGGGTACCCATGATCGAGGAGCCGCCGCCGATGTCGGAGCCGTCCCCGACCACCACGCCGGAGGAGACCCGGCCCTCGACCATCGAGGCGCCGAGGGTACCGGCATTGAAGTTTACGAATCCCTCGTGCATCACGACGGTACCGCTGGCCAGGTGCGCACCCAGCCGCACCCGATCCGTGTCGGCGATCCGTACCCCGGCCGGCAGCACGTAGTCGGCCATCCGGGGGAACTTGTCCACGCCGTACACGGTCAGCTGCCCGCCCGCGGCGCGGACCAGCAGTCGCAGCTCGTCCACCCGGTCCGGCGGGCACGGGCCGGCCGAGGTCCAGGCGACGTTGGCGAGCAGCCCGAACAGGCCCTCCAGGTTGGCCTCGTGCGGCCGGACCAGCCGGTGCGACAGCAGGTGCAGGCGCAGGTACACGTCGGCGGCGTCGACCGGCGGGTCGGCCAGCGACTCGACCGCGGTGCGCACCTCGACGGCACGCAGGCCGGGCAGCTGCCGGTCGCCGGTCAGGGTCGGGTCGAAGCCGGGATCGTCGCCGGGCGCGGTGCCGAGCCCGAGCCGGCCGGTCGGGTACCAGACGTCGAGCACCTGCTCCTCGGCGGTGACGGTGGCCAGGCCGGTACCCCACGCGGGGGCGGTGGTGAAGTCGGACACGATCAAACCCTACTAATCTCAGGTTCGTGGCCCACCTCGACCCTGCCGTCCTGGCCGACCCGGTCGCGCTGACCCGGGCGCTCGTGGACATCCAGTCCGTCTCCGGCGACGAGCGGAAGATCGCCGACGCGGTGGAGGCCGCGTTGCTGCCGACGGAGCTGTCGGTCAGCCGGATCGGCAACACCATCGCCGCCCGTACCGACCTCGGCCGCTCCCGGCGGGTGGTGCTGGCCGGGCATCTGGACACGGTACCGCTGGCGGACAACTTCCCGTCCACAGTGGACGGTGACCTGATGTTCGGCTGTGGCACCTCGGACATGAAGTCGGGTACCGCGCTGGCGCTGCACCTGGCCGTGACGCTGGCCGCGCCACGGTACGACGTGACGTACTTCTTCTACGAGTGCGAGGAGGTCGAGGCGGCCCGCAACGGCCTGGCCGTGGTCGCCCGGGAGCGGCCCGACTGGCTCACCGCCGACTTCGCGGTCCTGCTCGAACCGACCTACGGCGCGGTCGAGGCCGGCTGCCAGGGCACCATGCGGGCAGTCGTGGGTACCCGTGGCCGACGCGCCCACTCCGCCCGCTCCTGGCTCGGCATGAACGCCATCCACGCGGCGGGCGACGTGCTGCGGCGGTTGGCGGAGTACGAGCCGCGGCGGGTGGCGATCGACGGATGTGAGTACCGGGAAGGGCTCAACGCGGTACGGATCCGCGGCGGGGTGGCCGGCAACGTCATCCCGGACACGTGCGAGGTCGAGGTCAACTACCGGTTCGCCCCGGACCGCTCGGAGGCCGCGGCGGCGGCGCACCTGACCGAGGTCTTCGCCGGGTACCCGGTCGAGGTCACCGACTCGGCGCCCGGCGCGCTGCCGGGGCTTACCGCCGAACCCGCGCGGGAGTTCATCGCCGCGGTCGGCCGCCCGCCCACGGCGAAGTTCGGCTGGACCGACGTGTCGCGGTTCGCGGCGCTCGGCATCCCGGCGCTCAACTACGGCCCGGGCGACCCCAACCTCGCGCACACCCGGGAGGAGCGCGTCGAGCTCGCCAAGATCGAATCCGGCGCCGCGGTGCTCCGGAAGTGGCTCACCTGATCGCCGCCCCCTGAGCGCCGCCCCCTGAGCGCCGATCTTGGACTTGTGGCGCCCGACACGCGGAACGGCGCCCCTTTTGTCGCCGACACAACTCCAAGATCGGCGAGGGGAGGGGGGTGGGCCGCACTACCGTGTGATCCATGCACAAGGGAAACGAGCTTCCGTACGGGCCGCGGCCCCGGGAGCGCCACCAGGGCTCGGTGACGCTGCGCCGGGACGCCGTCGGCAGTACCACCGCCGACCAGGGCCTGCTCGACTCGCGGCTGCGCAGCGAGTGGAAGACCAAGGACGCCTGGCGGGCACTGCGGATCCTGTCGGAGTTCGTGGAAGGTTTCGACACGCTCGCCGATCTGCCCCGCGCGGTGAGCGTGTTCGGGTCGGCGCGCAGCAAGCCGGGCAGCGTCGAGTGCGAGATGGCCGAACGGCTGGGCTCGGCGCTGGCGCAGGCGGGGTACGCGGTGATCACCGGCGGTGGGCCGGGTGTCATGGAGGCGGCCAACAAGGGCTGCTCCGAGGCCGGCGGGCTGTCCGTCGGGCTGGGCATCGAACTGCCGTTCGAGCAGGGCATCAACCAGTGGGTCGACCTGGGCATCGACTTCCGGTACTTCTTCGCCCGCAAGACGATGTTCGTCAAGTACGCGCAGGCGTTCGTGGTGCTGCCCGGCGGGTTCGGCACGATGGACGAGCTGTTCGAGGCGCTCACGCTGGTACAGACCCGCAAGGTCACCCGGTTCCCGGTGGTGCTGATGGGCAGCGAGTACTGGGGCGGGCTGCTGGACTGGATGCGCGACCGGATGGCGGCCGAGGGCAAGATCAGCCCGGTCGACCTCGACCTGGTCTGCCTGACCGACGACGTCGGCGAGGCGGTACGGCACATCGTCGAGGCCGACAAGGCGCTGGCCGTCGAGCGGCAGTCGGTGGAGGAGAACGCCGAAGCGGCAGGCCAGGATTAGGGGTGGCCGCGGTCTGCGTGTTCTGCGCGTCGTCCACCACACTCGACGGACGCTGGCTGGAACTGGCCGGACAGGTCGGGTCGGCGCTCGCGGCCGCGGGCCACCGCCTGGTCTCCGGTGGCGGCCGGGTCGGCATGATGGGTACCGTCGCCGCCGGCGCCCGTGCCGCAGGCGGCCACACGCTCGGCATCATGCCGGAGTCGATGATCACGCGGGAGGTCGCCGACGCGGAGTCCGACGAGTTTCTGGTCACCGACGGGATGGCGGCCCGCAAGACGCTGATGATCGAGAAGTCGGACGCGTTCGTCATCCTGCCGGGCGGTCTGGGTACCCTCGACGAGCTTTTCGAAGTCTGGACCACCGGGATGCTGGGGCTGCACGCGAAGCCGGTGGTGCTCCTGAACGCCGACGGCTTCTACACCGGCCTGCTGGAGTGGCTGCGCGGCCTGGTGCCCCTGGGGTTCGTGCGCGCGGAGGCGCTGGCCCACCTGCGGGTTGTCGACACGGTCGCGGATGCCGTCGAAGCGTGTCGTACCCCCGTGGTCTCATAGTCCCCGTGACCTACCGGCTGCTGCGCGCGCCGACACCGACCACCGCCCCGGTGGCGCTCGACGACGCGCAGCGTGCCGTCACCGCGCACCGCGCGGGCGCCCTGCTCGTGCTCGGCGGGCCGGGCACCGGCAAGACCACCACGCTGGTGGAGTCGGTCGCCGCCCGGATCGCCGAGGGCACGCCGCCCGACCAGGTGTTGGTGCTGACGTTCGGCCGGCGCGGCGCGGCCCGGCTGCGCGACCGGGTCGAGGCCCGGGTGGCGCAGCACGTGTCGGCGGAGCCGCTGGTGCGCACGTTCCACTCCTACGCCTTCGGCATCCTGCGCCGCGCGGCCACCGAGTTCGGCGACCCGACCCCGCGCCTGCTCACCGGACCGGAGCAGGATCTGGTCATCCGCGAACTGCTCGCCGCCGACCCCGAGCAGTGGCCGGCGTCGCTGCGGCCGGCCCTGGGCACGCGGGCGTTCGCGACCCAGCTGCGCGACCTGCTGATGCGCTGCGCCGAGCGGGGGATACCGGCCGAGGAGCTGGCCGCCTACGGGATGGAGCACCGCCGGTTCGACTGGGTCGCCGCGGCCGGCTTCCTGCGCGAGTACCT
>Ga0066709_100004211_pt1 | contig 11373 bp, 9 predicted proteins | sample GraSoiAngelo_158_FD_79665 | JGI IMG/M metagenome (GOLD analysis project Ga0066709, IMG submission 79665) | Grasslands soil microbial communities from the Angelo Coastal Reserve, California, USA - 14_1009_16_30cm | ecosystem: Environmental > Terrestrial > Soil > Grasslands | place: USA... | reverse complement strand
TCGAGCAACGATGTGATTCCATCGGCCATCCACATTAGTGCTGCCGAGCAGCTAAAAAAACGGCTCGCTCCCGCGCTGGAAAAATTGCGGGGCGCGCTCGAGAGGAAAGGAAAGGAGTTTTGGGAGATAATTAAGATCGGCCGGACCCACTTGATGGACGCGACGCCAGTACGGCTCGGCCAAGAATTTTCCGGTTATGCGCAGCAAGTCGCCTATGCGCGCGAACGGGCGGAGAAAGCGATCGACATTTTGCGCGAGCTCGCATTCGGCGGGACCGCCGTCGGCACCGGTCTGAATCGACATATCGATCTTCCGAGCAAGGTGATGCGGCATCTGGAACAGCGCACCAGCATCGCTTTTTACGAAGCGAAAGATCATTTCGAGGCTCAAGGGGGCAAAGACGCGGTGGTCGAAACCAGCGGACTTCTCAAAACGATCGCGGTCAGTTTGTTCAAGATTGCCAACGACATTCGCTGGCTCGGGAGCGGCCCACGCTGCGGCATCGGTGAAATTCAATTGCCGGCAACGCAACCGGGCAGCTCGATCATGCCGGGCAAAGTAAATCCGGTAATGTGCGAATCGCTTATGATGGTCTGCGCACAAGTGATCGGTCACGATGCAGCGGTCACTTGGGCGGGCGCGAACGGAAATTTCGAGCTCAATGTGATGATGCCAGTGATGGCCTACGATCTGCTCGAGTCGATCCGGTTGCTCGCGAATGCAGTCGATATTTTTTGCGACAAATGCATCGTCGGGATCCTCGCAAACAAAAAACGTTGCGAGGAGCTGGTCGAATTATCGATGGCTATGGTTACGAGCCTCGCCCCGAAAATTGGCTACGATCGCGCCGCGGAAATCGCGAAGGAAAGCGCTGCGACCGGACGGACTGTGCGCGAAATCTGTCGTCAGAAAAAAATCTTGTCCGAAGCGGAACTAAACCGCGCGCTCGACTCGATTGCGATGACAGAAGCCGGCGGCGGAAAAGGCCGCTAATGGATGAAGGTTAAAAATTTGTTTTCCGGCGCTGCGATGGCATTGATCGGCGGCTTGGGCCATCTAGGATTTGCCGCTGGCGCTCAAATCGACGCGTCTCACATTATCGACAAGGCGACGGCAGAATCCATTTTCGGTGAACCGGTGAAACCCGCCACGCCGCGTAACGTGCAAGGCAATGATGGTTATTACTCAAAGTGCAATTATTACACGGCGAACCCCGGAAAAATTCTCATCGTTCGTATATATCAGGCCGCCCCGGGAGTTGATCCCCAAGCCGCGCTCGAGAAGGTGGCGGAAAGCACCGGCGCCATGACAACGGTTTCCGGTTTGGGCGAACGGGCCCGCCTGTCGGGCGGCGCCGCCAGCGGTCTGCCATCACACGTGGTCATGCTCTATGTCGTCAAAGGCAACGCCCTGATCACGGTGGGACTGGCCGGGCTGGACGATGACGCTGTGGCGGGACAAGAGGCGAAGAGCGTGGCCGAGAAAATTCTCGCGGAGTTGTAACTATCCCGTGTTCGGTTTTTCCTAAGATCGAGATATGGTCGCCAACGTCAATGGACCGCAATTCTCGGGCGGCGCGAACATCGCGCTCAAATGCCCGAGTCACACTTATGACCAAACGGTCGCCTTTTATCGGGATACGCTGGCCTTGCCCTTGATCGAGGAAGAAGCTGATGGTTGCATTTTCCAGTTCGGCCCCAACCGTCTTTGGATCGACAAGGTACCGAATTTAAGCCAGCCTGACATTTGGCTGGAACTGGAAACGAATGATACGGAAGCAGCCGCGTCGTTTTTGAAAGTAAACGGCGTGTCGCGACGCGACGAGATCGAACAACTGCGAGAAGATTTCGATGGCTTCTTCATCTCCGCGCCCGCCGGCGTTATTCATCTTGTTGTTGGTCAAGAAGAATAGGCTTTTGCCAGCCATCGCCCGATCCACGTCCCCCAACCGTAAAAGCCAAGTGTCTCGAGGCGGCCCTCGACCACCAACGCATCGACGTCCCTCCGAGTCGGAGTCACTTTAATGTTTACGGCGGGACCGGCGTAATCGTCAATCACCAGCCAGCATCCATCCGCCAGGTGCTCGGCATAGCAATTAATGTCCCGCTGCACGCCGCCATCCGCGTCGATGATAAGCAACCCGATTGGGTCCGAGCCTAGTCTCTGCCGAACTGCGGAGATTGTGGGCACCTCGAAAGAGTGACCTTTGATTAGAGTGACCATTTCGGATATGCCGTGCTTGGCCAGGTTTCGCTCGAGGTCGCGCAAAATATTCTTAGTACCAAGGCGCTCGTGTTTAAGCTTTCCGCCTGGTTCGATGGCGATCAACGCTTTGTCACGGCCGGAATCGCGTACGCCCAGCGCCGCTGCCAGCGTCGAACCGCCAAGGAAAGCGCCAATTTCAACGATGTGACCGACACAGTTTTTTGCGAAATGGTACACCAGCAGCAGAACGTCTACGTGGAGCATGGAATAGCGCTCCCAGACTCGTCTCAACTGGCCATAAATCGGCTCCTGCCGGTACTGCATGAGCGATTGCATGAGGCTCAGGCAATCCTTGAGCCGGTCTTCGTTACTCATGCGCTCGCGTCCTGGTGCGTTGCGCAATGCCGACCGACTATGACAAGGTCGCGCTCCGCGTCGTCGAGCCGCGCCACTCGCGGAAGTAATCCCCAGCGTTCGAATCCGAGTCGCGAAAATAATTTCAAGCTCGCTTCGTTGTGCGCAAAGATCAGCCCCACCATCGTGTTAATCCCAAGCGAGGGCGCGCGCGAGATCGCTGCTTCCAGCAATTTTTTCGCAATCCCGCGGCGCCGGAAATTCTCATCGACATACACACTCAGTTCAATCGTGCCGCGGTAAGCGCAACGCGGAAGAAAACTCTTGAAGCTTAGCCAGCCACACACGCAGCGATCGATTTCAGCTACCCAGAACGGGTAGCGATCCGGCGAGTGTTCGCTCAGCCAATGGCGACGGCTTGCCACTGTGACCGGCTCGAGTTGTGCGGTTGAGATACGGGTCGCGACAGCCGCATTATAGATCTTGATGATCGCCGGCAGGTCCGCCTCGCTGGCGTTGCGGATCTTCGCTTTTTCTGCGGGAGCCGGAGCCTGCCCTGAGTCATGCCGAAGGAACCGCCGATCTTTTTCGCTAAAAGCGACGGCGCTCATAGAGCGTTGCGACAGGGTGAAGTTTGAAAGAACGCGGCTTCAAACGTCGGCTGAAATGCGCCGCGCTCCGTTTCGCCGATGCAAAAACGTGCACTGATTTGCGATTGTGCGGCACAATAAAGTTCCATGTCGATTCTGCCGGATTTCGCGAGCGAATCGCGGACTGCCGCAAAAGCAAGCGCCGGCGTGTTACAGTCGCGGCTGAGATGTCCGAGCACGACGCGCTCAATCCTTCCGGGAAGAAGTTGCTCTATCACGCTGGCAGCGGCGGCGTTGGAAAGATGGCCGTGGCGCGATTGAATCCGTTGTTTCACCGGCCAGGGACGATGCGAGTCGTTCTGCAAAAGTTTTTCGTCGTGGTTAGTTTCGATTACCAGCGTATGAACTTGGCGCAACCGCTCGACGATCATCTTTGTGGCGTAGCCGAGGTCGGTGATGAATCCTAGGCTGCCGGAGCCGGCGTGAAAAGCGAACCCGATCGGATCGACCGCGTCGTGCGGTACAGGAAAAGTTTGCACGACAACGTCGCAGATCGAGAATTCCGCGCCGGTGCGAAAAATCCGCAAATTACGATGTCGATCCAGCCAGCCGTCGCACTGGATGGCTTCCGCGGTGAGGGCATTGCAATAAATCGGAACGCCAAATTTGCGGCACAGAACTTCGAGCCCGCAGACATGGTCGCCGTGCTCGTGGGTGAGGAGAACGCCGTCCAGCCGGTCCGGCATCACACCGCATTGTTCGAGACGCAGGACTATCTGCCGGGCGCTCAATCCTCCATCGACGAGAATTTTGCCGTGATCAGTCGAGACAAGCGCGCTGTTCCCGGCACTGCCACTGCCGAGCATGGTCAAACTGAACACGTTCTGTATTTAGATGCTATCTGTCTCTTTCCGCAAACAGAATTCGCAAAACGCCGTGATTTAAGCAGTCCGATCGGCCAACGCCAAAATGCGCAGCTTCTTGGCCGTGTAATCGAGTGAACGGAAACGCCGGATCTCATCGAGACGACGCATTCCGTTCAAGGTGTCGAGATAGTGCGTGTAACTCGCGGCTAGTTCCGTCGCCTCAAGGTAACGGCCCCGAATGTTCTTGTCGATATAGGCATGAGGACCTTGCGCCGCGAAAAGATGGAACCGCAGCCAGCGGCGGTCAGTTCGCGAGACGCGTTGCGTTTTTCGAAAAAAGGCGACGAAGAGAAGCAGGACCAGATAAGTGTCAACTTGCGCTTGCAGCTCGAGATTGCGCGCAAAATCTTCCGCGCCGATCTCGCGGGCGCCGTTTTGAAACTGGAGCGCAGCATGAAGCGCATGATTGATTTCCTCGACGAACATGATGAGCGATCGAATGTTGTGATCGCTCAGTCCGGCGCGCGGATCGTGCTTCTCCAATTGCTCGATCAACCAGCGCGAATAATAAATGCCGACGTAAAGCCGATCGTCTGCGTGGCGCAAAAACGTGCGGGCCAATTCGCTCAATTCGCGGGCCGATCTTCCAGCTAGGATCGACAATTGGGCGCAGCGCTCCCGATCAATCAGACAATCCTCGAGATTAATCCCAACCTGCGCGTAAGTGCGTTCGAAAAGTCTTTGGATTTGACTGAAAAGCGTCTCATTCACAGGCAAAGCGACGGACCTGGATCGTCATCGAGATTGAGCAACCGATCGGAAAGCTGATTAAGTGCGAGGCGCACGTCGCGAAAACGATTGGCCAGCTCCTCGTAAATATCGGTGAGCTCGCACCGCCGCGCGGTCGCGTGGCCAGCGACCAGTTGATAATTGGTCCGGCCGACTTGCTCATAAAAATCAATGTCCGGTCCGCCGCGCAAACTGCGGCGTAGCGTGTTTTCGTGGAAAATGCCGCTAATGAAAAGCGATTAATTGCCGATGTGAGCGCGAAGCAGAATAGCTTGCTCTGGTGTGGCGCGGGTGAGCGCAATCAGCATGTCGGAAATGTATGCGTGACTGTGATTGTCGATCTCGTCCGGGGCCTGCAATCGGTTCGCGCGCGAAAAAGTCTCCAAGAGCGAAGCGATATAATCACAGAGTTTTCGATCGACAATTTCCGCTTGCTGCAGGACGCGCCGGGCGAGCACGTAGAAATAAAATTGCGAAGAAATGTGGAGGTGACCAGCGTTGCACAAGATCGCGTCAACCAGGCGGGGATGGTCGAGAATGGAATCGCGCGTTTCCGAATTGGAGAGAAGATCGACAAGTGAAACCTGATCGGAGCGGGAACGCGAAAGGGTGCGAACGATGAAGTCAAAATCGGCCGCGGTGAAGCGCGCTCGACAATTCGCCTGAACCATCGAGAACGCATTATGAGCATCGCTGATGCCATTGGCAAGGGCGTTCGAGAAGGTTCGTCCAAAATTTCATGCTTCGGATTTGGACGAAATTGCGACCTAGCATAAGTTTGATGCGGGAATCTTGTTTTGAATATGTCTTACGAGCCGAGCTATCCTAATCGCAAAGATGTGGAGGTCCCACTCTTGCGAGTCCTGGTCCGATTAGGCGGATCGATTCGCTTTTCAATCCGCGGGCACCAGATAGAGGATATTTTGGCAGAGCAATTTAAGCTCACGAAGGAGCAGCGAGAGTTTGCGTCACCCAACTATCATGCGGAGGGCCATCGCAAATGGCGCAACGAAATCCAATTCGTTCGAAATCAACTCGCCGATAAAGGTGAAGTCGACCCTTCCGTTCGTGATGTGTGGACCGTTTCTATTATGGGCTACAAGCGTCTGGGCCTCACACCGCCGCCAAATACTCCGGATAGTCGACAGACCCAGCAGAAACTGGCAAGGCCTCGCGCTAAATCTGCGAAACAGCTCCGACGTCAAGCGCTCCTCGATTCACTTTGACTGGCGTGTTGTACGTCAGCGCAATTGACGTGGTTTCGATTCAAACTGAGCCCAAACGGGAAAACCGCGAATAAATCTAGATTCGAAGTGTAGCTACGTGGCGGAAGGGGTGGGATTCGAACCCACGGTGGGTTGCCCCACGCTCGATTTCGAGTCGAGTGCCTTAAACCGGACTCAGCCACCCTTCCGTTGTTGCAAGATCGACGACCGATCAACGCAACAAAAGCGCCGTTATTATGAGACGCAGCGGCGGGTTTGCAAATGGGGCGGAACTGAGATGCTTTCGAAGTTGCGGCCCGGCTGATGCAAGCGGATTCTTCGCATATTTGTGAGGTCCCTCGCCGTCTATACGGCTCGGGATGACCGGGTGGAAAAATGTCACAATTTAAAGCTTGTCAGCAGACCTTTTCGCACTGCATATTGTATATCCGCCGGACGGCTCCGCTATTACTTGTTGTTCGCTGGAATTCACAGGTTATTGGCGGCGCTGTTCACTATTATTTTCTCCTATCCACAACTTAAATAACCCTTCCAGCCATGATCCAACTCAAATCTGGCATACCGCCTTCTTCACTGACTCAATCGCGCAAATCACCGGACCGACGAAAAAATCGCACGTTGAAAAAGCAGACTGGCGGTGTGCGTTTTGAGCGAGTGTTTAGTGATGCTGGGATTTCGCCTTTTGATCAGATCGAATGGGAACGGCGCACGGCGGAGATCACCGACGACAGCGGCAAGGTCATTTTCAAGCAGGACAATATCGAGGTACCGAAGAACTGGAGCGCGTTGGCGACGAAAATTGCGGTCTCGAAATATTTTTACGGCGACATCGGCAACGGAACTGATCCACACAAGAGTGGCCGCGAAACTTCCGTGCGGCAACTGGTGCATCGCGTCACACGAACGATCGCCGATTGGGGGATGGCGGACGGTTATTTTGAGGACACGGAGGCGGCGGAGGTTTTCTACGACGAACTGACCTGGCTGTGCGTAAACCAGCACGGCGCGTTCAATTCGCCGGTCTGGTTCAACGTCGGTTTGTATCATCAGTATGGCGTCGGTAAAAACGCGGGCGCGGGCAATTACTTTTACAATCGCGCGACGGGAGAAGCGGAGCGCGCCACGACTCAATACGAATACCCGCAGGGCAGCGCCTGTTTCATTCAATCGGTGGATGACACGATGGAGGACATCATGCGGCTGGCGATGAGCGAGGCGATGCTCTTCAAGTACGGGAGCGGCACCGGCAGCGATCTTTCCTCGCTAAGATCGACCAGGGAAAAATTGAGCGGTGGCGGCAAACCGAGCGGGCCACTCTCGTTTCTAAAAGTTTACGATCAAGTTGCCAATGTGGTGAAAAGCGGCGGCAAAACCCGGCGGGCCGCGAAGATGAACACGCTAAAAGACTGGCATCCCGACATCGAGGAGTTCATCGACGCAAAGCAAAAAGAAGAAAAGAAAGCCTGGGCCCTGATCGAGCAAGGCTATGACGGGAGTTACAACGGCGACGCCTACGGCTCAGTCATGTATCAGAACGAGAATCTGAGCGTGCGGGTGAGCGACGAATTCATGGAGGCGGCGCTCGAAGGGCGCGAATGGTGGACGCGCCGGGTGCGCGACGGCGAGCCTTGCGAATGCAAAGATGCGCGGACGTTACTGCGCAAAATTGCCGAAGGAACGCACGTCTGCGGCGATCCCGGAATGCAATTCGATTCCACCATCCACAAATGGCACACCTGCAAGGGCACGGACCGGCAAAATTCCACCAATCCGTGCTCGGAATATCTTTTTCTCGACAACACCGCCTGCAATCTCGCCTCGCTTAACTTGATGAAGTTCAAGACGGCGGAGGGCGGCTTCGATGTGGAACGATTCAAAGCGGCGGTTCGCATCTTCATTACTGCCCAGGAAATCATCGTCGACAATGCCAGTTATCCGATCAAAGAGATCGCGGAAAACTCGCACATTTTCCGCACGCTTGGGCTGGGTTACGCGAATCTCGGCTCGCTCATCATGAGTTACGGCTACGGTTACGACAGCGTGGAAGGTCGGGCGCTCTGCGGCGCGATCACTTCCATGATGACTGGCGAAGCCTACGAGCAAAGTGCGCAGCTGGCCCGCGTGATTGGACCGTTTCCCGGTTATCGGGACGCACGTTGCAGCGACGTGCCGAAACCGGTGGCGAAGAACAACGTCGCCTCGATGCTCGAAGTGATCGATCTCCACCGTTGCGCGGTCAATGAAATTCCCGATGTCGAAGAATTCGCTCACTTAAAAAAGGAGGCCGCCGAAACGTGGAAGCGCGCGGGCGAACTGGGCAAACGCCACGGTTATCGCAACGCGCAGGTAACGGTCCTCGCGCCGACCGGGACGATCAGTTTTCTGATGGATTGCGATACGACCGGAATCGAACCGGACATCGCGCTGGTGAAATACAAACTGCTGGCCGGCGGCGGCATGTTGAAAATCGTCAATCAAACAGTCAAACCGGCGCTGGAAAAACTTGGCTACAATTCCGAAGAGATCGAACGAATCATCGCGCACATCGATGCGTTCGACACCATCGAGGATGTGCCGGACACTGATGGATCGACGATTTCCTCCGGATTGAAACCGGAACACTTGGCGATCTTCGATTGCGCCTTCAAACCGTTCAAAGGTCAGCGCTCGCTCAATTACATGGCGCACTTGCGGATGATGGCAGCGGCACAGCCGTTCCTGAGTGGCGCCATTTCGAAAACAGTCAATATGCCGGACTCGGCCACGGTCGAAGACATCACGAACACGTACGTGGAAGGCTGGCGGCTCGGATTGAAATCGATCGCTATTTATCGCGACGGCTCGAAACGTTCGGCGCCACTCAACACGCGCAAGACAAAAGACATGGGCGCGGCCGGCGATGTCGATCTTTCACTCGGCGTCTCGATGGATGGTAATAAATTGCAGAAGCGCATTCTCGAGTTGGAGGAGGAACTTAGAATGTTGCGGGGCAAACTCGACAAACCGATCCGGCATCGCATGCCCGACACACGAATGTCGTTAACGCACCGGTTCGAGATTGCCGGACACGAAGGTTACATCACGGTTGGTTTGTACGAGGACAATCAGCCGGGTGAGCTATTTATCACGATGTCGAAGGAGGGCAGCACGATCGGCGGCCTGATGGATACGGTCGGTACGCTCACATCAATCGCGCTCCAGTACGGAGTGCCGTTGGAGAGCCTGGTAAAAAAATTCGCTTACCAACGCTTTGAACCGAGCGGCTTCACCAAAAATCCCGACATCCGTAAAGCGACCAGCATAACCGATTATGTGTTTCGCTTGCTCGCCTGCCAATTCATCAAAGGATACAAGGAGGCCACCTCGGCCAGCTGGGGACAAACGGAGTTGCCGCTCAAAGAAATTCCGGAGATGGAAAAGAAGGCACTCAATCGCCCAGTGTCCGATCTAGCACGGACGGGTGAAAAGGAATTGATCGATGTGATCACGAGTCATTTGCCCAACGATGGTTCACCGCAAGTGGCCAGCAACGGCAGCAGTCACGCCGACCGCGTGCAGGAAGCGCTCGGTAACATGTTCATGGACATCATCTGTTCGCACTGCGGGAGCGACAAAGTGATTCGCGCCGGGGCCTGCGGCGTCTGCACGGAATGCGGAACGAGCCAGGGATGCAGTTAAAGCTGTAGCGGAAGCTGCTGGTTTCCCGTAAGGTTTGGAAGTTGCTGCCGTCGGCGTGTTGGACAGGTGCGGGTAGCCAGCTACAGTTCGTGACCCGCCCAGGTTCGGGCGGATTCATTTTTTATGAACAAGGTCGAGCGGCAAAAAGAAATTCAACAGGCAGAGGAGTTGCTTTTCGCCGGGCCGCAGGCGCTAGGTTTTGCGAAAGGTCTTTTCCAAGGTCACTTCGTGGCCGATTGGGTGTTGCCTTATCCGCGAATTCCGGCAGCACAGCAAACGCAGCTGGACAAGTCGCTTGCGGAACTGCGCGAGTTTCTCGATGACAAGCTCGATCCGGTAGCAATAGATCGACAAGCGGAAATTCCGCGCGAGGTAATTGACGGTCTCGGGCGCGTGGGAGTGCTCGGGATGACTGCGCCTGCCGATTACGGCGGCCGCGGTTTTACCCAAATGGCGAATTGCAAAGTGTTGGAAGAAATCGGCCGCCGCTGTGCGTCGCCCTCCGTTTTCGTCAACGCGCATCATTCCATCGGCATTCGGGCGTTGCTGCTCTTTGGAACGCACGAGCAGAAACAAAAATGGCTGCCGAAGCTCGTGAACGGCGAACAGCTTGGCGCCTTCGCGCTCACCGAACGCGAGGCTGGCTCTGATGCCGCGAACGTGCAAATGACGGCGCGGCCGACCGAAGACGGTTCGCATTTCATTTTGAACGGGGAGAAGCGCTACATCACGAACGCAGCCATCGCGCACGTGCTCACGGTCATGGCACGGACGCCAGTTCCCAGGTCAAATAAAACCGTGATCACGGCATTTCTGGTTACGCCGGACATGCCTGGCTTCGAAATACTCAAAGCGCGCATGCCGAAGATGGGAATCCGCGGCACCGCCACCGGACGTTTCGCGCTCCGCGAGGTCAAAGTCCCAAAGGAAAATATTCTCGGCCCGATGGGCAAAGGTCTGAAGGTCGCGCTGACCGTGCTCGATTTTGGCCGGACCACGTTCGGCGCGTGCTGCACCGGCGCGGCCAAGACTTGTTTGCAGTTGGCGACCGAACACGCGAACACGCGTAAGCAATTCAACAAAACCCTTGGCGAATTTCATCTCGTAAAAAAGAAAGTCGCACGCATTGCGGCCGACGCCTACGCCATGGAAGCGATGACCACGATTACGGCGTCATTGATCGATCGCGGCCTGGAGGATTACATGGTCGAGACAGCGATGCTGAAAGTCTTCACGACCGAGCGACTTTGGGAAGCAATCAACGACGCGTTCCAAATCTATGGTGGCTCGGCTTACTTCGTCGATCTTCCCCTGGAACGGATGCTGCGCGACGCGCGCATCAATCAAATCGGCGAAGGCAGCAACGAAGTGCTCACTTCGTTCATCGCGCTTGTGGGAATGCGCGGCCCCGGGATGGAGTTCAAGGAAATCTACGACACGATGTTGAAACCGTCGCGGGCGGGAATTGGTCGGGCGTGGACTGCGGGTATGCACCGGCTCGGGGCAACCGTGCGAATTCCAGATGTTCCGGTGGCCAGCGCCGAACTGGGTTCGTTTGCCAATCAACTCGGGCGCTTGATTTGGCGTTTCAATTTAGCCGTGAACCGGGCGCTCATTGCGTATCGCGAACCCATTTTAGACATGCAATTGGTCCAGGAACGGATC
>Ga0066709_100004210_pt1 | contig 11374 bp, 10 predicted proteins | sample GraSoiAngelo_158_FD_79665 | JGI IMG/M metagenome (GOLD analysis project Ga0066709, IMG submission 79665) | Grasslands soil microbial communities from the Angelo Coastal Reserve, California, USA - 14_1009_16_30cm | ecosystem: Environmental > Terrestrial > Soil > Grasslands | place: USA... | reverse complement strand
GGTGGCGCGGTTCCGAGCGATCCCGTTGTCGTTATCAGCGCGGAGCGCGCGTGAAGATAGCCATCGTCGAGCAGTCCGGCGGGTGCCGCATAGAAAGCGGGATCAGCCTCGTACACGCCGCGATCGGCATACGCGAGGCGCCCCGCTTCGCTCAAGAAATGCGCGCTCCAGAACGATTGCAGGCCCATCGCCTTCAGGTCGTAAGGCTCGAGTATCTTGAGCATTTGCAACACGGTGACGCCGCCCGAAGACGGTAGCGGCATCCCGCAAACTCGATAGTGTCGATACGTGTCGCAAACAGGCTCGCGCACCACAACGCGGTAGCTCGCAAGATCGGCGAGCGTGATGTCACCGGGATTGGTCGGATGACTGCGTACGGTGTCAACGATGTCCTGTGCGATCTCCCCCGTATAGAACGCATTCGCGCCTTCCTCCGCCAAGCGGCGCAGCGTGGCCGCGTACGCTGGATTCTTCATGGTCGCGCCGATCGCGCGTGGTTTGTCGCCGTCCAAGAAATACGTCTTCGCGCGACCCTGAAGGTTCTTTTCGCCCGCGACCATCGTAAAAAGACGCGGCGAAACGGCGAATCCCTTCTCGGCGAGCTCGATCGCGGGCGCAAACACCGTGGACCAGGGGAGACGTCCATGCTTGCGATGCGCGATTTCGAGAAGCCGCACAGTCCCCGGAACGCCGACCGAACGCCCACCGACAACCGCATCGGTGAAGGCCAGCGGTTTGCCGTCGCTGTCGAGAAAACGTTCGGGCGTTGCTGCGGCGGGCGCGGTTTCGCGACCGTCGTATGCGATAAGCTTGTGCGTTTTTCCATCATGCGCAAGCAGGAACGCGCCGCCACCAAGACCCGACGATTGCGGTTCGGTCAGGCCGAGCACCAGTTGCACGGCGATCGCCGCGTCCACTGCCGATCCTCCGGCGCGCAGGATTTTGTACCCCGCGTCGACCGCCAGCGGATTCGCCGCGGCGACCATGAACCAACGACTCTCGACCGGGCGTTTGTCGGTCCATCCGGACGGTCGCTCGGGCGCTTGATCTTGCGCTGCTGCACTGACGCCAGCGAGGCACGCCAATACAACGACGACGCTACGCGCTTGTCCGCACGATTGTTGGAAAGTCATCCGAGGCTTCGAGCAGCGACAGAACGGCGATTGTAAGCATTCGTCGACGGTCCCGACCGACGGCGTAAGCGTGGCCACATGCTGGACCCACCACCAACCCACGAAGCCCTATGCGAAAAGGGCAGCGGAAGTCCCCCTGCCCTTTTCGCACGTTGCGTTACTTCTTGGCCGGCTCCGGCGTTGACGTCGATGACGCTGGCGGTGTGGGCGCCGCCGGCGGCGCTGTCAACGATGGTGCCGGCGCAACCGCCTTGGCCGGCGCGGAGATCGGCGTTGGCGGTGGAATTGGTATGGAGGGTGTCGCTGCGCCAATCGCAAAGGTGCCCAGCAGCGGGACGATCATCAATGCGACGATGTTGATGATCTTGATCAACGGATTGACGGCGGGACCCGCGGTGTCCTTGTAGGGATCGCCGACGGTATCGCCGGTGACCGCCGCTTTGTGCGCGTCGGACCCTTTGCCGCCGTAATGACCGTCCTCGATGTACTTCTTCGCGTTATCCCACGCGCCGCCACCTGTCGTCATCGAGATCGCGACGAAAAGTCCCGTGATGATCGTGCCCATCAACAGGCCACCCAACGCCTGCGGTCCCAATAGAAGTCCGACAACGACGGGCACGAGCACAGGCAGGAGCGACGGCACGATCATTTCCTTGATCGCCGCCTTGGTCAGCATGTCGACGGCGACGCCGTATTCGGGCTTCCCCGTTCCGTCCATGATCCCTATGATCTCTTTGAACTGACGGCGCACTTCGATGACGACCGCGCCCGCTGCGCGTCCGACCGCCTCCATCGCCATCGATCCGAACAGAAACGGAATCAAGCCGCCGATAAAGAGGCCGATGATGACCATATGGTTCGACAAGTCGAAATTGGTCGCGAGGTTCGATGTTTCGAGCGCATGCGTGTAGTCGGCAAAGAGCACAAGCGCCGCCAACCCCGCCGAGCCGATTGCGTAGCCCTTCGTCACGGCCTTGGTGGTGTTCCCCACAGCGTCAAGCGGATCCGTGATCGCGCGCACTGAGTCCGGAAGATCGGCCATCTCCGCGATACCGCCGGCGTTGTCGGTGATCGGCCCGTAGGCATCCAGCGCGACGATGATGCCGGCCATTGACAGCATGGCCGTTGCCGCAATCGCGATCCCGTACAGACCTGCAAGCCAAAACGATACGTAGATGGCGATGCACACCGAGATCACCGGTAACGCCGTCGCTTTCATCGAGACGCCGATTCCCGCAATGATGTTGGTTGCATGACCCGTCGTCGACGCCTGCGCGACGTGGCGCACCGGCTTGAATTCGGTCGCCGTGTAGTACTCGGTGATCACGACCATTGCCGCGGTCAGGGCGAGGCCGACGAGACCTGCGCCCCACAGGTGCAACGGCGTCAAGATCGGATTCACCGCCGCGATGCCACTCATCAGCCAATCGGTGATGAACCAGAATCCGATCGCCGATACGACGCCGGCGACGATCAGTCCGCGATAGAGCGCGTTCATGATCTTGCCGCCCGGCGTTGCCTTGACGAAATAGCAGCCTATGATCGATGCGAGGATTGACCACCCACCGAGCACCAACGGGTAGATGACGGCCGCTTCCGCGGTCGTTTTCAGCAACAGCGCACCGAGAAGCATCGTCGCGATGATCGTGACCGCGTACGTCTCGAACAAGTCGGCCGCCATTCCGGCGCAATCGCCGACGTTGTCGCCGACGTTATCCGCGATCACCGCCGGGTTGCGCGGATCGTCTTCCGGAATGCCCGCCTCGACCTTGCCGACGAGATCCGCGCCGACATCGGCGCCTTTGGTGAAGATGCCGCCGCCCAACCGCGCGAAAATGGAGATCAGCGAGCCGCCAAACGCGAGCCCGACTAGCGGCTGGATCGCATGATGCAGGCCTTCCTTCATCAGGTTCGGCGCATATTGCGCGGATCCGATCAGGAACCAGTAGAAACCCGCCACGCCGAATAGGCCGAGACCGACAACCAGCATGCCGGTGATCGCGCCGCCGCGAAACGCGACCGATAGCGCTTCGTTGAGACCGGTGCGCGCGGCTTCGGCGGTCCGCACATTGGAACGCACGGACACATTCATGCCGATGTATCCGGTGAGTCCCGACAAGATCGCGCCGACGGCAAAGCCGAGCGCCGTGTCCCAGCCGAGAAAGACGCCGATGATGACGAACAGGATGATGCCGACAATGCCGATCGTCGTGTACTGGCGGTTCAGATAGGCCTTCGCCCCCGACTGGATCGCCGCGGCAATCTCTTGCATGCGGGCATTGCCGGCCGGCTTCGCGAGCACCTGGTTGATCCAGATGGCGCCGAAGACGATGGCCGCAATCGCGCAGGCAAGCGCGAAGATCAGACCGGTGGACATGGTTTTTCTCCCAAACGAGTGGCGGTGGACTGGCCGCCGCGCCTTCGTACGGTGCGCTGGCGGGTCGGCGATTCAGCCGACTCACGAAACGGGACGAAACATCGTCGCCCGTGCCCAAAACGCGCTATTTTGCCAGTGTGCGGTCCGAAAAGTCGAGCCGCAATCAGACCTTGAACGTGGTCGCGAGCTTTTTCCCCACCGGGACGTTCTTGAGGCGCACGTAGCGCGGCAATCCGTCCTTGAACGGCGGGGGCGCTTCACCCTTGATCAACGGCGCGAGATACGCGCGCGCTTTGGCGGTAATTCCGAAACCGTCGGCCGTAATGAAATTGCGCGGCAGCATCTTTTCACGATTGGCGATTTCGGTCAGCGCCGCCTCGGCGATCTTCCAGCGATACGGTTTGTCGGCGGTACGAATGATCGCCGGCATCACCGCGTTCTTTCCGGCGAGCGCGAATTCGACCGCGGCCTTGCCAACCGCATACGACTGGTCGAGATCGGTCTTCGACGCGAGATGGCGCGCCGCCCGCTGCAGATAATCGGCGACTGCCCAATGATGCTTGTACTTGAGCTTCTCCTTGACGATGCTGGCGACGAGCGGACCGACGCCGCCCAATTGCGCGTGGCCGAACGCGTCCTTCGTGCCAGCCTCTGCCATCAGCTTGCCATCGGGACTCTTGAGACCTTCGGATACGCCGATACAGCAATAGCCAAACGTTTGCGTGTTGCGCTCGACGGCGGCGAGAAATTTCGTTTCGTCAAACGCGATCTCCGGAAACAACAGAACCAGCGGCACCGGCGTTTCCTCGTCCGCCGCCATGCCGACTGCCGCGGTGATCCAACCCGCGTTCCGGCCCATCACCTCGAGCACGAAAACCTTCGTTGACGTCTTCGCCATCGAGGCGACATCGAACGCAGCCTCGCGCATCGACGTCGCGACATACTTGGCAACGGAGCCAAATCCGGGACAGTTGTCGGTCACCACGAGATCGTTGTCGACGGTCTTCGGCACGTGCACGGCAATCAGCGGATAGCCCATCTTTCCCGCGAGCTGCGAGACCTTGAGGCACGTGTCGGCCGAATCGTTGCCGCCGTTGTAGAAGAAATAGCCGATGTCATGCGCCTTGAACACCTCGATCAACCGCACGTATTGCGCGCGGTCCTCGTCGACGCCCTTCAACTTGTAGCGGCACGAGCCGAAGGCGCCGGCAGGCGTGTGCATCAACGCGGCGATCGCGCGCGCCGATTCCTTGCTCGTGTCGATCAGGTCCTCCGTAAGCGCCCCGATGATGCCGTTGCGGCCGGCGTAGACCTTGCCGATTCGCGACTTGTTCTTGCGGGCCGTTTCAATGACGGCCGCGGCGCTCGCGTTGATGACCGCGGTTACGCCGCCGGACTGCGCATAGAAAGCGTTCCGCGCTGTCATGCTAGCTTTTCAATGCAGCGAGACAGGCTTCGCGGACTTCGTCAACGCTGCCGAGTCCGTTGACACTGCGATATTTCGGAGCGAGAGGGTTTCCGGTTGCCGCCCACTTCACGTAATACGCGATGAGCGGCTCGGTCTGCTCGTGATAGACCGCGAGACGCTTGCGCACCGTTTCTTCCTTGTCGTCGTCACGCTGGATCAGTTCTTCGCCGGTGACGTCATCCTTGCCCGGCACCTTCGGCGGATTGAACTTGATGTGATAGGTGCGCCCCGATGCCGCATGAACGCGTCGGCCGCTCATTCGCTCGATGATCGCCTCGTCAGGCACGTCGATTTCGAGCACGTATTCGATCGGAACGTCGGCGTCCTTCATCGCGTCGGCTTGAGGAATCGTCCGCGGAAAGCCGTCGAAGAGATAGCCGTTCGCGCAGTCCGGCGCCTTGAGCCGGTGCTTCACCAAGGCAATGATGATGTCGTCCGAAACGAGCGCGCCACAATCCATCACTTTTTTTGCCGCCAGCCCAAGCGGCGTTCCTGCTTTCACCGCCGCCCTCAGCATGTCACCGGTCGAAATCTGCGGAATACCGAACGCTTCCTTGATGAACCCGGCTTGCGTGCCTTTGCCCGCGCCCGGCGGCCCTACGAGTATCAATCGCATTGGCGATTCTCGCCCGCTTCGCGGGAGACGGTCAATCGCTCGCAGTTTGAACCGCGTAGAGCGCGCGTGCGCGTTCGAGATCGGCAGGCGTGTCGATGCCCGGCGCCGGAGTGCCCTTCGTGATTTCCACGACGATCCGGTAGCCGTGCCAGAGCGCCCGTAACTGCTCGAGCGCTTCGAAACGTTCGATCGGCGCGCTCGCGAGCGTCGGATAACGGGCGAGAAAATCGACGCGATAGGCGTAAAGCCCGTAGTGGCGGTACAGCGGAAGCTCGGCCGGCAATGCTCGCACCGGCGATGCGAACGCCTCACGTGCCCACGGAATCGTCGCGCGACTGAAATAAAGCGCGTAGTTGCGATGATCGAGCGTCACCTTCACGACGTTGGGATTGAACGCCTCCTGCAAATCGGTGATCGGATGACAGGCGGTGGCGATGGCCGCATCGGGGGATGCCGCGAGCACCTCGGCAATCCGCCGAATCAACGCTGGCTCGAGCAGCGGTTCGTCGCCTTGAACGTTGACGACGATGTCCTGCGGCGACAGGCCCAGCTGTTGCGCGGCTTCCGCCAGGCGATCGGTGCCCGTCGCATGATCGGCGCGCGTCATCACTGCTGCGATGCCGTGCGCGGCGGCGCCGTCGACGATACGGCGATCGTCGGTCGCAACGACGACGCGGTCCGCTCCGCTTGCGAGCGCGCGTTCGGCAACGCGGACGACCATCGGCTTGCCCGCGATGTCGGCCAGCGGCTTGCCGGGCAGGCGCGTCGACGCCCACCGCGCAGGAATGAGGACCGTGAACATCAAGAAAACTCAGCGTTTCATTTGGCGGGCCCCCACGCTTGCGGCCTCAGTGGCCAATGAGGCCGCTGCGCTGCCCCGCGGGGGAGCAGTTCGCGCCTAGGGGCGGCCCGGCGGCGCTCACTTCTGCAGCTCTTCGCATTCCTCTGGCGTTAGCTTGCGCGCCTCATCCTCCAGCATCACGGGGATGCCGTCGCGAATCGGATAGGCGAGCCGCGCGGTCCTCGAAATCAACTCCTGCTTGTCGCGGTCGTAGATCAGCGGTCCCTTGGTGACGGGGCAGACGAGCATTTCAAGCAGCTTGGGATCCATGGAGTCTTTCGAGGACGAGTTCGACAAGCGCTGGGTCGATTCGCGCGCGCACCGGCAAGTACCAGAATCGATCGTCAGCGAATGCGACGCATTTTACCGCGTCCTTTTCCGTCATTAGGATCGCTCGAGCGCCGGCGAACGCGACATCGTCGCGCGTATAGAAGTGGTGATCAGGAAAAGCATGGCAATGCGCTTCGAGGCCGAGTTTCTGTAGCAGTGCGAAAAACCGCTCGGGATGCGCAATGCCCGCGACGGCGTGCACAGTGCCCGGCCCCCATGCGTCGAACGTCGGCGCGAGCTCGGCTCGGGCAAGGTTGCGCCACGGCAACGTCTCGAGCCACATGCGCGTCGAAGGGGCGCCCGCGGACGCAGGATAGGCGTCGTCGCGCGATACCAGGCGAACGACCGTATCAGTTTCGAGGAGACGAGTGGCAGGCTCGCGCAGCGGACCCGCCGGCAGCAGCATGCCGTTGCCTAGCTCGCGCGCCGCGTCCACGACGACGATCTCCATCGTTCGCGCGAGCGCATAGTGCTGCAGGCCGTCGTCGGCGATCACGACATCGACATTCGGATGCGCCGCCACGAGCGCCTGCGCCGCAGCCGCGCGCCGACGGCCGATCCACACCGGCAATCCTGCTCTAGCATAAAGCAAAGGCTCGTCGCCGACGACATGCGGATCATCGTCGGACGCGACTGCGCGCGGCATGACATTGCTGCCGCCATAACCACGACTGACGATTCCGGGATTGCGACCGCGTTCTGCCAGCGCGTTCGCCAGCGCGAGCGCGAGCGGCGTCTTGCCGGCGCCGCCGATCGTCACGTTACCGACGACGATAACCGGGACCCGCAGCGCGTGCGAACGGACTAGACCGACGCGATACAGCGTCCGCCGAAACGCAACGAGCACACCGAATATCAGCGACAGTGGCCACAGCGCACGGGCGAGCGGCGTCAGCTTAGGCGCGTACCACGTGGCGACGAGACGATCGGCTAAGCTCATGGCGCGGTCCTAGGCGCCAGACGCGCTCACTTCCCGGCGGCGGACGATTGCGTCGCGAACGTGATATGCAACAGCCCGGCGATCCGCGCGGCTTCCATGATGCGCACCACCGATTGATGCGTCGCCTGCGCGTCGGCGTTGATGATGACGACGGGATCTTTTGCGTCGACCGCCGCTTTACGCAGCATCTCGGCGAGCGCATTGGCCGTCGTGAAGGTGAACACCGCCTTGTCGAGCACGTAGCGGCCCTGCGCGTCGACACCGACATTGATTTCCCGTGGCCGTTGCCGCGCGGTGTCGGCATCGGCTTCGGGCAGCGTGATCTGCAGCTCGGAGATCCGCTGGTAGGTTGTGGTCACCATCAGAAAGATCAGGATCACGAGCAGCACGTCGATCAACGGGATGAAGTTGATCTCCGGATCTTCCCGCGAGCGCGTGCCGCGTAGATTCATGCGATGTCAGCTGCGTTCGCCGTGTGCAAAATCGACGAGCTTGATTGCCTGCTGCTCCATCTCGACGACCAACGCATCGACTTTCGCGCGGAAGTGGCGGTAGAAGATCATGCTCGGAATCGCAACGATCAGGCCCATCGCGGTGTTGTACAACGCGATCGAGATGCCCTGCGCAAGCTGGATCGGATTGGAGCTCGCCGCGGTCTGGGAACCGAAGATTTCGATCATGCCGATGACCGTGCCGAAGAGGCCCAGCAGCGGCGACATCGCGGCGATCGTGCCGAGCGTAGTCAGGAAGCGTTCGAGATCGTGCGTGACAACGCGCCCGACTTCCTCGATCGCCTCCTTCATCACGGGACGCGGACTCTTCACGTTCGCGAGACCGGCCGCGAGAATCCGGCCCAGCGGACCGTGACGGGCCGTCTTCGACAAGAGCTCGGCGGTCGGGCCGTGGCTTCGATATTCGGTCAGCACGCGGTCCACCAGTCCGGCAGGCGCGACGATGCTCTGACGCAGTGAATAAAGGCGTTCGAAGATCAGCGCCAGCGCGACGATCGACGCGAAGATGAGCGGCCAGATCGGCCAGCCGGCTGCTTGAATCATTGACCACACGGATATCTCTCTCCGTTTCTAAAATTTTTGCACTGTAGCCTGCCAGTCGACCATTGCGCAACCTGAGATACCGATCCGGTCAGCGCCGTGCGCGGTCATCGTCACGGCGCGTTCGCGAATCCGCCACTGTCGCGCTGATCGCCGCGCCCGCAAGCACGATCACCCAGCAAAGATGGATCCATAACAGAAACACCGGCAGCGCCGCGACCGCACCGTAGATCACCTGATAGTTGCTGACCCACGTCAGGTACCACGCGAAACCGTGCTTCGCCGCTTCGAGCGCGAGACCGCACGTCACGCCGCCGGCGAGGGCCGGCACCCAACGGACGTGGCGCGCCGGCACCGCTTTGTAGAGCAGCGTGAGGCCCGCGGTTCCGAAAACGAATGGCAGCATGCGCAGTATCAGATCGCTTTGCGTCTTGCGAATCGGGACGACGGCCAGCGATTCGCCGATCAACCAGGTCGTGAGCGAGATGCTGGCGCCCAACAGCACGGGGCCCGCCGTCAATCCGACGAAGTAAACGACGACGCGTCTCGCCAGAGGTCGCCGGCGCCGAATACCCCAGATCAGATTGATTTCGCGCTCGACGGTCGAAATCGCGAGGCCCGCCGTCACCGCGACGAACGCGATCGAGACGCCGGTCAGCCTTGCGGCCTGCTCCGCGAACCCGAGCACATATTCATGGATGACCGATGCGGCGCTGCCGGGCAGCATGTTCTTGAAGACGAAGCCTTCGAGGGCGGCAAACCAACTCGCGAACACCGGAAAGCGGGCGACAAACACCAGCGCGACCGTTGCCATCGGGACGATGGCGAGCAACGTCGTGAACGAAAGGCTGCTCGCCGTGCGCGCGAGGCCGATGTCGCGCATCCGCATGGCGACGCGCCAGACGAAACGAAACGGATTCAAGGCAGGTTGGGCTGGAACGAGACGGCGTGAGCGACCGTGCAGGCTGCGCCGGTCGTTGGCTCGTTGAAGATTATCGCAGAATGCCGCTCGCTCCCGCTGCAGCGTAAGCTGACGGATCGCATGCGCGACTCTTTCGTTTGCCATAACGGAGACACACGATGACGTCATCACCCGCTCGATCGGAAACCGCCATTCTGGGCGGCGGATGCTTTTGGTGCCTCGATGCCGTATTTCGCGGCCTTGACGGCGTTTTGGGTGTCGAATCAGGCTATGCCGGCGGGTCGGTTCCCAATCCGACCTACGATGCCGTGTGCACCGGCCGCACCGGTCACGCCGAGGTCGTCAAGGTGACGTTCGACCCGGCCGTCTTGAGCTTTCGCGACCTCTTGACGGTGTTCTTCACGATCCACGACCCGACGACCAAGGACCGCCAAGGCAATGACGTGGGCACGCAGTACCGGTCCGTGATCTTCCATCAGACGCCCGAGCAACGCGCCGATGCCGAAGCGGTGCTTGCGAACTTGACAACGCAGAAACTCTGGCGCGATCCCATCGTTACCGAAATTGCGCAAACCGCGACGTTCTATCCGGCGGAAAACTATCATCAGGACTATTTCGCGCGGAACGGCTCGCAGCCCTACTGCCAGGCCGTCGTGGCGCCGAAGGTCGTCAAATTTCGTAAAGCATTCGCTGATCGACTGAAGAAGAAAGCGACTGCATGACGTTTGCAAAAGCGGTCTCGATCAGACGCGCCGGGTCAGCCAACCGCCCGTCGTCAGGCAAACGCCCACCGACCACAGTACCGGCGCGAGTCCGAAGGCGCTGCCGACCGCGCCGAACATGAGCGGAACGGCGACGGCCATCGAGTTGATCAGCGACATGCGTACACCCGCCGCCTCGCCCATGCGCCCCGGCGGCGCATGACTGTGCAATAACGCCATTACCATCGGCTGTCCGCTGCCGAGTCCGAGCCCGAGGCAGAACGACAGCGCCATCAGCGTCGCGACGCTTCGAGAGAATGGAAACGCGATGTACACGGCGCCCGCGATGAAGAGCGCCGTCGTCAACACTTGATGCTCGGAGAGCCGGCGCGCAATCAGCGGCATCGCGAGCCGGACGACGAACGTGGCGCTCGCGAACGCCGCGAGAATCAAGCCGATCATCGTCGCCGAAAGGCCGATCGAGTTACCGTAGATCGGAACGAATATCGTATGAATCTCCCACGCCATCGACATCAGCGCGTTGATCGCGAATACGCGGCGAAGCTCGACGTGCGCGATGAGATCGAACGCGTGCGACAGCGGATGCGCCGTGTGCGCCGGATGTGGCCCCGGCAGCTTGAGGCGATTGGTCGCTAACACGAACACGGGGATGAGCGGGAGCAGCGCCAACAGTGCGAAGGTCGCACGAAAGCCGCCGTGATCGATGCCGAAGCCGACGATCAGCGGTCCCGCAATCGAGGAGGTCGAATAGCCGAGCGCCAGCAAGCCGAAATTGCGGACGCGCGAGCGCGGTCCGCCCATCTCGCCCGTCGCATATTGCGTGGCGACCTGGAACGCCATGAATGAAACACCGATCAGAACCGCTGTGACGAACAGCGACGACAAACCGGGCGCGATCGACGGTAGCGCCGCCCCCGCCGCAATTCCGCACGATCCCACGAGCATCGGACGGCGTACGCCGATGCGATCGGCC